>Ga0105046_10012043_pt1 | contig 13416 bp, 10 predicted proteins | sample MAT03_FD_78385 | JGI IMG/M metagenome (GOLD analysis project Ga0105046, IMG submission 78385) | Freshwater microbial communities from Lake Fryxell liftoff mats and glacier meltwater in Antarctica - MAT-03 (megahit assembly) | ecosystem: Environmental > Aquatic > Freshwater > Ice > Liftoff... | reverse complement strand
TGACAAAATCAGACTTATCAACATGCCATTAAAAAATTGTGGATACATCCCCGATTTTAAGAGACAAATCCAAATCTTTAAAATTACCTACCCCTGGGTAAGGACAAAGAGAACCACTAGATTCTAAGACCCTCTTTTCAAAACTCTAACTCTTCGACCAAAATCCTTGTTTTGGCTTTAGAAAATTGTAGTTTCGATTTCTAGTTGGGTACCTGAGTAGTTACGATTTCCCAACGCAAAAAGGGTTGTTGCAACATCCAGATGTTTGCTGCCCGGTGTTTTCCTTTGAATCACTAAGGCCTATTTCAGAATCGGTGCCGCTTCATCATTTTTGCCTGACTTGCTTAATGCAGTTCCTACTGTGCTCAGCGCCTTGCCGTATTCTGCATTCGCACTTCCTTTTGCTCCTTTGATTTTATCACCCCATTCCCTGGCAAAAGTTACCACTTTGGCAAAATCCTCTTTTTCGTTGTACCAATCAATGGAGTCTTTTAAAACATCCTGCTTTGGTTGAGCGTAAGATGAGATGGAGAGAATTATTATTGTTATAGAAAAAGGTAGAAGTTTAAAATAAGGAAGCATGGGTCAGGATCATTGGTTGAATGCCAAAAGTAAAAAATTACCATTGTCCGTTCGTACATTTATTTCCAATTGTGTATTTCTGAACCGTTCCAGAAAACACGAACCGGTATTGAACTTGTTTGCCAAACTTCATTGTTTCAAAGCCTTTCAACTACAATTTCTAGCCATGGACATCTGGTTTCAATAGTTAAAGAACTTCAGGTTTGTAAATCCCATCATCGGGTTGCCCGATAACAACTAAGGAGAGAGATTGTAGTAAATGACCAATTAGAATACCTTTGCTTAAAAAAATCCCGACTTTGAAATATAATTTTATGATAAGGAATATTTTAGTTTTCTTTTTGGCATTTTTATTTTTGCAAACTGCTCAAGCGCAATGCTGGAAAGGGGTTTCGTCCGCACACCTGCATGGCCTTGGAATTAAAAATGATGGTACGCTTTGGGCCTGGGGCAATAATTTAAGCGGAGAATTGGGAGACGGAACGACCGTAGATAAAAATTGCCCTATCCCGATCGGAACCGCTAATGACTGGCAACAAGTAGGAGCAGGAAATTACAAATCTTTTGCTGTTAAAACCGACGGCACACTATGGGCATGGGGAAGCAACTATGACTTCGGTCTCGGATTTGGGAATACAACTACCGACGTTCATATCCCTACGCAAGTAGGCACAGACACAAACTGGCAAGCCATATCAGTTTCTGCTCATCATTACTTAGCATTGAAATCGGATGGAACATTGTGGGCTTGGGGCGACAATTATTATGGTGCCGTGGGAAATGCAACCACTACCAACCAAACGAGTCCGGTACAGGTTGGTACTGCCAATGATTGGGCAGTTGTAGATGCAGGTTTCGGTCACTCCCTTGCTTTAAAAACCAATGGAACCCTGTGGGCCTGGGGAAAAAATGACAAAGGCGAAATGGGTGATGGAACTAATGAACATAGCTCCATTCCTGTTCAGATTGGATCTGAATCAGATTGGGCAAAAATTTCTGCGTATGGTCATAGCATAGCTGTTAAAACCGATGGTTCATTGTGGACCTGGGGCAGTAATATCGGTGGCCAATTGGGAATTGGCACAACTGTAAACAAAAACATTCCAACAAAAATAAATTCTCTTAATGTTAAAGAAATTTCCTCTGCCCCCTATTTCTCTTTGGCTATTAAGCAGGATAATACTCTTTGGGCATGGGGATCCACATTTTTAATCTCATCCTATCTCCCGCTTCAGGTAAGCACCAGTTCATTGTGGACAGGTATTTCTGCCGGCTTCGAAATGTACTATGCTTTGCAAAATAATTCTGAATTGTGGGTGGCTGGTTGGAATCAAGGACAACTTGGAACCTGCGATACTGTAAATCATAGTACATTGGTCCCAGTTGGGTGTTTTCCACTTAAAATAACAGATAATGAATTGAATAACAACAAGCTTACCTATTTTCCAAATCCGGTATATGAAATTTTAAATATCAGTTTCAAAAACACAAATGCCGGGGAGACCAGTTTCCGCATTACCGACATTGGAGGAAAAGTTGTTACGCAGTATGTTAAAAATGCGTCTGCCGGATTATGCACCGAGCACATCTATTTGGGCAACTTAGCCAAAGGGCTTTATTATCTAACCTTGACATCTAACGAAACCTCCCATACAGTTAAAATTTTGAAAGATTAACGGGCTAATTCTATTTAGGGCCTACTGAAAAAGTTAGCCACTGATCGAAGAAGTTATAAGTTACTGATAATCAAAACCCACTCTCCTCTGGAGGACTTGTCCCGAACTAGCTTCGGGAGGTGAGGTCAAACTAGAGTTTTGAGGCCTAATCTGTTGGCTTACAAAAATCTGAAGTGCAAGAATTTTGGACCATTTCATCAAATGCCTATGCATCTGGTCATGGAAAATACTCTACAAGAATCTCATTTAAAGCCAATAAAGATATTTTTAGCAAGCCTTATTTAATCTGAAGGCCAGTAGCCAGGGTTTGCCTTATGCGGGTGGGGTACTTTTAAATATTAAGGTGCGCAATCCCATGTTAAGGAACGTCGTGGCCTAATGAAAGACAAGGAATTTTTCTTTTGAAATACTACCATCTGAAAACCGGACCATCAACACATAGTTTCCATCAGGCAATGTCCGGGTCGGAAGTTTTATTGCATCATTTAAAAACGAAACCCCCATACTGGATTTCAAAACAGATTGTCCGGTATAATTCAAAATTTTAATTTCGCTTATGCGGTTTGCATTTTCATTCGGAAAGGTAACGCCGATAAACGCATTGGCCGGATTTGGCTGTAGCTTCAATGGAAAAGCAGAACTGAGGGTAGACTGACTGCCAGTTGTGATGGTGTCGGGGGTATATTCCCACATATCATTTATTAAATTAAACCCACCCGAGCCTGTGCCAGCGTATCCATTATTACCTATAGCAAATCCAAATGGGGCAAAGCGGCCCGGTCCAGGCATAGTTGCCTTTTGAATCCAGGAATCAGATACCGGGTTGTAGCTGAACAACCCATTTAAAAGATCTGTACCATCAAAGCCTGTACAGATGTATCCACGATTCCCGATGCTGAAACTCGCCGCCTGGTTTATTGTATAGGGAAAATCAGCAATCGAAGACCATGAATTGGTTGCAGGATCATATTTATATGCAGTAGATTCCGCAGAAGTTAAGGTGTTGCCCCCAATCACATATCCATTGTTTCCAATCGAAAAGCCTTGTGCAAGGAATCGCTCCCCTCCTAAGAAGTCTGCCTTTTGCGTCCAGTCATCTGTGTTCGGATCATACTCCCAAAAATCACTAAATACCCCTATACCATTTATATTTCCACCTCCTATATATCCCTTGTTCCCAATAGAAAATTGAAACATGTTATATCTTCCGGATCCTGGATAATTGGCTCGCTGAGTCCATGTATTTGTGCCTGGTTCATAAGCCCAAAAGTCGTTAAGATCACCCCCGGAAAACCCTAGCCCGCACCCGGCATAGCCTTTATTACGTATGGTAAGACTGGTGATATTGGATCTCAATACACCAGGAAAGTTGGCTTTCTGTGTCCAAACGCTTGCAATGGGATCGTATTCCCATAGATCGATTAAGGGTGTTCCGCTTATGTTTTCCCCCATTCCCGTAAAGCCATTGTCATCAATTGAAAAACTGACGGCATGGAATCGTTCTTCAGTTCCTGCGTTGGGTTTTTGAATCCATGCCCCCTGACAAAAAGCAGTGTTAGGACATAGTGCTAAAAGAATGATTAACAAAAGAATAAAGGATACGTGTTTAATAATTTGATTGTAATTCATGCGGTTCGATTATGTTTTTAATTTTACTCGTACAAAAATCAAATAAAGTCAAAACACCTTTCAGGTCAAGTGGATTCTGAGAATAAAGTTGGCAAAGTCCTGTTAGTTATTCAACCTCAGGAGTTGTAATGGAGAAACGGTGGTTTGTTTATACACCTTTTTGTAAAAGGATGGCAAATTGTTCCCTTTTAACTTTATAAACGTAAAAAACGGGTTACTTAGGGATCCGGTATTTCAGGTCATATTTGCTCAATCAAATTGCCTGGAAAAGTAATCCTTTATGGAGGAACCCAATCAATTATAATCTCGTTTTTATCTTTTCCATTGTTTAAACCTGCTTCTTGTTGCTAAATCAACGGCTCACTTTGACCGGAATACACAGTCGGTGCCTTTGCGGTTATTCTGGGCAAGTTTTCTTCCAAATTCCGACCATGTGAGGATGAGAGTTCCCTGGAAATGATCCTTGCTCTTCAGGGCTTTAATGAAACCATCGAGCCCTTCGGCATATTCTGAAAGCAGATCGTCGTGCCTGTTTTTCCGAAACTGATGCGTATCGAACCCATCCAGGGTAAGGGTATAAATTTCCTCCCGTTTTGAATGGGCAATATGTTCCGCAATGCATTTCAATTCGTTGCCAAAACTTGGGGTGCCAAAGCTATATCCCTTTGCCTGTGCTACGTCTAGATTTTCCTTCCAGGTTTGCGTTGCTGTATAATGTGAGGCTTCCGGATTCCCAACAGAAACCAGGTTTGCAAAAAAGAGACGACCATTTTTAAAGTGTGAATGAAAGACTTGCATAACAGGATTCAAGCCAAAACTTCACATTGGGGACAAAAGTGTATTTCGCCGGTGGTCTGGCGGATGCGGTCACCGGAGAATTGTTCAATCGGGTGGATATATTTGATGCCTCCACAACCAATGGACCACAGCATCACTATCGCAGCCAAGACGACATATTGTAGCTTTTACTCTGGATGGATAAGTTTTTTTTGCAGGAGGAGAACGAAGTTTTACAGCCGGGTTTTCAAGCAATCGGGTCGATATTTATGATCCGGTAATCAATACATGGAGTACGGAAATGGTTATGTGCTTGTATTGATGCTATCTAAAATGGATAAACCGGTTCAGATCCCGAAAACATTTCACATCGGGTTTCTGCCACATGGACCCGAACAGACATATTCCCCTTTATAAGCGTTTGAAAGCAGATGGATTTGATTTTCAAGCCTCTGGCCATTTCCGTGAAAACGAACTTTACTTTGCCATTCCATTCGGGGTTACAATTCAGGTTTCTTAAATGGTTTCAAGCCTATTTGGTTAGCAGGATACATTTCAAATACGCAGATTCTCAGACTCCAATCCATTTATGAATAAAAAAAAGGCAACTAATTCCAAGTGGATGGATTCTGTTTTCCCCAAGACAAACAAGCCAGAAGTAAGAAATCAGCCAAATTGGATACTCTATAAGATCCTGAATCTACTTCCAGACCAAAATCACCATGCCTGTTAGTATAAAAGCGGCACCTGCCAGAATTTTTCCGGTAACAGGCTCTTTCAAAATCAGAAACGAAAGTATCAGTGTTACTACAATGCTGGCTTTATCTATGGAAGCAACGTAGGAAACCGGACCTTCTTTCATTGCCCGGTAGTAGCATATCCACGAGAAAGATGTGGTGATGCCCGAGAGTGCAAGGAAAAGGAGGTTTCTTTCGGAAGTCTGGCTCAGTTCGGTCCAGGCATTGCGAAACAGAAACGCATTGGCAACAACTATGGTAAAAACCACACCTGTGCGAAAAGTTAAGGCAGTATCGCTGCTGAGGTCTTTCATCCCAAATTTGGCCAGTACCGAAGTGAGACCAGCGAAAAGCATGGAGATGATAGCATAAAAAATCCAGCGTTCCATTCTAAATTGTGTGGGGATGGTTATGGTTGTTTTTACAATGATACAAAATTTGCAGCGTCACCAGGAACTAAAAGAGTTATTCCAAGTGTTTGAGATAAAAACAGAAAGGGTGAAATCGATGTTGACTTATTACCCAAATAGTTTTAAGGAGATGTAGGCTTTTGATAGTCCGAAATGCAGGTCAACGTCGTGCAAAATCGCTGAAAGCGTCCCGATTTTAATCGGCTTATGTTTTGGAATAGTGATATGATGCTCCCCATTATCGAATGAGGTTAGCCGAACATGGCTACCGACTTGCCTGGTAGGAGTACCCCAGGATTTCCATTTTTTTTATGAACTCAGACCCACTAAGATCCCTTGGAATTTTCATGCCCCTATGGCAAATACTTCTTCTCTTACAAAATGCAAAAGAATGATTTTAGGCAGAGAATCGTCAAAATGACAAGAAATTGCTTCGGTTACGGCAGCTCGTACAAACTGCAGGTGAAAAACATTGCCAGGCTGATTTGATTTGCAATGAAGAATAGGTATTTGGATCGATTTTGAAATTGTATTGATTCGTCGGGAGACGAACCCAGGCGGAGAGCTGTCATATTGGTTTTTTGTTGATTTTTCGACATTGAACCAAAGCAAAGAATTCCTTAACCTCACAGGTTTTTGCAGGATTACTTTTTTCTGAAAGATCTTTTTATACTTTTTCTCCCGCTTCTAATTACAAGAAAATACTGTCCTTTCCTTAGCTTTCTAATATTGATGTCTGTAATATCTTTATGGCCTACATTTTTAATCTCCTGTTTCAGAATCACACTGCCTTTTGGGTTAAGAATTAATAATTCACCGTCGTGCCCTTTTGGAAGTTCATATATAAAGAGTAAGCGTGTGCTTTGGACTGGATCAAGCCACCATTCGAATAATAAGACTGAGTCTTTATTTGCTGAAGGAAAGGTAGCCTGTGAATGACTCAAAAAGGGGAGGAGCCCAAAAACCAATGAAAGAATAACTGATTTCATTTTCTTTCACTGTACTGAATTTTCCATTTGGAATAATGACACTAAAAAGGTGAAGAGACTTTATCCTCATTCTATAGACCTCATCGCTTTTAAAACGCTTCAAATAAGAGCAATTTCAACCAAACCCTTTCCGGTTGTTCATATAGTCAAAAGCGGCTAATGGTTTATAAATCCTACGGTAGGATTTTCGATTTCATAGCAGTAGAGCCGAATGATTATATATTACTTTCATCCGACTACAGCTTTCAATTTTATTTTGAATCAATCCAGAATCTGTTAAACACTATTTTTCCTTTAACCTCCTACGTGAAAAAAAGCCACCCTCGAATTGGGGATTACTGTTCAAGAACAACTAAATTACTGTCCTAAATTAACGGATTCGCACTTATTTTGTGAAATTTGAATTTGGTCGGATGCCAGCAATTATATATTATTTATTGAAGTCTTTTTTGCTAAACTCTGTTCGTGCGTAGGCAAATGCAACACCGAATAACACCGTTACTATTCCAGCAAAGTAGGGTAAAAACTCAACCATTTTTATTGTTTTTTACAAGGTTTAAATAAATCCCGAAACCCAGGATTGACGGAACCCAAAGTCCAACAAAAATTGCTTGATCGTGGTGACCATTAAAAAATAAAACTTCAGAATAAATAAGTGAGAGCATTGCAGCTAAAAAAAGCAGTTTGTCTGTTAAGCTAAATCTGTTTAACATTTTCTTATTGATTTTTACCTAGTCCTTCGGCCTTTCGGTCATGTCCCGTTTTTTACAGAGTGGTTTCTGGTCTCCACCGTTACTCTTGCAATGGTACGAAAGATTAACCAACTGTTGCGAATTAGTACCATATCTTTTATAGAACACGTTTACGAACGATGGCAAATAACAATTTTTAAAATCTCAGTATAAAAACCAATGGTCGAAAAGGCTCCGTCTTGATTCTGGCTACTTTATCGCTTTTCAAAACATTTCAAATAAAGGCAATTTCAACCAAACACTTCAGATTCTCCTTCTTGTTAAAAATGGGTTACGGATTGTAAGTCCTTCAAAGTCGCAAACAGTCCGCATTATTTGCAGTCCGGTTTTCCTTTCAGAAAATAATAAAAGCTGAAACATTGGAAAATTACCTGCGATTGATTTTTATATTCAGAACCTAAGCTCTATTTTTAGTCAATGAGATTGATTGGGAACTATCCAAATGAAGAAAAAGATCAAAAGGAGTTATTTGCTTTTTTGGTCTCCCATGGAGGAAACTGGACAGAAATTCCGGAGGTTTCACAATTGGGTATTCCTGGAGATAAGCCATTGACTTATGATCAGTTGGCAGGTTGGATTTGAGTCGTGGCTTAAACAGAGCTTACACATGTCTCCAGCACTTGGTCTTGCCCTGATCTACGTCGAAAAAAGACAGATTGGATTTATACAATCCTAACAAATCGGCCAGTAACAGACAAGTACCCAGTGTTGCAAGAAAGGAGCGGTAGCGAAATAATCGCTACCATCCTTCCCGATTTTAATTAAATCCTTCTAAGGCTTTGTGGTAATGATTAACTGAGTTCCATACCCAACTCCACCTCTGTTTCTGACAAATGGCCGGATGAAGTATTGCTTGTTTGGAGTTAAATTCTGAATAGTCCCTGAAAATGCTTTTTCAGTGGAATCTGTATCAACCACAATTTTTTGGCCTGAAACAATATTTGGACTTGCAGCCGTTCCGTATACGAATCCTTTATCGAAGATCATTTCTAAGCTGTTGTCGGTTAGATTTGAGGAAACCTTAACCAAATCACTTCCGAGAGAATCAAGAGTGGCTGCGGAAACTTTGGCTACCAGTGGAGCAGAAATAAAAGAAATTACTTCAGAATAAGTAGTGTCCTTGAAATTCCGTGCAAACAATCTGATTTTGTAATTGGTTCTTGGTTTCAAGCCGGTAATTGGCGTATTAAAAACTCCCGTTCCTTCACCTGTGGCTGCTTTGGAAAGTTGTTTAAACGTAGGAATTTCCGTTGTATCGGAATAGACCACGCCTTTTCCGGCAACCAGCAGTCCTCCGGAATTGGTAATGGTACCATACAATGTAACGGATCCTGCTCTTACACTTCCGGTCGAGTCGAATTTAAGAGATGGGCCCGATAAAGGGTTGTTTTCCGTTTTATTTTTGTCTTCACAAGAAATTAATGCCACCGTAAGGGTAAACATAAGAAGATCAATAATATTCTTTCTCATAACAAAGTGATTTAATAGCCAGGATTTTGTTTAAGTTTTGGGTTTGCGGTAAGGTCAGATACCGGAATTGGAAATAGCTTCCTGAATTCAGAAACGGCGGTACCGACCGCTACTCCCCCTTTCCAGGGCCAAAGATACGTTCCTTCCACAAAGCGACTATAACGTATAAGGTCTGTCCTTCTATGGCCCTCCCAATACAATTCTCTCGCTCTTTCATCCAGAATAAAGTCAAGGCTTAAATCGCTCGGATTGATATTTCCGGAAGCATTTCCGTATGCCCGATCCCTCAGTTTATTGATGTATCCGGTGGCAGTACCCTGATCTCCAGAACCACCTCTAAGGGTAGCCTCTGCATAAATGAGGTACATTTCTGCGAGTCTGAAAAGGGGGTAGTCAATATCGACAAAAGCTTGATCAGGGTCATTTCCTTTCAATATTTTGCTTACTTTTCCAAACGTTACTGCATTTCCGGAAGAGGGGAATCTTTTCATAAGCTTTGCTTTAAAAATAGATCCGGAAACAAATCCTATATCATAGCTTCCATTCAATTGATTTGGAACTGCATTTTCAAGTTTAAAAAATCCACCTTTGACTTGGGTATGGTTTGGCAACTCAATAATGATACTATCGGTTGTGTAACTTATCAAATCAGGGCTTCCTAGTGCAGACAAGATAACATTTCGATATTTAGTTACGGCGTATCCTTCTGTAAAAGTGCTGACATTAGTTATTTCGAGAGATTGTTTGCTGGTATAAAACATGGCTCTTCTATCCACCCCATTATCCCCGTTTTTTCCGGTATCAGGAAACAAAAGAGGAAGATTTTTGGTTGTCCTTAAACCTGCCCATCCTCCATTCAGACCATAAAGTCTCGCATTCATATCTCCGCCGAGAGAGGCATGCGCAAAGTAGTGGGTACCACCATAACCTTTTGTTTTCAAGCCATCGTAGTTTACAGTTAGAATAAATTCATTGCTGATTGGTGCCTGGTTATTATTTGCTCCCATCATTTGCTGGTAATCGTTGCCATCAAGGGAGTACCCTGCGTTAATTACTTTACCTGCATATTCAACCGCCTGGTTGTATTTTGAATTTCCGGTTCCCAGATAAGTTTCAGAATTCAGGTATATACGGGCAAGAAGGGCTTGTGCTGCTGCGGCATCTACTCTTCCATATTCATTAGCTTTTGCTGGCTTAAGCTTTGTCTGAAGGTCAAGGAGTTCACTTTCAATGTAATTGTATATTTCAGTTCTGGAGGCTTGTCGGGGTAGATTGGCTCCAACAAGGTCTTTTTCCGTAGTGAAGGGAACAGACCCAAAAAGGTCAATTAAAACCCAGTATTGGTAGGCCCGAAGGAAGCGTGCTTCTTGTTTGTAATATTCAATTTCTGGTTTTGCTTCGGACGGAATGCCCCTTGTGGAAAGGCGATCATCAGCACACTCACGAATAAACTCATTGCAAAGTGTAATTTGAAAAAAGCATCTGGCATACATTCTCCTGATGAATCCGTTATTGGATGTCCATGAAAGGTTGTGAATATCAGGCAAACCAGCATCTCCCCATGCTACCACCGCTTCATCAGTAGTCAGTTCCTGTAAATTCCAGAATCCCCGAACAAAGTCTGAGAATCCTTCATCACCTCCACCCGGGATGTCTGGCGAACCAGCAGGTCCGGCATTTCCAGTTGTGGCATATGCACTATAAACTCTTGATAAAGCCTCCTTGTATCCTGCTGGGGTAGAGTAAACTTTTTCAGAAGTCACATCGTTTAGCGGAGTTAAATCCAGATCTTTGTGACAAGAGACCAAAAGTCCGGATCCCACTATCAGGACCCAAATAGTAATTTGAAAACTCTTTTTCATGTTAATAATGTTTTAAATATGGTTAAGGCATGAAGTTGGCAGTAATTCCCAGGGAAAATACACGAGGTCTTGGATAAAAATTATTATCTATTCCTCCAAAAATTTCCGGATCAACGCCCTTGTATTTTGAAATGACAAAGGCATTCTGAACGTTAAAATTAGCTGCAAGGCTGAAATTCTTGGCTATTTCCCCGAAATTATAGGAAAAGAAAAGATTGTCAAATCGTAAAAAGGATGCATTTTGAACATAGTAATCCGAAAGTCTTACCTGATCGGTAGAGGCACCACCTACTGGCTTTCCTAAAAAATCTGTCTCGTTATAATTCGCAGATATATTCGAAACGTATCCATTTTGAAGGAAAGCATAATTCCTGTTTCCTTTATCAGAATATATGTTATTGTAAACGTAATTCCCGATTGACCCTCTCAACACCATTCCGACGGTTAATTTTTTATATTGAAATTGGGTGCTTACACCAAAGAAAGTTAAAGGAGCAGGTTGTTTATAGAGGTACTGGTCATCTTCATTTATTCTTCCATCCTTATTCAGGTCCTCAAACTGGCCTTCCACGGGTTTGCCATTTTCATAGACCTGGCGATAAACCAGGAAGGAGTTCGTTGGATTTCCAACCGAATGAATCTGGATGGTTGAGCCAACTCCTCCTTCTATTCCACCCGTATAGATTCCTGGATAGCTTGTGTCTTTAACAGCTGTAAGTTTGGTTACTTTGTTTCTGTTCATAGTAACATTGAATCCAAAAGACCATGAGTATTTTTCAGTTTTTATTGGAATGGTATTGATGTTGATTTCCACTCCTCTGTTTTCAATATTTCCCACATTCGTTAAAACCTGGTCACTAAAATTAGCACCTGCCGGTGTTGGAATGGTATTCAATAAATTATCAGTCTTTTTTAAATAAAAATCGACACTACCGGACACCCTGTCTGAAAACAGACTGAAATCCAATGCAGCATTGGTTGTAATAGTAGATTCCCACTTAATTCTGGGATCGTAAGCCGAAGGCCTGTAGCCATAGAAAAAATTATTTCCAAACTGATACTGCGCAGTAGGACTAGTCAATTGATAGGTAGGCAGGTAGGCATAATTGTTTCCAATATCCTGTTGGCCAGTTAGTCCATAGCCAACCCGAACTTTTATGAGATTAATCGCCTTAATTTTTTTAATAAAGGATTCTTCTGAAAGGGTGTATGCCCCGGCAATTGAAGGGAACAGACCCCAACGCACATCTTTATTAAATCTGGATGAACCATCTGTTCGCAAAGTTCCTGTAAGTAGAAATTTTTCTTTGAAAACGTAATTCAATCTTCCGTAATAAGATATCAAACGATTTTGCGGTTTATCCAATGGGAAAACTGGCTTTGAATTAGGAATGGTATCCCCATTATATCGGAAATCGGCGTAATTGAAGCTGGTGGTTAGGAAATCCTGATATCCATACCCGGCAACAATGTCTATCCGGCTTTTTATAGAACTTATTTCCTTATTGTAGTTGAGGTAGAATTCAAGCAGGTTGTTTTGTTTTTTCTGGTTGTAATAATTATTTACCCCTTTCCTTAAAAAATCAGAAGCAAATATAGAATCAACCTGAATGGTTCCTTCTCCTTCTGATCTGTCGGTACCAAGATTTAAATTTGCTCTAATGTCTTTAAAAAATGGGAGGGCATATTCCAACTGAATATTTGTCAGGATCCGGTTAACATCGCTTTCATCTTTTCGGCTGTTCAATAAGCCAACCGGATTTTTTGGAGCCAGTAAAAGAGGTCCATTTCTATTTGACCATTCAGTATACCCCCCAAATTGGCCTTTTCCAGCGCTATCCGTTGCTAAAACGGGTTTAGTTGGATCAAAGGTGACAGCACTTCCGATCGCTCCCCGGTTGGCGAACGTATTGGCCGTTTTTGCATATTTAAAGTTAACATTTACTTTCAAATCCCCATTTAACAATACAGGGCTTAGATTAACACCCGCAGAAAACCTATCCATTCTGTCCTTTTTCAAAATACCCTCCTGAAAAAGGTATCCACCTGAAATTCTGTAAGGAAGGTTAAATCCTGCTTTAATTTTCAGATTTCCTGATAAACTAAGGTTGTTGTCATGGGTTCTGGCCATTTGATAAATTTCTTTTTGCCAGTCTGTATTCGTCTTACCGTTGGTATCAACTAAAGCTTTTTGAGTCGGAGTTCCATATTTTTTTACCATTTGGCGAAATTCATCCCCACTTAAAACATCCACAAAACGATATGGCTGAGAAATTGAATTTTGGGAAGAAAAACTTAGGGATGGTCTTAATTGATTAACATTTCCTTTTTTTGTTGTTATGATAATTACCCCGTTGGATGCCCTGGAGCCATAAATGGCAGTGGCTGATGCATCTTTCAATACAGTCAAACTTTCTATATCGTTCGGGTTAATCAGGCTCAGAGGATTCGGCGAGCCGCTTACCCCCCCACTTTCGACTGGCACACCGTCAATAATAAAAAGAGGGTCATTGCTTGCATTCAAAGATGCTC
>Ga0105046_10012042_pt1 | contig 13416 bp, 3 predicted proteins | sample MAT03_FD_78385 | JGI IMG/M metagenome (GOLD analysis project Ga0105046, IMG submission 78385) | Freshwater microbial communities from Lake Fryxell liftoff mats and glacier meltwater in Antarctica - MAT-03 (megahit assembly) | ecosystem: Environmental > Aquatic > Freshwater > Ice > Liftoff... | reverse complement strand
TCAGGAGCGTCACCGCCACCGCTTTTTGTACCGCTGCGCTTGGCTTGAAAGTCTGTCGGCTCAACATGCAAAAGTTAAAAACTGAATTGAAACAATTCTCCTTGAAAGGATTAAATCGCGACCGTGGGGGCGGTCCCCGGGTTCCCCTTTTTCTTGCAAGCCACGAGAACAGGAGGAGGTCCGGACACTTTGAGTCGGTCGTCGGAGAACACGACGCCAAAGCTCGATCCGGATTGAACAGGAGCTCGCAGAGGACGCAGAGAAGAGCGGGTCAATCTCCGAAAGAATTTTTCTTTGCGCGCTCTGCGAGCTTCTGTGAAATGCCCTGTCCGGAGACCGTGACGTTCCCACTTTCGCTCGAATGCAAGGTGCGGCTTTCAATTCGGCCGCTTTCAACTAGCATCCGTATTCACAATCGATTTTCGACGACGACCCCCATTATGACCGACGGTGAACTCATACAGCAATTGGCGAAGCGGAGCGCTGGCTGGGAAGGCGTTCTGGGAAAACTGCGTTCCGTGCACATCGACAATCTGGGCCGGGCGATCGAGCCGACCCAGTGGGTCGAAGGCGAGTCGGCGGGCATTTGGTCTTGGTTTGGCTATTACTGGCAGACGGAGCGCTTCTGGTTTGGCTACGGGCTGAATCGAGGCGGATGGCAGCCAATCATCTCGGCCGATATCCGCAGCCGGCATGCCCAGTCGTGGCTGCAGCTTCGTTCCCAGTTGCCGAGTGCCTGGTCGGCGGAAGTCGGGGGGGATTTTGCCTTTCTTTGGTCGTCGCTGGCGGATGCCGAGGCGAGTGCGCAGGGCCGCTGGTTTCACGACCGGTCCATGGAGCTGCACGAGTATTCGTTGATGGAGCGATGAATTCCCGTTTTTGTCGACGCGTCGCATGAGCGAGGCCATGCTTGAGGTTCAGAACGTTTCGAAGGCTTATCGCCTCTGGCATTCGCCTTCGGATCGTTTGATGGCTCCCCTTTACGAGCAGATGGCGGGGTGGCCGGCGATGCCCGGTTCGTGGAGAAACGCGCTTCGTGCCACGGCAGCCCGGCGAGCGCGCGAATTCCAGGCGCTGCATTCGCTTTCGTTCACGCTTCAGCGCGGGGAGAGCTTGGGGGTGATTGGCCGAAACGGAGCGGGGAAGAGCACGCTTTTGCAAATCTTGGCGGGAACTCTGACGCCCACGACCGGGAAAGTTTCCCGCCGGGGCCGAGTCGCCGCGTTGCTGGAGCTAGGATCCGGCTTCAATCTCGAATTTACCGGACGGGAAAACGTCTTGCTCAACGCTTCTTTGCAGGGGCTGTCTGCAGACGAAGCGGAGGCTGCGTTGGAGGGGGTGGAGACGTTTGCCGCCATCGGCGATTTCGTTCATCAGCCGGTTAAAACCTATTCGAGCGGTATGATGCTCCGGCTGGCGTTTGCGGCGCAAACTGTTCTCCGGCCCGAATTGTTTATCGTGGATGAGGCGCTGGCGGTGGGAGACGTTTTTTTTCAGGCCCAGTGCGCCCGCTTCTTTAGAGAACGATTGGCGGATGGGATGACCCTTCTTTTGGTGAGCCATGACTTACCGTCGATTAAGGCGCTTTGTAAAAACGCCCTAGTTTTGCATGAAGGCAAACAGGTGTTTTATGGGCCGAGTGCGGAAGCGGTGAGTTTTTTCCATGCGCTTCATGGGGCTCCCGTTCGTTCGATTAAACCGCCCGCGGACCGGCCGGCGAGCGTGAGCCGTTTGGCCGAAGGCGAACGACGTAACTGGAGAGCCGGAGTTTCGGAAGCGGGATCCCGGGAGGTGGAGATTGTGGCGATCCGGATGCTCGATTCCAAGCTCCAGCCGTGCTCGGTTTTTGCCCTCGGCGACGAGGTCGTGTGCGATTGTATTCTCGAGTCGAAAGGGTCGGTGGCCGGGCTGCAATTTTCTCTGGAAATCACTACACGTCACAATTTTGTGGTTTTCGGGGTTTCGTCCGTGCACTTGGACCTTCCTTTGGAGTCGGCGGAGGACGGAGAGCAATTCCTTGTCAGGTACACTTGGAAGGCTGCGCTGGGGGCAGGGGAGTATTTGGTCGATCTGGCGGTGGGCATGGGGGATAGGGGAGACGGCGCGCCGATCGCGCTGCTTCACCGCCTTGGCCATGCGGCGTCTTTTTCGGTTCACCACGGTCCCTTCAAACCCAAGTTCTTCGGCGTTTCCGACCTTCATCCCACGGTCGAAAAACGCACTATTTAAAGCAAAATAAGTGCAGAGTGACTTGGTTTTTGGTAAAAAAGACGAGTGGAGGTGCATATTTCCGTCATCCCAAGGGATGAATCAGGACCACTTTTTTTACGGTTTTTTACAAAAAAAAGACCTGTTTTCGCGAGAGCTTTGTCGCAGTGCTGTGGGAGCGCGAAATCATCCCTTGGGATGATAGTATTCGCCGCGTCTTTTCTGGTATCTTGACCGCGCCTAAATGCGACTTTCCGCCTGCGCGGTTGGTTGTTCCTTACGCAGTAGATAACCAAAAACAAAATGGCTAAACGCACAAAGAAAGTTAAGTCAGCGCGTTCCAACCTTAGGGTTGAATCGCTCGAACAACGCCAGTTGCTCGCCACTATCGTGGCCGGCTCTGGTATGGAGGTGGGCTCGAATATTGTCCACTCCAACGGCAACACCTACGATCAAATCCTGATGACCGGTGCCAGCGTCACCGTCAGCGCCGATCCGTTCCAAGTGGTCCGCGTCTCGTTCCTCGATCAAGGTGGCGACATCGTCCAGGCCGAATTCTCCGGCAAGGGCACGATGACCGTCTCCCTCGAAGATGTGAAGACCGCCGCCAGCGTGGGTTACATCAACAAAAACCCAGCCCAGGGCGTCAACTACGTGCAGGGTCTCGCGACCATCACGATCGACAAGCCTGAGCTCAACACGAACCTCGGCATTTACGCCGCAGGCAATCTCCAGAACCCCGGATTCTTCTCGAAGACGGACGGAGATAACGGTCTCGCCGACATCGCTCGGATCATCCTCGTGGGCGATCCGACGAACGGTGCCGGTTACTCCAACATGGGCGGTATCCGCGCGGGCAGTACGGTCTTCTCGGCGAGCACCGGTGCAGTCGGTATTCGCGGCGAAAACGTCGCAGTCCAGGACATCGTCGCCATCGGCGATATCGATGCCAAGGGCTCCGGCGTTCCGACCCTGATGTTCAATACGAACAGCCAGTTCCAGAACGTCTTCGTTCGCGGCGGCGATCTGCGCCAGACGAACGGCGCTTCGTTCGACACCTTCGGCGCCGGCTCCGGCGGTGCGCCTGGTGGCTCTCCCGGTAATCCCAACAACGTCACGATCGGTGGATTCTCCTTCTTCAACAGCACCGACGGCACCTCGTCGCAGGGCAAGCTGTTGTGGGCGACTCCGGTCGATCAATCCGCCATCCGTTTGGCTCTGATCGAGCAACAGACGCTGATGTCGGGTGACTGGGTTTATGACTGGTCCAACATCCAGTCGGTGAAGGTCTCCCAAAATGGCGTCGACGTCTCCTCCGTTTACGGTGGCGACTGGCTCGCCAAGGGTGGCATTCAGAACAGCCTCGACCTCGCCTTCGAGCGTCGCTCGTTCCTCGGCAACCTCACGATCACCGGCGATCTTCCAGCCGGCTTCGAGATGAACCTGGCCGACGCTCGTGCGAACGTCACGTTCAACAATAACGTGTACGGTCTGCTGACCGTCGACGGTTTCGGCGCAGGCATCGACGGCACACTCACCATCAAGGGCAACCTGGATGGCACGATCGCCATCAATGGCTTCGACCGCGCTCAGCCGCTGGCAGGAGCCCCCGGCTTCGGTGGCCCCGCTCCAGACGGGCAACAAAACGTGCTCAACGCCCTCGTTGTTGAAGGTTCCACGGGACCCTTCACCGACGTCCGCGCTGAAGACATTGGTTCGGTTACGATTCGGAATAACTTCTCGGGTATCATCAGCACCGATGTCACCCGCGGCAATGCCTGGTCTAACCGCTCCCCACTCACCGCCACGGGTTTCCGTGACGTCGAAGGTCTCATCGGTAACGTCAGCATCGGCTTCAATGCCGCAGGCGCTTCCACCGGTGGTTCCATCATCAACGGTACGATTCAGGGCATGTCCGGAATCGGCAATGTCAGGGTCGGTGGCGACGTGTATGGCACCTCCCCCAATCAGGCGGTGTTTGTCACGCAGAGCAATCCAGGTGCGGCTCCAACGGATGTCCGTAACTTCGGTTCCGCCAATATCGGTACGATCGATATCCGCGGTGACGTCGACCTCGATACCCAGAGCTCGAACTTCATCAAGATCGGTAATAACGGCACCTTCGGTAATATCACGGTTTCCGGTCTCACGACCACGAACACCGTTCCCGGCGTTCAGATCGGCACCAAGACCGAACTGATCCCAGGAAGCGAATCCCTCATTCGTGTTCTCTCTCCGTTCACGGATGCTGGCTTCACGCCAAATCCAGTGACCGGTCAGAAGCTCGTGCAGAACTTCGATCCCGATGGCGTTGCCGGTCCCCTCAATGACACCTACTTCGTCACGGCGAAGGATGTCGCTGCGGGCGCTCAGATCTATGATATCGCAACCGGTAAGACGGTTACGGCTAAGGCAGGCGATCGCGTCCCGGCCCTCTCGGGCGGCCTGCCCATCATCGATACCTTCGGTAACGTTCTCTATCGTCAGAACACCGCTCTCTTCGAGGGCAAGACCCAGATCGTTCCGATCTTTGGACCCGACGTCGTCACGATCGTTAGCGGTAACCGCGGCAATCTGAACGGTGTGTTCAATAACTTCGGCCAGATCGAAATCGTCGGCCTCCTCGGCGCTCAGCAGAGGACGACGGGCACGATCTCGATCAGCGACAACGTCGACATGACGTTCGGCGGCGTTACGGTCAACTCGGCCGGTATTAACAATCAGAACGTCATTGGCACGGTGGGCACCATCGGTCAAATCACGATCAACAACACCGCTGGGGCGACTTCCGACCTCCGCATTGTTGGCACGATCGGATCGCCCAATGGCGCGGTCGCCGGCACGAACGGCGGGACCGCCAATATCGGCCTCGCTGGCTTGAATATCACCGGTTTCGAAGACGTTCGTTTCGCGAACGTCGCCACCGACAAGTTCCCCGCCAACCTCGGCATCCACGTCACGGGCATCACGAACGGGCTTAACGTCACCACCGTTACCGGCAGCGGCAATGGCACGGGTGTCGGCACCGTTTCGCCTTCGGTGATCTTCGACTCCATTATCCAATTGGACAATGGAACGAGCGAATCCAACCAGAACGCGTTGCTCAGCATCAACACCGGCCTAGTCAACTCCACGGTTGGCTTCACCGCCCTTGCAGGTATCGTCGTCGATGACGGTGGCAACACCGGCAGCGGTTCAGCGATTGGGCCGATCAGCCTGACCTCTGACTACGTCTTCTTCTCGGGGCTCCTCAGCGGCCGCACTTTGGGTGCGGTCACCCTTACGGGCGGCACGGGCATCAACTCGACGAGTGACAACGCAGTCAAGTTCGACGGCAAAATCGCGGCAACGACCATCGCCAGCATCACGGCTTCGGCCACTGCAGGCAATGTTGTGTTCGCTCCGACCTCCATCACGGGAATCGGCACGAAGGCTACCAACAATGGCATCACGCCGATGGCTACGATCGGCGCGATCAACCTCACCACCGCCGGCACAAATAGCGGTGGCGACATTAGGTTTGGCAATGGTTCCGTGTATGACGTCAATACCGGTGATATTTCCATCACCGCCGGCCACAAGTTCTTCGTGGAACAAGCTGGTACTGTCCTCGACAATCCAGGGTTTGTAACCATCAATTTCGCCACAAGCGGCGATATCGGTAACCTTGTCGCGACGACTACCACGGGCGACATCAACAGCACCCTGGTTATTCAGGGTAATGCTGGAAATATCACCCACATCGCTGGTTCGGCCGTGGTCGATAAGCTCGACACCGTCGGCGGTGTTGTCGGCGACCTCGCCCGTTTCGGTAACATCAGCACGACCCAAACCATTTGGGGCACGCGTGGTGTGACGACGCTCGAGACCGCTGGCCAAAACGCAGATGGCACCGCCAAGGCGCTACCTGACTTCGTCGCGGGCGGAGTGACATACAAACTCCTCCCTTCGGGCAAGATTGATGCCACATTGAACTATGCAGGTGCTTCCACGGCCGCGGGCGATGCCTTCATCGCCAAGACCGGTGGTGGTAACGCAACGATCATGTACAACATCATCGCCGTCGATGATAACAAAAATGGCGTGATCGAGCTCAACGAAATTGGCAATGGCGGCAACGTCAATGTCAGCAGTGTCTCCGGTGACCTCGAGTTTTACGGTGGCACCAAACTGCCGGATTTCACGACCGCCAATACGCTTGGAAACGTGACATTGAAGACGGGCAGCTTTGCGCAGCCAAGCGGTCTCATCACTGCGAAGGAGCTTGGCACGATCACGATCGGATTCAACGCTCTAGATACCGACGTGGCCGCTGGCGTTCAGTCCTCGGGCGGGTTCGAAGGTAAGGTCGGAAACATCTCGGCGACGACCACGGGTGGCGACATCACTGTCACCGGGTTGGCTAACGCTCCGGCTCCCTTCGCGAATCCCACGACCACGATGTTCGATGGCTCGGTTGGCACGGTCACACTGACCGCGGGTTCAGTTCAAAGCACCAGCGGCCTGATCGTTGGTAGTGTGAATATGAATGGCGGCATCGCCTTCAACATGGGTCAGGGTTTGGTGAAAGCGACTGCTGTCGATATCGGGACCGTTACTGGCACAATCAGTACAAACGGCCCGGCAAACGTTGGTAATACGCTTGAACTCACCACGGAGTTCGGAGCGCTCAACGTCACGATCGCCGCTGGCTCCTTCGATGCTAATAATAACGGAATTCTCACTGCGAACGAGTTCGGTCGCACGGGTGATTTCCTCGTCACCAGCAAGGGCGGTCCCATCACGCTGAACCTTAACTCCAGTGCCTACGTTTCCGATCTCGAGCAATCGATGATCGGCAACATCACGATCAACAACACCCCTTACATCGACTTCAAGGCCGGTGCGACGGACGTTGTTGGCACGGGCACAAGTGCGCTCGGTAGCGCGATCGTCGGTGCGGGTGGCAACATTACGATCAACGGTTTGTCCACGCAAAAGGGCGCCGTCGGTAACTTGACTGCGACCACCACGGTGGGAACGATTGCTCACACGGGTGTCTTCGGCGATCTCGGTACCTCGAAGTTCACGACGACGTCCTTCTTCGACACGGATACCAATCCGAACGTCGTCGGCGAGGCGCCGGTTTTGATTGCAGATGGCGACATCGTCCTCGGCACGGGCTTCAATGTAGCCAAGGCCGACGCGCTGATCGTCAACGGCAAGCACGGTGCGTCTACCTACTCCGTCACGGAAGCCGGTACCATCAGCGGTACCGCTTATTACGGTGGTGCGGCAACCAGCGCGACGTCCCTGACGGCGAGCTCGGTTCGCGGCAACATCAGCCTGGCGATCTGGCTCCAGGATGCAGATCGCGACGGCAGCGGTAACATCACCGCCACCGAATATGGCACCCAAGGGGCGAGCAACCTCTCCACCACCTCCGGTGGCGACGTGACGCTCTTCCTCGGGACCGATCAGAACAACGCGGCGGTTCTTGCAAGGAACCTCATCCCACAATTCACCTTCGGCGCGGTCACCGCGTCCGTGGTGGATCGTTACACGAGCACCTCCGCGACGGTTGCGGACGTTCTCGCCGACGCGGGCAATATCACGATCACCGGCGCCGGTGCAGACGCGACCAACGCTCTGACTGCTGGCACCGCGGCTCAGTTCGGTCCGATTACGGGTAATCGCGGAAATGTTGGCGCTGTCACGGCGGCAACGGTTCGCGGTAACCTCGTTCTTAACGGAACGTTCGGCGGTCTGGGCGACCAGACCCTCACGGTGACCCGTTACCTCGATGTGAATGGTGCCAACACCAACACCTTCGCGGGTAATCTCACCTACAGCCCAAGCATCTACGGCACGCATGGTACCGCCATCCTCCGCACGACTGACCTCGGCGCTGTAGGCACGGGTACCATCTCCGGTGGTGCGATCGCGGGTGTGGCGACCTACGGTGGCGCGCTTGCTGCAGGCAAGACCGTCTCCTTGGACGCCAGGACGGAACGTGCCAACATCAACCTCGATGTTCTAGCCTTTGGCTATGACATCAATGGCGACGGCGTCATCACCGACGGTTTGAACAAGAACACTCCAGGAGAGTTCGAGTTCGCTACCGTCGGCGACGTCCTCGTCGAAACGACCGCTGCGGGCGATATTACGCTCGGCCTCGGGATCGCTTCGGCCAACGGTTCGACGATCGGCTCCAAGATCGGTAACGTCACGGCGATCGCCAACGACGATATCTACACGGAAGTCGCCAATGCGGTCGATACGGTGGTCAACCTCGGCAATGTCACGATCATCGGCAAATCGTCGGCGACGAACTTCAGCGCCGGCACGATTGGTTCCATCGGTTTGACCGTCGCCACGGGTGACGCCACGCTGAGAGGTAACTTCGGTTCGATCAACGGTGTGACGATCGTCACCAGCACCAGGACCGACACGTCGGTTGTGGGTGGTGGTTCGGCCGTCATTGCTGCGGGTGACATCATCCTCGGCAATAGCAACACCGCGGCGGACAACGCCGTGGCTGACACTGCAGGTCTCACGACCCTCAACATCGCCGGCTCCTCTGGAGTTTCGACCTTCACGGTCACGGAGATGGGCACGATCACGGGTGAAGTCTTCAGCGCCGGTATCGGCGGTGGCGATTGGAACCTGATTGCCGCAGGAGGTGCTGCGACCGCAGCCACCGCGCTGGCAAACGGTGTCAGCGGTATGGCGATCGACGTCAACTTCGTCGCTGGCTTCGATGCCAACGACGACGATGTCGTAGCATTGGTTCTGACGCCCAATCCCCTCACGGGTATCGACAAGGGTTCCTTCGGCAACATCGTGGCTACGTCCACCTTCGGCAATGTCACCATTGGCGTCGGCAGTCGTACCTCGGATTCCACCATCGGTAACGTCACCGTCACCACCGGCTCTTCGATCGTCGAAGTTGGCGGCGCGGACAGGTTCACGCACGGTACGGCGGAGATTCAGGGTATTTCTAGCTTCGTCCTCGCAGGCACCGATACCAAACTCGGAACCACGGACGACGTTCTGTCGTTCGTCGGCACCGTCGGTAACCTCTCGGCGTCCTCGCCGTTCGGTATCGCGCAGATCACGGGCGACTTCAACAACACCGGAACCATTACCCTCATCGGTAGTGCGAAGGTGGACGTCGATACCAACACCACGATCGCCACGGAAGACCCAGTCGTCGTCTTCGCGGGCGATGTCTTCCTAGGTACCGGCGGGGCTCCCGTCTACTTCGGCGGCACGGTCGGTGCAATCACGCTGTCTGCGGTTGACTCCTCCGTTCTCGCCGCTGGCCTCGCCGGCAAGGTGGGCACGGTGGCCAACACGGGCAACGTGACCGGCAACGCGTTCTTCGCTGGCACCTCGACCGCAGCGTTTGTGGCGACGACCAATCGTGGTACGATCGACATCGACCTCGAGCTTGGTTTCGACAAGGACAACGCCTTGATCACCACGACGGGCATCACGGCGGCTTCGCAAGAATTCCCGCTGAATCGCTCGACCGGTGAAGACACCGGCAAGATTGGTAATGTGACGCTCACCAGCATTGATGGAAGTATCTTCCTCACGCTGGACAGCACGACGACGGCGTCCTCGTACGGTGCCGTGGTTGTCACCACGGGCACGACGATCACCGCCGTCTCCGGCGCTGACGTCCAAGTCGCCGCGGGTAACATCACGATCGACGGGGATAATGATGCGGAAAGCGCCAACGGCAACCTCGGCACGATCGCGTCCATCGTTGCTAAGGCAGCCACTGGCGAGATCTCGCTGACCGGCAAGCAGTGGAATGTGGGTCCGATCACCCTGACGACGGGTTCCGCGCTCGATATCGACTCCAACTCGGCCGTTTCGGGTGAAGACCCGATCGTGCTCGACGCGGGCGATATCACGCTCGGCCTGACGATCTACCGCAACGCTGGCACGATCACCGCGACAACCGGTGACCTCGCCACGGCTGGCCTCCCAGCAGCGGGAGATAAGGGCAACATCAGCGGCTTCCTCAGCTTCGCAGGCGCTCTCACGGGCGGCACGAGCTCGGTGGTCGCTTCGACGCAGCAGGGCGACATCGGTCTGACGGTCAACTCGCTGATCTTCCTCAAGGCAGCGGGCGATTCCGGCCTCGTTCAGGATGCTACGGGTACGGCCGCCACCAACACCGACGACTTCGTCGGCACGGTCGGCGACATCGTTCTCACGAGCGTCTTCGGTGATATCACCGTTCCGTTGAGCACGTCGAGCGTCGGTAAGGTCGGTGGCAGCACCGACGCGATCGGTCGCTTCTCCTCCATCGGAAATGTTACGGCGACGACCGGCTCGAGCTACCAAGCGGTTCTCGGCTCCGGCAACGACGTGGCGATCCTCGTGGGCGACATCGCCATCGCGGCTGGCAGCACCTCGAATGGTATCCTCGGCAACGTGACGGCGACGACGACGAGCGGCACGGCCGCCTTCGGTGTCGGTGGCACGTTCAACAATGTCATCGGCAATATCGCCCTGACGGCCGGCGTCTACACGGACACGATCTCGCTCGCAGCGGGTAATGTCTCGTTCGGTGGCAGCTATGCCACCACCAATAACAACGGCGGGGACTTCGATACGGTCCTCGGCACGGTCACCCTGAATGCCGTCGGCGTCCGCGACAACGCGGGTGTTGGCTCGGCAGGTACCGTCTCGATCAACACCAACCTTGGTGGTGGTTGGACGGACGCAGGTGTCATCGGCACGATCGAAACCGGCGAACAAGCCCTCTTCACGGGTGGCGCGTTCAACGCGACGGTCTCGGACGGTCAGGTTCTCGCTATGATCGGCGCTTCGGCTTCCGGTTTCGGTGCGGCCCTCCCAGTCACGCTGCTCAAGTCCACGGGCACGTCGACCTTCGGCGGCACGGGTACGGTGCAGGTCAGCGGCGGCACGGGTAGCTTCTCCTCGATCTCTTCCTTCAAGATGGAAGCGGCCGACGGTGCGGCTAACTACGCCGGCGATTGGGAATCCCCAACCGTCACGCTGTTCAGCATGACGAGCGACAAGGGCGACGTCACCTTTGACGGCGACCTCGAACTCGACACGGCCAACGCGACGAACTTCGACGCAGTGGCCGCCAAGGTCACGGAGTTCACGCTCTGGGCGAAGAACGGTAACGCGGTCTTCGGGGCCAACGGTGACCTCGGTATCGACGAAGCCCTCGGTGTCCTCAACCGTCCGAACCTCGGCACGGCTTCCGATAACCGGACCTTCGTTCTCGAGAACATCACGTTGAAGGCTGCGGGTACCACCGCTGCCGGCACCGTGACCGTTAACGGTAACATCGGCGGTCAGGAAATCACGAACATCGCTAACCTGGTGTTCGACGTTCCGACCCTCACCGGTCTGACCACGCTGAACGGCCCAGGCGCCGCTCCCGCGGTCACGGCTCACGACATCGCGAAGATCACGTTCAACGGGAACGCGTCCCTCGCGGGTGCGACGGAAATCCTTGCCTCCGATATCGGGACCGCGCGTCTCAAGATCGGCAGCGTGGATTACACGTCCAACACCGCGGCGAGCGCCTTCAACAAGGGCTCGAACTTGGACGTCATTGGAGAGCTGATCTTCAATGGCTCCGTGGCGGGCAATGTCGCGACCTCGCTCATCACGGGCAGCCGTGGTGAAATCGAAGCGTCCTCGATCGGTAAGATTACGATCAACGCTCCCGTCGATCCAACGACGACCGTCAAGTACACCGCCCAGAACCTCGATATCCTCGCGAGCAACAGCCGCGGTGGTGTCGCGACGGGTGAAGCACTGGTGGTCTTCGGTTTCTCGACCCTCGATGCGGCGAACGCGATCACCGCGTTTAACATCGGCGACATCGTCATCAACCACAACCTGCAGGGTAACTCGACCGGTTCGACCATCTTCGATGGATCGAATGCGATCTCCAGCATCGGTGGCATGGGCAACCTCACGATCAAGTCGACCGTGGCCGGTTCCGTCCAGGCTCCCCTGCTGACCCCAACGGGTGCGGCTTGGTTCGCGGTCGGCGACGGTAACGGTTTGGGCAACGCAACGGCGCAGTTCGACTCCGCCGGTAACGGTGTCTTCGCTGCGTACCTCGACGTCAACACGACGGCGGCGCTGGCGGGCGATAAGGTATCGATCGGTGCGATCTCGATCGACGCCGCTTCGACCTACGCGCCTCCGGCTCCACAGTCCGATGACTTCGCCAATGTGGGCGGTAGCAATGCAGTCGCCACGGATGGCTTGGTCATCCTCGCGGCAGCGGTTGCTCCAACGGTGGGCGATACGGCAGCGACCCGCGCTGCAGCCTACACCGAGTTGTATGGCTATATCGCTTCGGTCGAAATCAAGAACGCTGCCATCCGTCCGGATGCAGACGCTTCTGACTTCACCGTAACAGCCGGTGGCGCCTTCCTCGGCGGTGCAGGAAACGTGGCAAACGGCGACGGTAACCTCGGTGCTCTCATCGCGGTTGCTGGCGACACGTCCACGGCAGGCATCGGTGACATCATCAACGATCTGAACCCAGCGCTGGTGCCATTGCTGGCCGGCGAGGGCCGGATCTTGGGTGATGCTCTCGTCGATACCGAGTACGATCAGGGCGATGTGGTTGTTTACGTCCTCTAAGCGGACCTGACACCTCATTGAGTTAAGTTCAGGGGCCGGCCTCTCAAGGGCCGGCCCCTTTTTTGTGCCCATTCGCAGCGGCCCGAAGACGGCGGAGGAAAAATCCGGAGGATTTTACAGGTCTTTTCGGAACGGCCTAAAGGCCGGACTCCGAGCTCGGAGTCCGGGCTTCAGCCCGTGCTGAGGTAGCGGAATTGCCAGAGTACGGAGGGCAGATAGCAGCGGTCAGTGTTCAGAAGGCGGGGATCAGATCGGAAATGAGTTATCTGACATCTGAGTTCTGACCTCTGACCTCTCGACGCCCCAGCGCCTCCGAGCCCTCTGCGCCCTCTTGCCGACTCCTGTGAAATCCTCCGGTGTATTTGGCCGAACGGAGAAGATCCATTTTTTCACAGGAGGATGCGAAGGTAGCAGAGGTCAGGCCAGAAACGAGAGGTCAGCGGTAAGAGGTCAGCGGTCAGATGGCGGATGTGATCAGATCGGAACTGTGTCTGACATCTGAGTTCTGATCTCTGACCGCTTTCCCCAGTCCTTTCGACGCGCCAGCGCCTCCGAGCCCTCTGCGCCCTC
>Ga0105046_10012041_pt1 | contig 13416 bp, 14 predicted proteins | sample MAT03_FD_78385 | JGI IMG/M metagenome (GOLD analysis project Ga0105046, IMG submission 78385) | Freshwater microbial communities from Lake Fryxell liftoff mats and glacier meltwater in Antarctica - MAT-03 (megahit assembly) | ecosystem: Environmental > Aquatic > Freshwater > Ice > Liftoff... | reverse complement strand
GGGGATGGCTGCGTCCGGCGTTTCGGTCGCGAAACGTGCTAGCCTTTCGGTGATGCCCATGCGGTGCTCCTCATGATTCGTTGCGCCCGGCCTGGCTGGCCGCCATACAAATCCATGCACTCCGCTGTCGGTGAGTGCCGCGCTCGGCGTCAAGCTGCCCTATGACGCATTCCGCGATTTTGCGCCGGTCGGTCTGGCCTTGACCTCCTGCAACTTCCTCGCCGTGCGGGCGAATAACAAGGCCGAGACTCTTGGCGAGGTCATCGCGCTGGCGAAGGCAAAGCCGGGGCAATTGAGTTACGCCTCGCAGGGGCTCGGTTCGACCGGGCATCTCGCGGGCGAATTGCTGCGTACCATGACCGGCATCGACATTGTGAACGTGCCCTACAAAGGGGGCTCGGAGGTCATCACCGCATTGCTGGGTAGCGAAGTTGAGCTGGCTTTTGTCAGTGCCACGACGCTCAAGGGCGTAGGCGTCGGTCGCATGAAGCCGCTGGCTGTCACGTGCGCCCGCCGCGATCCCGGCTTGCCTAACGTGCCGACATTCGCCGAGGCGGGCGTGGCCGGCTACGACGCCAGTTTCTGGTATGGGCTGCTCGCGCCGCCGCGAACGCCGCCGACGATCGTAGCGCGGCTCAATAGCGAGTTGCGCGCCGCGCTGGCGGACAAGGCCATTGCCCAGTCTCTGGAAACGCAAGGACTGATCGCCGCGCCATCCAGCCCCGAGGAATTCACGAAAGTGATTCGCGCCGATTTCGAAAAGTGGAAACGGACGTTCGCTGGCCGCACGGACAAGATTCAGCAGTAAGAGCACCGGCGCGCGGTCACTTGCAACACGCTGAGTGATGGGGTCCCGGGGTGCGGACTCGTGCGCGCTGGCGGTCCGGCAGATGGACGGGGCAGCGGCCCAAGTCTGGCGCAGCCTGCTCGTACGGCTGGCGGTGCTGGCGATGGCAGTCGTCTGAACTTCGCTATACTGGATAAGACTGCGGCAAAAACCGCGCCGCATCAATGCGAGGAGACGCAACGCCATGGATTCGCCGTCATCGGCAGGCGCCGCGCTGTCGGGCCTGAAGGTCGTCGACCTTACGCAATATGAAGCCGGCACGTCGTGCACCCAGGCGCTCGCCTGGCTCGGCGCCGACGTGGTGAAGATCGAGCCGCCGACCGGCGAAAGCGGACGCTATGCGTCTACCAACGACCGCAAGCTCGATTCGTACTACTTCATCCTGATGAACGCGAACAAGCGTAGCGTCGTCTGCGACATGAAGTCCGAAACCGGCAAGGCGATGCTGATGCGGCTGGTCGGGAAGGCGGATGTCCTGATCGAGAACATGTCCCCCGGCGGGATCGAGCGGCTGGGCTTCGGCTACGACGTGGTGAGCCGGGTGAACCCGCGGCTGGTCTATGCCCAGATCAAGGGCTTCGCGCCCGATGGCCCTTATGCGAACTACCTCAGTTTCGACATGATCGCGCAGGCGGTGGGCGGTGCGTTCGCGATCACCGGTGAGGCCGGCGGTCCACCGATGCGGCCCGGTCCGCACGTGGGCGACACCGGGGCGGGTCTGCATTGCCTGGTCGGCATCCTCGCCGCGCTGAACCAGCGCCATGCGACCGGCCGCGGCCAGCGCATCGAAGTGTCGATGCAGGACGCGGTGATCAACTTCAACCGCATCGTGTTCGCCGGGCAACTGATGACCGGACAGCCAGTCGCCCGCTCCGGCAACCAGAGCTCGCTCGGGGCTGCCGCGCCGAGCGAGCTCTACCTGTGCCGGCCCGGCGGGCCGAACGATTACGTGATGGTCTACACCACCCGCGCCGGCAACTGGCACTGGCAACGGCTGCTGAAGGTGATGGACCGGGAAGACCTGAAGGACGACCCACGTTTCTCGACGCCGGGTGCCCGTGCGAAGAACGCGAAGGAAGTCGATGCGCTGGTCGGTGCCTGGTGCAGCACCCGTACCAAGGTCGAGGCGATGGAGACGCTGCAGCAAGCGGGTGTCCCGGCCGGTGCCGTGCTCGATACGCAGGAGCTGATGGAGGATCCGCACCTGCGCGCCCGCGGCATGTTCCCCGACATCGAGCATGCCACCCGGGGCCGGATGAGCATGCCGGGCTGGCCGGTGAAGATGTCCGACTCTAACGTGCCGGTGACCGCCGCGCCGCTGCTCGGCGAGCAGACGACCGACGTGCTGGTCGACTGGCTCGGCATGGACAAGGCGCAGATCGCCGAGTACACGAAGCTCAACCACCCGGCCGCCTGAGCGATGACGATCGCCGGTCCGAAGATCCCCGACGGACGTCAGATGGCACGATGCTCTGGCTGGGACACACCCGTCGCTGCCGCGCTGATGCTTGCGGCAGCGCTCGCGGCGAACCCGGCAGGGGCGCAACCGTATCCCTCGAAACCGATCCGTATCGTGGTGCCCGGCACCGGCGGCGGCGGCGACTTCGCCGCGCGCCTGATCGGCCAAGGCCTGTCGCCAGTGCTCGGCCAGCCGATAGTCATCGAGAACCGTCCGGTCGGCACCATCCCCGGCGAACTGGTGTCGCGGGCCTCGCCCGACGGCCACACGCTTCTGCTCTCCGCCTCGACGCTCTGGCTGGCGCCACTGCTGCAGGCGAACGTGCCCTACGACCCGCAGCGCGACTTTACCCCGGTCTCGCTCGTCACCATGTCGCCAAACATACTGGTGGTGCCCAATTCGCTGCCGGTGAAGACGGTAAAGGAGCTGATCGCGCTCGCGCGCAAACGCCCGGGAGAGCTCAACTACGGCTCGGGCGCCGCGGGGTCGTCGAACCATCTGTCGGCCGAACTGTTCAATGCGATGGCGAAAGTAAGCATCCCGCGCATCAACTACAAGAACCCGTCGCAGGCGGTGACCGACCTGATCTCCGGCCAAATCCAGCTGCTGTTCTACAACGCGTCGACGGTGATCCCGCATGTGCAGTCGGGCAAGCTGCGCGGGCTGGCGGTGACCAGCGCGCAGCCGACAGCGCTCGCACCGCAGTTTCAGACGATGGCGCAGGCTGGCCTGCCCGGCTACGAGTCGGTCGCCACGTTCGGGCTGTTCGGACCCGCTGGCCTGCCGGCGCCGGTGGTGGCGACGCTCCATGCCGAGGTCGTGCGCTTCCTGAACAGGCCCGAGGTAAAGGAAAAGTTCATCGCCGCCGGCAGCGAGACTATCGGCAGCTCGCCGGAGGAACTCGCCGCGCTGCTGAAGAACGACATCGCGCGCTTCGGCCGCTTGATCAGGGACGCGAACCTGCGCGCAGACTGAGTGTGTCGGTTGCTTGAAGCGCTGGCGTGGCGTGCAGTGCAGGGCGGAGCACGAAAGGGGCAGGGCAAGGCGCACGTCCGGACCACCGGGCGGCGCCAGCAGAAGGGCCGCAGCGCGGCCGGAGGAGTGGACCATGCAGGGATTTCGAATTGCGGCGCTCGCGCTGTTTGCATCGGTTGCGGGCGACCTGGAGGCAGCACGGCAGGTTGCCTGGCCGGCGAAGCCGTTGCGCATCGTGGTGCCGTTCGCTGCTGGCGGCAGCAACGACGTGTTCGCGCGCGCAGTGGCCGACCGGCTGCCGGCGGCGCTTGGGCAGCCCGTGATCGTCGACAACCGCGCCGGTGGCGGTAGCGCCACCGGCACCGCCTATGTGGCCCGCTCGGCAGCCGACGGCCATACGCTGCTTGCGGTGTCGAGCACGCTGACCACGCTGGCCGCCGTGCAGCCGAACCTGCCGTACAGTGTGCCGGGTGATTTCGCGCCGATCGGCCTGGTCGCGCGCAGCGCGATGGGGCTGTTCGTGCATCCGTCGCTGCCTGTGAAGGACGTACCCGGGCTGATCCGGCTGGCCCGTGCACGGCCGGGCGAGATCAACTACGCCACGGCCGGCATCGGCGGCATCAATCAGTTCGCGACCGAGATGTTCCAGTCGATCGCGAAGGTGAGGCTGGTTCATGTCCCGTACAAGGGCAATGCGCCAGCGCTGGCCGACGTGATCGGTGGCCATGTACAGATGATGATCAGCAGCCTGCCGCCGGCCCTGCAGCATGTGCGCAGCGGCCGTCTGCGGCTGCTCGCGGTATCCAGTGCGGAGCGTTCGCCGTTCGTGCCCGACCTGCCGACGATGGCTGAAGCCGGAGTCCCGGGCTATGCCGCCGAGCTCTGGTGGGGGCTGGTGGCGCCTGCGCGCACGCCCGATCCGGTGGTGCGCAGGCTGTCGCAGGAACTGCAGAGAATCCTCGGCGAGAGGGACCTGCGCCAGCGCTTCCTCGATGAAGCCGCAGTGCCGTCGCCGGGCAGTCCCGAATCGTTCGCCGAACTGATCGTGCGCGACCTCGCCACCTGGCGCAAGGTCGCTGCGGCGGGCGGCATTCGCGCGGAGTGACGGGCGCGGGCCAGCGCGAGCAGTTCCCGGGCCGATCTCACCTGCCTTGACGGGTGCGCCACCACCAACAGCACAGAAGCGCTTCAGTGTTGGAAGGGAGGCGGCTGATACACGCCGAAGCGGCGCTGCTGCTGGGTCAGTACGAGCCAAGCTTTCGCCGGCATATCGAGCGCTATGAGGCTGACGGTATGGAGCGGTTACGCGATCGGAGGTTGAACCAGGTGTCCGCGCGCAGTGCGGCGCGGAAGCGGTCAAGGTCGAGCAGGCCGCCGGCTGGCACCGGCAGTACCGCAGTGTTGTCGAGTTAGATCGGTAGCTTCATTTTTTCTTTCCAGAGCGAACATGCCGCAGAGGCGCGGAGGACGCGGAGAAAGCAATCGCATGGGCCGCCAAGATGCCCAGGCGCCAACAAGAGCAAACTAAAACTGCCGGCAAAGAAGCGTCAGTGTTTGCCTCTGCGCTCTCTGCGTCTCTGCGGCTCATTCAGATGTTCTTGGCGTCTTGACGGCAATGATTGTTGTCAATCAACACTCGTCGTGCCGCAATGTCCCGCGGATGAGGCGGTACCAGGTGCGGTGGACATTCGCAAACAATGACTGCATTGTTCTGATGCCGGAGCGTTCTCGCGCGTCTAGCCACGCGGGGCTTTCGAACACATCGCTCGCGGACAATTCATAAGCCGCGAGCGAACGCGGGGTCCCCGTGACCGCTTCGTAGCGCCGCGTCCGCAGCACACCCGGCACCGCCGCCAGCGCCGGCAGGTGTTCGCGTTCGTACCAGTCCCAGAACGCCGCGGCGCGGCCGGGGTCCGCGCAGTCTGTCTGCACGGTATAGAGCAGCGGTGCGTCGGGTGCCGGCTCGACGCCCTGCGACCACGCAAGCCGGTAGTTGTGGCGGAGGCGGTTATCGCCGTAGAAGGTCCGGATGCGGCGCGACCAGCCAGTGGGATGCTGCACGAGGTGCTGGAACGCGGGCCCGGGCTCGACACGCTCGTCTTCCGTCTCATACCACGCCAGGTATTTCGGTTGGGAATCGATCGCCGCGTAGCGCCTCGCGCTGGTAAATCCGGGGAGGCTGGTGACGTGGGCGAGATGCTCCAGCCCGTACCAGTCGTTGAACTCGTCTTCGTGCTCCGGCGGCACGTGTAGCCAGACCGCGATGAGCCCCTGCGCATCCCGCATCGGCGTCATTCGACCTGGATGCGGGCGGTACGGATCACTTTGGTCCAGCGCGCGAACTCGTCCCGGATCAGCTGCGCGAACTGCTCGGGCGTGCTGGTTTCAGGATCGACGCCCTGCTGCCGGAACCTTTCCCGGAGGTCCGGCGTGGCCATGGCGTTCACGATGTCGCGGTTCAGCCGGGCAATCACGTCCTTCGGCGTCGCCGCCGGCGCAACCACCCCATACCAGATCAGGACTTCCGCGCCTTTAACGCCCGCCTCGGCGATGGTCGGCGCGTCTGGCAGGCTGGCGTTGCGCGTCTTGCCGGTGGTGGCGAGCGCGCGCACTTTGCCGGCGTTCACCAGCGGGACCACCGGCGGCACGCCGGAGAACACAGCGCTGATCTGCCCACCGATGAGATCGGTCAGCGCCTCGGCATTGCCCTTGTACGGGACGTGCACCAGGTTGGTCCCGGTTTCCAGCCTGAAGAGTTCGCCGGTGAGGTGGGGGCTGCTGCCGACGCCGGGCGATCCGTAGCTCAGCTGTCCGGGCCGTGCTTTCGCCAGGGCGACCAATTCGCGGATCGTCTTCGCAGGCACCGACGGATGCACGACGATCGCCACCGGGCCAGTGGCGAGCAGGCTGACGGCCGCGAAGTCCTTTACCGGGTCGAAGGGAGTCTTGGGGTAGAGCACCGGATTCATCGCCAGCGGACCGAGCGCGCCGATCGCGAGGGTGTGCCCGTCGGGCGCGGCCCTGGCGGTCGCGTCCATGCCGATCGCGCCGCCCGCGCCGGGCCGGTTCTCAACGATTACCAGCGTGCCCAGCGATTCGATCAGTTTGGGACTGAGCAAGCGGCCCATGATGTCGATGGTGCTGCCCGGCCCGAAGGGCACGATGATGCGGACTGGCTTGCCAGCAGGAAACGACTGCGCGATGGCCGGTAGTGCCGTCGCGGATGCGGCGAACGCGACGCTGACGGCACACAAGGCGGTCGCACGAGGCGTGCACAACATGGTTACTCCTCCGGGGAACTCGCGTCAGTGATTCGGGGTCAGCGCCGCTGGCACGTGCTGGCTCTTGTCTTCGATGTTTTTCGCGAAGCCCGCGTGCCGCTGCTTCACGAAGCTGATAGCCACCCCGATTTTTCGTCAGTGATACCACAAAAGGTGGCGCTCAGTGTAGTGCTTTGTTTTGCTTGGAACTCAAGCGCCTGTTAGCGCAAATGACCTTGACGTGGATGTCGTGAGCCTTGGCGGTCCAGATAAATGGCTTGGTATCGTGGGTGTGCAAAGCGAAGTATTCCTTGTTGGCGGTGGTCAGTTCGGGGACGCTGCGGGACACGCAGTTGCGCAGGCGCTCGGTCGTGATGTCGCGGAAGAACCGCTCGACCATATCGAGCCAAGACGTCGAGGCCGGGGTGAATGAACATGGATACGCAGGTGCTTGGCCAGCCTCATATCGCAGCCCGGCGCGGCCGGTGGCAGACGTTTCATCGGCGCATTCCCCTGGTCGATCTTCACCTTCGCCTCCTTGACCACCAACGACCACTTGGCAACGGCGCCTCGATGCAAAATGGTCGCAGACGGCTTATGATAAATTGATCGCATCGCTTGCATCGATGCCCTTGCATCCATGCGTTTCCTTCACCGAAGCCTGCACGGATGAAAGATGCATTCGTCGTCGGAAGGGCAGGGCGCCGCAATTGACTGTCGAACATCACTGGACCGCAAGCGACGGCACGCGCCTCTTCTATCGCGTCGACGACTTCACGGATCCGTGGTTCCTCGAAAAGGCTGAAACATGAGCATGGACACGTTCACCACCAGCGACGGGGTGCGCATCGCCTACTACGTCGACGACTTCACCGACCCCTGGCGCAAAGCGCCGACGCTGCTGATGCTGCATTCGGCGATGAGCAGTTCGAGGCGGTTCTTCTCTTTGGTGCCCGGGCTGGCGCGCCACCTGCGTGTAGTGCGCCTGGATTCGCGCGGCCATGGCCAGTCGCAGGTGCCCCCGGCCAGCGTGCCGCACGACAAGGAACGGCTGAGCCAGGACGTGCTGGAACTGCTCGACGTGCTCAAGCTCGACAACGTGCACATCCTCGGCGGCTCGGCCGGTGGCTATACCGGGCAGTTGCTGGCGATCCACCATCCAGCCCGGGTGAAAAGCCTGTCGCTGTTCAGCTCGACGCCCGGGTTCAAGGGCGACCAGGGCAAGCGCTGGCTGGCCGAGGCTTCGGTGCGCGGCATGCGCGCGGTGTTCGGAGAGACGATAGACGAACGCATCCCGGTGGGCGAGGCCGACCCACGGCTGGTCGAGTGGGTGCTGGGCGAGATCTGCAGCAACGACCTGGAGTTCCTGAAGCGGTTCATCGGCCACTGGACCGACACCGACTTCATGGACCAGGTGCACCGCATCGGCTGCCCGACGCTGATCGTCGAGCCCGGCGCACACCCGATCGGTACCGGCTCGGCCTTCGCCGAGATGGCGCGGCGCATCCCGAGAAGCGAGCGGGTGGTCTACGAGAACGGACGGCACAATCTGTACGACTACCAGCCGGACCGCTGTGTCGCCGAAGTGTTGCGCTTCCTGCGCGTGCACTTCGCGGAGCTTCGTCCGTGACCGGCATGCGCCGATGAACCGCCTTGCGGGCAAGGTGGCGTTCATCACCGGTGGCGGCTCGGGCATCGCGCGCGCGGCGTCGCTGCTGTTCGCGGGCGAAGGTGCGAAGGTGGTCGTTGCCGAGATCGATGCGGCACTGGGCGAGGCCACCGCGCGCCAGGTGGCCGGCGCGGGCGGCGACGCCCTCGCGGTGCGCACCGATGTCACCGACGAGGAGAGCGTGCGCGACGCGATCGCCACGGCGGTCGCCCGTTACAGCCGACTGGACATCCTGTTCAACTGCGCCGGAGGTTCCCTCAACGCCGACAGCCTGGTCACCGAAGTCGACCTCGCGGTCTGGGACCATACGATGGCCCTCGACGTGCGCGGCGCGATGCTGGTCTGCCGCCACGGTATCCCCGAGCTCGTCAAGGCCGGTGGCGGTTCGGTGGTCAACATGTCCTCGGGTGCCGCGCTGCGCGGCAGCAGCCCGAAGCATGTGTATACCGCCGCCAAGGGCGCGATCCTGTCATTCACGCGCGCGCTCGCCGGCAGCTATGTGAAGGACAACATCCGTGCGAACGCGATCTGCGCAGGACGCATCCTCACCGACCGCATCCTGAACAACTACGGCACCGGTGATGCACCCGGGCCGGTCGCCGACCTGCAGGACGCCGCAGGACGGGTGCGCGAGTATCCATTCTGGGTCGGCCGCCCCGAGGACATCGCCAGCATCGCGCTGTTCCTGGCAAGCGACGAGTCGCGGATGATCACCGGTGCGACCATACCGGCCGATGGCGGCCGCTCAGCCTACTGAAGGAACACGCATGCAAACCCTCGTTGCCAGCGATGGACTGGAACTGCGCTATGTCGTCGATGACTATACCGATCCGTGGCGCAAGGCCGACACGCTGCTGCTGATCCATGCGGCCATGGGCAGCTCGCGCCGCTTCTATGCCTGGGTGCCGCACCTCGCCCGCCACTTCCGGGTGGTCCGCCTGGATCAGCGTGGGCATGGGGAATCGGGCGTGCCCGGCCCGGACCAGCTGTCGTTCCGGCGGTTGATGCAGGACGTTGTGGAACTGCTCGATCATCTCGGGGTCGACCAGGCGCACCTCGCGGGTTCGTCGGCTGGCGGCATCGTGTCGCAGGGCATGGCGATCCACCATCCGTCGAGGGTACGCACGCTGGCGAGCTTCGCCTCGGTTCCGGGCATGAAGAAGGTCGCCACCGACTATGCCGGCTGGGTATCACGCATCGGCGCGAAAGGCGTGGCGACGTTCCTGCGCGAGACGATCGCCGACCGGGTCGACCTGTCGACCGCGAAGCCCGGCTTCGTCGACTGGTTCATAGCCGAGGCGGCACGCACGCCGGTCGAGGTGCTAGCGCGCTTCGTGCCGATGATGGCCACCGTCGACCTGCAGGACGACCTGCCGAAGATCGTCTGCCCGATGCTGGTGGTGGTGCCGGGCGCCGACCCGCTGCATCCCGCCGACGAATACCGGCCGATCGCCGAGCGCGTAGCCGGCTGCGAGTTCATCGTTTATGAAGGTCTGCCACACAACATCACCGATGCGGTGCCGGATCGTTGCGCGGAGGAACTGAAGCGCTTCCTGCTGAAGCACGCCGGCTGACGGCGGTGGGGCCGGTTCCCGGCCGCGCGACGATGTCAGGGGCGCGGTCGGGGCGCGAATCAGGCGCGAATCAGGCGCGCGGGAACCTGCGCTGCAGGAAGGCCAGGGTATCGGCCGCACACCGGTCCGGCATGTAGTCGCAGATGTTGTGGCGGGCGCCCTCGTAGTACACGAGTTCGTTGTCCGGAATGCGCACCTTCATGTCCTCGTAGGTCGACGCATGGCCGACCGGCTCGGCCCCTGGTGCGATCATCAGCGTCGGGCAGCCGATCGCGCGGATCTCCTCCATCATGTCCACCGTGGACATGTGCCCGACGAAACGCTGGATGAAGGCGAGGTCGTTCTTCGCCGCCTCGTCCAGGAACCACTCGACGAAGCGCGGGTCGACCTCGTCCACCGGGAAGCGGTCTGAGATCGTCTCGGCGAGGAACGGCCGGATGCCCTTGGCGGCCATCTGCGGCGCCCAGGTGCTGACCTGGCTGCGGGTGAGGCCCGGGGTCGAGCCATACAGCACGAGGCTCTTCACCCGTTCGGGGTAGTCGATCGCCAGGCGCTGGCCGACATAGCCGCCCGCCGAGTTGCCCAGGATGTGCACCTTGCCCAGGCCAAGTTCATCCATCAGCGTGAGCGTGTCCTGTGCAAGCCGCTCCAGCGAGAACGGCGACGACGGATCGGGCACGTCGGATGCGCCATGGCCGCGCAGGTCCATGCGGATGATCCGGTGGTGGCGTGCCAGTGCGGGCATCATCGAGTACCAGCGCTTCGAACTGCCGATCGCTGCATGCAGCAGCAGCAGCGGGTCGTCCGGCAACCAGGGGTCACTGAAGTCATCGACCTGGTAGGCGAGCTTGATGCCGTCGTCGGCGGTCACATGGGGCATGGAGTCTCCCGGGTACGATGAAGGTGCGGGATGGCCTGCGGCGCGCGGTGGGCTGCGGTGAGGTGCGCCGCGGCAGGCTGAGTGGTGTTTCAAGATACAGTTACTTATGACGTTCCGCAAAGCGTCATGCCGACACCCGCATCTATTCCCTGCATCTATTCCCTTGACGCAGAACATCCCGCGGGGCTACTGTCCACCCTGCTTTCGTTGACGAGATGATGTGCGCGAGGCTCGCAGTCATCGCCACGCACACGGCGCACATGAGGAAACAATGATGCACTGGAAGCTCGCCCTGGCCTGCGTGGCGGCGCTCGCCAACATGGCCTTCGTCCAGCTCTCGCCGCAAGACCGACCGCTGTCGAACTGAGATGGACTTCAATCTTTCGGAAGAGCAGCAGATGTTCGCCGATTCGGTGGCGACATTCGCCCGCCGGGAACTGCATGAGGGCGCGCGTGTGCGCGCACACACCGGCGAGTTCCCGCGCAGCACGGCGGTGAAGATGGCGCAGGCCGGATTGCTCGGCATCACGCTGCCCGAGGCCGACGGCGGAGGCGGCGGGACCCTGATGGATGCCGTGCTGGCGATCGAACAGGTCGCACGCTTCTGTCCGCGCAGTGCCGACGTCGTGCAGGAGGGCAACTTCGGCGCGATCCGTGTACTGGGACATTTCGCCAGCGACGACCAGAAACGCCGCTTCCTCGCCCCGCTGCTGCGCGGTGAAGAGATCATCGCGGTGGCGATGACCGAGCCCGAGGCCGGCTCGGCCACCACCGACCTCGCGACGAGCGCCACCCCCGATGGTGCCGGTTTTCGCATCAACGGCTCGAAAGTGTTCCCAAACCCCCATGCCGATCAGTACCTCACCTATGTGCGGTTCGGGCCGGGCGTGGGCGGCATCGGGTCGGTCATGATCCGGCGCGACACGCCCGGCTTCACGATCGCCCAGGAATCGCGCTACATGTCGGGGGGCGCCTGGGCGCCGCTGTTCTTCGACAATGTGTATGTGCCGCCGGAGGACGTACTGCTGCCGGCCGGGGGCTTCAAGAAACAGATGAGCGGGTTCAACGCCGAGCGGGTCGGCAATGCCGCGCGCTCGCTCGCCTATGGCCGCTACTGCTTCGAACTCGCACGCGAATACGTGACGCAGCGGCGACAGTTCGGCCGGGCGCTGTGCGAGTTCCAGGGTCTGCAGTGGAAGTTCGCCGAGATGAAGATGCAGCTCGATGCAGCGCAACTGCTGCTCTATCGGGCGGCGACCAATGCCGACCGGGGCTTCCCCGATGCCGAACAGACCACCATCGCCAAGCATGTATGCAACAAGGCCGGCTATGAAGTGATCAACGAGGCCATGCAATGCATGGGCGGGCTGGGCTATACGCAGGAGACGCTGGTCGAGTACTGCCTGCGCCGCTCGCGTGGCTGGATGATCGCCGGCGGTTCGCTCGAAATGATGAAGAACCGGCTGGCCGAACTGATCTTCGAGCGGCGCTTCCCGCAGCGCCCGCCGCGGTCGGCGCCGGTCGACCCGGGCACTTCGGCCGGGAAAGAGTAGATGCACTAGACGCGCACACGAGCTCGCAGCACTGTCGGGCAAGGGCGACACGATCGGCAAGATCGCCTGCGGCGGATCCAGAGGAGGAGACAGGATGACCCACACACTCACCGAATCGGCGTGCGCGTATGCGCGAACCCGGGGGCGGCTCACGCCTGCCTGGGTGGCGATGGCCATCGGCGCAGCGAGCGCAGGGCCGTTCGCGACAGGGCCGTTCGCTACAGCGCCGGCTATGGCCCAGCCGGCCTATCCTTCGAAGCCGGTACGCATAGTGCTGCCCTTCCCGCCCAGCGGTCCAACCGATATCGTGGCGCGGCTGGTGGGCCAGAAACTGTCCGAGGCGCTCGGGGAGGCGGTGGTGATCGAAAACCGCGCGGGGGGCGCCGGGGTGATCGGTGCCACTGTTGCGGCCAAGGCTGCACCGGATGGCCATACGATGATCCTGGGCGGGATCACCACCTTCGGCATCGCGCCCTCGCTTCACAAGAACCTGCCGTTTCATCCGATCCGCGACTTTGCGCCGGTGACGATGGCCACCCGGCAGTCGATCATGCTGATGGCCAACCCGTCGCTGCCGGTGAAGTCGGTGAAGGACTTCATCGCCTTCGCACGCGCCCGGCCCGGCAAGGTCGACTTCGGATCGTCCGGGCCTGGCGGGTCGGGTCACATGGCGGGTGAACTGTTCCGGATGATCGCTGGTGTCGATATCGTCCATATTCCGTACAAGGGGGCCCCGCCGGCACTGGCCGACCTGATGGGCGGGCAGATCCCGACGATGTTCGGCACCATGCTCGCCGCCGTGCCGAATGTGCGCTCGGGCCGGGTGCGTGCCCTCGCGGTCACCGGTGCCCAGCGTGCCACCGCTCTGCCCGAGGTGCCTACCTTCGCCGAAGCGGGACTGCCGCAGTACGAAGCGAGTTCCTGGAACGGCTTCCTGGTACCGGCGGGTACGCCGCCAGCGGTGATCGAACGGTTGAATACCGAGCTCGTGCGCATCCTGCGCTCGCCAGAGGTACAGGACCGGTTGGTCGCTGACGGCGCGACCGCATCGCCGAGCACGCCAGAAGCGTTCGGTGCGTTCATCAAGGCCGAGATCGCGAAGTGGGCCAAGGTGGTCGAGGCCGCAGCGATCCGGATCGAATAGCCGGATCGACTAGCCGGATCGATCAGCGTAATCGATCAGACGAATCGATCAGACG
>Ga0105046_10012040_pt1 | contig 13416 bp, 9 predicted proteins | sample MAT03_FD_78385 | JGI IMG/M metagenome (GOLD analysis project Ga0105046, IMG submission 78385) | Freshwater microbial communities from Lake Fryxell liftoff mats and glacier meltwater in Antarctica - MAT-03 (megahit assembly) | ecosystem: Environmental > Aquatic > Freshwater > Ice > Liftoff... | reverse complement strand
GATCTTGCGATGAAACAACTTCAAGAACTCGTTCACAAGCTTCAGGCCGAGTGAACGATCTTCAGGGAACGCTCAGCAGCGGTGCGATGGCAAGCTTGCGTGATTCGTCCGTGATTCCCGACGCGGTGAGCAGGACGGCGGCACGGCGGCGCACCGTTTCGAGATCGGCAGGATTCTTGCGGTATTTGGCCAGCGAGTCCAACAATTCGAGATTGAGCCTGTCTATCTTTTGGCGAATCTCAGCAAGCTCGGGGACGATTTCCGGCGCGGGTCGTTTTTCCTTTTTCCACGAAGCTCGATGATAATCTTGAACCTGCTTGGCGGCGTCCACCTGCGCGACGAAAAACCAGCGGACTTCGTCGGCTTTGAGTGAATAACCTTCGGCCTTCTCCGCAAGCGATTTTAACATCGCCGCTTCGCGCTCGGGGTCGGCGGTCGGCTGGTTTTTGAACTGTTTGTTCAGCGCCACCGCTTCCATCAACGCCAGCCGATTGTTGATTTTTCTCAACAGTGGGTCCAGGACATTCTCTGGCGGCTTCGGCGTTGGCTCTGAACGGCAGCCAGCGAGCAGCAAGAGTATGAGCGGAACCAATCGGTACATGACGCATCTCCCGAAGCGTGAGCGAAGGGCGGTCAATATGATAGCAACATGATGCTGCTCGGCTATCTAATGTCACTCGGAATCGCAAACGGGCTGACGGTCCCGGACAAATTGTTGCACGCGACTGCCTGGGTACGCGCCTCGGCTCAAGGCGTCGGCACGGGTTGGGTCGTCGATGCCGAACGGCGCTGGCTTGTCACCAATTCGCATGTCGTCGGCGAGCAAGACCGCGTGGAGGCGTTCTTCGTCGTCGAAGAAAACGGCCGGCCGATTACCGAGCGTTCCTATTACCTCGAAAATCAAAAGAAACTCCACGAAGATGGCCAGGCCGTGCGCGGCCGGGTAATCTTGCGCCGACCGTCGAGCGATCTGGCTTTGATTGAGCTCGACAAACTTCCCCCCGGGACCGGCGGTCTGAAACTGGCGGAGGCGTTGCCCGGCCCCGGGCAACAGGTGCAGTCAATCGGCCATCGGCACGACGCGGAAGCGTTGTGGCTCTCTTGCACCGGCGAGGTGCGGCAGATCGGCCGATTGACCGATGGCTACTTCTGGCGCGGGAAGAAATTGGCCGAGAACGTGCCCTGCTTGATTGCACAATTGCCGATCCTCCCGGGCGACAGCGGCGGTCCGCTCGTCAACGAGCATGGCGATGTGGTCGGCGTCATCAGCGGTCTGCGGGCGGCTCCTTCGACGGCCATCGCCATTCAGGCCGACGAGGTGCGCCTGCTACTAACCGAAGCGAAAAAACTACAGTTCATCAACCGAGACGTTGCCGTCGAAGCCTCGACGCTAGTCCGCAAGCTGACGGCCGCGACAGGTTGGGTCCGTCCCACGGCAACGGAAGGACGATCCGCCGGATTCGTCATCGATCGGCAACGCCGGTTGCTCCTGACGACCAACAGCGGAGCGGGCTCGTCCGATCTCGTCGACGTTCTTTTCGCCCGCTTGAAGAAGAACGACCCGGTAGCGGAATTGGCCGCCTACGCTGATCGAACTGGGTTGAGACAGGAAGGTCTTCTCGTTCGCGGGCTGGTAGTGGCACGGGATCCGAAACGGGACCTGGCATTGATCGAACTGGAATCACTCCCCGCGACGGCCGAAGAATTGGCGTTCGCGAGGGAAGAACCGAAACCGGCGGTTCGCTTGCATTCCGTCTCGCATCCCTCGGGCGTCGAATTGCTTTGGCTCTATTCAGCGGGAGTGGTCCGGCAGACGGCTCACATCGAACTTGTAACGACTGCCAAAGGCGAACCCGTCAAGCCGCGTACGCTGTTGTTGCAGATCCCTCACCAGGCCGGTTCAAGCGGCGGGCCTCTCGTCAATGGCGAAGGCGAAGTCGTCGGCTTGTTGGCGGCGAAAGAGGGGGCTCAACAGCAACTGGGTTACGCTATTACTTCTGCCGAATTGAAATTGTTTCTCGAATCGTCCCGCCCGTTGATCGCCCCAAAATCTGCGAGCGAACATCACGCGCGAGGCATGTTTCTCCTCGCCCGGGGAAGGCACCGGGACGGAGTTGCCTCACTTGAAAGAGCGATCGAAAAAGAACCGGAGAACGTCGAGTTTCGCCGCGATCTGGTGGATGCCAGCTATGCGCTCGGTCAGTCAAAAGCGGCTCAGAAGCACCTGGATGCCCTGCTGAAACTCGAGCCGATGAGTGAGGAACACCGTGTCCGTGTCGCCCGCACTCTTGAACCAAAATTCGCGCAGGCAATTGCATCATTCACGATACAGAAAGATCGCCAATGTGCCCTGGCCTGGCTGGTGCGCGGTTCACTGGATGAAACCAAAGAGGCGCTCGCCGATCTGGACGAAGCGATCTTCCTCGCTCCGGGTCTGGCCGAAGCTTATCGCCGTCGCGCTAACGTCCACGAAAAGCTCGGCGATGATCAAAAGGCCTTGGCTGACTGGTCTCGGGCCATTGAACTGGATGCCTATTCGCCCGAACCGATCCGGCGACGGGCCGCCCTCTATCTCAAGTTGAACGACCCCAAGCGTGCAGTCGCGGACGCCGAACGACTCATCGAGTTGCAACCGCGTGATGCGTCCGCGTATCGAGAGTTGGAACGGGCTTGGCTGGCGCGCGGCGAAGACGCCGCGGCCATCGCGGCCCTGGTGGCCGCACTCCGCTGGCAGCCGACGTTCTGGAATTCGTTGCTCGAGGACATCCTGGCCGCGGGAGCCGAGATGAACCGCCGCTGGCCGGATGACCCCAAAAAGTCGGAGGATTGGTATCGAAAATCCCTGGGCGCCGCCCGCGAGTACGTCGATCATGAAAAACATGCCGGCATTGACGCCGCCTTGAAATCAAACGAGATTGAGAAGCAGATTCGGGCTATGATCAAGAAGTGAACTCACGCCTACTCCCCCACCCCATCACCCCCCCCCACACCATTCGTTGCACCGTCTCACGGGGACGGGTCTGCAATGCAACGAATGCACTGCAATGCAGCGATGCAACGAAAAGGACAGGCCGGGAGGCCTGTCCCTACGAGGCGAAGCCGCGCCTTAGACCTCCGCGTTCACTTCCCAGCCTCGGCGATACTCGCCCTTGATGAACTGGTCCGCATCCTTGTTGTTGGTGCAACGCAGTTTCGCGCCGTCCCACTCGATCTTCTTCCCAGAGCGGATGGCCACATTGCCGAGCAGGAATGCCTCGGTCAGCGGGCCGGCGATGTCGAAGTTCGAGAAGGCGATCTCCGGCTTACCTTCCAGGATGGCCTTGACCCATTCGTCCTTTTGGCCTTGGTCACCCTTCCCATTGACGGGGAGTGTTTCCGGGGTATTGACGTTGATGGAATCAAGCCCCGCGCCGATGAGGCGGAACTTAGCGCCATAGTCATTCGGCGAGAACAGAATGCCCTTGTCGCCCACGAGAATCGAACCGCTGTTCGCCAGCGTTTCCTTCGGGTTCAAAACCTTCTTCAGCAGTTCCTCGGGCGGGGTCAGCTTCTTGCCTTCACGCTGACCTTCGTACCAGTGCAGCTTGCAAGCGATCATGCCTTCGCGTGCCGGGAAATCCATCACGACATGAGCGAACGACGGACAGGTCTCCGGATTGACGTCGCCGGCCTCGGCTTCGATGGAGGTCGGGTACATCAGTTTCAACGCCCGGAAGCCCATGTTGGCGGTATGGCAAGCCATGTCGCCGATGGCGCCGGTGCCGAAATCCCACCAGCCGCGCCAGGCGAAGGGATGGTAGCCCTTGGCGTACGGCCGCATCGGGGCCGGCCCGATGAACTCATCCCAGTGAACGGTCTTCGGGCACTCTTCTTCCGCGGGCCGTTTCATAACCTTGGGGGCTTGCGGCCAAATCGGCCGGTTTGTCCAGACGTGGAATTCCGAGACGTTGCCGATCAGGCCGGACTGAACGATCTCGATGCCGCGGCGCAGGCCGCTCTCCGTCGAACCCTGGTTGCCCATCTGGGTGCAGACGCCATACTTCTTGGCCACTTCGCGCATCACGCGGGCTTCGAAGACGGTGTGCGTCAACGGCTTCTGAACGTAGACGTGCTTCTTCATCCGCATGGCCATCACCGCGGCCGGGGCATGAGTGTGATCGGGCGTGCTGACGGTGACGGCATCGATTTCCTTGCCCATCTCGTCGAGCATCTTGCGGAAATCGAAGTAGGTCTTGGCCTTGGGGAACTTCTTGAGTTTCCCGCCGAGGCCGCGTTCACCTTCATCAATGTCGCAAAGGGCGACGACGTCGCCGAGGTTGCCGGCGTTGTCGATGTCACTGGATCCCTTGCCGCCGATGCCGATGCCGGCGAAGCGGAGTTTCGCATTCGGCTTGTCGGCCGCGCGAGCGGCCGAGAACGCCTCGGCTGAGAAGAAGTAGCCCAGCGACGCCGCGCTGCTGCCGAGGAATAGTCGGCGATCGATTGGTCGGTTCATGGAGAGCCTCTCCGGAAGAAAGTAAGGTATACGTGGGTTTTGGTAGTTTAATGGGGCGGGCCGTGGTCTGCAACGATTATTGAAAGAAAAGAGCCCGCCGTTTCGAAGAGGGCTTGCTCCGAAACGGCGGGCTCAACTTCTCAAGTCACGAAGATCAGTTGTCGTCGGTCTTCTTCGGCGGGGTGCCGCCCTTGCCGAAGTTGCCTCTGCCTTCGAGCTTGACTTCGAACGGCTCGCCGGTGAGATCCTTCCACTTCTTGGCTTGAGCATCATCCAAGACTTTGACGGCCTTCTCGGTCGCTTCTTTCCGCAGCGCCGCCATCTTCTCACGGGCTTCGCTCGGATTATCCTTGAAGCCGCCGAACAGGCCCTGCATCTCCTTGCGGGAATCGTCGCTGATGCCCTTGAGCTTTTCGATCTGCTCTTCGGAAAGCTTCAGTTCTTTTTTGACGTCCTCATCATTCGAAAGGGTCGAGACGACGCTCTGTTGCCGTTCAATCTGCTTCAGGCGAGAGATCTGTTCGGGCTTGAGAATTTCCGCGATCGCCTTCTGGGACTTTTCGCGGGACTCTTTCGCCATGGTCTTCATCTTCTCTTCGCGTTCTTCCTTGGAAAGGTCCTTGAGCTTGGCGAAGTCACCGAAGCCGCCGCCAACACTCTTCGCCTTCTCGGCAATCTGGTCCTTCTGTTCCGAAGTGATCTTGAGTTCTTCCTGGACGCCCTTGTTCTGAAGCAACCCGAAACCGCCGCCGAAAGGAGGCCGTTGAGCGTACGAGTCAGTCGCCAGGAAAGCCATGATGCCGAAAAGGGCACAGATGGGGAGTAGTCTTCGCATGATCCGAATCCTCACTGATCGAGAGGGGGAAATGAACACCGCCCGCCGCACTCAGCGGGTTTCTCACCCATGATGATACACCGTTCGCAGCGGTTTGTTACGGGCAAGAGTCAAGTTCTCATCAGACTTTAACGAAACGCCTCAAACAGCCGCCGGTGTTGTACGAGATCCAGCGTCTCCGCTCGCACGGATCCGTCGAAGCCGATCTCGGCTAGTTTGGCGTCGACGTCCTTTTTCTCGCGCCGGCCCGAGGGCCAGCCTGCCAGGGCCGATCGCAGATTTTTCCGACGCTGGGTGTACAAGTCGCGAAGGAACACTCGGTAGGGGGCCGGGTCGCCGAGTTCTTTTCGTTTCTCCGCGTTCGGCTTGATCAGGATGATGGCCGAATCGACTTTGGGTTGCGGCCAGAAGACGGTGGGCGGCAGGCGGCGGACGATCTTCACGTCCGCCAGACTTTGAATCAGCACGGCCAATGAGCCATATCCTTTCGTGCTCGGCACGGAGATCATGCGCTCGGCCAGTTCCCATTGCACCATCACGACCATGCGTTCGAGCGTCACATCGGCGATCAACAAGTTGCCGATCACCGGCGTGGCCACGACATAGGGAAGGTTGGCCACCAGTTTCCGCCGAGTGCATCCCCCGAGTTCGACCCGCCGGTCCCACTCGGCGAACACCTCGGGGGCGATCTCGTTCTTGCGAGCCAGCACATCCATCCGCAAAAGCGATAGATTCTTTCGCGATGCCAACATGTCGCGCGCCATCTCCTGAATCTCGGGATCAAGCTCGACGCTTACCACCCCTCCCGCCAGATCGCTCAACCGGGCGGTGAGCGACCCGGTGCCGGTGCCGACTTCGAGCACGGCATCCGATCGATCGATCTCCGCGGTTTGCACGATCAAATCGACGAGGTTGAGATCGATCAGAAAATTCTGACCCATCTTGCTCTTGGGCATCAACCGCCGCGATTGAAGTAGGGCGCGGATGTACGATTGCGTCTGACGCGGGGTGGGAACTTGTGAATCTGCCATAGGGATGATGTTACGGAAGACCGATGCGCTCGGCTCGCCACGGGGACTACTTCGGCATCTGCTTAATCCAATCCTGGATCAACTTCACCGCGGCGTCATCGACGACGTTGGATGCGATGTGCGGCATACGACCCAGCCCCAAGCGCGTCATGCGATGGTAAATCATCGAACGATCGGGCTCGCCGGGGACCAAGAGGCGCGGGTCTTTCAGGTCGAAGGTCCCCTGCCCCGGTTTCACGTCAAGCACGCCCAAATCCTTCACGGCCAGCGTCGAGAGAAGCTGAAACTCGGCGTTGCCGCCGCCCCACTTGCGATGGCAGTGGCTGCAATTTGCTTGCAGATACGCGCGAGCCCGATCGTTGAGGCTGGCTTTCTCGTCGCGATAGTCAACCAGTTTGTCAAGCTTCTCGGGCGCGGCAGGAAGCTTGCGGTCGAACAAACCAATGTGTTCGAGTGTTGCCAGTTGGTTAGCGACGACGCCATCGTAATTGTGGTCACGGTTCATCTGCAAGGTGTTGACGCCGAGAGCGTACTTTGCTGTCACGGTGTGGCACATCGTACACTGGGTGCGGCTGGGGAAATGCCAAACTTGCTTGCGTTCCCCCTGGGCCGACTTGATCGTGAACTCGCGATCAACGCCCTTAGCGTCAGCGAGGAGAGCATCGGTTTGTTCATCGTTCCAGATATAGGTGTAGCCGCTCCAAACCTGGTCACCGTATTCCTCGTTGCCGGGATAGCGATGAGCGTGCAGCAAACGGGTTTCAAGCCGGCGTTTCTTGCCCGGTTCGGTTTCGAGCGAGAATGTTTTGACGAGAACCGTGTTATCGGGGAAGCGCCAACCGGGGAGCGAGCCCGGGGCCGGTTGCGGATAGGTGACGGTCTCGTACTCGATCTTGCCCTCGCCCGGCACGGCGATGAAGCGTTCCTTGGTCGCGCCGTCGGACCAGAGTTCGGCGTTCACCGAATAGGGGATCAAGCCCTTGGCTGGCGTGTTGTCTTTGGTAGAAGCGAACAGGCCCGTTTCACTCAGTTTCTGGGGGAACTTGGGACCGTCCTTGGCCACGGCAGGCGCGGGAGTGAGTTGATGGATCGCACCGCTGACAAAATCGAGAGCGAGCACTTCCCCGTCGTGGTCCTGGCCAAAGGCGACGAGGCGGAGCGTCGACTTGGCAAGTTCGCGGTGCTCGGTGACTCGGTTTGCCTTCGCGTCGTATCGCAACAGCCAAACCCGGCCGGTGTCATAATCGCCGTAGATGTAGGCGCCTTTGAACTCGGGACGTGCCTTGCCATGGTAGACGTAGCCACCGGTGATCGAGCGGAACTCAGCGTGGTCGTGTTCGACGATCGGCTTCAGAATCGGGCTCGGCCCAATTGGTCGTTCGGGGCGAAAGGGATGCGTTCCTTCGGAGATGCTCCAGCCGTAGTTGCCGCCTTTTTCGATCTTGTAGATCATCTCCCAGAGATCCTGTCCGACTTCGCCGGCCCAGAGATCGTTAGTCGCGGGATCGAAGCCGATCTTCCAGCACTGGCGGATGCCATAGGCATAATTCTCGCCGCGAGCGCCCTTCAGGCTAACGAAGGGATTGTCTTTCGGGATGGCGTAGTTCTTGCCGTCCTCGGTCTTGTCGACGTCGATGCGCAGGATGGCGGCAAGCAGATCGTCCAACTTCTGGCCGGTCTGTAAACCGTCGGCAATGCCCGAGCCGTCGCCGGTCGAGAGATAGAGGAAGCCGTCCGGCCCGAAGCGGATGCACCCGCCGTTGTGCCCGCCGTTGGGCCACCGTAGGATAACCGTCTCAGACTTGGGATCTGCCTCCAACTTTTCGCGATTGTTCACTACATAACGCGAGACGATGCTGCCGTCCGCGGCCTCTTTCTCCGTGTTCGGCACATGGCTAACGAAGACGTAACCATTCTTCTGAAACTGCGGATGCAGCACCACGCCGTAAACGGTGTGGCCGACATCAAGCAGCAGTTTCTTCACGGGAGTCTTGGCCCGCGCGTCGAAGGTAAAGATCTTCCCCTTGCGCTCGGCCACGACCCAGATGTTCTTGCCGGGCACTATCGTCATCTCGAGTGGCTCATCGAACTTGATGGTGGGGAACGCATTCGTCAACTGGTAAGGCGGCGGCGGCTCCGGGGAGCCTTTCACGTTAGATGTGGTCCAGAGTTCGCGTTTCTCGATGCCGGAGAGCTTGAGGTTCGTCTTGAACTGGGGTTGAGCCGTGGTGTCAACCGTTCCTGAAGAAACATACAGAAACAACCCCACCACAAACAAGAGTGCAGCGAAAGAGTATACGATGCGCCACATTGAGAACGCTCCTTTTTTCATAGCTGTCAGCCTTCAGTCTCTTCAGGCGGCTTAATCCCGAGGCGATCAAGGCCGTCTTTAAGTGTGAATTTAGCGGTATTCTCGAACTCTGCGCTGTAGCCGGTATGAGCTATCCAATCATGGCAGATGCGCGACAAAGCGTGTCCAGCCATATCCGAAGGTGTGTCTGGAATGAGGATCTTCATCAAGGGATGTTCGAGAAACTTCTTGGCGCCTTCGCTGTGGACATGGCGAATCAACCTTTGCCACAAGGTAATTACTTGATGAATCATTTTTGCATCATCAGCATTACATTCGAATTTGAATCCCTCTGAATCTTCCATCACATATCTCCAACGGATCACGATTTAGTGCCACGTTTCAATCGCATTGCAGCCTTAGCTTTCGCCACCCGCATTATATGTTCAAGTTGCAAGAACGTGCCCAACTCATCTTTCTCTTCCGAATCCAACGTCGAGTTCTCCCTACCCTGAACCAGATCCGCCACTCGCGATTGAACTCGGGACGAGGCCTTATGTTTCAATATCCGTTCAGGCGTCGGTGCACTCGCTAGAAAATCAATGATCTCTTCGTATGCCAGCTTCATTTTCAGTCTCACACTAACCAACGTGGAGTCAGCAATCTTGCCTTTACCCCGGAGGGGTTATAGCTATTAGCCCCGGGTTGCGCTTCGCGCACCCGGGGTAACCGTTACCGACGCCATTCTTTACCCTGAAGGGGTTGTATATCAACTCGGTCGGCGACACTTGTACAACCCCTTCAGGGTAAAGACTACAAAAATTATTCGTACCCAGGGTGCGCGAAGCGCGACCCTGGGCTGTGTTATTTAACCCCTTCGGGGTAAAGAAAATACCAAGGCCATTTCCATCATATCTCACTTCTTAAACATCGCGTGATTGCGATCACCCCGCGATAGCAGATACGCCATCAAATCGAGGATCTCGTCCTCTTTAAGGATGTCGAGGGCTCCCGTTGGCATGAGCGAGAGTTTGGACATTTCCTGCGACTCAATATGCCGGCGGTCGAGAATGATCTGCGTGTTGGGCTCCATCATATTGGGCATGAGAAACATATCATCGATCTTGAGATTCACGATGCGGCCCGTAAACTTGCGGCCGTCGTCCATCTCGATATTCACGGCGGCGTATTGATCGCTGATCGACTTGCTCGGTTCGACGATCGATTCAAGCAGGTCGCGGGCATTGAAGCGACCGGCAGCCTGCGAGAGATCGGGACCGTGAGCGCCGCCTTCGTTGTCGAAGCGGTGGCAGGCGAAGCAGTTGGCAGTCGCGAACATTTTGCGCCCGTTGTCAAAGTCGCGATTCGTCAGCCCCTTCTCCAGAAGCGTCGCGAGGTCGGCCATCTTGTGTTGCTTGTAGAGCGGACGTTGCGGGCGGATCGCGGTTACCCCTGCTTGTGGCTGCTCATCCATGACGCGCTTCAAAATATAGGATTCATTCTCGCTTAGTTGGGCTACCGCGTCGCGTTTAATGTTGCTGAGAAAGCCTTCGAAACTCGCGCCGCCCTTGTAGTTCGCGGCCTTCACGAACCAGTTGAAATAATCCTGCCGCAACTTCATCGTCCAGCCGGCCTTGAGAAATCGCAGCGACTTGGCGTAATCCAATTGTTCTTCCTGCGTCGCGGCCTCGGCCAGGAGTTTCATCGTCTTCACGGCCGTTTTCGGCGATTGCAGATAGACCAGCAACTGGCAGAGATCGGCATTCAGATATCGGCTCTTCGACGGGTAGACCGCGTCGAACCGGGCGATCAACTTCGAACGAACGTCGGCCGACGGCTCGCCCATGCGGACAAATAGGATCGTGTAGATACGCAACAATTCGAGCTTCTGGAACTCGCTGAGCTTGTCCCAATCGATCTTGTCGAGGGCATCCAGAATGCGGCCCTTAAGCTTCTCGTCGACGGTCGTCTTCTTGTGCTGGGGATCGTCACTGGAGACGCGGACGAGGGCGAGGAGAGCTTCGAGTTGGGCCTGAGCATTCGTCTCCGTGAATGCTTTATCGGTCCATCCATTCGTAGGCTGCGACTCGATCGCCACGCGAGCGGCGGAACGCAGAAAACGATCGTCACTGCTCAGATGAGGCCATGCCGTTTCTACGGCCTTGGGGCTGGTTTTTCCGTGGAACTCTTCAAGCAAGACACGTGCGGAAGGGGTGGTCGTCGGGACCGGCGACGGCGCCGTCGACTCTTTCCCCACATAAGTAACTCGATAAAGACCTGACTTCGTCTTGCGGCCGCCGATCGTGAAGTACATCGCGCCATCCTTCGGGTTGATGACGAGATCGGTCAGGGGAAGCGGCGTGCCGGTGATGAACTCTTCCACGGAACCCTTATACGCGGAGCCTTGCGGCGACAGGTGCACCGCGTAGAGTTTGCCATAACTCCAATCGCAGATGAAGAAGGCATCCTGATACTTGGCGGGGAACTTCGCTCCGTAGCCGAAGGTCACGCCGGTGGGCGAACCGGGACCAATGTCCACGATCGCGGGCCAACTGTCGGCATTGTAGCCAGGCCATTTGCCCGCGCCATTGCGCCAGCCGTACTCGCTGCCGCTGGCGACGAGGCAGACACGCGTCGGCCGGTACCAGGGTGTGTTGAAATCGTACTCCATGTCGGCATCGTAGGTAAACAGGTCGCCATGTTTATTGAAGGCGGCGTCATATTCGTTGCGGTAGCCGACGCTGAAGAGATCCCATTTCTTACCGTCCGGATCGACCTTGTAGATGCAACCGCCCGGTCCATTGACGCCGGCCATGAAGCCCCGGCCGTCCGGCATGCGCGGCAGTAAATGATCTTCGCCCCAATGGCGCGGCACCCGCGACGATGCCAGTTCCGTGATCGGTTCCTGGTTGCCGCAGACGATCACGAGCGACTTGCCATCGGGACTTAGAACAACGGCGTGCGGGCCATGTTCGCGCTGGCCGCCTTGAAGTTTGCGCAGAAGTTCGACCTTGTCGAGCACGTCGTCGTTGTTCGTATCACGGACGCGGTAGAGACCGCTCGGGTATTTGGTGCTGTTGACGACGACGTAAAGCGAATCGAACGCCCAGAGGAGACCCTGGGCGTCGCCAATGTCGACGGGGATTTTTTCAATCTTGGTATCTTCCGCTTTACCACCGAGCGCCGGCGGCGTGATGCGGTAGAGCCCGCCATATTGATCACAGACGATAAGCCGGCCCTTCGGATCAACACACATGCTGACCCAGGAACCTTCCTTGTCCTTCGGCACCGAATAGAGGAGCTCGACCCGAAAATCCTTGGCGACTTTGAGATTCGCGATCGGCGTGGCCGGCGGCTCTTTGATCGCGGGAGTTTTGTCGTCTTTCTTCGTCTTCCGTTGAGCCGCCAGAGGGCCGGCGGGACCTAACAACATAACGAACGTGGCAACGAGGAGAGGAAGAACCATCGATCGAGAAACGCGTGACACGGAGTGACTCCTGCGAACAAGAAAGAGTGTTGTAGACATCAGGCGAGCATCGAGATGTAAGACCGACGTGGTTCTAGTTCGCAACCACGTCGGTCTTACATCTCGACGCTCGCCAAGACCACTTACTTCGCCCGTTTCAGGACGAACGAAAGCACCTTGCTATCCTTGCCGCTCTCGAACGCGATGGGGCGTTTTTCCGTCGGCATCGCGTAGGTCAACTTGAAATCGTCGCCTTTTAACTCGATGATTCCCTCCGAAGTAAAGCCTTTCGACGGGCCTTCCTCGCCGACCATCGTGATGGCGACGGGGCTAACCTTGGGGTCAATCTTGAACTTCATGACATGGGTGATGTCGGCTTTGATCGTAATGGTGTCTTTGGTGATGGTGATTTCACCCTCCAGCGCCTTGCCTTCAATTTTCTGGCCGAACTTGGCCCCGGAGACGATGTTCCACTTTCCTTCTAGCTTGGCGAGGTCGAAATCATCGGCTGCCAGGGTGGGCATGGCGACAAATGCGGCCGCCAGTAGTGAAGTGATCCATTTCATGGTGCAGGCTCCTCAATCAAATAGACGAAGCAGCACGGACCGGAACCGCCCGGCCCGCACGCCCGCTATTATACGTCGTTCTCAGTGTATGGAGTCAAATGCAAATAGCCGTGCCGCGGAGACCGCGGCACGGCTAGAAAGATGTGACGCCGCTCGGCGGCGAACTACTTTCCGCCTATGGTAATCGGAGCGGTGATGACCTCTTCCGGCTCGCTTCGCGTCTTGGCCGGGTACTCGGCCACGACGCGGGCAGACGGCGACTTCAGTTCGGGCGGCGGGTTCAATGAGAGATTCGGCGCCGAGTACGAGGCCGGCAGCAGCGATGGACCGGTCACCGAAGGCGGCAAGCCGTCGGGAACCTTGACCCCGCCCATCGGTTGAATCTGAGGCTGCATCGGCATCATCTGCGGCTGGACGGGTTGCCCCTGGTAATACACGCCGGGCTGAACCTGCATCTGCGGCTGTTGCATTTGCGGTTGCTGCATCTGCATCTGTGGCGTGCCCTGCATCTGCTGTTCCTGGTAGGTCGGCACCTGCTGCAACTGCATCTGGGGCTGCTGCATGCCTTGTCCGGGAGCCGGCGGCTGCTCGTAGTATTGCGGATTCGGAGTTTGGTAGTTCGGCCCGCTGTAATGGGGTGAAGCCATCTGTTGGCCGGTCGGCGCCATCATCGGCGGGGCGTACTGCGGATTGGCGGCCGGTTGAACGTACTGTTGCTGGAATGCCGGGCTCG
>Ga0105046_10012038_pt1 | contig 13418 bp, 12 predicted proteins | sample MAT03_FD_78385 | JGI IMG/M metagenome (GOLD analysis project Ga0105046, IMG submission 78385) | Freshwater microbial communities from Lake Fryxell liftoff mats and glacier meltwater in Antarctica - MAT-03 (megahit assembly) | ecosystem: Environmental > Aquatic > Freshwater > Ice > Liftoff... | reverse complement strand
GCCAACTCCGCTTCCACTTCCTCGGTAAGGTCCATGTTGTGGTACACGAGGTTGACGTCTTCGTCCTCATCCAACATGTCCACGAGTTTCATCACGTTCCGTGCGGTAGTGATATCCACCGGCATGGTGCTCAGCGGGAAGCGTTTCAGTTCAGCGCTCTTCGCTTCCACGCCGAGTTCGTCCAACTTGTGTTGGATATCGCCAAAGCTGGTGAAGGGTGCCAGAATGATGAAGCCTTGATCATCATGGATCACATCCTCTGCACCGGCATCTATACATTCCATCTCGAACTCATCCGCATCACGTCCTTTGAGCGCTGCCGTCTCTACCACGAATTCAGCCTTCCGATCGAATACATGTGCGAGTGATCCGGAGGTGCCCAAGGTGCCATCGCATTTGCTGAAGAAGCTGCGGACATTGGCAACCGTTCGCGTGGTGTTGTTGGTGGCGGTTTCTATAAAAATGGCGACACCACCTGGCGCATAGCCCTCGTAGTTCATCTCTGCGTAGTCCGCTTCGTCGGCACCGGATGCTTTCTTGATCGCACGTTCCACCACGTCCTTGGGCATGTTCATCCCGCGGGCATTCTGCATGGCCATCTTCAGGCGGATATTGGAATCCGGGTTCGGCCCACCGCTCTTCACGGCCATGGCGATCTCCTTTCCGATGCGTGTGAAGAGTTTGCTCAACTTGGCGTTGCGTGCGAAGATCTTGTGCTTACGTGTTTCAAAAATGCGGCCCATGGCAGGTTTCCTTTGGAGTGGGTGGCAAAAGTACGGGGTTGGGGCGGATCGGTGGAATGTGCATTGCTGAGACAAAGGCAGCAACTATCTGTCCCGTGGTGATTGATATGTGCCAACGATCCCCTAATTGAACCCAACGATCGTAAGCCCCACAGTGAACGGAGTAAGCTCCGGTCCCTTGTTGTGTTCGAACAGCGGGGTTAGCGCGTACTCCGCAAAAAGGTTGAGGGAACCGTACCCGATGCGGACGGCTGCGGCCAAGCGGTAGGGCAACAGGTTGTGATCGCCTTTGTCGCGCTCCTTGATCGTACGGCCTTCATCGCGGTATTTCACTTTGTACATGCTGTCGTAATACCAGCTGCCCACGGCCCCGATGGCGATGTGGAAGTTGTGTTTGTTGTCCGGGTGGAAGCTCTTGGGTTTCTTGCCCCCGACGGTGTCACGTGCGGCGGCGATCACTTCCTCTTCCGTTGGGATCCGCGATCGCTTGGTGTTGAACTCCAGCATCAGCGGCATTCGGAAACCAATTTGGCGCAACTTGTTCTTCAGCAGATCAGGTGTTTCCATGAACACGCCGTAGGTGCTGTCCTGCGCGAATTGCAATTGGTAGTTGTTGGACAGGCGGTAGTTCGTGAACTCCCATCCGAGGCCGGTGAGCAAACCGACATGGTTGGTCCCGAATTCGAATTTCCGTTCGAAGAAATTGATCGCGAAGAACCGGGAGTTCGCTTCTTCCAGCTCCATGAACTTGGCATTCTGCCCAAAGCTGGTGGATCCATTGGTACCCAAAAGCAAATTGGCCCCGATATCAATGCCGGCCCAATACGCGAATTGGTTGCGTCGTTCCGTTCGAAGGTCTTTGAGCAGGTCCTTGATGCTATCGGCCTCACTTGCCCAATCGCGCGATTCTACTTTGATCGTGATCTTCTTCCGCTGGGTATTGATCACGATGGGACTCGACTTCTTCGTGCTATCGTCCGGAATGACGCGCGCAAAGGCTCCTTCTTTCGAGCTGATGCCCAAGGCCAGGGAGTGCTTGTTCTCGCCCTGTAACGTATCGGATTGTGCGCGTACAGCGAATGGTGCGGTCAACAGCGCCAGGGATAGGATGAGGTTCTTCATGGTTTCCGGTCTCTGTACTTAGGACGGTCTACTTGACCAGTAGTTACAGCAACCCGTGAAAAAGCAAAAAGCCCCTTGTCGGGGCGTCCTTGCTTGGAGAGCTTTACGCGTCAGCTGTTCTCGCGACGGAAGTTGAACCGGATGTGGGTGGTCTTCCACATGCCATCGGGGTTCTCACCGATATCGAGATCCGCCAGTTTGCGCAGCACGTGATCCTTCAGCTTGCTGTTCTCACTTCGGCAATCCAGCACGATCACTTTCCCGTGCTTGTCGATCACAAGACTTACCATGACCTCGCCGATCATATCCCCCTTTTCGAGCAAGGGGTAGGCGATGCTCCGGTTCAAGGCGCGTTCGAGCGAACGTTCCAATGTGGTGTGTTTTACGGTTCCGGGCATGCGCACGGGTTCTGCTGCATGGGTGTATCCAAGGGTGAAAACCGTGGCGAGCAGAAGCAGCGATCGGGATGTGAAGGGATCCATGGTGGTTCGTTTTGGTTGATGGTGTGTTATGCCCATAGGACGTGATGAGTTCCGCTGTAGTTACAGGTCGAAAGGGTGATCGTGATGAACGGTCCCCCATTCGTGATGAGCGGAAATGAAAGGTGGTACACGAATGGAAAGAGGATCGATGATCCGAAAAAGAGCATCAAGGATGGACCCTTGTTCGGGCTATCCCAGGGCCATCGGGTCTGTGACCCGCGCCCGCCATACGGCTGGCACATGAAAGGAACCACTCCCGCAGACTCATGCGGGATAATTTGAATAAACCGTGCCGACGGCAGGCAGGCACAGATAGACCATGCCAAAGGCAGGCAGGCACAGATAAGAGAACGCGCCAAACAGTGGCGAGATGAATACAGCCAACTTCTAGCACGATCTAGTTGAGGACCGGTCTTTCAGGATCAGGGTTCGGCGAACGGTCAATTCAAATAAAGCTCGAACCCTATCAAAAGGTGTTCAAGACCAAAGAATAACACCATATGTGCTCTATCCGGATCAAAATGAATGGCATTCACGTGCTCTTCAACAATTCGCGGAGCACCTATGGCATGCCTTAATACGCGCCCTTCGGACGCTTAACGGGTCTTTTACCCCACGGATACACACGGATCTTCACGGATAAATACAGGAACGGAGGCTCGGCGGCCACCTGCTGGTTATGTGGGTTCTATCCGTGAAGATCCGTGCGCATCCGTGGATCACTCTTCAGAAATTAGCGCCGCAGGCGCAGAGTTATACCATTTGGAAGTAGAAATACGTCCAACCTGCTCGCTCTTTTCCGACCAGGCTTCTTCAAAAAATGGTTCCGTAGCTACGGCTATGCAACGATTTTTTGAATCGCATGGCCAAAAAATAGCTTCGCATCTTCGGACGCATTTCTACTTCCAAATGGTATTAAGAGGCAATAGCCCTGGTTCCAGACCTGATATCTCTTGGGGCTATCCCTCGTATCGAAATGGCCGATGATGAGTTCGTCAGAACGGCACGAGGCTCGGCACTACGAAGGCGGATCAGTGCCCGGCCGTGATGCTCAAGTTGCGACCAAGACGAAGGTTGAACCCACGAAGTGATCCATCCTTCTGACGTGATACGGCGAGACCGGCACGCTCTCCACCAACGGCCTTGAGCCCAAGGTCCACCATCGCCACGGCATCATCCCCATCGACGTCGCGGGTGTCATGCGCCGGCTTCTCCAGTACGTGCTCCCGCACAGTGCTTACGAGCAATCCACGAAGGCTCATCTCCGATGGGTCCGTCGCCTTGTCCACAGGCACCTCCGCCAAGGCATCTTCCGAGGAGATCGGCACCTCCGGAATGATCACATCAAGCGGTTGCGGTGTACGGACCTCGCGGGTCGGGACCACCGGACGTTGCTGCGCCATAGGCAAGGGTTCTTCGCGTCGCAAAGGTGGGACCTCCCGGCTGGGTGAGGACCCGTTGGCAGGAACAGAGCGAAGCGGTTGGTCCTTGCGTTCCGGGGTCTTGGTCCCTTCGGCCTTGGGTCCACTTGGGACTTCCGGCAAGGCTTCAGCAGGGGCCGCGTTGTGTTGGATCTTCTGAGGAACGGGAAGAGGTGTGACCGGAACTTCTACGATACGTGGTGTTTCGATGGTCGTTCCACGCAAGTACCAAACACCCCAGCCAAGGAGCAATGCGACGGAAGCTGCAACCGCCAAACGCGTCCATGGGATCCGCCCGATGGGGATGACCTTTGCTCCTTTTTTCAGTTCCGCTTTATGCGGGTAGTTCACGACCGAAGCCTTCACTCGGGTACGCTGATAAAGGCCCCATTGGCTTTCCAAAGCAGGTTCCTTGGCGATCAACGCAGCCAAAGCGGCTTCCTGTTCTCGGGTCAGGTCACCCTCCATGCACGCCACCAAAAAGTCATCGAGCGTATAGCGATCCGGCATTCCTTGCGGTGGCAATGCCCGTGCAAGAACCTGCTTCTCGGCAAAGTCAAGATCTTGCGGAACAAGCTTGGCCAGCGCGTACAACCGTTCCGTGCTCCGGAATTCCGGATGTTTGATCAGGTATGCGTCCAGTGCTGTTATCTGCGTGGCGGTCAGATCACCTTCGGACCGCGCGATCAATAGATCGTCAATAGGTACTTCGCCTGGCATTCCCGATGGCGGGAGTACACGTTGCATGGCCTTCTTCTCGGCTGCGGACAGTGCTTCTCTTCCCTTCGGCAATGAGGGCAAAAAGTCCGTTTCGGGCACTAGTTCGGGGTTGGCAAGCAAGAAAGCATCGAGCGCCTGTTCTTGGTCAGGCGACAGGTTGCCTTCCATGCGATCAAGCAGGAAAGCTTCGTAGTTGTTATGGTCTATGCGCGTGTTCACAATACGGATTCCAAATGGCCGATATACTCTTTCAATGCGGTGCGTCCTCGATAGATGTACACCTTCACCTGCGCCAAGTTGATGTTTACCAGCTCGGCGATCTCCTCATAACTGTAGCCCTCCAGATCTCTCAAAAGCACCACGCTGCGTTGGATGGCGGGCAGTGTTGCAAGTGCGGCATCCAGCACTTCTTTCAGGTCCGGCTGGTCCTGTTCGGTGTATTGCATCCTATCATGAGAGTCTTCCATGCGCGTGCTCCGAACGCCCTTCCGCACTTCATCCACAATGGCGTGGTGGGCTGTTGTGAAGAGGTAGCTTTTCACTTTGGCCGCATCCACTTGATCCACTTTCATCCACAGCCTCGCAAAACTTTCCTGCACCACGTCCTTGGCCGTATCCGTATCGCGCAAATGCTTCACGGCAAAGCGATATATCCCATCGGAATGGGCATCCACAGCGGCGTTGTAGTCGGCGATCGTCATGGGGCGATGGAGACCCGATGCTGGTGTGACGCGTTGGCAGGCCGAAAGTTACACGTGTCCAATGCCACTTGCTGCAAGAGCGACCGTCGTTAGACCGTTACAACGCCCTTCGGGAACCGCAACGTGAACGTGCTCCCCTCGCCCAATTCACTGCGCACTTGCAACTTGATCCCGTGACCATGGAGAATACTTCTTGTGGTGGTGAGCCCCAAACCAAGGCCACCGGAACGGCTGGAATAGAAAGGTTGAAAGAGCCGATCAATTTCTTCCGGTGCAATGCCCTTTCCGTTGTCGGAGATCTCCAGCACCAATCCTTCTCCTGAGCTTTCGGCATGCACGGTCAAAATGCCTTTGCCCGGTTCCATGGCCTCAATGGCGTTCACCGCGATGTTGGTAAGGGCCAGGTTGATCAGTTCACGATCCGCTGCCACTTGGAATAGATCTTCGCCCAAGAATACTTCACATCGCATCTCCTTCAGCTTCAATCGGTCCTTCACTTGCGCTACCATATCATGCACAAGGTCTTCCATGCGGCACGGGCCCAGATCCAATTCGCGTTCCTTGGAGGATTCGAGCATGCCCTTGATCAAGTTGCCGATCCGGTCCAAATTGCGGGTGATGATGTCGAAGAACGGTTTGATCAGCTCATCCTCTCGTTCGACTTCATCGCCGAGTTGTTCCAGCGCGAGGTGGATGTTGGTGAGCGGGTTGCGCACTTCATGGGCCACTGTTCGGGTGATCTGGCCGGTGAGGTTGAGCCGTTCCGCTTCGGTACTAAGATCTTGCAGGCGCTTCTGTTCAGTTATGTCGGAGAAGGTGACCATGATCCCGTCCTCAAAAGGTACCACGTGGTTCGCGTACCAGACTTCACCCATTGTTCCAACATGCCGGAATTCATTGCGTGCTGGAACTTTTGAGCGCACCACTTCAGCGTAGCTCTGGAAACGGCTGTCCCCTTCGCTTGCAGGGTTTTCCTTCAGCAAGTACTTGCCCTTTAGGTCCTCGGCCCCAGCGACATTGTTGGCCACTTTGTTCAGGGTAAGGAACTGGAAATCCACGATGCCGTTGGAGCCATCGCGAATTGCACGGAGCGTCATGATCCCGTTGGGGGAAATGTCCAAGACCTTCTGCAACATATCCTGGACGGTGCTGCGTGCGGCCACCTCCTTGTCCAATTCGGTCAGCTTCTGTTGCAATTCCAACTTGGCGTGCTCCGTACGGGTAAGCGATTTGGATAGTCTCCAGAACAGGAGCGCGGTAGCGGCGATCGCCAGAATGGAATAGAGCACGACCATGATGGGGGCATTGAGCCAATCCGTATCCTCGGCCCGGAGGTACTGCGCCCGCTCGCTACGCGCAGAGGCTGTCACATGGGCATGTACCTCACGGAAGGCATCCATTGCGGCCTTGGACCGACCCAACTCCTCCAACGGCAACAAAGCCAGTGACGGGTCGGTGACCTTTGCCTGGACAAGGATCCCCAATCGAGCAGCAACATTCTCTTGGGCGCGTTCCAAAGAACCCAGTTGTACCCTCCATGTATCCTCCGGAAGTAGACTGTCAGCGCGTTCGAAATGATGCTGGGTATTGTATATGGACCTATGGTACGGTTCCAAGTAGGCGGAGTCGTTCGCCAACAGGAACCCACGCACGCTGGTCTCCATGTTCTGCAGATCGATAAGGACATTCTCGATCTCGAGCAACGCGGAATTATATCGCTTCACCTGCTTCACGGCAGCATCGTACCGCCGCATGTTCGCGTAACTGGCGTAGAGCAACACCAGCATCAAGACGATGGTCCCGAAATAAAGGATGACGGTCAACCGTCGTTCATCCCGTTCTTCGGTATAGTTGGTTCCTGCCATGTGATCTCTGAGCACTCCTTTGTGCACCCGCGGCAAGGGCGCGTGGTTCAATGGGCCTCTTTTCGCACCCTGGTCTTAAACCTCAAGACCGAACGAACGCAGTTTATTGTACAAGGTCTTACGGTCGATGTTGAGCTGTTCCGCGGTCTTGGATTTGTTGAATCCATTGCGCTCCAACGCCGCAAGAATGGCATCCCTTTCAGCTTGTTGGGCCACCCCGCGCAAACCATCATCCATCGGTGCGGCGTGGTTCACGGTGCGGCCGGTGGCACTGTGGACCATAGGTCCGGAGAGCACGGTAGCGGGCAGGCATTCAGCGGTGATGAGATCGACGGTGCTGAGCAGGACCGCACGTCTTACAACATTTCCCAATTCGCGCAGATTGCCGGTCCAATCGTGTTCCATGACATGTTTCAAGGCGACCGGATCGAAGCCCTTCACGTTGCGGCCCAATCGTTCATTGGCCAGTTCCACGAAGTGCTGCGCGAAGAGCTGGATATCCTCCTTCCTCTCGCGGAGAGGCAACAGGTGAATGCTGAACTCGTTGATCCGGTGCAGCAGGTCCTCGCGGAATTTCCCCTCGGTCAGGTTCTTCCGGAGGTCCTCGTTCGTAGCTGCGATCACGCGCACATCCACTTCAATATCCTTCGTACCGCCGATACGTTTGATCTTGCGTTCCTGAAGTACACGCAGCAGTTTGATCTGGTTCTCGTAGGTGAGGTTTCCCACCTCGTCCAAGAAGAGCGTACCCCCGTTGGCCTGCTCGAAACTTCCTTCCTTATCGCCAACGGCCCCTGTGAAGGCCCCCTTGGTATGACCGAACAATTCGCTCCCTGCCAATTCCTTCGGTAATGCACCGCAATCAACGGCTACAAAAGGTCCACTGGAGCGTTTACTGATCTCGTGGATCCGTTTGGCCACATACTCCTTGCCTGTTCCCGTGTCCCCCGTGATCAGCACGGACATATCCGTTGGGGCGACAAGTGCGATATGCTTTGCGATGTTCTTTGAGGTGGGACCTGTTCCTTCCACATACGTGATACTCCTTTCGCTTTTGGAGGAATTGCTTTTCTGCGTGCTCTTGGTAGTGCTCTGCGCGGGAGCATCATTTGCTGCGAGTGCATCTTGCACGCGCATGAGCAACTCATCGGGATACAGCGGCTTGGCGATGTAATCGAAGGCCCCTTTGCGCATCAGTTCAACAGCAAGCCGAACTTCGGAATAACCGGTAATGATGATCACTTGGGTGCTGGGGGAAACGCTCCGGATATGCTGCATCATCTTCAGCCCGTCGGTATCCGGCAGTCGATGGTCGCAAAGGATCAGGTCGAACCGTTGGTTCTCCATGATCTCTTTGGCAGTTACGCCGCGGCCTGCGGTCTTTACTTGGTATCCGTTCTTGGTAAGGAAACGGGAAAGCAGGTTGCAAATGTCCTGATCATCGTCCAAGACCAGTATGTGTGCTGAGGTTGCCATGGGTGGTGGAGTGTTCGTTCAAGAAATTAAACCCAAACTTCGAATGGAAGCGAACATCATCTCGCGATTGAAGGGTTTGGGTACGAAGATATCGGCACCTGCGTCCAAGGCCCTGACCCGCTCATTGTCCATGGCACTGATCGCGATCAGGTGTGCATCGGGAAGCACCTCTTTGATGTCAGGGATCATCTCATAGCCCAAACCATCGGGCAGGTTCACATCCAAGATCACGGCATCGTAGGATCCGGAGACCAGCGCCTCCCTTCCTTCCTGAAGACTGTGTGCAACGTCACAGGCAATGCCCATTCGCCGCAACATGTTGCAAAGCAACAGACAGATCTCTTCCTCATCATCAACCAACAATGCTGTATACACCGGTTGGTCCTTGTCACTTTGCGGGTTCATGTAAAACAACGGATCAGCTACAAGGCAGGGATGGATATTCTATTTGGGGGTTGTGGGCCATTGCATTAGAAAGAAGCGTGCCCATTGGTGGATCGCAGTAGTTGCACCGCCCGGGACCCAAGTTATAGTTCAACTACCCCATGATCGAGGAACATATTACCCGCATCATGGGTAAAATATTCCACACCCTTCCCCGGAGTAAGGAATATGCCCTCAATAGCCGCTCTAGTGCTTCCATCCGGCCCGGTATTTTCCAAGAGGCACCGATCCGCACCGCCCTCCCATGAACGAACCACCCCTCCAGGCCAGCACGGACCATACGAAGAAACGATGGTCCAAGCGCCGCCTGTTCATCTGGCTCGTGGTCATCATCGTATTGGTGCGCATTGCTCTTCCCTACGTGCTGCTCCATGTGGCCAATGATCGTTTGACCAAGATCCCCGGATACCATGGCCATATTGAAGACTTGGACCTTGCGATCTATCGGGGAGCCTATCGATTGGATGAATTCTACTTGGACAAAGTGGACAGCCTTTCCCACGATACAACACCCTTCCTTGGCGCCGGGGTGATCGACCTCTCGGTTGAATGGCGGGCGCTCTTCGAAGGCGAATTGGTAGGTGAACTGGAGATCGATCGGCCTCGCGTTCGGTTCACGTTGGAGAAAGCAGAACCCGCCGATGTGGCCAAGGACACGGCCAGTCTAGGTGATGTGCTGAACGACTTCATGCCCTTGCGGATCAATAGCCTTCAACTACGCGATGGGCGTATCGAATATAGCGATCCATCATCCAGCCCACCAGTGGACTTGGCGCTTACCGAATTGGAGGCCTTGGCGACCAACCTGACCTCCGTGGTACACGAGGACGAACTGCTTCCTTCGACCGTTACGGCGAATGCCAATGTGTACCAAGGCAAATTCCAACTGGATATGGAGTTGGATCCGTTGAGCGAGCAAACCATCTTCGACCTGGACATGAAGTTGAACGGCGTTGCACTACCCGAATTGAATGCCTTCTTCCAAGCCTACGGGAATTTTGATGTGAACAAGGGCTCCATGGACCTGTACACGGAGATAGCCACGCGAGATGGGGCTTTCAGCGGGTATGTGAAACCGGTGATCACGGACTTGGATGTATTGGGGAAAGAGGACAAGAAGGATGGCTTGCTGCACAAATTGTACGAAGGAATAGTAGGTACGGCAGGAGCAGTGCTGAAGAACCGGAGCGAGGACCAGATCGCGACCAAGCTACCCTTTGAAGGAAAGCTGGACAACCCGAATGCGCACACTTGGACGGCGGTGGTGGAGTTGCTTCGGAACGCGTTCATCAGGGCCTTGGATCCGGTGATCGATCGTGAGATCAATATCGATACTCCGCTGATCCAGAAAAAGGAAGAAGAGCGCAAGGGGCTTTTGAAAAGGGTATTCGGTAAGAAGGAGGGCAAGTAGGAAGTTTGCCCGGCTCGAAGGCCGGGCTGACGGGTTGCCTGCCGAAGGTAGGTTGAGAGGTTGTACCTCGTTCCGCAGTCCAATTTGCTTTTCTGCGGAACCGCTCGGCAACCAAGAGGTTGAGGGGGTTGAACCTCGTTCCGCAGTCCAGTTTGCTTTTCTGCGGAACCGCTCGGCAACCAAGAGGTTGAGGTTCCGCTTCCTTGAACTACAAGTCAACGACCACCGGCAACTGGATCTTGGAACAGGTAAAGCTCAGCCCGTCATCAGACCGCTGTGTAACCATTACCCACGAGCGTGGTGCTACTTGCCCGCATTCGGACCAACGTTCATTCCCTCAATGAACCGGAACACCACCAGTTCTCCAACAAAAAGGATCCGGCATGGTTCTTACCTAGGGGTTCCACATGTTACGCGCTGCCGCAATATTTCTGGTACTGGCGATCATTGCAGCGGTATTTAGTTTCGGGATCAGTGTTCCGGTGACCAGCTTTCTGACCAAGACACTTTTCCTTGTACTCCTTCTTCTCTTCATGGTCACCTTGACATTGGGAGTGATAAGAAGCAATGGTCATTCGGATCACCAAGATCGACCATTGGATAGTAGCGAAAGAACACGACATTGAACCTGAACACCAACCAAACCCAACACACAAATGAAAACTCGAATACCACTATTCCTTTCTCTAACACTTTCCATCGCCATGCTCTCTACTGTTAACGCACAGGAGATCCGTTTTGGCGGCGGTTACAACGGCAGCAATGTGAACAAGGCCGGCCCCGAGCGCTGGGTGGGTAAAGCCGGCTATCAATTCGGTGCAGACGTGATGCTCGGAAACCGATGGTTCGTCAAACCGGGGATCCACTTCATGGTGCGCAACCTGAATTATACCTCTGCCTTGGTGGACACCTCTGCAGTCGGTGGCGCGCAAGTAGGCAATGTCGAGTTCCGCTATACGGATCGTTGGCTGATGGTACCCGTACACGTTGGTGTCCATTTGTTGGATCCCGCAGATGACCCTGCGGTCAATGTGTACGTCCAAGCTGGCCCTACCGCGCTTTTCAAACTGAATGCCGACCTGGATAATGATGCCCTTACTGTTACCACAAATCCTGCTCAATGGTATCTCGGCGGTGGTGCTGGTGTGGAGATCAGTTTCATTTTCGTGGAAGCCGGTTACAATGTTGCAATGAGCAATGTGTTCAAAGGCAACGATTTCCAGACGAATCCCAAAGTGAACCAATTTTATATCACGGCTGGGGTGCGCTTGAAGTTGGCCAAATAGGCAACCAGGGTTCAGATCGGTAATTTGTTGAGGACAGGGATCGTCGTAGTTTCGCTTGCATGAGCCGACGACGTTCATTGATCCGTTCCGCACTGCACGTGGACCATCCGTTCGAACACAAAGACCCGATGATCCTGCGGGACCATTTGGCTTTGGTGCGCACACGCTTGGCGAATGAACGGACCTTGTTGAGCTACATACGGTCCACGCTTTATCTTCTACTGGGTGGGATCGCACTACTGAAACTTGAAGGATTGGGAGACTTGCGATTGGTCGGGTTCTTGGCTTTGGGGATCTCCTTTGTGTCCATCTTGATCGGGGTGTACCGCTATGTAAGCTTGAGGCGTTCGCTTACGCGATACTACAATTCCGCGAACAAGTCCGAAGCCATTTGAACGTTCGGCGTTCTGTGTACGAGCAGGTCATCCCAGCGAGATCGGTGTGGTCCTTGTTGGGTGAATGGCATCATAAAATTCCAAGACCATGAGAATCCTTATCCTGTGTTTGGTGGCCGCGCTCGGATCATTGACGGTCCATTCCCAAGAACGGCACGAAGGTATTCCCGAAAGACCCATGCTGACGGACAGTGCCGCTACCCTGATCGGTCTCTCACCGGACCAATTGCAAGGTTGGCGCGATCTGGGTACACAGTACCAAGAAGAGCTTGACCAACTCAAGGACAATAAGGGCTATAGCGATGAAGACATGCGCCAGTGGTGGAAGAGACGTGACGAAGCCTTGCGCGAATTCCTGTCACCGGAGCAATACGAGAAATGGATCAAGTTGGACAAGGATGTTCAAGGAAAACTTGCTGCACCTGCAAAACGACCGGTCCACGGATAGTTCGGTGCAAAGTCCATTCGCAGTGTGGAAAGATCACCCGACTGAATTCTCCCATGTTGCGTTATCTCCCCGTTCTGTCCAACCAATGTCCAACACGACTGATCAGGGAACAAGTGAATGGAACTGATCCATAGGCGGATCCACTCGCGAGCCTTTCTTCGATCGCACCGGCCCGACAGTTGCACGTGGATCGTAGAGAACGACCGGTAGCCCCTCCAAGGCCACATAACACTTAAGGAAAATGAACGAACAACACCCACGCCCCAAGAAGAATGACCGTTCTACCCCGGTGAACAAGTCCAATAACGCGGACCCGAAAGAGAAAGAGGTCGAGATGCCGGATAAGAAGGAACGACAGGGAGCCGAGTCCACTGAAGCGGAGAAGAACGAAGAGAAGCCGGAAACACCACAAAGTGTGAAGGACGACCACGGTGCCCCACAACCGCCTACGAATCCGGGTCCCCAAGGGATCCATTGATCCGATCACCATTCAACTAAAACGCCCCGAAGATCGTTCTTCGGGGCGTTCCTTTTCCTAACCGGATCTAAACAGGTCTAAGCTTGCGGTTGGCTTGGTTTGGGATCCACTGGATGATGTGGTTGTACCGGGCCGGGTTGTCCGGGGCTGGGTGGCACCTCGTGAGGCGTGTGTGTAGGAGTACCAGGCACGGGTTCCGGTCCGGGTTTCTTGGGCGTATCCGGCTCACGGATGGGCTTGGGCGGTTGACCGGGTTCCTTCACTGGTGGATCTGGTCCGGGTTTTCCGGGAGTGGGATCCTGATTTGCATTCTCGATCATTGTAAAAAGGTTTTGGTTCACCGGGTACATGCCAGAACTGTTCCGGAAATGGTTTGGACCGATCGCAACCGATGGATCAAGGATCTCGTGCTCACTCCTTCTTCTG
>Ga0105046_10012036_pt1 | contig 13420 bp, 16 predicted proteins | sample MAT03_FD_78385 | JGI IMG/M metagenome (GOLD analysis project Ga0105046, IMG submission 78385) | Freshwater microbial communities from Lake Fryxell liftoff mats and glacier meltwater in Antarctica - MAT-03 (megahit assembly) | ecosystem: Environmental > Aquatic > Freshwater > Ice > Liftoff... | reverse complement strand
GCGAGTCACTGTCGATCAGCGTGAAGGCGCGCCCGGGGCGAAGACGTACGCAGCGGCTCTCCGCCTCGTAGAGGGTCGATGAGGCGCGGAGTTGCTCGAGGTGGCGTGCGGCGATCCTCCCCGCCAACCCCACGCCATTCACTGGCAAGACCTCGCCGGAGCGTCTCGAGCAGCTGCGCGCGGAGTCCGTCGAGGACAAGGCGTTGCTCGCGAAGCTGGAGGCCCTGGGCTCGGTCGCCGCCGAGACGATGATGTTTTCGTCCGCGGCCTTCGAGCGATTGTACAGCCGAACGCTTCCGTTCGCCAAGAACGCCAACAGCTCGAGCAAAGCGACCTATCCCGAGCTGTCGGTGGAGCAATACGCAGCGTTTGCTGCCCAGATGCAGGTCAATGGCGCTTCGAGCGCCATTCTCGCGCGTTATGGGATCACCTCCACGCAAACGATGCTTGCGCTGCATCGACAGCAGGAGCGCCGCCTTGCGGCGAGCCCCGAGATGCGCGCGAGGTTCGAAGAGCGGAAGGCGCACTCGTCAGCTTCATGAAGCCGACGTGATAGGCGCGCGGGGGGGTTGGCTGGCAAGTCGAGGCGGTTGCCCTGCTTTCGGCGCGGCAGCTCCGTGCCCCCTCGACTGGCTGCGAACCAGCCGGTCCGGCGCATCACGCACCCACCCGGGGCGCAGACAGAAATTCGACGTGGAAGCGCACCGTGCCGATTGGCTCCACGTGGTGGGGCACCTCGGGCACGACCACTCCGATGTCCCCTGGCGACAGCACCTGCGAGTGTCCGAGACTTTCGACGACGTAGCGCAGCGTGCCTTCGAGGACGACGATGCGGGCCCAAGTACCGGCCTTCGTCGTGTGGTTCTTGAGCAGTCCGGCGGGGACGGTCGACTCGGTGAAGTCCGGCGTCCGCCGGGTGGCGACGAAGTGCTCCGGGATCTCGAACCGAGCGCAACGCACGCAGTCAAGCAGTGCGCCAAGCTTGGTCGCGCGGCCCTCTTCGGTGACGACCCACGGGCGCAGGGTGAACGGTGGCTGGTGTCTAACGTGCTGGCTGTGACCGCAGCCCAGCTCGGCCACCCAGTCGTTGGCAGCGTCCTGATGAAAACCGATGATGGGTCGTTCCATGGGCTCCCTTCTATCTCGCCTGGCCCGCTCTCGCTCTCGCTTCCACTCCTCGTCTCGTTGCGATAGCGTGCACGCGCAATGACCAAAGCGACCATCTTCCACAACCCCCATTGAAACTCCTCGGTCAATGCGGTCCGCATTGCAGAAGAGTTGGGGATCGACGCCGACGTCGTCCTCTACATGAAGACCCCGCCCGATGCGGCGACCCTCGAGTCGCTGATCGACCGGCTGGAGGACCCGGTCACCGCGCTGGTTCGGCGCGATAGCCTGTTCAAGAAGCTCGGCCTCACCGAAGGCGAGGTGCAGACGCGCGAGCAGGTCGTAAAGGTGCTGGTGAAGCACAAGGCACTTCTGCAGCGACCCATCGTCGCGACTGCGAAACACGCGATCGTCGGCCGGCCCAAAGAGCGCGTGCGAAAGTTGCTCTCGGGGTCGTGAAGCGGCCAGCGCCGGGCCAGCGCCGGGCCAGCGCCGGGCCAGCGGGAGGCTGGAGGGAGCACGCTGCGCAGATGGGGGTGCATCGTTCGCCGCAGTAGCTCTTTTTCCCGACACACTCCTAGACTCCGCGAGTGATCGCGCGCGCAAAGCTCTTCAAGAACGGTGGTAGCCAGGCCGTCCGGCTGCCGAAGGATTGTCGATGCCCCGACGATCAGCGTGAGGTGGTGGTGCGGCGTGAGGGTCGCCGCATCGTGCTTGAACCGGTCGACGCATGGCCCGAGGACTTTCTCAGCTGCATCGGCGCCTGGGCTGGCGAGATTCCTCGTCCGAAGCAGGACGCTGCCCATCCCGCACGTGATCCGTTCGGGAAATGATGCTGGCGTTCTTGCTCGACACGGACACCGTCAGCTTCGTCATTCGCGGCCAGGGCCCCGCCGCGTCGAGGTTGACCGCGCATCAGCCCTCCGAAATTTGCATCAGCTCGTTGACGCTTGGCGAGCTTCGCTTTGGCGCGGAGCGTCGGCGTTCGCGCAAGCTTCAATGCGATCATCGACACGTTCGCTCGGACGGTTCAAGGTCTGCCATTCGACGAAGCGTGCGCCACGGCCTACGTCCGCATTCAGGCCGCACTTGAGGCGAAGGGCACTCCCATCGGCACGCTCGACACGCTCATCGCGGCGCACGCCTTCGCCCTCAACCTCACGCTAGTGACGAACAACTCGAAGCACTTCTCCAAGGTTCGAGGCCTGAAGATGGCGAACTGGTCGGAGGAGGCCGGCTGAATCGCTAGCGCGCCGCAGTCGGCGGCCGTAGACGGCCGCTGCCCCGATTCAGGGAACGTCGAAGGCTCCGCGATCGAGTGGTACCGCTGCGCAGTTACCCTCGTAGTCACGGGCGAAAGTCGTGCTGAACGGCAACGGTGCGAGGTCGGCTCCACCGGCCGAATCGACCAATGCGACGTTCCCGGGTCGCCCGTCGACGTCGAGCGCCGGGTCCTGATCGAACGTGTTGGTGGCGAGGTCTCGATCGACCACGCCATACCAGTTCACGGCGCCGGGCTTGAGGAACACGTTATGGTCGATGATGTTGCCGGGACCGGTGTTCTCGGCATCGGCGTTCAAGGTTGCGCCCGCTTCCTGCCCGCCGACCACGATGTTGCCGGTGAACCGGCAGCCCTCGGGAACCGATCGGGCGAGGCCGGAGTTGATTCCCGCAGCCCCTGGTAAGAAGCGCACGAGCTGATTGCCGCGCACGTTCCAGGCGACGTTATGGACGAACGCGCAATCTTTGCAGCCCTCGAAAGCGAACGGTGAGCCGTCGGCGTCGTGGACTCGATTGGCGAATGCCACGATACGGAGCCCTTCGAACGCCGCATCGGCCGGCTGAAAGAACTCCGGCCCGGTGCTCTGCCCGAGTGTGACGACGTTGCCCACGCCGGTCTGGTCGTAGACGTCGTTCCACGCGAAAAGCAGGTCGCTCGTTCCACCCTTGAGCATGACCACCACGCCTGGACCTTGGTGGAAGCTGCTTCCGATAATGTGCCCGCCGTTGACTCCGACGTAATCGATGACCGGATGCCCACCGGCCTTGCCCGCGTCGAAGGCATCCACGTCCTCCATGTAGACGTCGCTCGACTGGCTGGCCTTGATGGCGCCGAGCCCCGCATCGTGCACCACGAGACGGCGAAACATCATGTGATCGGTATAGAAGAAGTGCAGGACATGCCCGCCCGACTGCACGAGCTCCAGGTCCTCGACCACGACATAACGTGACGCGGTAAGCCAGAGCGCGGGTGTCCCCTCCGCTAGCGAGCCGATGAGGTGGGCGCCTGGCTCGCCCCGAAGAACGATCGGCGCCTCGGCGGTCCCTTCGATCTCGAGCAAATCGGGCTGGCCGAGGACGTCGCCGCCAATCGAGACCAGTGTCCCCGGCGTCATCTCCGGCTCGGCCTCCCACAGGTTGGCGAACGGGCTGGCCTCGGTGCCGTCGCCGCCCGGGGCTGCCCCGCCACGCACGAAGATGGTGCGCGAGGTCGACACGCCGTCGGCGAACGTCGGCCACGTTACCCCGCACCCCGTCCCGCCGCCGCTTCCGGTGCTCGTCGATGTGTTGGCGCCGCCCCCGCCCGCGCCGGATCCCGTCACCGATGCCGGGGACCCGCCGCCCTCGGCGGCACCACCCCCACCAGCCGGAGAGGCCGTGGAGGAGCTTGCCAGGACCGAGCCGGATGACACCGCGGTCGAACCAGCCGCGCCGCCCCCCGTGCTGCCGCTCGAAGCGTCGTCGCCACAAGCCGCGAGGGCCATAGCCATGATCGCCGCGCAACCGCGAAATGGTGTGCGAGGCCTTGAATCGGGTGAGAAGCTACGCATGGGCGCGATTCTAGCGAGCCTGAGCTGGGTCTGCTCGACCTGACGAGCGACGCTCTCGCGCCGGTTCGTCCCGTGGCTCCAGCGCTCGCGATGAAGTCACCAGATGCCGCGCCGCCCCCCCGCCGAGCCGCCCCCCGCCGAGCCGGCCTCCGCCGAGCCGGCCTCCGCCGAGCCGGCCCCCGCCGAGCCGCCCTCGCGCCCGCTACCTCGTCCTCGCGCCGTGACGGTCCCGTGACGTGGGCGCACTAGAATCGCGCCGCGATGGAGCCCGCATCGTCGTCGAGCCGTGCGCAGACCGAGAACCTCGTGGGGTTCGCCAGCCTCGCTGCGCCGGGATCGGTACTCCGACCCGCCAACCTCACCCGCAGTCTCTTCCATGCGGGCTGCGGCGCCGTTTCGCTTCTGCTCATCCACTTCTTGCCGTCGGGCGGCTGGCTCATCGCGGTAGCTGGAGCGTTCGCGCTCGCGGCGTGGTCGATGGAGGTGTCGCGACGCATGAGCACCCGGGCGAACGACACCTTGATGCGGCTGTTCGGCGCAGTCGCGCACCCGCACGAGCGCTATCGCATCAACTCGTCGACCTGGTACGTCACAGCGCTGCTCCTTCTCGCGATCTTCGCAGCGCCGTGGGCGAGCGCCGCCGGCGTCGCCGTCCTGGCCGTCGCTGACCCCGCAGCAGGGATCATGGGACGTCGCTATGGGCGCACGCGCCTGTGCGCAGGGCGCTCGCTCGAGGGCAGCCTCAGTTTCCTCGTCGTCGCGATGGTCGCGGCAACGGCCGCGCTCGTCTGGCTCGCCCCGGTTCCGATCTCGTCGATGACGCTGCTGCTCGGGGTCGCGCTCGTCGGTGCGGTCGCCGGAACGCTCACCGAGCTCTTCTCGTTCTGGGCCGACGACAACCTCACCATCCCGCTCGTCGTCGCAGCGACCGTGTCGGTCGCCAGCCGAACCCTCGCAGGCTGAGCGCCCACCCCTTGCCACAGTCTCGCGTGACATGGGGCGGTCGCGTCGTCATCACGATGCGCTTGCTGGGTGGTCTCCTCACCGTTGGCGCGCTCGTCGGCGTGATGGTCCCCATCCTCGTCCTGCTCCTGCCGTCGCGGGTGGCGCGCATCCGCGTCACCAACCGATTCGGCAACTGGCTGGGACGCGGGGCCCTGTGGTGGGCCGGCTGCGAGATCGAGGTCTCGGGGCTCGAACACTGCCGCGCCGACCGGCCCGCCATCTACGCGAACAACCACACCTCCATCCTGGACGCGTTCACGACAATCTGGCTCACGCCCAGCGGAACCGTCGGCGTCGCGAAGAAAGAGGTCTTCTACTACCCGTTCTACGGCCAGGCTTGGTGGCTCGCCGGGCACGTTTTTCTCGATCGTGGCCGCACCGCTCGCGCGAAGGCTGCCCTCGACGAGGCCACGCGCTTCATCCTCGGCAAGAGGCTCCACCTCTGCATCCTGCCCGAGGGAACTCGCTCCGACTCGGGCCGCCTCCAGCCCTTCAAGAAGGGCATTGCGCACGTCGCCATCGAGACACGACTGCCCATCGTGCCAATGGTGACGATTGGACTCCAAGACGCATGGAAGCGGTCGGGGCTGACCCTTCGGAAGAGCCGCGCAAAGATCATCTTTCTTCCGCCGATCTCGACCGAGGCCTGGAGCCTCGAGACGATCGATGCCGATCTGGCGACGCTCCGCGCGCAGTTTCTCCAGACGCTGCCACCCGAGCAGCAGCCAGCGGACTGACGCCGCCGGAGGGAGCGCCGCGGGGGCCCCGAATCGGTCCCATCCGGCCCCAACCTGTCCGCGCCGAAGAGCAACGCGCCGCCTCGCGCGCCGCGGGGGCCCCGAATCGGTCCCATCCGGCCCCCACCTGTCCGTCACGAAGAGCAACGCGCCGCCTCGCGCGCCGCGGGGGCCGCGAATCGGTCCCATTCGGCCCTCACCTGTCCGCGGCGGGGAACCAACTCCTGCCGCACGCGGCAGCCAGGCGTGGAATGGGTCCCATTGGGTCCCCACCTGTCCGCGACGGCGTCACAGGGCGCGGTGGCGAACATCTGCGCGAATACGATCTTCTTATCCAATACGGAAAGACCTCCGCGAGCGAGGAGGGCGAAATGACGCAAGACCCCTTCCAACCCCTCGGTCTCGTCGGCGATGGTCACGTGCTCGTCGTCGATCGCCACCACCCGGTAGCGCGCCGGCAGCTGCTCGAGGATGCGGTCGTAGCTTCCATCGCCGCGCAGATCCGCTGCGCGCCAATCGTCGAGGAGTGCCGTCATCTGGCCGGGCGCGTCGGGATCGTCCGGACGCACCAGCACGCCCTCAAAGTCGCCGCACCAGCCGACGACCTCCCAGAACTGCGCGATCAACCGAGAGGTGTGTGCCGGCATGCAGAGCTCCTGCCGGCTCATGGCGTACGTAGCGACCGTGGCGGTCAACAGCTCCCTAAGCGCCGTCAACTCCCTCGAGAGCAATGCCGCGGTGACCTCGACCATGAGCGTGAGCGTGAGTGAAAGAGGCGGTGAACGCCGGCTCGGCATGCGCGGCGAGGTCGGCGAGAGCGTGTCGCCCGGGGGCCCTCGCGGGGTTTCGGTGGGCCCGCCAACGGCCGGACGGCGCGAAGGACCTTTCGGCGAGGGTCGGTCGCGTTTGCCAGGCCCCGAGCAGCCATGTAACCCTCCAGGCACGAGGAGAGATTCCATGGGTGTCGATTTTGCAATCATCGTCGAACCGCCCACCGTCTCCGTCGCGGACGTCTCGAATGCCGACATCGACGCCTTCTATCGCGAGCACTCACCCCCCGGCTCGCCTCCGCTCGACGCGATCCGAGACCACGTCGCGCACGCGATCGCTATGGCACGTTCGACCGGCCCCGACCCGATCGAGGCCCTGCACGCGCAGTTCGTCGACGAGTTTGGTCGCCATCGGGCGTGGTTGAATCCCAATCTCACGACCGCCGCTGCGCGCCTCGGCGTGACGCCTCTCGCGCACTTTCAGGTCGAACCGCCGCGATGGTGCGAGGCTTCCGACGGCGTTCGCTCGTTGCAGGCGCTGCGGTCGTTCTCGAGCGAAGCCCATCCCGAGGACGGCGAACAGATCGCGTGCCTGGAACTCGCCGAACAGATCCTCACGCTGGCCGCGTATGCCGGGCGACGCTGGCGGCTGGTTGTCATGTGGTAGCGGGACGGGCTCGGATGAAGTGGCTCCTGATCGTCGCCTGGCTCGTGTCCAGCTGTGCTGACGTGGCCGCCCGCTCCGCCCCGTCGAGCGCTCCGGGCGCGCCGAGAGCGCCTGCTCCGCCCGGCACGGTCGGCCTCGTGACGAGCGCACCTGCCCACGCCGGCGCCTCTGACTCATGCCTCACGATCCGTGATGAAGAGCTCGGATGCACCGCCCGCGCGAGCGACTCGTGCTCCCCGCTCTTCCCCGTCATCCGCGCGTGCTCGACGGCAGCGCTCCGCCAGGAAGAGATCCGCTACGGAGTCCGTCCGAAAGGCGAGATCGACGTTCGCTACCAGGTCGACGCATCGGGTGCCGCCCACGTCATCGTCGAAGCTGTCGGCGACGGTCTCGCGCCCGTCGAGGCTTGTGTACGCTCGGCCTTCAACCGGTTTCGCCCCTGCTCGCCGCTCGGGCCCGGTGAAGAGTTGCACCTGCCGATTCGCGTGTCGCCGTAAACCTGAAGAGGCACGAGCGCCCGGCTGCCCGGGTAGAGATCGCCAGCGCCCCACCGCAATCGCCTTTGCACTTCTTCACGGCGATCCATGCGCGCCCTTCACGATCGACGTCCACCTTGGTGCGGACCAGGGAGGTACGAGCATGTTCGGTTTCATCGTCGGGGCGGTTTGTCTGATCAGTCTGGTGAAGGTCCTGCGATCGGGTCGCAATGGCCATTGGGGTCGATTCCGGGGGCGCGGCTGGGGTCGGGGCTTCGGGCCGCGCGCCATGCTGCGCGGTCTCTTCCACCGTCTAGAGACGTCGACCGCGCAGGAGAAGGTGATCACTGCGGCGGCGGAAGAGATCTTCGCGGCTGCAGAGCCGCTGCGCGACGAGGCGCGCGCCACACGGCGTGACATCGCAGCAGCTCTGCGCAGCGCGGCGATCGACGAGGTTGCCCTGGGCGAGCTCTTCGCGCGTCACGACGAGGTCCTGCGCGAGGCGCGCAAACGCAGCGTCGGCGCGCTCGCACGGGTGCACGACGCCCTCGACGATCGCCAGCGGGCGTCGCTCGCCGACGTCCTCGAGCGTGGCGGCCGCCATGCGTTGCGCGGCGGGCTCGGCCCCTACCGCGAGAGCGTGTCGATCTGACCGTCGCCTCGCCCCGCCCTCGCCGAACCACCATCCACGGAGATTTCCATGCACCCTCGTAAACGAAAGATCGTCATCGCCCTCCTCGCCGCCGGCACCATCCTCGGCTTCGGACAGGGCTTCGCCTCGATGCGGGGCAGGGCTTGCGCGCGCCGCGACGCCTTCGAGCAGCGCGTCGCGGAGGTTTGCGTCGATGCGGCCCGCCGCGATCAGGAGGCCGAGCCACAGGCCGGCGATCCGCCGGATCGTCTGGAGCGCCGGCACCACGGCAAAGGCTCTCGCCACGAAGGCCGTCCCAGGTCAGAACACGCCGACTAAGCGAGGCGCCGCGCGCGCTTCGCGCTCTGCCGGGGGGCCCATGACACCTACTTCTCGCGTCCTACTCATCGACGACGACAACCGTCTGCACGAGCTGCTCCGGGGGTATCTCGTGCAACATGGGTTCGTGGTCGACGGTGCGCTCGACGGTGAGCTCGGTCTCGCTGCGCTCGCCGCGCGCGGCTACGACGCTGTCCTGCTCGACGTCATGATGCCCGGTATCGACGGGCTCGAGGTTTGCCGGCGGATTCGACGCACCAGTCGCGTGCCCATCGTCATGCTCACCGCACGTGGCGACGAGACGGACCGCATCGTCGGGCTCGAGCTCGGCGCCGACGACTACCTCGCCAAGCCGTTCAACCCGCGCGAGCTGCTCGCCCGCTTGCGCGCGGTCCTGCGGCGGGCGCACCCCGAAGCGATCTCCGAACGAGTGACCGCCGGTCCGCTGGTCGTCGATCTGGCCGCGCGCGAGGCCCGCATCGAGGACCGCGATCTGGCCCTCACCGCCATCGAGCTCGACATCCTCGCGGTGCTGGTGCGCCGCGCGGGGCGCGTCGTCCCGCGCGACGCCATCCTCGAGGAGGCCGGGCGCGGCGGCGTGGCCGTCGGCGAGCGAACGATCGACGTTCACATCTCGCATCTGCGCCAGAAGCTGGCTGATGCCGGTGCGTCCTCGCAGCTCATCCGCACCGTGCGTGGCGTGGGTTATCAGCTCGCGAAGGACGGCGCTTGAGCGACGAGGACCGTCCTGCATGTACCCGGGTCGAGCAGGTGGGTGAGCGGTTGGCGCGCCACCACCGGCGCTCCCACGACAAGCGTCGACATCGTCTGCAAGGGCTGCTGTTCGTCTGGTCGGGCGTCACCATTCTGGTGACCGCATTGGTCGCCGGGCTCACCTCGCATGTGACTTCGAGCGGTCCCTCGCGCTGGACCCACACGCTGGAGGGCGCGGTGAATATGGCATCGCGCCGCTTCGCCGAGGTGTGGGACGACCCCAACGCGCGTGTCGGTCTCGCCGCCGAGATCGCAGCCGAGCTCGACGTCGGTGTGGAGACGTTCGATTCGAAAAACGCGCCGCTGGAGAAGTTGGGTAACGTCGAGGGTCGGCCGGTCACGTCGGTACCGGTCGAGCGCGCCGGTCGGCACCTCGGTCGGGTCGAGGTTTTCGCGCCGAAGCTCCGCCCGCGCGCCGAGCTGATCCTGCCGCTGCTCGGCGCCTTCTCGGTCATCTGGGCGTTCTCCGGGCTGCTCGCACGCAAGTTCGCGCGGCCCCTCGCCGAGCTGGCATCGACCGCCGACGCCATCGGCCGGGGCAACCTCGACAGGCGCTCGCGCGTGCATCGCCATGCGCCCGTCGAGGTGGTGCAGCTGGCCGAAGCGATCGACGACATGGCCGGACGCATCCAGAGGCAAATGCTCGATCAGCGCGAGCTGCTGGCCGCGGTGTCGCACGAGGTTCGCTCGCCGCTTGCAAGGATCCGGCTGCTGGTGGAGCTGGCTCGCGTGCCCGGCCCGACGTCGGACCACGATCCTTCGTCCCCTCGGACGAACCCAGTACGCTCCGAATCAGCCGGCTCGCCGGTCGATGACGGCGACGCCGTGGCGACCGAGCGCGACAAGGCGCTCACCGAGATCGATCGCGAGGTCGAGGAGATCGACGCCCTCGTCGGCAGTCTCCTGGCCAGCTCGCGCCTCGATTTCGGCACCACCGACTCGCGCGAGGTCGATCCGGTCGCCATCGCCCGCGACGCGCTGGTGCGCAGTGGGTTGCCGGCGCGCCTGCTCGCAGCGGAGGAGAGATTGCCGACCGTCATGGCCGACCCGACCCTCATCGCGCGGGCGCTCGCCAACATCGTCGACAATGCGCGCGTCCACGGGGGCGGGCTCACCCGACTGGTCGCCGCGCGCGCGTCCAATGGCGCGGAGATCTGCTTCACCGCCGAGGACGCGGGGCCCGGGCTGGGTGCGGAGACCGAGCAGCTCTTTCTGGCGTTTCACCGCCGCCCGGGGACCCATGGCGCGCTCGGGCTCGGGCTTGCGATCGTCGCCCGCATCGCCGAAGCGCACGGAGGTCACGCCTTCGCGCGAAATCGCCCCGATGGCGGCGCCGAGATCGGCTTCACCATTGCAGCGGGTCGCGGGCCGATGCCGCCCCCTCCAGTATCCTCCCTGACGTGACGACCGATCGCGACGCGGGGCCGATGGCCCCGGCGCCGAAAATGCCTGTCCGGAAATGCGGCGTGCGGCTCGGGCGTAGAGTACGCACCACCATGCCCCGCGCACTCTGGGTGACCGCCATCGCGCTCTTGGGCTCGGCCGCCACCGCCTGCGGCAAGGCCAACCTCCCCGAGGCCCTGGTGGTGAGCGTGGCGTCGCCGGTGGTCGTCACCGATGGCGCAGTCGTCAGGGTGACCCGCGCCCCGGCACGCAACGTCCTCGGCGCGCCAGGTGCATTCGCCATCGTCGACGAGGCCAGTGGGCGGCTGGTGCTGACCGACGAGGTCACCGACGAGATGCTGGTCACCCCCCCTTTCGATACCTCGAGCTCGGGGCCTGGACCCCACGTCCTCGAGGCCAAGGTGAACCTCGCCGAGCTGGGGCCCGAGATGAACCTCGGCGGGCGGGACTTCGGTCTCTATCGCGGTGCAGAGAAGAAGTGCGTCGTGCGTGCCACGGCGCTGCGCGCGGTGGGCTTCATCCACGGCGACAACGATCTCGACGGCGACGGCCAGCCCGATACGCCGTCCTCGGCCGAAGAGGAGGCGCGCAACATGTGGTCCAAGGCGAACAGGTACCTCGCGCTCAAGGTCACCCTTGGCTCGAAGTGCAAGGGTGCGACGTGGGCCCGTCTGGAGGAGCTGCCGGAGCCGCGCTTCGCCACGCTCCACGAGCCCGTCGCAGCGCGCGTCGACCAAGCGGTCGCGGCCTTCCAGTCGCGCCCGAGATGGATCGAAGCCCAGAAGTCCTACATCGACACGAACAGCGCCGAGGCGAGCACCAAGAACGGCAACTGGGAGGACATGGCAACCGTCACCACGAGTGAGCTGGTGGCGCCCTTCGCCGACGGGTCGTTCCTGTTTCGTCAGGCGGTCTGGGAAGACGGCTGCGGCACCAACGCTGGCCTCGCGATGGTGTGGCGCGACGTCGATGGCGCCTTGTCTCAGGTGTACGAGGCCGACGATCGCTTCTCCATCGAGGTCGTGATGGATCTCGACGGCGACGGCACGCTCGAGATGTTCGGCAGCGAAGGTGACGGCGCCTCGCTCCGACCGTTCTGGGGGACCGAGACGGAGGCCGGCCCGCGCCAGGGCGCGATCCTCACGCACGCGTACGCCTACCACGGCTGTGGCTGCTAGCAGCTGCTAGAAGAGGGCGGTGCCTCCGCCCCGACGCGCCATTGCCGACGTCCCGATCGAAGAAGCGGTCGGGCGCGCGCTCGCCCTCCATCGAGCCGGGCGCAAAGCCCAGGCGGAGCTCGCGTACCGCGACGTGCTCAAGCGCGCGCCGCGCCACCCGCACGCCCTGCACTTCTACGGAATGTGGCTCCGGGAGCGTGGCAAGACGGCGGCCGCCATCGACCATCTCGAGCGTTCCCTGCAGGCGGCGCCGGGCGACATCCAGGTCGAAAACAACCTGGCGGGTCTCTACCTGATCGCCGAGCGCCGCGAGGACGCCGAGCGGCTCTTCGTCGCACTGCTCGCAAAGGCCCCCGAGGCGGCACCGACGCGCTTCAATCTCGGCGTTCTCTATGCTCGCTCGAAACGCTGGGAAGAGTCGGTCGTGCAGCTGGAGGCGGCGCGCGCCCTCATCGTCGACGTCGACGTGCTGCGCGAGCTGGGCGATGCGCTCGTGGAGGTGAAACGCTTCGAGGAAGGCGTGGCGGCGCATCGCGAGGCCCTTGCGATCGATCCGAACGACGCCGAGCAGAAGAAGCGCGTCTGCCAAGCCTACTTTCGGCTGGTCGACGACCTCGACCGCAAGCTGGTCGAACCCCAGATCGCCATCGCGCACTTGGGAAGCTGGCTCGAGATCGACCCGGACGACGCGATCGCGAAGCACACCCTCGCCGCATACGAAGGCCGCGGGGCCCCGGCGCGCTGCAGCGACGACTACGTGCGCCGCACGTTCGACCTCTTCGCGGCGAGCTTCGACGACGTGTTGGGTGCCCTTCGCTATGCTGGTGTGCAGCGAGCCGTCGTCGCGCTGGACGCCACGCTTGGCCCCTCCGCGTCGCCTCCCACGGCGACCGTGGTCGACGCCGGCTGCGGTACGGGCGCGCTCGGACCGCTCGTGCGCGCCCGTTGCGCACGCCTGATCGGCGTCGATCTATCGCCACGTATGGTCGAGAGAGCTCGCGCGCGAGGGGTCTACGACGAGGTCCACGAAGCGGAGCTGACCCGCTGGCTCGAAGCGAAGCATCAGGCGGTCGACGCGATCGTCTGCGCCGATACCGTCATCTACTTCGGCGACGTCGAGCCGCTCGCTCGCGCCATGGTCGGCGCGCTACGTCCCGGCGGAGTGCTGGTGCTGACCGTCGAGGCGTGGCTCACCACCGACCCCGATGCGACCTATCGACTGGAGCGTCATGGTCGCTACAGCCACGCGCTTGCCTACCTCACGAGCGCCCTCGCTGCCGCGGGCGCGGAGATCATCGCGACCGAGGAGCTGCCCGCGATTCGTGTCGAGTTCGGCGCCGACGTCCCGGGGACGATCGTTACCGCGCGCTCTAGGAGCGTGTCGGGGAAAAGGGCGTAGCGAGGCGGAGGAGGCCCCCCAGGTGCGCAGTGGCGCGGACCGGAAGCCGACGACCACGTACTTTCTGCACGTTGAGGAGGCTGGAGGGAGCACGCTGCGTAG
>Ga0105046_10012035_pt1 | contig 13422 bp, 10 predicted proteins | sample MAT03_FD_78385 | JGI IMG/M metagenome (GOLD analysis project Ga0105046, IMG submission 78385) | Freshwater microbial communities from Lake Fryxell liftoff mats and glacier meltwater in Antarctica - MAT-03 (megahit assembly) | ecosystem: Environmental > Aquatic > Freshwater > Ice > Liftoff... | reverse complement strand
TTTTTAAGTCTGGCGTATAATTTGAACATGACTTCCTTGAAACGGTTAAAGGTTTTTTTGTGCCATTCATCTGGCGATAAGGCGCAGGTGAAACAACTTTATGATTTTCTTTCGAAAAGCGGAGCTGCCCCCTGGCTGGATTCTGAAGAGCTTTTGCCTGGACAGGATTGGAATCTTGAGATCAATAAGGCGCTGGATGACTCAGATGTGATTCTGCTCTGCCTCTCGAAAAAATCTGTCGATAAAGAAGGCTATGTCCAAAAAGAAATCCGTCTCGCGCTCGACCGTGCGCTTGAGATGCCTGATGGACGAATTTTTCTCATCCCAGCCCGGCTTGAAGAATGTGAATTGCCCTACAAAATAAGGACATATCAATGGGTGGATGTGTTTGCCCCAAATGGCATGGACAGGTTAATGAAGAGCCTCAATCTGCGCGCGGGTCAGGTCAAAGCGCAAACTCTTTCTTTGGATGGCTCGCCGCCCGTGGTTCAAAAGAGCGAGCCGAAAAAACAATCAAAACCCAGGCGGGCCGCATCTACTACAACGATAAATATTCATGGCAGCATGACAGGCTCGAATATTGTTGTTGGCGATAACAATGATGTGAATAACGAATCGTAATATTTCCACCACATAATAAAATGACTTCGAGATTTTGAAATCTCGAAGTCATTTTTGTTTTCTAAAATTCCTTCTCTGCCGCCGTCAATGCTTCTTCAAAAATACTCAAGCCCTCATCCATTTCACTCTTGCTCATCGAAAGGGGAGGGGCAATACGGATCACACTTTTTCCGCAGGAAAGCATCAGCAGACCGCGCTCGTACCCGAGTTCAACAAGGCGTTCGGTAAGATCATGCGCAGGTTCTTTTGTTTCGCGATTGGTTACAAATTCCACGCCAATCATTAATCCCTTGCCGCGTACATCCCCAATGTTGGGGTGGCGCGATTTGATTTCTGCAAGCGCTTCCATCGCATACGCGCCAACTTCTGCCGCGTTTTGCATATAGCCATGTTCAATTAAATCGATGGTGGCCAGCGAAGCCGCGCATGAAATTGGATTCCCGCCATAGGTGTTGCCATGCGTGCCAGCTTCCCAATCCATTACTGATTTGCGTGCAATACATGCGCCAAGCGGCAGACCCGATGCAATTCCTTTCGCAGAAGTGATCATATCGGGTTCAACGCCAAAATGCTCGATTGCCCACCATTTGCCAGTGCGCCCCATGCCGCACTGTACTTCATCCAGAATCATTAAGATGCCATACTTATCACATAACTTTCGCAGTGCCGGATAAAAACCATCAGGCGGCACAATATATCCGCCTTCGCCTTGAATTGTCTCAACTAAAATTCCTGCTACATCTTTTGGCGGCAGGATCTGGTTAAGAATTTCATCTTCAATGTAGCGCACAACGGCTTCACCATCATCTTCTCCTGTGCGCCGTTCCAACACCGGCCGGTATGGATTTGGAAATGGAGCGTGCGTCACGCCATTCATCAACGGATAAAAGCCGCCGTGATATTTCGCCTTACTCGCTGTAAATGTCACCGCACCCATCGTGCGCCCGTGAAACGCGCCAGTAAACCCGATGAAGTTCGTGCGTTTGGTATGATACCGCGCAAGTTTGATCGCCGTTTCAACAGCTTCAGTCCCTGAATTGGTCATGAAGGTCAATGCATCTTCTTTGAACGGCGCAATCTCATTTAATTTTTCACCCAGCGCGATCCAATTCTCATGATAGAAATCAGATGATATATGCAGGAATTTTTCAGCTTGTTCCTGAATCGCCTTCACTACTTTTGGATGTGAGTATCCTGTTGAAACCACGGCAATGCCGCCCATAAAATCCAAAAAGCGATTGCCGTCCACATCCCATACTTCACTGCCTTTGCCATGATCCATTACAAATGGATATCCACGCGGATAAGAAGGCGAGATCACCTTGCCATCCCGCTCGATCATTGCCTTGGCTTTTGGGCCTGGTAAATTAGGTATTATCATATGCACTCCTTGTAAACCATTTGACTATGAATGATTCTTTAACAAATCAACGAGGAAAGAATACCTGCTCTTCCCTCGTTAGTTCTTCGTGCTTCTATTAATCATCACACACTTAGTTTTAGCTCAGCTAACGTACGCGCGCCAAGCAAGCCTGAGTCATCGCCCAACTCTACTCTTGTGATGACCAACCCTTCCAAATACCGTGGATGAATCACACGTTCCTTTAAACTTGAATTAAAAGCATCAAATAACAGCGGCCCGCTTTGCGAAACCCCTCCGCCAAAAATAACAATGGATGGATCGAAGGCGTGTAGAAAATTCGCCACGCCAATCCCCAGATATTTTCCTGCAATTTGATAAGCCTCAATTGATAGCCCATCGCCTTGTTTCGCCGCTTCAGATATATCGTGCGCCGAATTTTTCTTATGGGGATTAAGAACCGAATCACGCCCCGCCTTGAGTTGCTCAGTCACGAAACGTTCGATCCCAGTCCCAGACGAATATGACTCAAGATGACCGCGCTGCCCACAACCGCAAAACGGACCATCTGCCTGCACTGTGGAATGTCCAAGTTCAGCGGCCAGTCCATGATATCCCTGTAAGAGACGGTCCTTAATGATCACCCCGCCGCCCACGCCGGTGCTCACGGTTAAATATAGAACATCATGATGTCCTCGTCCTGCACCAAACTTCCATTCCGCCAGACCGGCCAGATTCGCATCGTTGTCTAAAAAGGCGGGAACGCCAAAATGTTTGGTTAATTTTGCAGTAATGGGAAAGTCACGCCATTCCTTGATGTTAGGCGTCAACATAACCACACCTGAATGTGGATCTACCGGCCCCGGAGAAGAAACTCCAATCGCATCTACTGTTTCATTTTTAGGCCAAATATCTTCAATTAATTTTATTAAACGGCCAAACGTATCTGGTTCATTGGCTTTGGTTTTGACACGTTTTTGAGCAATGGGCTGCTGATCTTCTTTATATGTGGCGGCACGTAATTGGGTTCCGCCTATGTCAATTGAAACGATTGTACGCATGTACACAATTATACCGTATGCATTTTCACCAAGCTTTGGAATATTTTGGCTGCCTGAGATTTGTCGTGATCTAACGCCAGCAGGTCGGATTGGCAATCCGACTACGCCGCCCGCCAGATACACTGGTCTATCACGGGAATTCCCACTGAATCAATATTTTTTCTGTTGGAAAGCGTTAACGAAAAGCAACCCACGCTGCTTATTTGACTCATCTTCTCAACCCTGCTATTATCTTTTTTATGCAGAATAATTTCCTTATGCGTTTCTGGCAAACTCTTCGTGATATTCCACGCTGGTTCCGCCCAGGGTTGGGAATCAGGCGCTGGTTTATCTTTGTAATGCTCGGAGTTACATTACTGGGGCTGGGTTTTGCCGTAATCCTTATTGACTTATATCGCACTGATTCAGCCAACCCTGTTTTGCTTGTATTCCTTTCCTATGCATCCTTGAGATTTATCCCGCGTATCTGGCGCGCCATTCTTTTTGGCGGATTAGGCATTGGCATCATCATATATGGCATATTACAGCTTAACCGATCCATACTTAAGCCGTTTATTCGCCCCGGCTCCGATGTGTTTGATCAGCTCGCAGAGTTTCGCCGCCGTGAGCGTGGACCGCGCATCGTTGCCATCGGCGGCGGGCATGGACTCTCCACCCTTTTACGCGGGCTAAAAGCACACACTGGTAATCTAACCGCGGTGGTCACCGTTGCAGATGATGGCGGCTCATCCGGCCGTTTGCGTGAGAGTTTTGGCATTCTTCCCCCAGGCGATATTCGTAACTGTCTTGCGGCGCTCTCCAATGATGAAGCCATGCTCACACAGCTCTTTCAATATCGGTTTAGCGGCTCTCCCGATCTTGACGGTCATTCATTCGGAAATTTATTCATCACCGCACTGGCTGACATCACAGGTAGTTTTGAAGGTGCGGTTGTAGAATCAGGCCGTGTGCTTTCAGTAAACGGACGTGTACTTCCATCCACATTGAGCAATGTTAAACTGGTTGCCAGTATGGAACTGCCGCACTCCAACAACGAAATCCGCGTGGAAGGGGAGAGCAGAATCCCTGAAATGGCAGGCCGAGTCCGCCGCGTCTGGTTGGAACCAGATAACGCTTCGGCATTTCCGCCCGTTATCAAAGCCATCTTAAATGCAGATGTAATCGTAGTCGGCCCTGGAAGTTTATACACCAGCCTTCTGCCTAATTTACTTGTACATGATCTGCTCTCCGCCATGCATATCAGCCGCGCCATTAAAATCTATATTTGTAATATTGCCACACAGTCTGGTGAAACAGATGCATTCACTTGTAATGACCATGTCCGCGCCTTGGAAGGTCATATTGGCGAAGACTTATTTGATATTATTTTATGTAACGATAATTACAAAGGTGTTATAGACAACTCCTCGACCTGGGTGCGGGCAGATGAAAAGACTCTGTCAGATGCCCGCTCCCATTGCACCGACCTCGTGGATGATGCTCATCCCTGGCGGCACGACTCCCAGAAACTGGCTCAAGTCATTATGGATATTTTCTTTGAACGTACTGGGCCATTGGGCGATAAAACACTCTAGCAGGTGCTATAATTCACAAAATCTATGTTAGAATATGGATTGTACTAAAATTCACAAACAAATTATATTAATTTTAAGGAGCTTCAAATGTCAGTAAAAGTTGGTATTAACGGTTTTGGTCGCATTGGTCGTCTTGTGTTTCGAACACTTAAGGCTCGTTACCCGAATGATATCGAAGTTGTGGCGGTAAATGATTTGTTCGACTCCGCAACAAACGCTCATCTTCTCAAGTACGATTCAACCTACGGCAACTATAACGGCACTGTTGAGGTAAAAGATGGTAACCTGTTCATTGACGGAAAGAATGTACAGGTCACAGCAGAAAAAGACCCGGGCGCAATCAAATGGAAAGAAATGGGCGTGGATATCGTCATCGAGGCTACTGGTTTCTTCACCGACGCCACCAAAGCCAAAGCGCATATTGAATCAGGCGGCGCGAAAAAAGTTATTATTTCTGCACCTGCCAAGAACGAAGATATCACCATTGTTTTGGGCGTGAATGACGACAAATACGATCCCAAGAAACATCATATTGTTTCCAATGCTTCCTGCACCACCAATGGCCTCGCACCTGTTGCCAAAGTACTCAATGATAAATTCGGCATTGAAAAAGGCTTGCTCACCACAGTCCATGCCTACACAGGCTCACAGAAATTACAGGACGTTGGCGCAAAAGACTTGCGTGATGCCCGCGCCGCCGCTCAAAACATTGTGCCTTCTTCAACAGGCGCTGCAAAAGCCGTCGGCCTTGTCATTCCTGAACTCAAAGGAAAATTTGGCGGCATGGCTTTCCGCGTACCTACGCCTACAGTTTCAGTCGTTGATTTCACGGCCATCTTAAACAAAGAAGCCTCCATCGAAGAAATTCGCGCTGCCATGCTCGAGTATGCCAACGGCTCCATGAAAGGCTATCTCGACGTCACAGACGAACCCCTCGTTTCCACCGATTTGCGCGGCACCACTTTCTCCAGTGTCTTTAGCGCGATGGACACTCTCGTCCTTGGCAATATGATTAAGGTCGTTGCCTGGTACGATAATGAATGGGGCTATGCCTGCCGCACCGCCGACCTCACAGCCTTAATGGCGAAGAGCCTGTAGTTAGATTTTGGTACACTAATACATTGGTAGATTGGGAAAACCAGTCTACCAATTTTACTAATTTCCAATTTACCGAGAACCCCATGAATAAAAAAACTGTAAAAGATATTGATATCAAAAATAAACGCGTGCTCATGCGCGTCGATTTTAACGTGCCGATGGCTGATGGAAAAGTCACAGATGACAAACGCATCAAAGCCGCATTGCCGACCATTAAATATGTTCTTGAACAAGGCGCATCTTTAATTTTGATGAGTCATTTAGGGCGACCAAAATCCGCATCTGACTCAACCTTTAGCCTGCGTGCCGCTTCGGAAGTGTTAGCTGCGCTGTTGGGGTCACCTGTAAAAATGGCGCCTGATTGTGTCGGCCCCGAAGTAGAAAAGATGGCGCAGGAAATGAAACCCGGTGATGTGATGATGCTCGAAAACACCCGTTACCATGCTGGCGAAGAAAAGAACGACCTTGAGCTTGCCAAGCAAATGGCATCCCTCGGCGATGTGTACGTCAACGATGCATTTGGTTCTGCGCATCGTGCGCATTCATCTACCGCAGGTATTGCGCACTTCCTGCCCGCTGTCTCTGGTTTCTTGATGGAACAGGAACTTGAATATCTAGGCCGCGCCGTTGCCAACCCGGTTCATCCATACATTGCCATCCTCGGCGGCGCAAAGATCAGTGACAAGATTTTGGTTGTCGAAACCCTGCTTTCCAAATGTGACAAGTTGATTATCGGTGGGGGAATGGCGAATACCTTCCTCGCTGCGCAGGGTCTTAATATGCAGGACAGTCTCGTGGAAGAAGCCTCGCTTGAAACTGCCAGAACCATTTTGTCAAAATCAAGCGATAAGTTAATTCTTCCCGTTGATGCGATCATTGCCGATAAATTTGACGCGGATGCAAATACCCAAATCGTGGATGTGGACAAAATCCCTGCCGGCTGGCGAATGTTAGATGTAGGCCCAAAGACTCTGGAGTTGTACAAAACTTCATTGAGCGGAGTCAAACTTGTTGTTTGGAATGGCCCCGTGGGCGTCTTCGAAATGCCGAAGTTCGCCGAAGGGACATTTGCTCTTGCGCGAATATTGGCAGACTCTGGTGCGATCACCGTCATTGGCGGCGGCGACTCAGCCAGTGCAGTCAAAAAGGCAGGACTTGCCAAGCAGATGACTCACGTTTCCACTGGCGGCGGCGCATCGCTGGAATTCCTTGAAGGCAAAGAATTGCCTGGCGTAGCGGCACTGCTCGATAAGTAATTTGTTAAATAAAATATGGCGCAAATTTTTATTTGCGCCATATTTTTGTTTGTGTTTGACGGGGAGAAAACATATTTTGAAACAGAAGCAGATCAAGGTTAAGCGCGATGCGGGTATAGTATTCCTACCTTTGGGGGTTTGGATAATCGTGGTGTCGCTGATAAAATCCAATTCATTAACTACAGCGGAAGTGTTAAGTCTTCCGCCAGCGGTGTCAATTAAGATTTGAAAAATTATTTTAATGTAGAGGAGAATTATGGAAACCCCGATCGAATCGACTCAAGCAAAATTAAATTCAAATCGTAATATCATTATTGGTGTGGTTGTTGCCATTATCCTGTGCTGTTGCTGTATTGCAACCGCGGCAGGTGGATATTATGGATATCAGGCGTACGTCGTTGCGCAGTCAACTTATGAGGATTTGCAAAACTTTGAAATTCCCACTGGGATTCCTTCCGATCCTAATGATCCAAATAGTCCCATTATTCCGCTTCCCAATTTTGACAGCAGCGCTGCGCCGCAGGGCGGACTGACGGATGATTCGACTCGTGTCGTTGCATGGTCCACGGTTCAGATTGCCGCTGCGGTTCAGGGCTGCTCGAACCCCACTGCGGCTGGCACGATTATTTCCATTACACAGCAGCCGGATGCCAGTGGTATTTGGGCCGAGGAGTGGGCAGTAGATTGTGGTGACGGAACGACCAAGCCGATCAATATCACATTTACACCTGAAAATGGCACTGTGAGTATTGGGATCGAATTCAAGTAAAGTGTGTGAAGTGAGTGGAAGTTTTCTTTCCACTCACTTCATGGTTTTGATGCAGACATGAATCTTCCACAAAAAATAAAACCAGATACTTCTTTTGCTGTTTTATATAATGAGAATTTGATTGCGCTTCTGATTTTTTTAACACAAATTCTTTTTATGCTTTATCGTTTTATTCCCACGTTACAGGATATAAACCTTTGGGATGAGGCGATTTATATAAACGCGGGCAGAGACTTAATTAATGGAACGCTCACGCCATTTGAGTGGAATCCCTTTGTGTCCATTTTTTACGCTTTCACATATTTGCCTTTCAAAAGTTCTCCATATTGGATGATGCAAAGCGCCTCTCTGGGACGTGTACTCATGTTTGGCTTGATGTGGCTGAGCAGTTATTTGATTGCGAAGCGCACAAGCAAGTTGTTTCACCCTCTGGTTATGGTGGGATTGTTGTTTTCGGCGACTGTTTTGACCGATATATTGGATAACCCAACGGATGCTTTATTTGCCGCGATGTCTGGGTTTGCCTTTTGGAAGTTAAGTATCTATTATGAAACCAGAGATGAAAAGCAGCTTGGATGGGTTTCTTGCTTTCTTGGGCTGGCTGCGCTTTCGCGAAATGATGGGCTGGTCTTATTTATTATTTTTGTAGGTATCTCCCTCTTTTTTCTTCGATCTTCCAGCAGGAGATGGCTGCATCTTCTTTATACAGTCATGCCATTTCTGCTTTTCGTTTTGGGTTATTTTTTTGTGTATGGTGTTGTCACAGGGAATTTCGCTTTAGGCACGAAGGAAAGATCCTATATCGCATTTGAACAGGGGCAGGCTGAACTTTATCAGGCAGATGATTCCTGTTTGCAAAGTATTTCACGCTGCGCGATTCTTGAAGCGCGCGAACTGTATGGTACGCCTGTTGAAAATAACTATTCAGTTTTTACCGCCATCCGTCATAACCCTGGTGCGATGCTGGAAAGAGTTACGCATACTTTAAGAGTCTTGCCAGAAATGATCTACTCTGCATATGGCAAGCGGACTGCCTATATTCTTTTTATTTTTGCGTTTGCAGGTCTGGTTGAATTGACGAGAAAACGTCACTTTTTGCTGCTGGGCACACTGTTGATGTGGACTGCCTATCTGGGTGTCTATTTCCTTACTTTTTTTCGTGCGGGCTATTTACAGACTTCATATTTCGTTGTTTTTGTACTTGCTGCGATTGGAGTTACTTCATTGGTTTCTTCGATTATCAGTGAACGAAAAGAATATTTGATCTGGACAGCGCTTCTTGTTGTTTTATCAGTCTTTGGCATGTATAAATCGCTGCATTATCTCTACTTCAATACAATTGTGTTGTTGGGAATGATTTGGGCTGGATGGCTTGCAAGCCGCAATCCTATGGGTGCCGCATCAACCGCACTTTATCTCATCTTCCTGGCTGGCGGAATTATTGTAAGGGGAGCCTACAACCCTCCGCAGGCACAGACTTGGGGGGAAATTCCAGAGGAGCAGGCGATTGTTCTTTTGCAAGAGATGTTTCCAGAAGAAACTTTGGTTGCGGCTGGTGCTCCGGGGGCGGTCTATGCTGCTCGAATGAAATATTTTGAATTAGGTGATCTTGATGGGTCTGTAGAATCCACTGAAGAATTGTATGCGCAGCTTACCGCTCTTGGCGTTAAAGCGATTTATGTCGATAGCTTTTTATCCAGTAGAAATAGCCATATTTATGAGTTTGTCGATGCCGGGATCGGGGACGAATTTGAGCAAATATTCTCAGGCAAGGATGGGTCTATTCAGGTTTTGAAGGTCAGGCCGTAAATTAGCTGGCTAGATTCTTGTAGTAAAGAATATGCATTTTAATTTACAAACAATTTACAGTGTGTGCGACCGAAATTAACAACACTCGGCTATAATCGATGAAATTCGTAAACGGAGATTCAAGTATGTCCTTCAATATCGGTGAGAATATTGGCCCTTATCGGGTCATCGAGCAGCTTGGTCAAGGCGGTATGGCGACTGTCTACAAAGCCTATCATGCCTCACTCGACCGTTATGTTGCTCTAAAGGTATTACATCCCGCATTTCATCAAGATGAGACATTCACGATGCGTTTCCAGCGTGAAGCGCGTGTTGTTGCGCGTTTGGAGCATCCGAACATTGTTCCAGTCTATGATTATTCAGAGCATGAGGCGCGGCCTTTCCTTGTCATGAAATACATCGAAGGTGACACTCTCAAGGCTCGCTTGAACAAAGGTCCGCTTACTTCGGTTGAGATTGAACAGGTGGTTAATTCAGTAGGCTATGCCTTGGCCTATGCCCACAGGCAGGGAATTTTACATCGTGACATTAAGCCTTCCAACGTCATGATTGCCACGGATGGCACAATGTATCTCGCAGATTTCGGTCTTGCGCGTATTGCGGAGGCCGGCGAATCGACCATGTCCTCCGATTCGATCATGGGTACGCCGCAATATATTTCTCCCGAGCAGGCTATGGGTAAGAAAGACCTTGATGCTGGAACAGATATATACTCCTTTGGCGTCATGCTTTATGAAATGGTTGTGGGGCAGGTTCCATTCAGCGCGGATACGCCGTTTTCCATTATCCATGACCATATTTACACGCCGCTGCCTTTACCGAAAAAGGTTAATCCCAATGTTCCTGAGCCGGTTCAACGTGTTTTGTTGAAAGCGCTTGCAAAAGACCGCCTGGATCGTTACCAAAAAACTGAAGAACTACTAGAAGCCTTCAAGGATGCATGGGTTGAAGCAGGAATTCCCATGCAAGGCACAGCCATCACGATGCGTCCCGCAACGCTAAAAACACCGCGGACAGATTCTAAAAAGCAAGCTACCGCGCCTGTGGCTGTAAAAAAATCAAACACGAGTTCACCGTGGATGTGGCTAAGTATTGGTTTGGTGGCATTGCTTTGTCTGGCAGTTGTGTTTGCGGCTGTACTAAGAAATCGTGTAGCTACGCTGGCGGCTCCCTCTCCTTTTCCAACATTTTCCGTAAATACAGCTACGGCACTTCCGCCGCCCAGTCCTTTGCCTCCCTTACCTCCCTTACCTCCCGTTCCTAATGATCCTGGTTTAGGTACACCAGGCAACGGTGAACCCGGCAACGGTGGAAACTTACCAATGCCAACCGTTCAAAATGCTTCGCCTGATGTATTGTCAGGCATGGAGTCGGTTAAGAAAAATCCAAATGATCCGAATGCACATTTACAGCTTGCGATTGCTTTTTGGGATATGAAAGAGTCCGGTCCCGCGCTGGAAGAACTTGCACACGCTTTAAATCTGGCAGGCCCAGTGAACAAGGAGTTTATCTTCAAAGCCATTGAAGAATTTAAAGCACGTGAAGCATGGGTGCCGGTTGCGGGAATGTACGTGCGCTTGTTCCCGATATACCGCGGCACAGGTTTGCCAAAAGAAATGGAAGAAGATTTTCACGAAGCTGTTTATAAATCTGCTGAACAAAAGGAAATGCCCCTTTTTATATTTTTTGATCGTGTTGATATTATCAGTAAGCCGCTTGGTTTTGTTGCGCGTGGCCGGTACGCGCTATATAACGGCACATTGGAAGATGCAAAACTACAACTGGCGAATGCCGAAACAGAAAATCCTGATATGCCTGAAGTATCTTTATTAAAAGCCGAGATCGCCCTGAAAGAAGGCGATTCAGAAAAAGCAAAAAATATCTTACTCACTCTTTCAGCAGATTCTGGCGTGCCCGAATGGATACGCTATATGGCTGAAAATTATCTCAAAAAAATCTCATAGGAAGTAGACACATGCGAACACCCTTAGTAGCTGGAAATTGGAAAATGAACAAGAGCATCGCCGAGACTCGCGATCTGATTTTCAAGATGAGCATACAATTGCGCGAAATCAACGGCGTGGAGAAAGTTCTATGCCCGCCATTTATGGCGCTCATGGCTGCCTCGGCCTTGCTTGAAGGCTCAGGCATCAGCCTCGGCGCACAGAATATGCATTGGGAAGAGAAAGGCGCATTTACCGGCGAGGTCTCTCCCATCATGGTACAGGAATTGTGCCGTTATGTCCTTCTTGGGCACTCTGAGCGGCGCGCTTATTTTGGAGAAACCAACGAGATTGTAAATCGGAAATTGATCTCCGCTCAAACGTTTGACTTGACCCCAATCGTTTGTGTCGGTGAGACGTTGGACCAATACGAATCAAATCGTACCCGTGAAGTTGTCTCTGCTCAAACCAGCCAGAGTCTCAGGGGCGTATCTCCTGCTTTTGCCTCACGCATTGTTGTGGCCTATGAGCCTGTCTGGGCAATTGGAACTGGCAAAGCGTCTAATGGTATTGAAGCGAATGCAGTTGTGAAAGATATTATCCGACCTGCGTTGGCAGAGTTATTTGGCAATGAAACCGCCCAAGCCATTCGCGTGTTATATGGCGGATCAGTGACAGCCGCCAACGCCGCTGAATTTTTCAGCCAGCCCGATATTGACGGCGCTCTCGTCGGTGGAGCCAGCTTGAAAATAGACGAGTTCGCCGCTATTGTAAAAGCAGCTGCGCCATAAATTATTAATCACAGACCGACCCTCTAAATAGGTATAGGGTCGGTCTGTGGTCTATCGTCTGCATCCATGTTTGGTTCATTCTCAGGTTTATTCTGGTTTATCGTATTACTCTTGCCGCTGGTATTTCTCCAGCGGCTTTTGCATCGTGAGATACAGGCTGTTTTTCTCATCCTTACCCGCAACGACCAGTTGACCGTCGGCTTGTTCTCGATTTTATTTTTCCCTGGTGTATTTCTGCATGAATTGAGTCATTTTGTAATGGCAAAATTATTGCGTGTGCGCACAGGCAGGTTTTCACTCGTCCCAGCCAGCCTGCCCGATGGTCGTTTACAGATGGGATATGTGGAAACCGAGCAAACAGACATCATCCGTGATTCGTTGATCGGCCTCGCGCCGCTGATCGCAGGCAGTTCATTTGTCGCATATGCGGGTATTGACCACATGCAGCTGCGTACCCTGTGGGATGTCTTGCGGCATGGACAGACCGAGTTGTTTTGGCTGGGATTGGGGTTACTTCCAACCGTGAAGGATTTCTATGTCTGGTTTTATCTTGCTTTTGCAGTTTCCAGCACAATGATGCCCTCTGAATCTGACAGACATGCCTGGCTCCCACTTGGGCTGTGGACAGCGGTTCTGTTCACGTTGGCGATCTTCGCTGGCGCCGGCACATGGATGCTGGAAAACCTAACCCCATTTCTAAATGATTCCCTTAACGTAGCTGCTGCGTTATTTGGATTAAGCTTGATCCTGCATATTGTGCTTTTGCTGCCGACTATGCTGGCTCATCGTCTTGTTTCGCGGGTGACTGGGTTGGAAGTAAGATAAAAAGGAATGGGCTACATGATTCCGACACAAATATTGGAAATAGAAATACACAACAGCCTTGAAAACCATAATCATAAATTCTCTAGCGTACATTTTCAAAAACCAGCAGTCTTTTCGTGAGTTGATTGACCGCGGTCTGCGGTCTGTGGTCAATTGGCCCAACACCATAGTTTTTATGCTAGAGAAATCATAAATAATTAGCGTAATTCAGTCATCTTTGCTTTTTTGTTGAACCCGTTCCATGCGCTGGCGTAAAAAATGTTTTTGTGCGTAGGGACTTTTTCCACACGTTTCAGCCATTCGGCTTCGGCTTCG
>Ga0105046_10012032_pt1 | contig 13423 bp, 13 predicted proteins | sample MAT03_FD_78385 | JGI IMG/M metagenome (GOLD analysis project Ga0105046, IMG submission 78385) | Freshwater microbial communities from Lake Fryxell liftoff mats and glacier meltwater in Antarctica - MAT-03 (megahit assembly) | ecosystem: Environmental > Aquatic > Freshwater > Ice > Liftoff... | reverse complement strand
GCGCTACTGGATCCTGGATGTGAGATTCGACGGATTTTGCCGATGGCGCCAGAGGGTCCGGCGGGCCCTTTTCGTTCGGCCGCCCTCGCGCGACGGCGGGGGATACTGCTTCAGTTCAGAAGATCGTGTAGATGAACGGCGCCAATGCGGAGCCCTGGGCGAACACGAGCAGACCGCCGACGACGACCATTACGACAATGACGGGCAGCAGCCACCATTTCTTCCGCTCCCGCATGAACGCCCACAACTCACCCATCAAGCCCATCATGTCCTCCTAGAACTGCCGCGTCAGGTTGCCGGCGCGCTTACCCTCGGGCCGCGCCTTCCAATAGGACCCACCGTGCGGCTCGTGCACCATCGGGTTGCCGCCGAAGGTGCGTCGCAACAGACCCACTGGCGTCAGCACCACCAGATACATCACGCCCATCACGATCGGCGTGGTCACCTTCGAGATGAGATGCGCCAGCTGCATCCAGGCCCGTTCGACCGGACCCAGCAGCGTGGGGATGATCAATCCCGCCAGGGACAGCACGCCGCCGAGCGCGCCGAGCACGCTCGTCGTCGTCGGGTGGCCGCGCCACCAGGCGATGCCCGCGAACAACAGAAACGCACCGCCGACTGTCAGCCCGAAGCGACGCCCCTGCGCTGCCGTCAGTCGAGCTGGAACTCCTGCTGCCATGCCTTACTCTCCTTCCACTCCGGTTGTGCGCTCTTCTCGAGCACGAACGGGCCTAGCACCAGTATGTCGATGTGGGTCCGCATGAAGCACCGATACGCGTCTTCAGGCGTGCACACGATCGGTTCGCCGCGCACGTTGAACGATGTATTGACGAGCACGGCGCACCCAGTCTTCCGTTCGAACGCCTTGAGCAGGTCGTAGTAGCGGCCGTTGACGTCTTTGGTCACCGTCTGGACGCGCGCCGAGTAGTCGATATGGGTCACGGCCGGAATGTCGGAGCGTGGCACGTTGAGCTTGTCGATGCCCCACAGCGTGTGCTGCGCGTCGGTGAGCGGGATGCACCGCTCCTTCTTCACCGGCGCCACGAGCAGCATGTAGGGCGAGTCCGCGTCGAGCTCGAAGTAGTCTGCCGAGCGCTCGCGCAGCACCGACGGCGCGAACGGACGAAAACCCTCGCGAAACTTGATCTTGATGTTCATGTCGGCCTGCATCTTGGGGCTGCGTGGATCGCCCAGGATGCTGCGCGCGCCGAGCGAACGCGGACCGAACTCCATGCGGCCATCGAACCAGCCGATGATCTTCTCGTCGGCCAGGTAGCCCGCCACGCGATCGAAGTGCTCGGGGTCGTTCACGCGCTCGTACTTCGCGCCGACCGAGGTCAGGTATGCCTCGATCTGATCGTTCGAGAACGCCGGCCCCAAGTACGAACCCTTCATCGAGTCCTTGCCGGGCACTACGACACGCGGTTGCTTGTGCTGCCGGTAGTGAATCAGCTGCGCCACGCCAAGAGCGCCGCCGGCGTCACCAGCAGCCGGCTGAATCCACAAGTTCTTGAATGGACCTTCGCGCAGCAAACGTCCGTTGCCTACGCAGTTGAGTGCGACGCCCCCAGCCAGGCACAGATTCTCGGAGCCCGTGCGCTTGTGGGCGGTGCGGGCCATGCGCAGCATGATTTCTTCGCACACCGCCTGAATCGACCTGGCCAGGTCCATCTCGCGCTGTGTCAGCTTGCTCTCCGGCTGACGCGCCGGCGCGCCGAAGAGATCGCTGAACGCGTCGTTGGTCATCGTGAGACCAGTGAGGTAGTTGAAGTACTTCTGATTCAGACGGAACGAGCCGTCCTCCTTCAGATCCATCAGCTCCTTGAAAATCAAGTCGACGTACTTGGGCTCGCCGTAGGGCGCCAGGCCCATCACCTTGTACTCGCCGGAATTCACCTTGAAGCCGGTGTAGTAGGTGAAGGCCGAGTAGAGCAGGCCAAGCGAATCTGGCCAGTGCAGTTCGTCGAGGATTTCGAGGCCGTTGCCGCGGCCATGTCCGATCGACGCTGTGGCCCACTCACCAACGCCGTCCATCGTCAAAATCGCGGCCTCGTTGAAGGGCGACGGGAAATAGGCGCTGGCGGCGTGGGACTCGTGGTGTTCGCAGTAGAAGATCGGCCCCGGGTAGCCGAGTTCGTCCTTCAGCTGCATGTCGATGTAGAGCTTCTCCTTGATCCACAGTGGTCCGGCGATGAGGAACGACCGGAAGCCGGCGGGCACGACACCCAAGTAGGTCTCGAGGATGCGTTCGAATTTCAGCAGCGGCTTGTCGTAGAAGCCGACGCCGGTGAGATCCGCCACGCCGATTCCGGCCTGCTGTAGGCAGAATTCCACCGCCCGGTGCGGAAAGGTGGCGTCGCCTTTCTTGCGGGTGAAGCGATCTTCCGACGACGCCGCCACGATTTCCCCGTTCTCGAGGAGGGCGGCCGCGCTGTCGTGATAGAACGCCGAGATTCCGAGAGTGTAATGGTCGCTCATCGTCTGACTGCAGCCCTGGCCGCGGGTGGGAAATTCATTGCACTAGCCCAGGTCCCGGCTCTCGAGGAACTCACGGTAGGTCGCGACGTGGCTGTCGGCAATCGCCGGCCCCTCAAGCGGTGCGGAGCAGCACCTCTCCGCCTTCTTGCGCAACCGCGACCGTCACTCATGGCTCAACTCCCGCAGGTGTCGCGCCAGCGTCGCGATCACGTGTTCCGCGCTGCCGTGGAGGCTGCCAGTCACGAGCATCGCGTGGAGAGGGTTCGCGGACACGACGCCAGAGCCTCGGCACTGGGTCCGGCATGATGCAACGCCAACAACTGGTGTCGGTGGAAGTCTGGACCGCTTGGACTAAGCGAAAGTGCCCGGTCCGCAAAGTCGCGGGCGCGTTCGAAGTGGAAGGTTGCCAGCGTGTGCCGCCGCTGCTAGCAAGTGTCTGCCGTGACGCCCGCCGCAACCAACCAACGCCGCCGACGCCACGGCGGCCCGGCCGGTCAGGCGCGAACTAGCTGGTGCGCGTGCGGCGACGAGCAGCAAAGGCCGCGCCGGTCAGCGCAACACCCATCAACAGGAGCGCCACCGACTCGCCGGTCTGACCGTCACCGCCACGAACATCACCGATCGCCACATTTTCTACACTCTGACAGCGAAAAGTGCAGGTTTCGTGCCCCGGGACACCAAATCCGACGTCACTGCGCTAAAGTGCTGGCAAAAAGCACCTTAGTGGATCGCATTCAACCAGAGGTCGGCTCCAAAGTCACCTGTCTTGCCGACTTTTGTCGGCAGTCCGGTAACTGAAGGCCCGTCGCGCCATCTCCCTGGCACACGTCGCCTGTGCTACTGCGGACGAGGCAGCGGACGCCGGAAGAGACCGACATACACCGCCTTGCCCAGGATGTGTCCCTGCATGGCGCCGTAGACCGCCGTGCGGCTGGCCCACGCGTCGGCGCCGGCCGGCACGTCGAGCTTCGTGTCGAGCGCGAAGAGCTCGAACGTGTAGTGGTGCATCGGGCCCGTGCCGGCCGCGCCAGGGCCGCGGTAGACCTCGCCGCTCGCGCTGATCTGCCGGCTGCCGTCGGGCAGCGTCGGGCCCTTGGGCTGGCCTTCGGCCATGCCGGTGGCGGTGCCGGGGATGCCCCACACGAGCCAGTGCACCTGATCTTCGGTGGTCTTGTTGCGCGCCACGTCGGGGTCGCGCATGTGGAGCACGAAGCTCTGCGTGCCGGCCGGCACGTTGGTCCACGTGAGGGCGGGCGAGACCTGCTCGCCGGCCTGGGTGTACTTGTTGGGGATGACGGCACCGTCGGCAAAGGCCGTGGTCGTCAGTGTGAGCGGCGGCGCAGCCGGAGGTTGAGCGCCGGTGGCCGGGGCCTGCGCGGCGAGGCCTTGCACGAACCCGAATCCCATCACAAGTGCAGCTCCAGTAAGAAACACGGTTCTCAGCGTCATCGGTCGTCTCCTTCGTCGCGGACGGGGTCAGCCGCCTCGCCATGGCTGTTGCTGCCGCACGATACCTTGAAGACACGCCAGACGCTCGCCCAAACGATCTCGTCGATTTGTCGTCAAATCGGCAGGACCGCTGGGTGGCGGCGGCCTTTCTGCTTACGGCCTGGCTGGTGCGCGTGCTGGATAACGAGAAACAGCGGCTTTTTGGGCGACGTCGCCGTCCGCTCGCGCATGGTGGCCGGCGGCGTGCGGCCCCGGCAACTCGCGCGGGCGCGATCCTGAGCATCACGACCACTAAGGCCGAGAGGGGCGCACGAACACGAGTGGACGTTCGCCACCCGGCGACGCCTCGGGTGTGGACGCCGACAACGGCGCTGGCGTGTGACACGTGCCTGCGGCCGAAGGGCAGTTGCCGCACGCGGGCGCGGCGCCATCCGCCGCAGGACGCGCGAACCCAATCAGGCGCCGGAACAAGATCCCCATGGCTGCCAGAGCCACCAGCGTGACGACGACATCCTGCAGCAGGTTCATGGGCACCATCCGGTCAGGCCACCCCCGCGGCCCGCAACCCCTGGTATAGCAGGAATGCGGCCACGTAGGCCAGGCCCGACATGTAGAAGAGCTGCAGCGCCGCGTACTTGATGCTGCCGGTTTCCTTGCGCGTCACGACAAGCGTGGGCAGGCACTGCATCGCCAGCACGAAGAACACGAGCGCCGACGCGGCCGTGGCCGGCGTGAACACCGGACGCCCGTCTTCGCGCGTCATGCCGCGGATGCGCGACACGACGCCCTCGTTTGCTTCGGTCTCGGCCTGGCCCGCGGCCAGCACCGACATGGTCGACACGAACACCTCGCGCGCGAGGAAGCTCGTGAGCACACCCACCGTGAGCTGCCAGTCGAAGCCGAGGGGCCGGAACGCCGGCTCGAGCGAGTGGCCGATGCGGCCGGCAAAACTGCCCACCTGCGCTGCGCGCGTTTGCAGCGCGTCGTCCTCGGCGACGAGCGCTTCGATCTGCGCGGGGGCCACGCCCGGGGCTGCCGCCGCGCTGCGCAGCGCCACGGCCTGGGCGGGCGGCTCCACGTGGGGGTAGGCGCTCAGCCACCACATCACCACGCAGATGGCCACGATCACCGTGCCGGCCGTGGTGAGGAACGCCACCCCCTGGTCGCGCGCAGTGAAGAGCGCGTTCCTGAGCGACGGCACCTTGTAGGAGGGCAGTTCCAGGATCATCGGGCGCGCGCGGCCCTTGAGAATCGTGCTGCCGAACAGCTTCGCGGTGAAGAGTGCCGCAGCCGCGCCGAGCAGGTAGCAGCCCGCGAAGGCCAGGCCTGCGGCGGCGGGACGCTCTGCGAAGAGCAGCGTGGTGAGCAGCACGTAGACCGGCAGGCGCGCTGAGCAGCTCATGAACGGCGCCACCAGAATCGTCGCCAGACGATCCCGCCGATCGGGAATGAGCCGCGCGCTCATGATGCCCGGCAGCGCGCACGCGTGCGAGGTCAGGAGCGGTACGAACGCGTGGCCGGGCAGGCCGAAGCGCGCCAGCAGACGGTCCATCACGAAGGCCGCGCGCGCCAGATAGCCCGTGTCTTCGAGCAGCGTGATCAGGAAGAACAGCAGGCAGATCTGCGGCAGGAACACGACCGTGCCGGCGATGCCGCCCACGATGCCCTGCGCGATCAGGTCGCGCACCGGCCCGTCGGGCAGGTACTGTTCCACGAGCTGGCCGAGCTGCAGGAAGGTGGCCTCGATGAGGTCCATCGGCACCGTGGCCAGCGCGAACAGGATCCAGAAGAGCGCGCCCATGATGCCGACAAACGCCGCCAGCCCGAAGACCGGATGGGTAAGCACGTAGTCCATCCGCTCGGTGAAGCGGTCGCGCGCCAGCGCAGGATCGGATCCTGACGTCACCGACGAGGCCATCGCATGCGCCCAGTTGGCCGTGGCGGCGCCAGGCGCGGTCGGCGACGGCAGGTCGGCGGGAATCGCGCGGCGTTCGAGGTCGAGTGCCTGACGAAGTTCATCCAGACCGCGGCTGCTCCGCGCCACCGTGGGGATCACGGGCACGCCGAGCCGGGCGGCCAGCGCCGCCGCGTCGATGACGATGCCGCGCCGGCCAGCCAGGTCCACCATGTTGAGCGCCACTACCATCCGCGTGCCGCGCGTGAGCAGCTGCGCCACCAGCACGAGGTTGCGCGAGAGATTGCAGGCATCGACGATGACCACCACGGCGTCGGGCGCGCCGTCGCTGCCACCGGCCAGCACCGTGGCGGCGATCCGCGATTCGGGCGCGTCGAGGTCGAGGTCGTAGACGCCGGGCAGGTCGAGCACGTCGAGCGCCCGCAGCGCGCCGGTGGCCCCGGCCCGGCCGCGGCGCACCGACGTGGTCGTGCCGGGGAAGTTCGAGGTCTTGGCGCGCGCACCGCAGAGCGCATTGAAAAGGGTGGTCTTGCCGGTGTTGGGGTTGCCGATGAGGGCGACGCGCCGCACCGGGGCGGCGATGAGCAAGGGCTCGAGGTCGGGCGGCGCGACAGCCGGGGACATCGGAGCCTACGTGACGACGTCGGCCTCGGGCACGACGTAGAGGCACCGCGCCACCGCGTGCGAGAGACCAATGCGCGTCGCCCGCACCTGCACGATGCACGGATCGCCCACCTTGCAGAGTCGCATCACGCACGCGTCGTGCAGGCCGAGCGACCGGAGCACGGAGCGCGCGTCGGCATCCCGCACTTCGTGCAGCGTGGCCAGCGCGCCCAACGGCACCGAGGTGAGCGGCACGGCCGGCGAGGGAGGGACGAGTGCTGCTGACGGGGTGGATGGCCGCATGGTGTTGACCGCCCCATTCTACCCATCCTGAGACCAGATCTCATAATGGGCGGGATCAGTCGTTGGCGGCGAGGCTCGAGGCGGGATCTCCGCCGACGTTCAGGCCCGCAGCATGAAGTAGATGAGCACGCCGGTCACTGACACGTAGAGCCAGATCGGCAGGAACACGCGATTGAGCCGGCGGTGCCGCTCGAACTGCTTCGTGAACGCGAAGTAGAACGACGTGAGACAGCCGGGCACGACGGTGATCGACAGAATCACGTGCGACGCCAGCACGAGCAAGTAGAGGGTGCGGCCCAGACCGTCGCCCGCGTACTTCGTGTCGCCGTGCACGTAGTGGTACGACAGATAGCCCACCAGGAATACCGCCGACATGGCAAACGCCGTGACCATGCAGAGCCGGTGGAGGTTGACGGCCTTGCGGCGAATGGCGACGTACCCGGTGATGAGAGACACCGACGCCAGGGCGTTGCAGGTGGCGTTCACCGCAGGCACGAACGACAGGTCGAGGGTGCCGGTGGGGCCGGCATCGCGCCGCAGGATGTAGGCGATGAACGCCACGGCCACGGCGGAAACCGCCGCGTTCCAGGCAAAGAAGGTCCGATCGGCGCGTTCCATGTCAGTATTCTGACGGGCTAGGCGCGGCCCGCGAAGTCGCGTGTTTCGGTGTGTACCTTCACGCGCTCGCCGGTCTTGATGAACAGCGGCACGTTGATCTTCAGGCCGGTCTCGGTGACGGCCACCTTGGTGACGCTGCCGCTGGCCGTGTTGCCGCGCGCGCCTTCTTCGGTGTCGGCAATCGTCATCTCGATATGGGCCGGGAACTCCACGGCAATCGGGTTGCCGTTGAACTTCTGCACCTTCACGATCACGTTGTCCACGAGCAGGCCCTTGTCCTCGCCGATGGTGTCGGCGTTGAGCGACAGGGTCTCGAAGGTGCCGTCTTCCATGAAGAAGTAGGCGTCGCCGTCGGAGTACTGATAGGTGGTCGGTACCTGCACGAGATCCGGCTCCGCAAATTTCTCGCCCGCCTTGAAGGTCTTGTCGAACACGGCGCGCGACAGCAGGTTGCGCATCTTCAGCCGCACCAGCGTCTGGCCACCGCGGGCGGTGGGCTTCGAAACCTCCACGTCGATGCATTGGTAGGGCGCGCCCTCGAACTCGAAGAACATCTTGCGCTTGATCTCGATTGCTTCAATCAGACTGGCCATGGATGCCTTATTCTCGCCGGGGCTGGGGTGCGGGGGCCTTGCCAAAGACCTCCACGATGGTGGCGGTGACCTTGCCGGTGTTGATGAAGGTGTGCATCACGCCGCCCTTCAGGCTGAGCGCCTCGCCGGGGCCGACGTCCACCGGCGGTTGCCCTTCAACGGTGAGACGGAGTTGCCCGGTGATGAGCACGAACACGTGATAGGTGGCATCGGCGTGGTTGTGCATGCGGCGCGTGGCGCCGGGCTCGGCGTAGTCGCGCAGCACGCGAAAGGGCCCTTCGTTCAGCACCTGCAGCGACGAGATGCCGGGATCGCCAGCCACCGGACGGGCTTTCTCGGGGCCGGCCACGGCCTGGGCCCAGGCGGGCGCCGCCACTGCCATCAGGGTGCATCCAAGTGTCGCCGCGCGTACGGTGGCCCAGGTCATCTCGTTGTCCTCTCGTGCGTGCCGGGAAGGTCCGGCTGCTCATTCTAGCCGCGGCTGATAGCATGACGCGCAGCATGCCTGACCTTCCGTGGTACCGCCAGGTGTCGAAAGCGCAGTGGAAGGCGTTCCTGACCACCTTTGCCGCCTGGGTGCTCGACGCGTTCGACTTCACGATCATCACCTTCGTGCTGGTCGACATCCAGCAGAGCTTCTCGGTGAACAAGGGCCTGGCGGGCCTGCTCGGCACCGTCACGCTGCTGTTTCGCGTGGTTGGCGGCATCGGCGCCGGCACGTGGGCCGACCGCTACGGGCGCAAGGGGCCGATCCTGTTCTCGATCGCCTGGTACACGCTGTTTGCGTTCCTGAGCGGCGCGTCGACCACCTACGTGATGCTCTTTGCCTTCCGTGGACTCTTCGGCATCGGCATGGGCGGCATGTGGGCGGCGGGCATGCCGCTGGCGCTCGAGCACTGGCCGCAGCACCTGCGCGGCATCGCGTCGGGGCTCCTGCAGGGCGGCTATTCGACAGGCTTCCTGCTGTCGTCGCTCGTCTATCAGCTCGGCTACCCGTACGTGAGTCACCGGCCCGAATGGGCGTGGCGCATCATGCTGTGGTCGGGCGTGATTCCCGCGGCGATCATCTTCTTCGTGATGCGGTCCGTGCCCGAGAGCCCGATCTGGCTGGCGCGGCGGAAGTCGCTGGTCGCAGAGGGCAGCGCGGGGCGGTCCTCGCTCGCGCGCCTCTTCGATCGCGACCTGATCTGGGTCACGCTGCACACGTCATTGCTCATGGGCGCGTTCGTCTCGGTCTACCAGTCGACGACGTTCTGGTATCCCACGCTGCTCTCGAACCTGAAGCTGCAGCCGCTGTCGTTCCTGGTGCTGCTGAACGCCGGCGGCCTGATTGGCTCGGTGGTGCTCGGCGCGATGTCGGAGAAGTGGGGCGGCCGGCGCGGGTCGGCCACGCTTGGCATGGTGGTCGGTCTGCTGTCGGTGCCGCTCTACCTCTTCTCGTCGAATCCGTCGGTACTGCTGCTCGGCGCCTGGATGATGGGCTTCTTCGCGGCCGGCGCCTGGGGCATGGTGCCCGGATACCTGTCGGAGCGCTTTCCCACCGAGGCGCGCGGGGTGGGCACGGGCTTCGCGTATCACGCCGGCGTGGGAATCGGTTCGTACGCGCCGTTTCTCATTGGCCGGCTGCAGGATGGGGGCACGAGCTTGAACGTCGCCATGGCGTACTGCATCGTGACGGCCGGGGTGGTGTGCGTGGCTCTGCTGTGGCTCGGACCCGAGACCCGCGGCCGCACGCTCACCTAGTGGTAACGGGGCCTGTCACCGTTACAATGCGCCCATGCGCATCGCCCTTGCCGCCGCGCTCGTCCTCGCGCTGACGCTCGACGTTCACGCGCAGAATCCGTCGCCGCCACCCGTCGCTGGCCCGCGGCCAGTGCCCACGGCGGTCTGGGCGTCGAAGCCCACTATCCTGCCGGGCTACCGCGCCGGGTTGCGCCCCTGGATCAAGGTGGCCGATGTGAAGGCCCGCCACGCCGGTCAGCCGTCGTGGAGCGACGCGCTCTTCGACGACGGACGGCTCATGGCGCACTACGTCGCCGCCGCGCCTGGCACCACGCAGAGTCCACGCCTCCATCCCGACACGCGTGAGTGGTTCGCCGTGGTCGAAGGCGAGGTGCGCGTCTCGATCGAGGGCCAGGAACCCCTCCTTGCCAAGCGCGGATCGCTCGTGAACATCCCCAGGCAAACCGTGTTTTCGGTCGAGACGATGGGCACGACGCCGAGTCTGCGCTTCGTGCTGAACGTGTCGAACGCCAAGACCTACTACGTGGCCAACGCCGCGGACGTGCCGGCCCAGCCGCCGCCGGCCGGCGCCGCCTGGATGCGCACCACCATCAACCGCAACCCCGGCCGCTACGACGAATTCAACAGCCCGCACGTGAACATCCACGACGAGGGCGCGAAGAACCAGAAGTACACCGGCGGACGCTTCGTGCGGGACGACAAGAGCGAGATGCTCGTGATCTACGGCTACGAGAAGAACGCGCCGCCGCTCGACCTGACCGACAAAGGCCACTTCCATCCGGAGAGCGCTGAAGCGTGGCTGGTCTTCACCGGCAAGATCCGCTACGCCTTCGAAGGGCAGGAGCCCTTCATCGCCAGCGAGGGCGACGTCGTCTACGTGCCGTCGAACACCTGGCACGCCACGCGCTTCATCGGCGACGCGCCCTCGTGCCGTCTCTCGATCACCGAGTACGTCGGCAACACGCTCGTGCTCGAGCCGCGGCCGGCCCCGCGGCCCCCCGGGCGATAGCCCTCGCGAGCCGACGGCGCCGCGGCCGGCCCTACTGACCCGCGCCGCGCCGCCAGTTCTCGCGATCGATCTTCCAGGCGCCGTCTTCCTTCACGAGTGTGACGACACCGGTGGCTCTGGCACGGCTCTCCGCGCTGATGCCTTCGACCTGCAGTTCCGCGCCAGAGGCCGACGGCGTCTCGTTCACAACCGTCACGTCGATGCGATCGTCGAACATCTTGACCATCGCAAACGCTTCCGCTCGCTCGCTGGCCGGCGCCTTGGCGATCTGTTCGCGCCGCGCCTTGGCCGCCCACGGCAACAGCTCATCGAAGGACGTCGCCTTGTCGAAGGCCGCGCGGTAGGCGAGATAGAACTCACTGCCGCTGCGGTAGCTGGCTGCGGGCTGCGCCGTGGCCGGCCAGCTGGACGCGAGCACGAGCGCGAGCACGGCGCTCGCGCGCAGAACCTTCAGGTCGACGGTCATCGGGTCTCCAGGGGGAACCGGCTAGGCTAGGGCTTGCTCGCGACGCTCATCTTCGACACGAAGCCGTTCGTGCCGGCATGTTTCCACTGGTGGGCGGCGCTCGTGTGCTGATGCAGCACGCTCTTGAACTGCGTGTAGTCCTGCAGCGCCGCGCCCGGCAGGTTCAGCACCTTGATGGCCTGGCCGTTGAAGCCGCGCACCACTTCCATCTCCACCGACGATTCCGGCGTGGAGAAGCGCACACGCGCGTCGGACACGTCCATCGTGATGGGCACCTTGCTGAACGACAGCATACCCCGGTGGAAGCCGGCGAACGCCAGCGGCAGCAGCGCCTCCACGGCCTTCTCCTGCGGCGCCGACACCTTGTCGCTCACGTAGATCTTCGACCACGTGCCCATGTTGAAGGTCACGAGGAACTGCACGCCCGCCAGATCGACGTCGCCGTAGCGGCCCGAGTCGATCGAGATCATCCGATTGCCCTCGCAGGGCATGCGGTTGGGCGAGCCGCCGAAGTTGCACGGGCACGAGATGGTGCAGCTGCAGCTCTCGGCCACGGTGGCTGAGAGACGCCAGGGTGGCGCCTGAGCCCCCGCGGGCACCTCGAGCACGAGCAGGCAGATAGTGAGTAGCGCACCGCAAATCCGCATGTTCCACCTCCAGATCGTCTGAGTGCGGCACAGCGTGCGTCATCTGCGCAGGGCCTGTCAACGCGCGAAGACGCGGGCCGAGGCGCCCCCCGCACCGGCGGCGTGTGGTTTTTCCGGCTGGGCGCGGTAATGTGTGCGAACCATGACGCCAGTGCTCACCCGACGCCACTTCCTCGCGACCGCAGGCGCCGCCCCCGTGGGATGGTTCTGGGGTGGCGGTCAGGCGCCAGGCGGCCCGGCGCGGGCGGCGGACGTCGTGGTGATAGGTGGCGATCCGGCGGCCTACGCGGCCGTTTATCGACTGGCGCAGGATCCGGCGCTGCGCGTGACGCTCGTGCTCGACGCGCCCCCGTGGCAGCGCGTGACGGCCGTGTCGCCCACGACGCCGCTCGCGGAGCTGCCGCCGTTCGTGCGCGGTCATCAGGTCAGTTTCGATGGCTGGCGCGACCGCGGCAATGCGGGCTGGGGCTATACGGACGTGCTGCCGGCCTTCAAGCGCCTCGAACGCTACGAGGCCGGAGCCAGCGCATCGCGCGGCGGCGACGGTCCGCTCTCGGTGACGCACTGCTGGGACCCGCACCTGGCGCATCGCGCGTTCCTGATGGCCTGCGTGCCGAGCGGTTTCCTTCAGGATTCGCGTCACGACTTCAATGGCCCACGGTCGCAGAGCGTCGCGGGCTACTACCAGAAGGCCATCCTCGACGACCGGCCACACACCCTCGAGGCGGCGTTCCTCGCGCCCGTGCGCGACCGGGGCAACGTGTCGGTGGTGTCGGGCGGGCACGTGAGCCGCGTGGTGATGGACGGCACGCGCGCGGTGGGCGTCGAGTACGTGGTGGACGGCACGCGGCAGGTGCTCCGCGCCGAACGCGCCGTGATGCTCTGCGCCGAGCCGGCGCGGGCTGCGCAACTGCTGATGCTCTCGGGTATCGGCCCGGCCGTTGCCCTGCGCACGGCCGGCGTGCCCGTGGTCGTCGACCGCGCCGGCGTCGGCCGCAACGCACACGACCAGCTGCGGCTGCCCCTCCGCTATCCAGCGCTGCAGGCGCTGCAGACGTTGCCAGCCTCCACGGTCTCCGCGGGCATGTTCACCGTGTCGCTGAATGCCTCGCCTCCAGACCTGCAGATGGATTTCGTGGAGCCTCGGGTCGGGGGTCCTCAGGCGTTCGGTCTCGACGTGATCCTCGTGCGTCCCTCCTCGCGCGGGGCCGTGACGCTCGCCTCTGGCAATCCCGCCGAGGCCCCGGTCGTGAGCCTCAACGCTCTGAGCACCGCGGCCGACATGACGGCGCTCGTGCAGGGGCTGCGGCTCGGCCGGATGGTGATGACCGGTACAGCGCTCGATCGCTTTCGCGGCGAGGAAACCGCGACCACCGCCGTCGCCCAGGCCGCCGCCGACCTGCCGGGCCTGGTGCGCGCGGTCGCCACGCCGTGCGGACACCTGGCCGGCACGTGCGCGATGGGGCCGGCCACTGACCCCGCCGCGGTGGTCGACCCGACGCTCGCCGTGCACGGTGTGCAGGGCCTGCGCGTGGCGGGCGCCGCCGTGATGCCCGACATCGTGAACGCGCCGCCCGAGGCGGCGTCGCTGATGATTGG
>Ga0105046_10012030_pt1 | contig 13425 bp, 6 predicted proteins | sample MAT03_FD_78385 | JGI IMG/M metagenome (GOLD analysis project Ga0105046, IMG submission 78385) | Freshwater microbial communities from Lake Fryxell liftoff mats and glacier meltwater in Antarctica - MAT-03 (megahit assembly) | ecosystem: Environmental > Aquatic > Freshwater > Ice > Liftoff... | reverse complement strand
GAGTTGGCAAACCTTCACGAGGATCTTGTTGTTGGCCGTCAGCCCCGGCTCATTGCAGAAGAAGCGATCGGCAGGGCAATCATCGGCCAGCACGATGCGTCGCCCCATCTTCAACTTGCCGCCGGCGCCTCCGGCCAAAATTGTAGGAGGGTTACGTAGGCTGTGGCGCGCGGGATCACCCATGTCGCTAGAGAAATACAGCAAGGTATCATCAAGGATTCCCACTTGATCCAAGCGCTGCATAAGGCGCGCCATCTTGCCAAAGCAGTATTTGTTCTGAACGCCCAAACGCGTCCAGGTGTCCGGTTTGCCAGGATGACCGGGCGAACCGAAATTGCTGCCGGTCGGCGAATCGTAAGTGTGTGCCACGCCGTTGTGCACATCTTCTGGCAGATCGGGGAACATGTTTGTGCGCGAAAGATCGCCCATCATGAACGTTGCAAACCTTGTTAGATCGCAGGCCATCGCTTGGGCCAACATATCGATCTGCAGATCCGTGATGACATCGAAATAAGGCTCGCCGCCGTTGTATTGCAGCACCTTCGGCGTTTTGCTGGCGTCGGGCTTTGAAGGCAAGGTGCACGAAGCTGAAAACGCATCGAGCTTCTTTTCTAACTCACGCAACGAACCTAAGTGCTGATCTAACTTCTGCTTTTCCACCGGCGCCAGGCGCGCTTGCACGCGGGCGATGTCTTTGCGCACGAAATCGAGCACGCTTTGTCCGCGTTTGCGTTTTCGTTCCGCATCTGCCTTCGATTGAGGATCCGTGTTCACCACCAGATCCGAAAACAACATCTGAAACGTCTCTGCAGGATCCACGGTTTTCGGCAACGGCGTTCCGCCGGCAGAATACGAAAGATTAGAGCCTGATTCGGTTGATTTGTTGCCTACCGCCAAGACGATGGAAGCGAAGCGCGTTTGTGCGCCAAGCCCCTTCTCCACGGCCAGAAACTGATCAACCGAAGCATTGCGCGTCTTTTGTTGTGCCGGTGGGCATCCCGTAAGGATTACGCACGCGGCGTCGTGTCCATTGGTTGATTTTTCGATCCCTGCCGCAAGATCGATACCTTCAATTGTAATGATCTTGTCTTTGAAGCTCTTGCCGTATTTGGCAGCGTCGTCGAAAGGCGACAACACGGAATCTTTGAATGTGAGCGAATAGTTGGTTTCCGATTCGCCCGTCTGCCTGTTGTATAGAGGGGCCGCAATGCCGTGGGGGAAGTATCCACCAATAAAACGCAATGGGCGTTCAGCCGCTTGCACCGCTGAGCCTTCAAGCAATCGGTAAAATGGCAAAGCCATGGCGCCGGCGCCAACGGATCGCAAGAACGCTCGCCGTTCACGCGCAATTTTCTGCTGACGTAAAATCATCGCACGCGCCTCCGGGCAAACACATCGCTTTGTACAAACGAAAACAGAAGATTCTTGATGTTGCCGCGGGTGGGTTCATCAAGGGTTTTATAGAACTCATCGAACTTTCTTTCAGTGCCTTCTCCCGATTGGGCCGAAGCGAAACGGAAGAAGTTTAAAGCGAAACAACCAGCGGCATCGCTTGAATTCGCTATTTTCTCAACAAGTTCGGCACTGTCCGCCATCATGCCGGTGACGCTGCCCACTTCCACTTTGGCAGTTGTATCAATCGGTTTGTTGTTCTCATTGGTGCGTGCACCGCCCATGCCATCAAAGCCTTCAAAGGTAAAGCCAACGGCATCGATCTGGTTGTGGCAGGCAGAACACTTGGGGTCTTCGCCATGCTTGGCGAACCGCTGCCGCGTGGTTGCGTTCGGATCTGGATCGGGTGGCACAACGTTGATGTTCAATTCAGCGGGCGTTGGGAACTCGATGCACATGATCTTCTTCAGAATCGAGACGCCTCGTTTCACAGGCGAACTTTCCGAATCTTTACCATGCACGGCCAAGAACGAAGCCTGGTTCAAGATACCGCGGCGTCGCGTGCTGGAAAGACTCACGCGAGGCGAGGCCATGGTGGCACCGTAAAAGGAGGCCAAGCCGCTTTCGGCAACGGTGTAATCGGCGGACAAAAGCTTCTTCAAACTTGCGTCATCGCTGTAGAGCACTTCATTGATAAAGCTATCCGTTTCTTTGACCATCTGTGGACGCAGTTCATCGAAACGTGGGTAGGTTTTGTTGTCTTTGCCCATTTCCTCAAGGCGATCCAGATTCAGCCATTCTTTGACCATCCGCTGCATCTGCCCACGGCTTTCCATTGTGGAAAACAATCGTTCGGCGTGTTTGCGGCGTTCATTGCCATCACTCAACGAATTCGCTTCAGCGGCTTTTTTGAGTTCTTGGTCCGGAGGTCCACCTGTAACCAGGTACGAAATTGCCGCAGCCAATTCAGGCGACGACATTTGCACCGACCCGTTCTTCGCATCGCCATTGCCCACTTCCACCAAGTAAAGGAACGAAGCTGATTGCAGACTTGCCGTGATCACCAATTCGATTCCAGACTTGTACCCGCCATCGGCGGCGCCCACGTCATACACGGCAAGGAGATCTTTGATTTCATCGGCGACCAATGGCCGTCGATACGCAGCGCTTACCCAACTTTTGATGAACGATTCCGCGCAACCGCGATCGGCGGCAGCACAGCTTTGGGCAAGCTTGTCTTTGGTCTTGCCTGCCAAAGTTCGCGCGGCAGCTTCAAGCTGCGCCACGTACGTGGGGTCAACACGTTGACTTGCATTTGCGGTGAAATCGCGTTGGCGCAAGTCAGGAGCAAAGGCACGGGCGGGGCGATCGTCAACATTCAACAGAGAAGCCACAGAGCGTTCGTACTCGAAATTCGACAACTTTCGAATTCGCTGGGGAACAAACACCGGATCGGTGGGTTCAACTTCAACGACGGCGGCGCCACCTTTGCCGCCCCCCGATGAACCTGTCTTGCCTGCGCTGACGTTGCCTTGGTTGACCTCAGGTTGTGCGCAGCCCGAAACAATCACCAACCCCAAGGCACAAGACTTTAAAAGCCGACCAACAAAAACGTTCCTTGAATTCGTGTTCTGCGTTGTTCGCGACATACAGAGTTCCTAACTGCACGGTCCTCCCCACGAAACTTGCTGCCCGAATGACCCGGACAGCCCTCAGTCCTTCACATTGATAACAAACACTGTCGGTAGATCGTGAAACCTGTCGCAGTCGTTCTCCAGAAAAACCTCAACAAATCTTTAAGTTTCCTTCGTTTTTCCCACTTTGCTCGGCCCAAGCGTTTACACAACGAGGCCCCATGGACCGCAAGCATTTCATTACAGTCCTGGCAATGGCAGTTGCTGTTGCGTCTTGCAGCCCCCCTGCCGGAGACGGATTTCCCAGCGATCCCATCACGCAAGCTATCAGTTGGCCCGAGGGTGGTTTTCACCCTTGCCGCTTTAACTTCGGCGCGGCTTGGCAAGGGACGGCGTTCAACTACCCAGCGGGCCCCAATTACACAAGCTTGTGGTTGGGCGACAAAGACAACTGGAACGAGTTCTGGGAAGGCGAATTTTTGCGTTCCCATTGGCCTGGCCAGAAGCTTTATGGACGCACGCCGCTGTTTTACAGCTACGTCATCGCGTTTACGGCGCGGCGGGAAAAGGGCCTTAAAGACTGCGACACCGGCTCGCCGAACCTGTGCGAACAAGGCGCCAACTTCGTTCGCCAAAACGAAGCGACGATCCTGGATCAGTACCGCAAGTACGCCACCAACACCGCACGTATCTGGGGCAAGGACAACCCCGTCATTTGGTTGATGGAGCCCGACTACTTTCAATACAACGACAACCGCCAACAAGGCGGCGGGATGTCGTACGAACAGCTTGGCACGCTGATGGGCAAGATCTTGAACGTGATCGCTGCAGAGCTACCAAATGCCGTGTTTTCCATGGATATTTCACCTTGGGCGCAAAACCCACAGGCTTGGTTTGCCGCCATGCCGGTGAGCAAGTTCTCGTTCATCAATACATCCGGCGGACGCACCGACGCCGACAGCGATAAGATCCGCAACGAGAACAACATGAAGTGGCGCGACATCTCTGCACTTACGAAACTGCGCATCATCGCCGACGATGGATACGGCGTGGGAGGCGGATCGTTGGGTCACGACAGCACGTGGGACAACATCAACAACTTGAAGTCCCGCATGGCCGACGGGGTTGTCAGCATCACGCAAGGAAACCCACGCGGCGATTGGAACACGATCATCGCGGGGCTCAAACCGCAGCTGGGCACAGTGCCTAATTGCACGGCCACCACAATCGCGATGCCGGCGCCTTTGCCTGGCAGCGGCGGTGCCAGTGGCATGGGCGGCATGGCGGCCGGTACGGGTGGAAAAGCCGCTGCCTCGGGTGGGGCAAGCGGTCAAAGCGGACAGTCGGCGCTGGGGCAAGGTGGCGGTGCAATGGCGGCCGGAGGGTCAGCGGGATCTGATCAAGGCGGCGTTGGCGGCCAAACAGCGGATGAACCTGCTGTCAAAGACGGGAATGCGAACAAATTCTTTGGCATCGGCTGCGCCTTTGGATCGTCACACCAGCGCCGGCCAAAGGCTGGTTTATTGGGACTCTTGGGGATTCTTCTTGCCGTTGTTTCGTACCAACGCTCACGTCACTAAAAGCACAAACACGCACATAAGGGGTCGCATGCCCACGTTGCCCTTCCCACTTCACAAAGCTCGTTTGTTTATCTCTTAAGAGCAACGAGTTTAAGGACCGAGCAGCCCGAACCAGGCTTGCCAGCCGGGGTCCAATGAGCGGTGGTGAGCCGCTCGGGACCTACGGCTTTTGTTTTTCACCCGTCTTGCTGCGTTGGACCACCAGGGACCGGAACGGCGCAGTGAGACGGGACTTTTTTTAACCCTCGATCGCAACTGAACCCGACCAAGGAAATCCATGCGCACCCAGAAGATCCTCCTGCACCTCCTGCCCTGCTTGGCATTGTCCGGGCCAGCCTTGGCTCAAGACGACGAGCCGGGTGTAGATGCAGACAGCGCCAAAAAGGACGAAGAAGCTGACGACGAGGCGCCCGTCGTGAAGTCCAAGAAGCGCCGCACCGGTGGGTTGGGCATGGCAGCGGATGACACCCTAGTCAGTGGACAATCGGTGGGCATCTCGAACAAGGATGACGATGGCGGCGAATGGAAGTTTGATTTCAAAGGCTTCTTCCGTGCCCCGATGCGCGTGGGCATTGGCTCCGTGGATGGGCAAACCCAGTTTCACTCGCCCCCCATCGTTCCCGACAACAACTACACCACTTGGCAGTACACCAACGCAAGTCCCGGACCTTGGGTCGAGATGTTGTTCCAGTACGGCAACAGCCGCGCAAAAATGACCACCGCGCTGGCCTCGTACAACATAACATCGGGCGGGTACCGCGAACTGCAAGCGCAGTTGGGCATCGACCGGGCGTTCTTGACCTTGAACTTCCCCGACGCCATTGGCGACATCGGTACCTTGTCTTGGAACATCGGCGTGTTCTCGGATCGGTACGGCACCGCGGGTCGCTACGACGCTGGCATGTACGAAACGTTCCTCTTCGGTCGCACCCGCATGGCGGGCGAGACCCTGCATGCCAACTTCTACGTGGCAGACAAAATAACGCTTACGGTGGAGCACGGTATTGGTGCCAAGACCGACAAACAGAAGTTCACGAATCGCTCAGTGCAGTCGGTAGACATGGGCGGCTACCAGCCTTACGAGCCTTACCCAGGCCCGGTACAGCAAGGCTCAACGCTGATTCACCATGCTCACTTGGGGCTGGGCATTGGCGACATGCTGACGATTGGCGCGCACTACATCAACACGTGGACAAAAGACTCGTTCGCCACGGGCACAGGGGCTGACGGCAACATCCGCGTGACAGGCGCCGAAGTGAAGTTGAACGGGGGTTACATGGGTCAAGGTTACTTGGGCTTCTCCAACGTGAACGCCACGAACGCTGTGGCCGTGTCTGATGCGATCGAGCTTCTGCACTCGCAGGGCGGCTGGCAACTTGCGAACAACTACTTCGGTGGCAATGGCACCGGCACCATAAACACTGTGTTATTTCAGTACCGCTTTAGTTTGGCTGCCTTTCTGTTGCGCCCCCAACAATGGTGGGGCGATGGCTCGGACTTGGTGGCAACCGTGTTCGGTATGTACAACTCGATCAGCAGCGACAGCGTGCCTCAGAACGGCGCGGGCAAGAAGAAGTTCAAGACCGGTGCTGACGTAATGTACAGCCCGCTGCCCTACGTGGGAGTGGGCGCTCGATTCGACCTCGTTCAGCCCGATCTTGATGATTCCTCGCGTTCTTTCGCGGTGATTTCTCCCCGTGTGGTCTTAAAGACCAACTACGTGACCCACGAACAAGTCATCATTCAATACTCAGCTTACTCGTATCAGGCAAACGCGGCACAGGTTTTCCCGTTCGACAGATTTGGGCCCTTTAACAACGTAGGCAGCTACCGTGACAAAGGCGTACTGACCATCTCTGCATCCATGTGGTGGTAGTCCCCCCAATCCGCGAAAGCAGATCGCACATGAATACCTCGTCGACAAAACTGTTCGCTGTTTGTGTTGCGCTGCTGCTCTCGCAGTCGGCTTGCCTTTCCTCCGGTGGGGGGAAGGCAGGTGGCGCGCACGGGTCCAGTAAGAAATGGAAATCGAAAGGCGTGCCGGGCAAGGCCTCCTATTCGGGAACAGACAAAGCCATTTCGCCCAACAATCTGATTGCCAACGCCACGTTCAACGATGGCACCAGCTTGCCCTGGACCGTGTCGTTTACAGCCCCAGGTGATGGCGGCGCAGAGATCGTTGCTGGCTTCTTGTGCATTGATGTGAAAAACAAGGGAGCCTCCAACTGGGACGCCCAACTTCGCCACCGTGAGATGACCGTTGAACGCGGTCATCTTTATGACATTTCCTTTAAGGCCTACGCCTCACACGAAACGCGCATGCGCGCGAAAGTGGGACAGCAAGGCCCTCCCCACCGTGAGTACTGGGTCGACACGCTGAAGTTGGATTCAACGCCCCGCAAGTTCACGGGAACTTTCCGGATGGCGAACGACAACGATCCCACGGCGGAGTTCTCGTTTCACGTCGGCGGCAACCTTGCCTACAAAGTTCCTGAGCCCTTCAAAGTGTGCATCGATGATGTGCAGTTGATCGACTCGCAGTTCACTCGTAAAGACGCTGATTCCGCAGCACCTGTGCCAAGTGTTCTGGTGAACCAAACGGGATACCTGCCGGCAATGGCGAAGTTTGCAACCGTACGCACCGACGCACGTGAACCTTTGGTTTGGCGCCTGTTAGACAACGGCGGCCGCGAAGTGTTTAGCGGCAAATCTGTGGTTGTGGGCCGCGACGCCCCTTCGGGCGACAACACGCACACCGTTGATTTTTCGGCGTACACAAGCCCCGGCAAAGATTATGTGTTGGACGTGGCCAACGAGAAGAGCCACCCGTTCGATATCTCGAAGGACGTGTACAGCAAGATGCGCTACGACGCGTTGGCGTACTACTACCACAACCGCAGTGGCACCGAGATCAAGCTACCTTACGCGGGCAAAAAGGAACTGACCCGTCCCGCAGGTCACCTTTCAGACAAATCGGTTCCGTGCGCACCGGCTTCCAAATGTGACTACAGTTTGGATGTATCTGGTGGTTGGTACGACGCTGGTGACCACGGCAAGTACGTTGTGAACGGCGGTGTTTCTGTTTGGACGCTGCAGAACATGTGGGAGCGCGCCAAGTTCGTTACCAAGAACACGAAAGCTGTTGATGACGGCAGCATGAACATCCCTGAAAAGGGCAACGGCAAGCCGGACCTTTTGGATGAAGCGCGCTGGAACCTTGAATTCATGATGAAGATGCAGGTTCCTGACGGCAACGACATGGCCGGCATGGTTCACCACAAGATTCACGACAAAGAATGGACCGCGTTGGGATTGGCCCCACAAGACGATCCAATGCCACGCTTCCTTTACCCCGTAAGCACGGCTGCCACTTTGAACCTTGCTGCTGTGGCTGCTCAAGGCGCCCGCATTTGGAAGGCTTTGGATCCAGAGTTCTCGGCTCGTTGCTTGGAAGCAAGTGAACACGCCTACCAGGCTGCGCAAAAGCACCCTGCTTTGTTTGCGAAGCCAGGTGGATTGGGCGGCGGTCCCTACGACGATGACCACGTTGATGATGAGTTCTACTGGGCGGCCGCTGAACTTTGGATCACTACGGGCAAGGGCGAATACAAAGACACAGCGTCTCGTTCGCCTTATTTTGGAAAACTTTCCGCTTACCTGCGTGACGCAAAAGAAACCGGCATTCCAAGCCCTTTGACGTGGCAAGACACCGCAGCGCTTGGAACATTGTCGCTGCTCACCACGCCCGCACCTCTAACGGCAGCAGATCGCAAACAAGCAGAAACCTCGCTGCGCGAAGCCGCAAACACCTACGTTCAATTGATTGAACAACGTGGTTACCGGGTGCCCATGACTTACGGCAACACCAACAAAGCGCCTTGGGGATCGAATTCATTCATCACCAACAACTTGTTGCTGTTGGGCGTGGCTTACGAACATCTGAACGACCGCAAGTACTTGAACGCCGCCGCACAGGGCATGGACTACCTCTTGGGCCGCAACGCCATGGATCAAAGCTATGTTTCAGGTTACGGCGAGCGCCCCTTGGTGAACCCCCACCACCGCTTCTGGTCTTACCAAGTGGACAAGCGTTTCCCGAAAGCCCCTCCTGGTGCAATTTCGGGCGGACCAAACTCGGGCCTTGAAGATCCTTATGTGCAAGCCGCCGGGTTGGCCGGGTGCGCCGCTGAAAAGTGCTTCGTTGACAACATCGAAGCGTGGTCAGCGAATGAAATCACCATTAACTGGAACGCACCTTTCGCTTGGATCACTGCGTTCCTTGATGATCACAGCCACGATGCCCCTGCTGCGAAGGCAGCTCGTCCCGCAAAGCGATAAGCCCCTCCACCTCACAGGAAAACACCAATGAACCGACAGTCGCTCGTTCGTCCTTTTGCTTTGTCGTCTTGCTTGGCCGTGGCCTTCACCGCTTCGGGCTGCGTGACCCCAGGCCAAAAAGCTGTTTCTTCAAACGCCGCCGATGCTGTGGGAGGTTCATGCGGCCCTGACGGCCTCATTGACAACATGGAAGACAACAACAACCAGACGATGGTTGTCGATGGCCGCGGTGGTTACTGGTACACGTACGTAGATGAAGTTGGTTCTACCGTAGAGCCAACCGCTGGTTCGCAAGGCGGCGTTTTTACCCAAAGCGAAGGTGGCGCAAATAACTCTAAGTTTGCCGCACGCGTTCACGGAATTTTGGGATCAGGCGCGGTGATCTTTGGTGCCGCTGGCATGAACTTCACGGATCCTAAAGACGCCTACGACGCTTCCAAATTCGGTGGCATTTCGTTCTGGGCCAAGAAGGGCGCTGGCACGTTGGCCAATGTGCGCGTGAAAGTGCCCGATGCAAACACCGATTCTGAAGGTGGCGTTTGCAAAGAATGCTTCAACGACTTCGGCGCGGACGTTGTACTGACCGACAGTTGGAAGCAATACGTTCTTCCGTTCTCGAAAATGAAGCAAATGGAAGGCTGGGGCAGCCCTCGTCCTCGCAAGATTGATAAGTCCCAGATCTACGGGTTTCAGATCCAAGCACAAGCGCCAGGCGCCACTTACGACATCTGGATCGACGACGTCGAGTTCGTTGGCTGCGAGGAGTAAACCACCAGTGAAACGCCTGATCGGACTGGGTTTATTGGTGGCGCTGGGTGGCAGCGCTTGTATGCAAACCACCTCGAACGCTCGTCGTTCCAAGAAGCATAAGGTCTCGAAATCAAAGTCGCAGGCTGCGCAAGCGGGTGATCTTCAGGAAGAAGGACCTTCTGTATTTCCTACGGCACCGCTGCCTTCATACGCAAGGCTGCCTGGAAAGACAGGCAACGTGTATTTAGATCGCTTCGCAGATTTGTGGAGCGATGTGCACGACACCAAGAACGGTTACTTTAGTCCCGAAGGTGTTCCATACCACTCGGCAGAAACGCTGCTGGTTGAAGCCCCCGACTATGGGCACGAAACCACTTCAGAAACCTACAGCTATTGGATCTGGCTTGAGGCCGCTTACGGCCGCGTGACCGGCGATTGGAAGCCACTTGAACAATCGTGGAAGAGTATGGAGACATACATTATTCCCACGAAGGAAGATCAACCCACGGCAGGGTCGTACAACTTCACGCACCCTGCTGTGTTTTCGCCCGAGCTTGACGATCCACGACAATACCCAAGCCCTATGGAAAACGGTGCCACTCCGGGCTGGGATCCTTTGTGGAAGGAGCTGCTGGCCACGTACACGGAACCGTATGTTTATGGCATGCATTGGTTGCTGGACGTTGATAACTTCTACGGTTATGGCCGCCGTAGCGATGGTGTTTCCAAGCCTTCGTACATGAACACGTTTCAGCGCGGCATGCAGGAATCGGTTTGGGAAACCATTCCACAACCTTCATGGGATTCGTTCAACTGGGGCGGCGACAGCGGTTACTTGGATCTGTTCGTAAGGCAGAACGGCGGTTACACCAAACAGTGGAAATACACCAACGCGCCTGACGCTGACGCGCGTGCCATTCAAGCCCTTTACTGGGCCAAGACGTGGGCCGACGACAAGGGCGGCAACCCTGCGGTTGACGCTTTGGCGAAAAAAAGCGCGAAAATGGGCGACTTCCTTCGTTACTCGTTGTTCGACAAGTACTTCAAAGCGCTTGGCTGCACTTCGCCCAACTGCCCTCCTGCAGAAGGGCGTGAATCGGCGCACTACTTGATTTCTTGGTACTACGCTTGGGGTGGATCGCTTTCAAAGAAGGGCGGATGGTCATGGCGCATTGGTTCCAGCACCAGCCACCAAGGTTATCAAAACCCTTTCGCGGCTTACGTCATGTCACACGTCGATGCTTTCAAAGCGGCATCGAAAACAGCGGCAAGCGATTGGGGCACAAGCTTGGATCGCCAGTTGGAAGTGTTGCGCTTCTTGCAATCTTCGGAGGGCGCGATTGCTGGCGGTGTAACCAACAGCTGGATGGGGCGGTACGCACAGCCACCTGCGGGCACCACCATGTTCTACAAGATGCCGTATGTTGAAAAGCCGGTGTGGGAAGATCCTCCCAGCAACCAGTGGTTTGGCTTTCAAGTGTGGGGCATTGAACGTTCGGCGGCGTTGTATTGGTTGACCGGCGACGAGAAGGCCAAGATCATTTTGGACAAGTGGGTTGCTTGGGCCACAGCCAACACGCACTTGCTCGCCAACGGCAGTTACGAAATTCCTTCAACGTTGTTGTGGGAAGGCCAGCCCGGTAAAAACTGGGACAAAGAACACCAGAACTGGAACGGCGCAGACAAGAAGTTCAACGAAGGCCTGCACGTCAAAGTGGTTGATTACACGCAAGACGTGGGCGTGACTTCAACATACGCACGCACCTTGATCTACTACGGCGCGAAATCAGGCCGCCACGACATCTCGAAGATCGGCCAGGAACTTTTGGATCGTATGTGGAAGCTTTATCGTTCGCCCAAAGGGATCTCGAACCCAGAAACGCGCGGCGACTATAAACGTTTCAACGAATCGGCTGTGGTGCCTTCAAGCTTTAAAGGCAAGATGCCCAACGGCGACGTGATTGATTCCAACTCGACCTTCCTTTCCATTCGGACGAAGATTAAGCAGGATCCTGATTGGCCCAAGGTACAAGCCTTCCTATCGGGCGGCCCGCCTCCTGAATTTCACTACCATCGTTTCTGGGCACAAGCGGACATCGCACTTTCAAACGCAACGATGGCTTGGCTGTACCCGCAGGGCATCCCCACAAAGAAGGCCACAGCACCTGCAAAGACCCCTGCGGCGAAAGCCAAGGGTAAGCCTGCTGCAAAAGCTGGCGCCGCTAAGTAACACCACCGTTCCCACCGTCACTTCCGCATAAGAAAGCACACCCACATGAAGTTTGGTCATTTCGACGACGAGAACCGCGAATACGTTATCACCACGCCGAAAACGCCGTATCCCTGGATCAACTACCTGGGATCCGAGAATTTCTTTTCGTTGATTTCGCACCAAGCGGCTGGGTATTGCTTTTACCGAGACGCGCGATTGCGCCGCCTTCTGCGCTTCCGTTACAACAACGTACCGGCAGACATGGGCGGCCGTTACTTCTACCTGCGTGACAGCGGCGACGCGTGGACACCTACGTTCATGCCTATGAAGAAGGAACTCGATTTTTACGAGTGCCGCCACGGCATGGGTTACACAAAGATCACCGGCGAACGCAACGGATTGCGCGCCACGGCCACGTTCTTTGTTCCGCTGGGCTCCACCGCTGAAGTGTGTGAGTTCAAGGTTGAGAACCGTTCGGACGCGGCGAAGAAGGTGGAACTGTTCTCGTTTGTTGAGTTCTGCCTGTGGAACGCGTTGGACGATTCCACCAACTTCCAGCGCAACCTAAGCACAGGCGAAGTTGAAATTGGCAACGGCGGCAGCACGCTTTACCACAAGACAGAATACCGCGAACGCCGCGACCATTTTTCCTTCTTTCACGTGAATCGACCTGTTGCGGGCTTCGATACGGATCGCGAGACTTTCGTTGGTCTTTACAACGGCCTGCATGAACCCCAGGTTGTGTTAGGTGGCGAATGTCGCAATTCAGTGGCCAGCGGCTGGTCGCCGATTGGCGCGCACCAGCTGACGATGAATTTGGCGGCAGGCGAATCGCAGACGCAGATCTTCGTGGTTGGTTACGTGCAGAACCCTGTGGCAGAAAAGTGGGAAAAGCAGGGCGTTATCAACAAAACACGGGCAGACGCACTGACCGCAAAGTTCAACACGCCCCAGCAGGTTGCAGAAGCCTTGGCGGCTTTGGCAGCACATTGGGATTCGCTGCTTTCAAATTACCAGGTGTCTTCAAGCGACGACCGTTTGGATCGCATGGTGAACATTTGGAACCAATACCAGTGCATGGTGACGTTCCACATGTCGCGCAGCGCTTCGTTCTTTGAATCGGGCATTGGCCGTGGCATGGGCTTCCGTGATTCTAACCAAGATTTGCTTGGCGTGGTGCACATGATTCCAGAACGCGCCCGCGAGCGCATTTTGGACATTGCGGCCACCCAACGTGCGGACGGCAGCGCGTACCACCAGTACCAACCGCTGACCAAGCGTGGCAACGACGAAGTTGGCAGTGGGTTCAATGACGATCCTTTGTGGCTGATCTCAGGCGTATCGGCTTACATGAAGGAAACGGGCGACGACGCCATCTTGGACGTGCACGTGCCTTTCGATCACAACGTCGAAAAGGGCGGTTCGCTGCTTGAACACTTGCGTCGGTCCTTCGGCCACGTGCTGCAAAACTTGGGACCACACGGCTTGCCATTGATTGGCCGCGCCGACTGGAACGATT
>Ga0105046_10012027_pt1 | contig 13426 bp, 12 predicted proteins | sample MAT03_FD_78385 | JGI IMG/M metagenome (GOLD analysis project Ga0105046, IMG submission 78385) | Freshwater microbial communities from Lake Fryxell liftoff mats and glacier meltwater in Antarctica - MAT-03 (megahit assembly) | ecosystem: Environmental > Aquatic > Freshwater > Ice > Liftoff... | reverse complement strand
TGAAGTTACGGATATTATCCACGCGTTGTAATATCAGTAACCTTCGTATACATTGTCTGGGGCGAACCCTGTCAAGAAGCCATTTGCACCCGGTGCCGGAACCCCTCCCCTTTAACTCTCCGGACGCGACGAATTGCGAGAAGCCGTTCGAATCGCCGTGCAGCGAGTCCGCAAAGGGCATCCCGCGAAAAGCGTCTTGATGGTCGGGCTTCGCGGCGTCGGCAAGACGGTGTTGCTGGATCGCATGCGCAACGAGTCGGAAGGGGCTGGCGTTCACACGATGCGCATTGAAGACCCGAAGAGTCGTTCATTGCCAGCACTCTTGGCACCTCAACTGCGACAAGCACTGCTCCGTCTCTCCAAGAACGAGAAATCGAAGGACTCGGCCCAGTGTGCCCTTCGGGGACTGGCTGGCTTTGCCAAGGCATTGAAGCTCAAGTACCAAGACATTGAGGTCGGATTCGATTTCGATCCCGAACCGGGACTCGCCGATAACGGCGATCTAGAACATGACTTGCAGGCATTGCTGGAGGCGGTCGGTGAGGCCGCCAAAAAAGCCGATACTGCGCTCGTCCTCTTTATTGACGAACTTCAATACGTTGAGGACAGCGAACTCGCATCGCTCATCACATCGCTGCATCGCGTCGCACAGCGTCAACTCCCCGTGGTCTTAGTGGGTGCCGGATTGCCCCAGCTGCGTGGACGAATGGGCAAAGCCAAGTCATACGCAGAGCGGCTATTTAATTTTCCCGAAGTCGGTCCACTCACGGCACCCGCCGCGAGAATCGCGATCGCCAAACCTGCGAAAGCGGAAGGTGCGGACATCGACGAAGAGGCCCTGGAGCTGATTCTGCAGCAGACCCAACGATATCCCTACTTCTTGCAGGAGTGGGGAAAGCATGCCTGGGACACTGCTCAAGCCTCGCCGATTACTGTGGTTGACGTGCAACTTGCCACGAAGTCAGCGATCGCGGCGCTCGATGAAAGTTTTTTCAGAGTCCGATTCGACCGACTCACTCCCGCCGAGAAAAAGTACCTCCGAGCGATGGCTGGTCTGGGGCCCGGCCCGCACCGCTCGGGTGACATTGCAGATGATCTGAAACGCAAGGTGACTGCTCTGGGGCCAACCAGAAACAATTTAATCGCCAAAGGGATGGTGTGGAGCCCGAATCATGGAGACACAGCCTTCACGGTTCCACTCTTTGATGAGTCCACGTGCCGAATTACGCCCGGAGAGGACTGGCGGGAATAGGTTCCTCGATGTTTCACGTCGTCATGGTTCAGCAACGCTCACTTCATCCTCATCGAGTGCCCCTCGGTCGTAGCGATCGGGTGAGGTGAACGTCAATTGTGGAGACACTCACTCATGTGGCTGTGGCCTGATGTTTGGTGTCTGTTCCATCGGTCTTCTCAACCAATCACACTGGAGTCACGACATGTCGACTGGGTTTTCTTTAAGGCTTGCTCTCTGGACGGTTTTGGCTCTCTGGGGGAGCGCCCAACTGGCTCTCGCCCAGTCCGACCTCCCGCCCGGACTCTCCATCGAGGGCTATCCCGACCGCCACAGCCTCGCGCCGGGGGAGGAACTCGCCCTTCACACTTCGACCACTGCTGTCGACTACAGCATCGAGATTGCTCGTCTCGGAGCCGAGCGCAAGGTCGTCTTCCAGCAAGCCAAAATTCCCGGCGGTGGCTTCCACCCGATCCCCGAGCATGCCAGCTCGAACGGTTGCAACTGGCCGGTCAGCTTTAAGATGCCGATTCCAGCCGACTGGGCTACGGGCTATTACCAAGTGATCTTCCGCGTCATCGATGGGGGCGGCAAGTTCATCGTCCGCAACCGCCGCACTGCCGAGGCCGAAGCCTTCTTCGTCCTGCGTCCCGCTGAGCCGGGAAAGAACTCCAAAATTCTGCTCCAGCTCTCGACCAACACCTACAACGCCTACAACAACTGGGGCGGTGGCAGCCTCTACGCCTACCACGGGCGGGCTAACTTGCAGGGCCACCGCGTCTCCTTCCAACGCCCGCAATCGAGCCAGTACCCGAACTGGGAATACCCCTTCGTGCAATGGGCCGAGAAGAACGGCTTCCCCCTCGACTACGCCACCAACCTCGACCTCGAACAGCATCCGGAGATACTCAAGAACTACAAACTCGTCCTCAGCCTCGGACACGACGAATACTGGTCGGGTGGGATGCGGGATCAATTGGAAGCATACATCGGAACCGGCGGCAACGTAGCGTTCTTCAGCGGGAACACCTGCTGCTGGCAGGTCCGGCCCGAGGAGCATGGCCAGGCACTCACCTGCTGGAAGCAAGCCTTTAATACGGACCCCGTTTATAAAACCGATGACCTCCACACCCTCAGCACAATCTGGAGCGATCATCGATTGAAGCGGCCCGAGAATCAGCTGACCGGCGTCGGCTTCCTCTTCGGAGGATACCATTTAAGCCACGGCCAGTTCATGGACGGCAAGGGAGCCTTTAAAGTTCACCGTCCCGAGCACTGGATATTTGCGGGAACCGATCTTCAGCGCGACAGCGAGTTCGGCGCGCTGCACACGATCGTCGGATACGAGTGCGACGGGTGCGAACTGACCTGGAAAGACGGCCTCCCCACCCCCACCCACCGCGATGGAACCCCCGACACGTTCGAGGTCCTCGCGACCTGCCCCGCGAAATGGGATGCCGGGGACTGCGTGTGGTACGCCCAGTGGGAACGCGGCCGCGTCGGCAACGCCTGCCTGGGCGTCTATACGCGTGGCGGCACCGTCTTCACCTGTGGCTCGACCGATTGGGCCCACGGCCTGCGCGGCGGTGACCCCAGCACCGAAAAAATCACCCGCAACGTACTGGAGAAACTCGGGAGATAAGAGCCAGCGAAGGGAGCCGTCCTTGTTTCACCGGACCAAAGTTTAATCCGCTCGGACCTGGATCTTGCGCGGTTCAGTCTTCGGGATGCGGGGTAGTAACAGGTCCAGCACCCCGTTCGAAATCTTGGCTGTGATCCGGTCGTGGTCGACGTCATCGCTCAGGATGAACGACCGCACGAAATCGCCGACATGGTATTCCTGGTGGATCAGCGTCGCTCCGGCGGGGGCTTGCTCGACGACGCGGCCCAGCAGGGTCAGCTTGTTGTCCTGGACTTGGACATCGAGCGTCTCAGCTGTGACGCCGGGGAGGTCGGCGCGGAGGACTAAGCCTTCGGGCGTCTCGAAAATATCGATCGGCGGGGTGCAGACCCAGTGCTGTTGCGGCGGTGGAACGGCCGGGGTGTCCTGAGTGCGCGAGGGCAGATCGGAAGAGCGGGGATTGAGTTCGGGGGTCATGACCGCTCGCCTCTCGTCTCGATCGTCAGCGGGGCCGTGTGGCCGTCGCTGACTGGGATTTGCCGGGGCACAGTCGACGGGGCCTTGGGGAGATGCAGCTTCAGGACGCCGTTGTTGAGTTCGGCGTGCAGTCCGTCTTCCTGAACCCGTTCGGGCAGGGTGAAGCTACGTTCCCACTGGCCTTGAGCGCGTTCGCTGCGGCGGAACTGTTGTTCGTTGATTTCGGGGGTCGAGGTCCGGCGACCTCGAATCGTCAGCTTGCCATTCGCCACGCTCAGGTCGAGGTCTTCGACCCGCGTCCCAGGCAATTCGGCGGTGAGAAGGTACTCCCCCTCCAGCTCATAAATATTGACTGCCGGAAAGGGGCGACCGATCCGCAACCCCTCGAACGCCATGTTCACGCTGTGCAGCAGATGGTCCATCTCCCGCTCAAGATCGCGGAAGGCGTCGAAGGCACTCCCCCAACGAAAAACAGGCATGATGGCACTCCAGAAGCAGGAACCCGACTCCGGTGAGTCAGAGATGCAAAGTCTGTTCCCCCAGTGACTCGAAGCTGTACTTGCGACGTAACTCGTTTGATGAATATTGGATACGAGGCGATCAGTCTAGTTTGGCAGACGAGTGAGATCGACAAGCCTGCCACCTTGACAGCATAGGAAGCGTGATGGCCGCCTGGGGTTCGAGCGAGAAATCAGGCTGGGCGGGTCGCCATTCCCCGTAGCGACGTTCGCCGGAACGGGGGCGACTCCAGCTGGACTTCGAACTGGAGAACGACATTCTAATCGAGACCCGCCGGAGTTGGGTTGGGGAGCCGAGCAGAAAGGCACGCGGGCGGGTACTTGCCCACCTTCTGGCGAAGGTCGCTACGGGGGGATGCCTATTTTTCGACCGCTCGAATTAAATACCTATCACCACTCGCCCCGCCAATCCGCCCTTAAGAATCTGCTCGACCGCTGGGGCGAGCTGATCGAGCGAGACCACGGTCTTGCCTGCGTCGAGGTGCCTTGGCTTCCAGTCGGTGGCGAGGTGCTCCCAGATCTCAAGGCGCCGGTCGTCGGGGCACCATGCGGAATCGATCCCCGCCAGCGTAATGCCGCGCAGAATAAACGGGTAGACGGTCAGCGACAATTCCGCTCCGCCGACCACTCCACACGCCGTCACACAACCGCGATGCTGCACCCCACGCAGCAGTGTCGACAACATCGTTCCGCCCACAGTGTCGACTCCACCCGCCCACGTCGCAGCGAGCAATGGCCGGTTCGGTGCCGCGAGAAACGCCTCGCGATCCAGGACCGTTCTGGCCCCCATCTCCTTCAACCACTCCGCCCGATCACTCTTTCCCGTGACAGCTGTGACCTCATACCCGAGTTGAGCGAGAATCTGCACCGCCAGCGAGCCAACTCCGCCCGTGGCCCCGGTGACGACGATCGGCCCCCGCTCGGGAGTGATCCCGGCATGGATCAATGCCTGGACTGACTGTGCGGCCGTGAAGCCCGCCGTGCCGATGGTCATCGCCTCTTCCAGCGTCAACCCGGCAGGTCTCCGCACGAGCCAAGCTGCGGGGAGGCGAACGAACTCGGCCCACCCGCCCCAGCGCTCGACGCCCAGCTCACGCCCGGTCGCGATGACCTCGGTCCCGACCGGGAAACGCGGTGCCGAACTTTCGACCACCACGCCCGCCGCATCAATCCCCGGCACGTGCGGAAACTTCCGAGTGATCCCCGGATTCCCGGTGGCTGCGAGTGCGTCCTTATAGTTCAGCGACGACCACTGCACCTGGACCGTCACCTCGCCTGCAGGCAACTCAGCGGTCGGACGCTCGGTCAACGAGGACGAGACAATCCCGTCCGAAGACTTCTCGACGACGTAGCAGCGGAGTTGAGCGGGGAGAGGCATGACGAGTGCTCGAATGTGGCCAGCGAGCGGGGCGGCATAAGCCCCCAGTGATCGAGAGGCACATGTCCGAAGTCGCTTGAGCATATCAAGAATAGCGGTGCAGGATCGTAGTCTGGACCCCGAGGCCCGGACAGAACCGACCTAGCCGTCCATTCTCCGTTCGGCCCGTGAGAAAAGTGCCCCGCCGCTACTCCACCGGATTCGTGGCTCAGTGGAACAACCCTTGTGAGCTGAAGGCGGGGACTTGGGCTTCGGTTTCGAGGCGGTGGGCGATCTGTTCCAGTTCGCGAATCGTCGGTGGAGCCTGGCGGGCGGCGAGTTGCAGGATATCGATTTGCACCGTCGCGGGCAGCCGGGCCATCAGCTCGCCGACTTGTTGCGAGGGGAGGACGCTGACCACGCGGGCCAGGGTCTCGGCGGGCTCCATGAGCAGCGCGGGTAGCCAATCGGAGAACCGCGACGTGACCAGGAACTCCAGCGGATTCGTATGCAGCGAGGCGTCGTGCAGCAGCGAATCAGCGGTCGATGCCATGTCGGTGACCTCTTCCTCTCCTCGTCGAGCGGCCACAATCGCCCAGCCCAGAGCGAAGAAGACCAGCCCAACTCCGCACAACGGATAGAGCACCGACGGATCACGCAGCGGGTCGAGCGAACCCGTCGCCGCGACCACGGGCACGCTCGCGATCCGCTCACCCGGGATCAGATCGATCACCACCTCTGGGGAGGGACCGGTATCGGGCAGTGCGTCGTCGACCCGTTTTTGCAATTGACGATTCACATCGCGCTCCACGACTTCAAAATTCGCCTCGTCGTTCGTAGACAGCATCTCCTGTTTGCGAAGGTAGAACTCTTCCGGGACGGCCAAGTGGACATGGACCAGTTCGGCCATCTCCTGATTAAGCCCCAGTAAGTTCGACGCCGACTTGGCATCGTGTGGCTTCGACCCTTTGACGGTCTCCAGAGAGGGGAGCACCCCCACAGCTGCGAATCGCGTCTCGCTGGGCCTGGAGGCGGAATCGCTTGGCAAGCGGGCGGTCAGATGATCGAGCGGGTCGGCCCATGGATGCTCGACGGCTGCCTGGAAGGGCACGTCGTCAATGAAGACCCCCACCCGGATGCCGTCGACATGTTGCAGCAGCTGTTCAATGCGGCGGCGGTAGATGGCGGAGCGTTCGTCGCGTTGTTGATCTTGTTGGCGTTTGAGTGGTTCGTCGGTCGTGGCTTCGTAGGTGATGCGGCGGTCGAGGTCCATGACAATGACATCATTCGGGGAGAGATTCGCCTTGCTGCCCGCGACTGCTGAGCGGACGGAGCGGATGATTTCGGGAGTAATCTCCGAGCCAGGCTGGGGCTTCAAGTAGACCGTTGCGCGGGACTTGGCCTCGCGATTCCAGCCGAGCGACTTGTCATCATCCCAGACCACATCGGCGTGGGCGATCCCCGACAATTGATTCAGCATGCGACTGATCTGGCGAGCTCGGGCGATCTCTCGAGCGGCGTCGCGTTCGCGCGTTCCGGAGAAGTGACCGAGCTTGGCATTCGCCGCTTCCCATTCGTCCGCCCAGCGAAGGTCGGACGATTCATCGGCGTGGAGCGCCGCCCCTGCGGCTTCCGCCGATTCGGTCGGGACTTGTAGTTGTCCGTTGGCATATTCGAATTGAGCGACGCCGGCTTGTTGCAGTCGACGGCGGACTTCGTTCGGGTTCTGGCTGAGCGGAGAGGGCACCGACAGCACGGTCATCTCGGCTTGCGAGTGACTGGTGAGTTGCAAAATGCCGAGCACCAGAGCAATCGCCACCACAGCGAGACCCATCCGCCCGCGCGGGGATCGCCACCAAGGGATCGGTCGATCATGTTCAGAGTGAAGGTGTTCGTCCATAGGAGGCTGCCAAGCGGCAAGAGGTCAAGTGGCGAATGACAAGTAGGAAAAACTGACCACTGAAAACTGATGACTGAAAACTTCTTCACCCAACGACACGGGCCGCCGCTCACGCGACGGCCCGGATGTGTGCGGCCTGGTTAGGCCACCTTGGCAATCTTGTTCGAGCCGGGGCCCCCACGCGGCGGGTAGCCGTACTCGCGGAGCTTGCCCGAGAGAGTGCGGATGCCAATCTCCAAAGCCTTCGCGGTCAGTTCGCGATTGCCCGCATAGCGGTTGAAAGTCGCTTCGATCAGCTTGCGTTCCATCTGGGCCAGCGTCATCCCGGGATCGGTCGCTTCGCCTTCTTCGCGTTGCTCCATCCAGGGTTCGAGATCGGCCACAGCGATCTCGCTCGATGAGGCGATCGAGCAACAACGGCTGATCACGTTTTGCAGCTGACGAACATTGCCCGGCCACGGATGGTTCCGCAGACGCTGCAATGTGTCCGAGTTGATCCGCTTCTGCGACTGGCCTTCGCGGACCGAGCACTCCAACAGGAACTGTTCGGCGAGCGGAGCCACATCTTCCGGACGATCACGCAGCGGCGGAACCACAATCGTGTGCTGCTTGCACAGCCGCAACAGCTCGCGGTGGAACTTGCCTTCGTTGACCAGCTGGTTCAGGTCCGCATGCGAGCTGACGATGATCCGAACTCGAACGCTGATGTCTTCGTGGCTTCCGTGATGACGGAAGGTCCCCGTCGACAGGACTCGTGCCAGCTGCTCCTGCAAAGGAACGGACAGTGTTTCCACGTCTTCCAGGAGGAGTGTCCCCCCTTGTCCGTTGGCCAGGCGACCAGGCTGATGCTCGTCACCAAAGAGTTCTTGCTCCAGCAGGTTCGAAGCCAGCACGCTGCTGCACAACTTCAGGAACGGGCTGCGAGTGCCGAAGCGGGCGACATGGATCGCACGAGCGACGACGGTCGTTCCGACTCCGGATTCTCCAGAGACCAGCACCGGTCGGTCGTGTTCGCTGGCGGTCTGAACCAGGCGGCGGACATCGTCCATCACCGGGCTGATGCCGACGAGATCGTCGAACATCCGACCTTCGAGTCGCCGCTTCAGTTGCAGGTTCTCAGCCACCAGTCGGGAACGACCGACAGCAGAGAAGAGCAACCGTCCCAGCTTCTCGGGAGTACACGGCGGGTCGAGCACATCGCAACCGGCGGGCTGAGCCCACACCGCTCGATCGGCGAGTGCCGGGACCACAATGAACTGTGTCGGTTTACCCGCAATGCGGACCGTCGAGTTCAGGTTGCGGATCACCTCATGGGAGGACGGTTCGTCCAGCACACATGCGGAGAAGTCGTCCGTGGACAACCCCTGACGCAGCTCATCCAGAGTGGCATACATCACGGCTTCGTAGCCATTTTGTCTGACCACCAGTGCGAGTCGCGACCGGGAGGGTTCATGAACTGACCAGACGGCAACACGTCCTGTGAGCCGAATCGTGGCAGGCATCTGCGAGTCCATCATGGCTCGGGAAACCTTTTTCAAGAGGGGATCGGAGCGTACGCTGAGCGGGACATCGGCGAGTGCCGATGCCTGTTCAGGTGCAGAAACGATGTGGGGAAGGGGAGGGGGTGACAGCTGCGTCGGGCGGGCGGAAATCGAAAAAGGACTCTGTCAGTGATTCGCAGCATCGGTCCGATCTTGGGCAGCCAGTGGAGAACCGGCAAGAAGTCCAAGGATCAGTTTTTCGCAGCGAGTCACCTTATCGACGGAGCTTCCTCGGGTGACCGCGTGGTTCGCACGCCGCAACTGACGAAGGGGAAGGGAGTTGGTGAGGGGGAATTTGGTGGGAGACGTGATGGGGGGATTAATAGTCCCCCCTCGCGAAGTGGGTCAAGCGGTCTTCATGAGTGTTTCTAGAACTTCTGGACACAATTTACTTTTTTGCCAAACCCGTTGTAGAGCTGACAACAGTGATGACTTCGTCCTGTAAAAAACCTAGTGAAATCGCTGTTTAGTGGACCAGAGAAGGGGGTTCAGGACCGGTCACTACAACGCAGTGCATCCCGCGTGCCAAATTTTCGAAGACAGAAATGACACCCTGAAGTCGCATTTTGTGAGCCGCCAGACGCGAGCCGCTGGCTCCTCCCATCCCTACACAAACGCCAATTCATTCCGCAGCCCTTACCGTTGCCTTTCGCTCCGCGAAAGAGCGTCCCCTCATGGGGCAGCGAGACACAACCGTCTCCTCATGTTCTTCGGAACACGGCCAGTGAATGCTCCCGTCTCAGTGCGTGCATCCCAAACGTCGGCGATGACCGAATTCCGCTCCCGCTCCCTCTCCCGCCACTGGCGACAGGGCTTTCGGAGGACGCTGGGCTGTGGGGGAGGAGGGCCGGGGCGAGGGGGGCCGAAATAAATTTCCAGATCGCCCACGCGCCTGCACCCTCACCCCCGCGATCACGAACACCTGGAACATCTCGCCGGTCGCAGGAGATCGGGAACTGGAAAGTCGCCACTGAGATTGGAGTCACACACTCCTGCCTCCGAACTAAAGTGATCGTAAGGTCGAAGCCCCATTCAGAAACCGCTCTAATGGACCTTTCGCACCGCTCTGCCGTCCTTGCACCCCCATGAAAGAGACCCCGCACATGAGCATCCTCGATCGGTTTCGCCTCGATGGCAAACGGCTCTTCATCACCGGCGGCAGTCGGGGGCTGGGCCGTGAGATGGCGCTCGCGATCGCCGACGCGGGAGCCCATGTCGTGCTGGTCGGTCGGGACCAGGAAAGCCTTCAAGCCACCGCCGCCGACATCCGAAATCTCGGTCGTGAAGCCCTCGTCCTCGTGGGCGATGTCGGTCAACCCGCCGAGTGCGAGGCTGTTTGTCGCCGCGCTCTCGCCGAGGTAGGGTCGATCGACATCCTCATCAACAATGTCGGTGGTCGACGGGTGAACGTGCCCGTCGAGGAACAGACCCTTCAGCAGTGGTACGAGATTCTCGACCTCAATCTGACCAGCACGTTTCTCTGCACCAAAATCATCGGCGGGGCGATGTTGTCGCGAGGACAGGGGGGGCGGGTCATTAACGTCGCCTCGATCTCCGGCTTCATCGCCAATCGCGGCATCGGCGGTCGCAGCTACGAGACCGCGAAGGCGGCTGTGATTCAGTTCACGCGAGCCACCGCAGCTGACTGGGCTCCGCGAGGCGTCACCGTCAATGCGATCTGTCCCGGTGGTTTCATGACCGCTCCGAACGTCCGCTGGGCCAGCGAGAACCCCGAGGTGATCTCGAAGTTCCGGGCCGAGATTCCCACCGGAGAATTCGGCCAACCCGCCGACCTCGGCCCGCTGGCCGTCTACCTGGCCAGCGACGCCTCGCGTTACATGACCGGAGCGTCTCTGGTCATCGACGGGGGATATACGCTCTGGTGACGAGTGATCCTCGTCCGCGATGTCGATGCTCGATTTGTCTCTCTGTCACATTCTCCCCCCAGTTATGCCGAACCAACGCCTCCCCCCGACTCGCCTGAAGATCGCTCAGATCCTGCTCTATGTCGGATTGCTGGGCGTCGCGGGTGAATTAGTCCTGGGTCACAAAGAGCTACTGCTCGGCGGGATGTCATTGGCCTTGACCGGAGCAGTCCTCGGAATGCATCGCCTCACCTGCCCGCAATGTGAAAAAAAACAAACCTCCGTCTGCGTCGAGATCGAACACTGCCAGTCCTGCGGTTCTGCCCTCTTCTAGAGCAGGTTCAGAATCTGTCTTCAGCCGGGACAGATAAGAATGTCTGTCCTACTTTAGTAGAGCAGACATTCCTGTCTGTTTTTCTGACTGAAGACGATTTCTGAATCTGCTCAAGTCACGAGTCACCCGGCCAGGTTTGTAGTCTGGACCCCAAGTCAGGACCGAACGAGCGTCTGCCTCGGTTCGACTTTCGCCCCGTGGATCACCCCGCACGGCCACGCACTGTTTCATTTCGAGGTTACTTCTGCTGACTGAAAACTGAGAACTGATGACTGAAAACTTGCCCAGTGTGAAACACTGCGGCACCACGCCCATGATTGCTTTTGACCGCGAATCGGGGCACAATTCGCTCTCACTGCGTGCCCGAAATCCTGCCTCGGGACCACGCTGGTGATTCATCACCCGGATTGGAGTTCCGCGACCCATGGCTATGAATGTCAAGGCCCTTGCCTCAGCTGCTTTGTCCGCCCACAAGGGTGTCTTGCGTCTTTCGCCGACGTGGGTACCGCGGTCGTTCCTGCAACCCGGTCGCCGCCTGAAGCTCCATCCAGACGACTACTACGCGCTCGGCACCCATCGCGGCGGCATCGACGAGCGGTGGTTCGCCTCGACCACGGAAGCCGCCAACGACAACCGAGCTGCCGACGAAGGCCTCAGCTATGTCGTCGCGGGCAAGGAAAAATTCCTGCTGCGGGACGCCGTCGCCGAACTCGGGGCCGAGATGGTCGGCAGCTACATCTGGAAGAAGTACAAGAAGTGGCCCGTCTACTCCAAGTTCTTCGACAACATGGGCCCCATCCCCCACCACATGCACCAGAACGCCAAGCAGGCCAAGCTCGTCGGCCAGGAAGGCAAGCCCGAGTCGTACTACTTCCCACCCCAGCTGAACAACGTCGGGAACAATTTTCCCTACACGTTCATGGGCCTGGAGCCGGGGACGAAGAAGGAAGACGTGATCCGCTGCCTCGACAACTGGAACAAGGGAGACAACGGCATCCTCGATCTGTCGAAGGCGTACCGCTTGAAGGTCGGGACCGGCTGGCTGATCCCACCGTGCGTGCTGCATGCACCGGGTTCGCTGCTGACCTATGAACCGCAATGGGGCAGCGATGTCTTCGGCATGTACCAGAGCATGGTCGAGGGCCGGGCGGTGCCACGGGCGCTGCTGACCAAGGATTTTCCCAAGGAAAAGCACGACAATAACAAGTACATGGTCGAGGCCCTCGACTGGGAGCGGAACGTCGATCCCGACTTCAAGGACAACAACTACCTCGAGCCGATCATCTGCTCCGGCAGTGCCAAGGAAGGGTTCTTCGACCGCTGGATCGTCTACGGCAGAATCGACAAGGAGCAGAACTTCACCGCCAAAGAACTGACCATTAACCCCGGCGTGAAGGTCACCATCCAGGACGGCGGAGCCTACGGCTGGATCACCGTCCAAGGCGAAGGCCGCGTCAACGGCATGAAGCTGCAAACCCCCGCCATGATCCGCTTCGGCCAAATGACCGAAGACGAAGTCTTCGTCACCGCCCCCGCAGCTGCCGAAGGCGTCGTGTTCGAGAACACCGGCACCGAACCCCTCGTCGGCCTCCGCTACTTCGGCCCCGAAGCCCAAAAGAACGCCCCGAACGTGGGGGATCACAAGAAGGGCAAGAAGTGAGCGAACCAGCGAGCGGCAGACGTGAGTCTGCCGAGTGAATCGGAAACGTCAGCGCCCGGAGTCTCGCCGGGCGCTGACGCCCCGTACTTCCGTGAGCCGCCAGGCGCTAGCCACGGGCTCTTTTTCACTCCCTCCCGAGAAGTTTTTTTGACAACGCACAAAAGGCGCCAGCCCGATGCCCATCCTCAAACTCACTCCCCAAGAGATCGGCCAGCGCGGCGAAGCGATTTATAACCTCACGCTGCGCGCGATCCTCGAACCCGAGCATCGCGGCCAGTTCGTCGCCATCGACATCGAATCTAGCGACTACGAAGTCGCGGACGAGGCTCACGACGCCAGCAACCAACTCCGCTCCCGCCACCCGGACGCCCAAATCCTCGTCGAACGCATCGGCTACCCCGCAGCTTTTCGCGTCCGACACGTGGGACCCGCCCGATGATCACGGGCAGAATCGATGCCGACTGGCAAGCGATCGTCCCGCTCGTGGTACAGCACCGCGACCCAACACAGCCCACGGTCACGATCGACTTCATGATCGACACGGGGTTTACAGGCTTCTTGTCCATTCCAGCCAACTGGGTCGATCGACTCGGCTTGAGCGTCGTCGACATTCAACGCGGCATCACAGCCGATGGACGAGTGGGCTACTTCGAGACGGTCGATGTCACCATCTAATGGCACAACCAACCCCGAATCATCCGCGCCCAAATACCCGATGAACCACTGATCGGCACCCGACTCCTACGATCCCATCAAGCCCACCTCTGCTGGGTCACCGGTGAAACGTTCGAACTGCAACCTATCGCGGACTAACAGCCCATGGGGCAAGTTGCATTCCGAATACTGCCCCGCTAAAAAGTAGTCACACAAGCAACACCCGCAAGCCGAGCCGGAACCCTCAGCGCCCGGAGTGATCCTCCGG
>Ga0105046_10012025_pt1 | contig 13427 bp, 12 predicted proteins | sample MAT03_FD_78385 | JGI IMG/M metagenome (GOLD analysis project Ga0105046, IMG submission 78385) | Freshwater microbial communities from Lake Fryxell liftoff mats and glacier meltwater in Antarctica - MAT-03 (megahit assembly) | ecosystem: Environmental > Aquatic > Freshwater > Ice > Liftoff... | reverse complement strand
CGCGGTCTTGCCGAACACCGTCAGCAGGATGGGGAAGATGATGAACATCTGAATTCCCAACCCGACCAGCACGACGCCGACATACGCCCCCAACGATTGCAACAAGCCGAACCCGAATTGCGCGGTGTTCGAGAAGATCAGGGCGAACACGCCATACGGAGCGATTCGCATGGCCACCCCGATGATGAACACCATCAGTTCGCCGACGGCTTCCAGCACCGGCAGCATCGCGGCCGACAGGTGATTCGGAATCCGCGTCAGGCCGACGCCGATGAGCAGGGCGAAGACGATCACGCCGAGCATGTTGGAATCGGCCGCCGCGCCGATGGGGTTGCGGGGGATCATGTTCACGAACGTGTCCACGCCGAATTCGGGCGGTTTGGACTTCTCGTCCGCCTGCCCGCCGTAAGCGGCTTTCATTTGCGCGACGGTGGCCTCTGGTAGCCCTTTGCCCGGCTGAACGATGTTCACGAGTGTCAGCCCGATGACGACGGCGATGCCGGACGTGAGGAGGAAGTAGGCGAAGGTGCGTGCCCCCATGCGGCCGAGGCGGGACAGGTCGCCGAGCTTCGCCACCCCGACCGCCAAGGACGCGAACACCAGCGGGATGACCGTCATAATCAGCAGGTTGAGGAACACGCGGCCGAGCGGATCGGCCACATTGCGGACGAGCCAACCAACGGGGGTGGCGTTGGTCGTGGTCCCGACGAGGGAGGCGACATTGCCCGCGTCGGGGCCGCTCGCGGACACCGTGAAGTTGCCTTTCGTCCAAACCGTCGAAGTGAGGACCGTCGCGCTGCCGGCCGGGTCGATGGACGCCAGCACGCCCGTTTTACCGGCGGATTTATTGACGGTGGCGATCAGGGCCTTTTGGTCGCCGGCGTTGCCCGCGCTCAAGCCGACCCCGACGCCGTTGATAGTGAGTGTGGCTTTCTGATTCTCGGTGAAGGCGGCCGTCTGCCCGTCCGCCCGCGCTCCACTCTTGGCAAGCAGGGCGTTCGCCGCGCAGCCGGCGATCGCGCCGAGTACGAGAGCGATCAGGATGCTACGGTGCGGGACCGTGTGTTGGGCGGACATGGCGGCCTCGGGTCGGCGGTGGGTCGGCGGATTTTGGCGAACGGCGCGGCGTCAGCCCGCCGGTGTTTGAATATGAACCGGCGGGCTCACGCCGTGCCGTTCGCCCGGTTAAGGGCGATCAAACACCAGCAAATCGTGCCCGTACCAGAGTTGCGGAATCCATTCGCGAGAGCGAAGTGTCAACCCGCCGGCCGTCGCCCACTCGGTTACGCGGTCGGAGTCAACGTAATGAATCCACTCGCGGACCATCACCAGGTCGTGCAGGCGGTTCATCCACGCCCGCCAGCGCGGGCGCGGCGAGATGTCCTTGTAAAGGAACGTGCCCCCCGGTGGGACGGCCGCGACCGCTTGGGAAATCGCCGACTGCTGGGCGGCCACGGGGACGTGGTGCAGAACGTCGATCATCGCCACCACGTCGAAGGTGCCCACCGGCCACGGGTCGCGGACATCCAGGCGGACAAACTTCGGGGCCGATTTCTCCGCCGCCGCGAGACGCTTCGCCGCCAACCCCGCGACGGCAATCGCTTTCCCGTTGGAATCGAACCCGACGCAGGGTCCGAGTGGGCGCGTGTCGGCCGCGAGCGCCAACAGCAATCCCGCGCCGCAGCCGATATCCAGGACGCGCGAGCCGGGCGGGACGAAATCGAGCAACCGGGTGAACGGGCAAATGTACGGCCGCAACGACTGAATCGTGCGCGTCGCGCCGGAGGCGTCGGCGTAGAGCCGTTTGGCGGCGGCCTTCAGGTCGCGGTTGCGTAGTGGTGCGGGAGTGGTCATCAAAAGTGGGCCAGGCGGGCGACACCGACGGTGACGGCGAGCAACCCCAGGATGGCCCAACTGGCGCGGGCCTTCAGGCCGAACACGATGGGGTCGTCGTGCATCCGGCCGCGTTCGGTGTGCAGCCACAGCCGGCACACCCAAAGTAGTAACAGCGGCACGCTCGCCAACAGCACCTCCGGCGTGGCGTACACGGCCACCCCCATCGGCGACCGCACATACAGCGCTAGCACCAGAGCCGACGCGAACCCGCTGGCGATCCCGAACCGGCTGAGCAGGTCCAGGTCGCTGACCCGATACCCCCGTGTGTGGCCGTCCGCCCCGTGCTTGTCCCGCACCCGCATAAGCTCCGTCACGCGCTTCAGAAAACCCAGGCTGAGGAAGAAGAACCAGGAGAAGCCGAGCAGCCACTCGGACGCGACGATGCCGGCCGCCGCCCCGCCGCCGATGATGCGGATCATGTAGAACGCGGCCAGCACGAACACGTCGATGAGGGCCAGTTTCTTCAGCACCGCCGAGTAAGTGAGCGTGAGCGCGGCGTAAAACGCCAGCACGATCCCGGCCGTGACGGACACCGCGAACCCGACCGCCAACCCGCCCAAGAGCAGCAGCGGCCCGCCGACCATCCCCCAACTGACCGGCAAATCCCCGGCCGCGAACGGCCGACGCCGCTTGGTCGGGTGCTTGCGATCCGCCGCTAAATCAAAGAGGTCGTTGAGGACGTACAGCGACGAGGCGGTCAGCGAGAAGGCGACGAAGTACACCAACACATCAAGCAATCGGGCGAGTTCGCCGTACTTGTGCGCGGCCACCAGGGGCACGAACACCAGCACGTTCTTCACCCACTGATGGACTCGCAGCGCCTTCGTCACCGCCTTCAACAGTGGCTTCCGTCCACCGAATTCGGCCCCCACCGTCGCTACCGCCGCCGCTTTCGCCCGTACTGCACGGCTGCCGTTCGCCACGAACGCCGTGCGGCACTCGCGCCACACGGCGACATCGGTCGCGTCGTTGCCGACGTAATCGAAACCCTTCGCGCCGAACCGGGCCACGAGCGCCGCGACCTTGTTCCGGCCGCGCAGGTTCACCGCCCCGTCGGACGCCAACACCTCGTCGAACAGCCCGACGTGATCGGCGACCGCGCGGGCGGCGCGGGCGTCGGCGGCCGTCACCAGTATGAGCGTTCGACCGGCGGCTTTCTGTTCGCGGAGGAAGTCGAGCAGGTCGTCGGTGTAGGGCAGGGCGGTCGTGTCGAGGGGCACCGCCTCGGCCATACGGGCCTTCAGCCGCGCCTTGCCGCCGAGCAAGGACGTGGACACCGCGAGTAGTTTGAGCGGGGACGATGTGAGCAGCGCGGCGGCCGACTCATACAGCGTGTCGGATTTAATCAGGGTGCCGTCGAGATCGACGCACAGGGGGACCGGATCGGGCACGGCGGGCGGGGTCATGGGGAACCGGAGTGGGGCAGGGGCGGCGCGAATGCCCGCACCGGCGAAGTGTATTGCGAGAGGTGCGGTCGGGCGAACCGCCGATAGGCGGCTTCAACTTCCGACGCCAAACGCCCGGTGCCAAATTGCATGACCGCCGTCCGCCGCGCGGCTTCGCCCAACCGACGGCGAAGGCTGGTATCCGTCAGCAATCGCGTCAGGACGGAAGCGAGCGCGGGGACATCGCCGGGCGAGTGGCCGAGGGCGTCTTCACCGTCGCGGAACAGCTCGGCCGCGCCGCCGGCCGCCGACACCACCACCGCGCGACCGCAACTCATCGCCTCGGCCACGGTCAGCCCGAACGGCTCCGGCCGGGTGCTGGCGTGAACCACGATGTCGAGCGAGCGGTACACCGACACCGGGTCATCTTGGAACGGCACCAACCCGACGCGGCCCGTGAGTCCGTGCATCGTCACCCGCGCCGCCAACTCTTCGTGCGTGACTTGCGAACCGCCGGTCGAGTAAATCGGTCCGCCGATGACGTACCCGCGGAAGGCCAACGTGTCGGGCAGTTTCGCCAGCGCATCGAGGAACACCCCATGTCCCTTCCAGTTCGCGTAGGTGGCCACCAGTCCGATACGAAGGACGCCCGGCGCGGCCGGTGGCAGCCCGGCAAGGAGGTCGAGCGCGTGCGGGTCGCCGGGTCCGGACGCGAAATGGGCCGTATCCACGGCATTCAGCACCGTTCGCACCCGAAAGCCGGGCAACAGGCGTTGGGTATCGCGGCGAATCGCGTCCGAGATGGCGATTCCCCCGGTCGCGGCGACGCGGGCGAGTTTCAAACCCCACTTCGCAACGGGTCGTTCGGAGTAGAAGTCGTGCAGATGCCAAACAAGTGGGGTGCCGGACGGCTTGGCCGCTGCCGTGAGGAGGTGAGCCTTCAACCCGTTCGAGTGGATCAGGTCGGGCTTGAGTTGCTTAAGAAGTGCTTGGAGACGCAGCACGAATCGCCCGGTCGCGGGTAAGAGCGAGAGCAGTCGTCGGGGCCGACGGGCTTGACCGCGAAGGGCGGTGTCACCGGTCGCAGCGAGCGACTCCGGCAGTGGGAGGACGTGAACAGCCACGCCGAGCGCTTCCAACCGCGACCGGAGCGGCCCGTCGGCGAAAAGTATTGCCGACCGCCGTGCGGCCGGCAGGGATTCCCGCACCGCCCCGACCCACGTCGAGAGCACCCGCTCCGCGCCGCCAACGGTGCCGACCGGATTGACGAAGATGACGCTCACCGGTGTGCGAGGAGCAGTTGGTCGAAGAACGCGAGGTGGGCGCGTGCGACGTGGGACCAGTCGAATTCATCCGCAGCCCGTTGCTGCCCCCGCTCGGCCAATTCGGCTCGGAGTCGCGGATCGACGATCAGGTCGCGGATTGCGGTCGTCCAGCCGGAGACATCCTTCTCCCCCACGACAATCCCAGCCTGATTCAGGATGAACGGGATTTCACCACTATCACTTCCGATGACGGGGACGCCGGCGGCAAACGCTTCGATGATCATGCGGCCGAACTGTTCCCGCCAGCGGGGGGTCGTCTGACTCGGCGCGCAGAGGACCGCCATTGCGTTCAGGTAGGCCGGCACGAGGTCGTGAGTCACGTCGGTACAAATCCGGACCCGGTCTCCGTGGCGGGTGGCCCATGCCCGGAGGCGCGACTCCATCGGGCCGGCCCCAACTAAGAGTGCTCGCCATGGCGTCACGAGGCCGTCCAACGCCTGCCTGAGGAGGTCGAGACCTTTCTCCGGGACGAAGCGGCCGAGGAAGCCGATCACCGGTGGGCCGAGGGTGTCCCAGCCGAGCTTCTGTAGAATGGTTCGACCCGCCGCCCGATCCGGTCGGAAGGCGACCAAATCGACACCGAGAGGGATGCGGGCTTTCGGCTTGTCGTAGGCGGGGCGGGCCGACAGCGTCCGCTCGACAAGCGACCCGCTACAGATCCAGCCGGCGGCCTTGCCCATGGCGTATCGTTCGATCGCTCCGAATGGTGGCGGGTACGACTTGCTCAGACTCTGGGCCGTCCGGAAAACCAGCGCGGCACGAGGATCGGTCCACCACGCCACCTGCCCGCCAGCCAGGATGTACGGCTCCTCCCAACAGTGGACGACATCCCACCCGTCCGAGAGAAGTGACCGAAGTCGCCGGCCGTAGACGAATCCATGGACGCGGGTCGTGAAATAGGCGTTAAGTGGGACGACCCGACAAGGCTCTTCGATCTCGCGGGCGAGGCGAACCGGGCGCAGGTCATTCCCGTGAAAGGCGACCGGTGCTGCGACGACGACCTCCCAATTCTCGCCGCCGATGCGGGACATCTCGTGGGCCAGTCGTCGGTTCATCCCGACCGCGTAGGAGTGGCCTAATGTCAGCAGCCGACGAATTGCAGGTTTTGTTCTTGTGTTCACTATTTGGCTGCGTCAGTTTGAGTGAGCCCGCGGCTGCTGCCCGTGTGGTTCTCGCCCGGGGGCGTGATGAGGTTTCTTTCCAAACCGTCGTAGGCACTCGCGATCATCGCCGCATGACGGCTCCAAGTGTAGCGGGCGGCCCAGGCCAACCGGTCGGCGCGCGGTGGAGCGAAGGTCGGATTGCGGAGGGCGCTCAGTACCGCGTCCCGCCACTCCGCGACGGCGGCGACGGGGCGGAAGACGACCGCCGGCCCGCCGACTTCGCGCAACACCGGTATGTCGGACGCGACCACCACCGCCCCGCACGCCAGGGCTTCAATCACGGGCAGCCCGAACCCCTCGGCTTCGCTCGGCACCAGCACCACCGCCGCACGGCGGTACAGTTGCGCCAGTGCGGCGCGCGAGATGTCCGACCGTTTGACCACGGCGTCGGCGATCCTCAACTGGGCGAGTTGCCGCGACCGCTCCGACGACCACGGCGGCCCGATCTGAATCAGCTTGAGGGCGGGGATCGACCGACGCACTTCGGCGAAGACTTCGAGCAACACGTCCAACCGCTTCCGCGGCATGTCCCCGCCGACGTGGAGCAGGTACGGGTCCGCCGTCACGCCGGATGCGTCGGCGTCCGCCGTGAACTCGGCCGCGACACCGTAAGGGGCGTGGACGAGCCGGGCATCGGGGCAAAGTCCGAACCGTAGCAACTCGCGTCGAACGTCCGCCGTGCTATGGAACACCACGGCCGCCCGTTTTAAGCCGTTCAGGATGCGCCGGGTGACGGCGCGAAACCACCACGGGCGTGGGTCGCGGGCCGGTTCCAGCAGGCAGCGGAAGCAGTCGAGATCGTGGCAGTACACACCCGCGCGTCCGGGCGGCAGCGCAAGGGTGAGGTGGGCGTAGCTGTGGTCAGCGATGTGGATGAAGTCGGCCTTTCGGGTGAGATGCCGAACGTGTTGTGCAAGCAGAAAGTGGCGGTTGACCACTCGATCCGCGTTGAACCCGTGCCGGCACACGCCGGGGGGTCGGCTGAACAGCGCACGGAACGGCGGGGCGATGTCGATCCCACGCGCCCCTGCGGGCAGGTGCGCGAGCAACTGGTCCGCGCACAGGTCCATGCTCGGCCACCCCTCGGCCCGGTAGTCCCGCACGACGGCGAGGTTAATGGCGCGGCTTTTCCCAAATGACGGTGAACTTCAGCCCGTTCGTCGTCCGGCTAAGTTCAGTCCAGTCGGCGGGTATCGGCGGTTGTTTCCCCGGCCACATGTTCGCGTCATCCACGAGAAGTAAGCCACCGGGCTTCAGTTTCGATATCAGCGCGCGGATACAGGTCGTGCGGTAGTGACCGTCCACGACGGCGAAGTCGAGAGAGCCATCGGCGAAGGTGTCCACCGCCGCGACGTAGCGGGGCATCCGGTCGTAGGAATCCTGCTCTGGGGCCGACTCCGGGTGATCGAGCGGAAGAAATCGGTAATCGACGTTCGTGATGCCGCCGTCCGCCAACTGCCCGTTGACTTGTTGATACCATCCTTCGTGATGTTCGATGCTGGTCAGTCGGCCGATCTTACGCGCGAACCAAGCCGTGCTTCGTCCGCTACCGAACTCGATCCCCACCATGTCGGCAGTTAGTCGCGCGTCGAGGAACGCCACCGCTTCCGGTGTCAGCCACGGCTTGTCCGGGTTCCGCCGCTCCCACCACCAGTATCGGACTCGCGCCGCGAGCGAACGAGGGTGGACGAGCCAGAAGAGAATCGCCATTCAGAGTGTGACCTTTGAGAGGGGGGTGCGGACGGTTTCAGCCCGACGGATCGCCGAGCAAGCCAGAAAAAATGCCAGCCTGGTGCCGCGAATCCGCCCAAGGAGGTAAGCGGAGAACGGTGGTCGGGCCAGTGACTTCATTTGTCGGGCCATGGCGCGCCTATCATTCGGCCAGCAATTCCCGGATGAAGGCGGAGACCCGACCGACCTGCGCGTCGCGGTCGAAATCGGAGGACGCGCCCGTGATGCGGGCCCGCTTCGCCGCCAACTCTTCGTCGCTGAGTCGGTCGATGAGGCCGGCCAATGCAGCCACGTATTCGGGCGACCACGGCGCGGCACCTGGCAACCGCCACAGCCAGCCGGTGTCCAGATCGTAGGCCAACGGAATTCGGCCCGTCACGACCGGCAGGCGGAATGCCAGGTATTCGCTCAGCTTCGTCGTGTAGCGGAAGGAACCGACACGATCCACCGATTGCGGCAGGCTGCCGATATCCATCGCGGCGTAGTACTCCGGCAGTTCGTGCTGCGGCACCCGGCCGGTGAAGAGGACGCGCCCCGGCGGGAGTCCGGCGGCCCGCGCTTCCAACTTCGGTTTGCCAGTCCCGTCCCCGATGATCAGAAAGGTCACGTCCGGGCGGGTTACGCGCCGAGCCGTTTCGACCAACTCCGCGCCGTAGCAGTACCGGTAGCGGCGCGACCACGCCATCGAGCCGGCGATTCCGACCACCAGTTGCGACGGCGGGATGCCGAGGCGGGCGCGGGTCCGCTCCCGATCCGCGGCTTGCTCCGCCGGCGTGCGTGTGAAGGGTGCCCACCCGGCCGCCGTCATCACGCGTGGGGTGCCGAACGTGAGCGCCCGCCCGGCGAGGTACGGCGTCCACCCGATGTACCCGGAGGCGAACCGGCAGAGCAGCCGTTCGTACAGCCCGAACACCGGGCCGAGCAGCCGGAATCGGCTGCCCACCCACGGGCCGACCGCGTCCCCGCTACTCACGACGTACCGCCGGCCGAACAGCAGCCGGGCGAGGATGAGGGCCGCGCCGCCCGCCAGCCCGGTCCCTTCCAGGACGGTCACGTCGGGCCGTGTCCAGCGAACCGTCTTCAACAGACGCCAGAACATCCGCAGCTTCCGGGTGCGGTCGAACGGGAACACCTCCGGTTCAAACGCCGAGAGCAACTCGCGAATGCGCGCCTCCTCGTTGCTCCCGTTGCCGAGTGTTGAAAGGACGAGAACGCGGGTCACGTCGCCGCTCCGACGGAACGGTAGCGCAGGCAGCCGCGCGCGAATTGGACCACCCGAACCAGTGGCACAACGGGCATCAACAGCGTGGTGACGACGAACTCGTGCGGCGTCACCCGGCAGCCGCGAAAGGCGCGAAGTGACACCGCCAGGGTGAGCAGAACGATTCCCCCAAGCCCGGCGGCCGCTCCGACCCACCCGACCGCGACGCTCGCCACGACCGCCAACAGCCATGCGACAAGGAATACTACATGCGACCGGCGAACCATCCGGACGCCCGCGCGGCGGTATTCGCGCGGGTGCTTGATCCGCAGCAGCGGGAGGAGTACCGCCCGCTTGGCGTCGTCGAGCAACCGCCACGGGGCCGGCGGGTTGACGGGATGCCGCACGACGGCACGCTCCGCGAAGGGGATCGCGTGCCCGCGATCCAGGACAGACCAAGCCAAGTCGGAGTCTTCCAAGTAAAAGGGGAAACGGGAGTCGAACCCGCCGACCGCGAGGAACACGTCCCGCCGGTAAAACATGTTGCACGACTGATACCCGCCGGGCCGCTCGAACGACTTCAGGCCGCGGTACGTCATGGTCGGGACGGGCGGCGGTGGAATGACAGTTCGCCCTTCAACCGCAACCGCGCGCGGGAATAACTCGGCCGCTTCCCGCAGCCACTCCGACTCGGGCTCGCAGTCGTCGTCGAGGAACGCCAGCCAGTCGCCGGCCGCGAGTTCGGCCCCGTGGTTCCGCTTCGCCGCCGGACTCCGCCCGCCGGTCGGGTCATTCAGGAGCGACACGCAGCGGGCGGGGAGGCCTGTTTCCGCGACGAGTTGGTCCACGACGGCGGGAGCCGGATCATCGGCGGTCGCGACGACGATCACCTCGAACCGGTCGCGCGGGAGGGTTTGGGCGGCGACCGAACGGAGGGCGGCCCGGAGCAATTCTTCCCGGCGGTGAGTCGGGATGACGACGGTAATGAGCGGGGCGGTCATGTCGCTTTCAAGAACCCGACGAACGCGAACGTGAACCGTCGCACTTCCCAGTCGATGGGGTGGTCGGACGACGGTGTGCCGGACTCACTGACCCCACCGGGCTGCGGCGGGTACTCACCGGTGAGGATCGCCCAGCGCGTCATTTGCGCGTGACGACCCGGCGGATGAGTGCGGTACGTTCGTCGGAGGGCGTCAGCACCCGCCACGCGAGCACCAGATAGGCCAGCCCCGTGAGGCCGGCGAATGAACCCCAGGCGAGGAAGTTCAACATGCGTGAGCCGGTCAAGTCGTTCGGGATGATGTCGGCAGCCAGCCACAAGCTGCCGCCCACCGGAAGGAACAGCCCGACCGCGACCACGGGCGCGCTCATCACGGCCCTCGGCGACAACCCGAACTCACGCGCCAGTAGCAGCGGATACCACCACGAGTAAACCAGCAAATACCCGGCGACGGTGCCGACGGCCGGCCCGATCAGGCCGAAGCCGAACGTGCCGGCCGTGCTGACGCCCAGGTTCAGCGCGGAACCCACGATCATCACCGGCAACACCTTCCGCACCATCCCGCACCCGGCGAGCGGCCACGCCCAAATCGCGATCTGCGCCATCAAGATTGCTTGTAGGAACGTCACCCCGCTGAGGGCGTCCCCGGCGTAGCGGGTCGGCCCGACCCACAGCAACACCAGTCGCCCGTTCAGCACCGCCAGGGGGCCGAGGCCGGCGACGGCGAGGATCGCCGTCCAGCGGTTCAGTTGGAGAAACCGGCGGCGGAACTGACCGAGTTCGCCGCGATGATACAGGTCCGCCAGGGGTGCCCAGGTGGCGTTCCCGATGCCTTGCGCAAGTGTGATGAACACCAGCATCAACCGCTGCGTGACGTAAAACCGCACTACCTCCGTCGGCCCGACGATGGCCCCCAAAATGATGCCGTCGGACAGCACCCCGACTCGGCCGACCAGGTTAAACACGAACATCGGCCAGGCGACCGGGAACGAATCGGCCGCGATGCGTTCGCGGGGCCGCCACAGGTCGGGATACAACCGGGCGATCAGCACGATCAACACGGCGTTGAACGCGAACGTCCCGATGAGGGCGGCGGCGAACTGGCCGACCAGCCCCCAGCCGTGCCACGCGAACAGCAGGGCGAACCCCGTGGTGCCGAGGGTTTGGACCAGCAGTGCGAGGTTCACCCAGTAGCTCTGTTGGGCACCGTCGAGCAGTGGCCGGATCGCCGCGAGCGGGGTGAAGAGGAGGCCGACACCGGCGACCGCCAGCCCCCACCGCAGTTCGGCGAGCGTGCCCGCGGACAAGTCTGGAATCATCGCATTCACGAGTCCGGCGAACGCGGCCACGGCCACCAGTTGGAAACAACCGACACGGACGAACAGCCGCATCGCGTGTCGGACGTCGGTGAGTGCGTGCGGTCGTTCGTCGTGACCGAGCCGTCGGGCGATGGCCATTTGGAGTGCCCCGCCGAGGCCGAAGTCGAACAGGGCGAGGTAGCCGAGCCACTCGATGGCGATGCGATACGTGCCGACGCGCTCGTCGCCGAGCCATCGGAGTAGCAACGGGGTGGAGATCAACCCGACGGCGAGGGTGACGCCTGACCCGCCGAATCCGCTGATGAACGCCCAGACGCTCCGGCGTGTGCGGGTCATCCGGTTTCCGGACGACGGACTAATCCTGAGTTGGCCCACCTCAGACAGCGGGCGAAAGACCACCCGCCTGCCACGCTATCGGGCAACTCGGCTGGACTGAATAGGACGTTCGCCTGAGATATTTTCGCGGGGTCCGGCAGCGGTCGCCACGCTGCGGCCGAGTGGCCGATTTGCCAAGCGGTGTAACCCAATCGCCGAGAGAGTAGCTCCCACAAATCCTGAGGATCGTACCCCAAACTGAAACACGCGCTCCGGTTCACCTCCATTAGGATCGTTGGGCGGTCGCGTTGGAGGACCTCAGCCATGCCCAATAGCGCCGACAACTCCGCCCCTTCGATGTCCATTTTCATGAGATCGACGCGGTTTACGCCGTTGTCTCTCGCATAGTCATCGAACCGAACCGCACTCGCGCTCACGACCGGAGCGATGCTGTCGGCCACCGCGCCGGCCGAGTAGGATCCGTCATTCGGGCCGTCACCGGCCGGCAGGCCGAACTGGAGGTCGGCCGTCGCGTGCCACAATGCGTTCCGATTTAGTCGCACATTGGTCTTTCCATTGATCGAAATATTTTTCTGCAACCGAACGAAGTTCTGGGGCACCGGTTCGAAAGCGTGTACGGTGCCGGTTGGGCCGACTGCCGCGGATGCCAACAGCGTGTACTGGCCGATGTTCGCCCCGGCATCAACCACGACGTTGCCAGGTCTCGCCAACCGGCTGAACAGATACGCTTCGATCGGCTCGTACACGCCCTGGAAGTAGATGTGCCTTTGGACGTGATCGCGGATGTCACACTCCACCCGGTCGCCGGTTGGCAAGTACGCCGGCAGCGGATACTCGGAAGCGAGGCGCGGGCCGAACGCTTCCATCGTGCGATAGAACCGCGAATATTGTACACCGCTGAGACCCCACGCCCTTAACGCCCGGCGAAAGATGTCGTTCATCGCCTTGCCCTCCGATAGACCTCGGCGGTCGCGGCGGCCGTGCGGTCCCAACTGAAGTCGGGGGAGCGGGCCGACGCTCGCGCCGTCAACGTCGCACGGTATTCAGTGTCGGTGGCGACACGCCCCAGCAGCGCCGACAACTCCGTCGGGTCGCCAAGGCCGAACGTCTCACCGCCCGCGCCGGCGACCTCCGGCAGGCTGGTCGCGCGGGCCACCAGCACCGGGCACCCGACCGCCATCGCTTCACAAACCTGAAGGCCGAACCCCTCGTACTCACTGGGATACACGAACGCCAACGCCCCCGCGTAGAGGGTGGGCAGTTCCGCGTCGGGCACGAAGCCGAGGAATCGCACCCGCTCCGCGATTCCGAGTGTCGCCGCGAGTGCTGCCAACTCCGAACGTTCCGGCTCCCGTCCACCGGCAAGGACGAGTTCGACGGTGGACGCGGGCGCGGCGGCGAACCCGCGCAACAGAAAGGGGATGTTCTTCCGACCCTCCCAGCCGCCCAGGTACAGGAAGTACGGGCGATGCAACCCGTTCGACCGCCGTACCGCTTCGATGTCGGTGGGCGACACCGGCCGATGGAAGTGCGGGTCGGCGGCCTCGTGGATCACCGACACCTTCGCGGCCGGCACGCCCAACCCGCGAACGATGTCGGCCTTCGCGTGGTGGCTGACGGTGATGATCGCGTCGGCCCGACGGCGGGCCGCCCAGTTCGCCAGCCGGGGGCGAATCGCCCCCGGACGCCACCGCGCCCGGCGGGTCATGCGCGGAGAGTAGTAAAGTTCGTCGATGGCGTCGTGCAGCGTTAGGACTCGCGGGCAGGGAGTGGTCCACGGCATCCCGTAGTTCATCGGGCAGTGGAACACGTCGATGCGGTCGTCCCGCAGTTGTCGCGGCAGCCAGCGGTTTTCCCACCACAGGTAACGCATGGGTGGGGCCGACCGCACTTCATAGGAATCGACGGGCAGCCGGGCCAAGTGGTCCGCGTGGACGGGGGCGCGAGAGTACAGCACCGGGCGGACGCCGTGCGCCGGCAGCGCGGCGAGCAAGTTCACGGTGTACCGCGTCCACCCGCGCAGCCCCGGCGCGGCCAACAGGTAGGCGTTGAACCCGACGCGAAGGTCGGT
>Ga0105046_10012023_pt1 | contig 13429 bp, 8 predicted proteins | sample MAT03_FD_78385 | JGI IMG/M metagenome (GOLD analysis project Ga0105046, IMG submission 78385) | Freshwater microbial communities from Lake Fryxell liftoff mats and glacier meltwater in Antarctica - MAT-03 (megahit assembly) | ecosystem: Environmental > Aquatic > Freshwater > Ice > Liftoff... | reverse complement strand
GAACCCCGGCCGCAGGGGTCCAATGTCCGTGGCTGGGCTGGTTGATTCAGGGGCCTATCGGCCCCTGTCGTGCTGGCTGTTCCACGGGTTAGCGCCCCCTGAACTCCCTAAAAGCTTCGAAGCTGAGGTGGGTGAACAGGGTGACGACGGCGAGGCCCAGGAAGATGTAGGCGGGGGTGTCGCGTTGGTGGGCGAGGAGCAAGGCCGAACAGAGCAGTGCGACGCCTAGTAGCAGGGCCATGAACAGGCGTCGGCCGTGGCGTTCGATCGCTCGCGTCTGCGGCGTGTTGTCCACCTTGACGAGCAAGCGACCGAGCCGGAGGTCGTCCAGCACCTCTTCGAGCTGCTGCGGTACCTTGTATCCGGCTCCGCCGAGTCTCTCGATGCGACGTAAGAGCTCGTTGCCCATGCGTTCGGGCGAGTAGCGCTTCTTCAGGAGTTCCGTGAAGAGCGGGCGCGCCTCTTCGTAGACGTCGAACTCGGGATCGATCTCTTTGCCGACACCTTCGATCGTCATCAAGGCTTTGCCCATGAGTACGAAGTCGGTGGGGATTTCGATGCCGTATTTGGTGGAGGCCCGGACCAGATCGCGAATGAGCGCGCTCATCTCGGTGTCGCGCAGTTGTTTGCCTAGGTAGCGATCGCCCAGCCGTCCCACTTCGGCCCGGTAGGCGTCCATGTCGATCTTCTTCGACGGCGTACCGATCTCGTACAGCGCGCGAGCTATGCCGTCGTAGTCGCGGCGCAGCGCCGAGGTGATGACGTCGATTGTCAGATCTCGCATGCGCGGGCTGAGGCGTCCGACCATTCCCAAGTCGAACAACGCGAGCACCGGTGCGTCGGGTGTGCCCAGCACCAGGGCGTTGCCGGGATGTGGATCGGCGTGGAAAAAGCCGTCCTCGTAGATCTGCTTCACCATGGCCCCAAAGGCCAATCGCGCCAGCGCCTGGCCTGAGTGACCGTTGGCGATGGCGGCGTCGAACTTCACGCCATCCAGGTACTCCATGGTCACCACCTGCTTGCTGGATGCGCTGCGGTAGATCTTGGGGAAGTGGATTTGTGGGTGCTCGGCGAAGTTCTGCGCGAAACGCACGGCATTGTCCGCCTCGGCCGCGAAGTCCAGCTCGGCGGTGATGGCCTGATCGAACTGCTGCACCAAACCTACCGGCGAGTAGAGGCGCGTTTCGGGGATGGCGCGCTCGAGCAGCGCAGCCAGAGTGTGGAGGATGTCCAGATCGCTGGCGATGGTCGATGAGATGCCCGGGCGTTGCACCTTGGCCACCACGTCGTGTTCGCCGGTGTCCGTCACCAAGCGGGCGCGATGAACCTGGGCGATGCTGGCCGCTGCGAGCGGCACTTCGTCGAAAGAGCTGTAGATCTCTTCGATCGAGGCGCCGAGCGAGCGCTCGACTTGGGCGCGGACTTGTTCGAAAGGCAGCAGCAGCACGCTGTCTTGCAACTTGCGCAACTCGACGATCAACTCGGGCGGAAGCAGGTCGGCGCGAGTCGAAGCCAGCTGGCCGAGTTTGATGAAGGAAGGTCCGAGCTCTTCGAGCACCTGGCGGATGCGCACGGGCACCGACACCCGGGTGCCTTTGCTCGAATCCGCGGGTCCGTCGGGCGCACGCTTGGCACCACCGACGCCGAGCCCGAGTCGCTGCACGACTTCGCCGAAACCGTGCCGCACGAGCACGCTCGAAACCTCGCGAATGCGGGCGAGGTCTCGGAAGGCGCTGACGATGGAGACCATGGGACTCAGGGACCGAGCCGCCCGGTCAGGCGAGCGTCATGTAGATTTCATGATCGCAAATCTTGAAGACGTCGCCGTTCTGGATGGCTTTGCGTTGCACGCGTTGGCCGGCAAACTCGATACCGTTCGTCGAACCCATGTCCACCATGTAGAAGACGCCCCCCGCGAATTCGACGATGGCATGCTGACGTGAGACGTTGGGATCACGAATCGTCAAATCGGAACTCTGCTTGCCGCGGCCGATGATGAAGCGATCTTTCGACACGACGACGCGATCGCCGTCGGCTTCGATGGTGAGCGTTTTGCCGTTGCCGTTGACGAGCGGGGGCTCGGCCGGCAAGGGCAACGGGGCGCGCGAGGAAGGCGGAGGTCCGACGAGCGGAGCGCGGGAAGAAGGGGGAGGCAGACCCGGCGACGGCAGCGGCGGGGGAAGCGGGGACCGTCCAGGTGGGGGAGCCCAGGGCATCGTGGTTGGACCTGCAGCAGGAGGGACTGGCGCGCGACTCGCTCCGAGCGGTGGCGGCCCGCCGAGACTCGGCAAGTGAGGTGCCGACAAGCCCGGTGCGGACAGGCCCGGCAGCGGTGGCGCACGTGGGGGCGGTGCACCATATGCCGTGGAACCAGGCGCAGGCGGCGGAGGCGCCGGAGCACGCGACAGGCCGGCAGGCGGTGGAGCTGCGCCGGGCGTTGTGCCAGGAGCGGGAGGCGGCATCGAAACGGTCTGCGACAGGGCACCGGGCGCGTAGCCTCGCTGACGCGCGTACTGCTTCATGGCGTCGTTGACGAGGTAGTCGACCGAGCACTCCAGCTCCTTGGCCATCTCCTCGAATTTCTTCCACAGGCTGTCGCGGCACTGGAACGTGCGCGACGTTTTTGTGTTCGGTTCGCTCATCCGAATTCAGCGTCCTTCCGTCACTTCTCGCTCGGCGTCTGCTGGGCGGGCGTCGGCGGGGTAGGGTCGCGCACCGACAGCGTAGGCACGATGCAATAGCTCACGAAGTTGCCAACCGTCTTCACCTCTTTGGCGACCTGCGTCTTATTCTCGACGATGCTGCATGACCACTCACAACCTTCGGCATCCTTGGCGCAGTTCGGCACTTTGCGGCCGTCGTCCTTGTAGATTTCGACCTTGGGCAGATCGGCCTTGCTGCCGTAGCGATAGTAATAGGACAAAGCGGTGAGTCTCACGGGCACTGGCTCGCTCGGCTTGGAGTAACGCTCGACCAGGTTCTCGGGCTTGTCGCCCTTCAAGTCGTTGAGCAGCGGTCCGTAGGAGAGCGGCTCGCTCATGGCCATGTCGCGGATCTTGCCGAGACGCGTCATGAACTCGTCGAGATGCTTGGCCTCGCTCATCTTGAGGAGCAGCGAAGCGACCGACCAACGTACTTGCCAGCGCTTGTTGCCAAAGAGCGAGTACAGTCGCTCGGCCACTTGGGCACGCGGCAACTCCCCGATGCGGCGTGCTGCGATGTCGCGAATCGTGTCCGGCGTCGCGTCGCTGGCGAGCACGTCGAGCACTGCCTTGGCGTGCGCTGGATTTTCGCGATCCAAGTTGCCCTCGAGACCTGCCAGCGCTGCCGCCCGCCGCTTCTCGGGGTTCTTGTCGTTCGTCGCGTAGTCGAGCAGGTAGTCGACCGTCGGCTTCTTGCCGACGCTCTTCATGGCTGCGAACGCACGCATCAACTCTTCCTCTTGGTAGGTGGCGAGCTGCACCTGAAATTGTTTCTCGCTCACCTTGAGCTTGCTGGCTGCGTTGGCCGCCTCCAGCGCGGGCTTCTTCTTCTTCAGCCACTCGTCGGAATCGACGAAACGCGCAAGCTGCACGAGCTTGGCGCTCGCTTCGACCTGCGTTTCCTCGTCACCCAGCTCGTGAATCAACCTGGCGACGCTGTCGACCTTCTTGAAGTCGGGCGCGATGAGCGCACTGAGTCCGCGCACGCCGTCGGCCCTGAGCAAGCGCAGCACCTGCTCCATGCCGTAGAGCTGCGAGGTGTCGTCGAATCGTTTCTCGAAGCGATTCTGCGTCCAGAGCGTCAGCGCCTTGATGAGCCGCTCGCGCGCTGCCAAGTCGGTGACGAGAGTGCCGTTCTCCTGCGTTAGCAGCGCGAAGGCGGCGTCCTTGTAGGCGAACGAAGTGTCGACACCGTCGGCTGCGACAGCTGCGTTGATGCCGGTCTCGAGCTTCGGAACCAGGCCAACGACGATCACCTGGCGCTCTTCGGCGGGCATATCCGTCAAAGCGGCGAGCAAGCCGTCGAAGTCGTCACCGCCTACGAGACCCACGGCTCGACCGCCGCGCGGCTTCATCGTGACGAGCGTGAGGGCGGCCTCGACGCGCAATTCCGGAGCGTATTTGTCGTGCGTCAGTACAGCAATCAGCCGCTTTGGGCCCGACGCCTTCCTGGCCCATTGATGCACGTCGTCGTCCGAGACTCGGCAACCACCGATGCCCACCGTCGTCGCCGAAATTGCCGTGACGACGAGCGATACACGCGCTCCCCGTCGTGCCCAGCTCCCCATGCCGTTCTTCTTGTCGCTTCCCATCGTGATCACTCGTCGACTGCCCGCGCTCCCCGCATCGGCGCAGCTCCCAATCCAAGAGCGGACGATAGTACATGTGTGGTTTCCTTACGACCCAGGCGGAAGCCAGAGCCCCTGGACGTCGACTGAGCACGAGCTTCGCGAAGTGCTTCTGGAAGCTCAGGATTCCTTGGCTTCCGCTGGCAATTTCCTTGGCCGCGCCTGGTGCGTTCATGTAGGTGTAAGGTGCACATGGGAGCACAAGCCTTCGTCCCGCGCTCATTGGAGCCCAGCGCTCGAGATTCCGCCGAAATGCGACGCAGTCGCGGAGCGGAGGCGGGAGCTTTGCTGCTCTTCGCCGCTTCGGTCTTTCTGCTGGTGGCCCTCGCGACCCTGCAATTGGACCCTTCGGATCCGCTGAGCCATGGCGCGGACTGGATGGGCGCGGCTGGCGCCGCGCTGGCCGGCATCTTGGTTCAGGCCTTCGGTGCGGGCTCGTGGCTGGTGCCGCTCGAGTGCGTGTTCATGGGATTACCGCTCTTTCGGGGGCGCGCGCCCGAGCAGCTCGGGCTGCGTGTGGCCGGTGACCTGGTCATCCTGATCTTGGTCGCTTCCCTCCTCCAGGTGATCGCGCCGACCTGGTCGGTGTTCGGGGCGGGCTTGCCTGGTGGCAATGTGGGCCTTTTCTTCGGCGAGTTGATGCGCGGTTTGTTTTCGGCGCCGGGCTCTCTGCTCGTCGCCAGCACGGGCATCGGCTTGATCCTGATCGGCCGAGCCAGCTTTTCCTTCATCGCCTGGTGTGAACGCATGCTGAGGCTCTACCGCTCGGCGCTGGTCCTGCTCGGTCGATTGCGCGTGCGTCTACTTGGCGCATGGCGGGAGGCGCGCGCTCTGCGCGCCGAGCAGCGCGCACTCGCAGAAACCGCGCCAGCCATCGAGCGCGGCTCCGACGAGGCTCTCGTCTTCCATCGGGCGCCAGAAGACAGTCCCTGGGTTCCGCAAGAACTCACGGGACATCCCCCGCTGACGATCGTCGATTCGCTGCGCCGCGGCGTCGTCGCCGACTTGGCGTACGATGACGTGCCGTTCGAGCAGGGCGGGGGAGCTGCGCCGGTTCTGGCCGGCGCCTCGTCGTCTTTCTCGCTGCTGGATGACTTCCAGGTGGCACCGGCCAACGGCGAAACGGATGGCTTTTGGAGCGGCTTGACCGCCGAGGACGAGCCCAGCGAGACAAGCGAAGACGATGCGAGCGACGCTGGCCAAGACGAGGCAACGGACGAGGCAACGGACGAGGCAACGGACGAGGCAACGGACGAGGCAACCGACGAGGTCGACTCCGAGCCGGCCGACGCCGAGACGGGATTCGCAGACTCCGAGGCGAGCGCCCTGGGACCCGAGGTGCTGATCGTCGACAGCGTGCCCGAAGCCAAGCCGCGTCCAGCGGTCGTTCGCGGACGGAACCACAAGCGGGGCGAGTTCGAGCTTCCCGCGACGGACCTGCTCGAGCCCAAGTCGGGCAACGAAAAGTCGGTGAATCGCGATCAGCTGCTTCGTCACGCTGCGCAGCTCGAAAAGACGCTGCTGGACTACGGTGTCGTCGGCCAGGTCGACGAGATTCACCCTGGCCCGACGGTGACGACCTTCGAGTTCTCGCCGTCCGCAGGCACCAAAGTCAGCAAGGTTGCCGGCTTGGCCGACGACTTGGCGCTCGGGCTCTCGCGCAAGGTGCGTATCATAGCCCCCATTCCCGGCAAAAATCGCATCGGCTTCGAATTGCCCAACGACGAGCGCGTACCCGTCAACTTGCGCGAGCTGATCGAAGACGAGCGGTTTCAGGCGCTCGCCAAGAAGGTGCCGCTGCCCGTCGTGCTCGGTCGCGACATCGTCGGCGCGCCGTTTTACGCAGATCTGGCGTCCATGCCGCATGTCATCGTCGCTGGCGCGACCGGTGCAGGCAAGAGCGTCGGCTTGAACGTGATGCTCTCGAGCTTGCTGTTCAGCCGTACTCCCGAAGAACTACGTCTTTTGATGATCGATCCGAAAGTCGTCGAGCTGGCGCCGTTCGATCGCATTCCCCATCTGCTCTTGCCCGTAGTGACCGACATGAAGCAGGCGGCGACGGCTTTGCGCTGGGCGGTCGACGAGATGGAGCGGCGCTACCAGTTGTTCGCCGATGCCGGCACGAAAAACATCACGACCTACAATCGTTATGCCGAGCGCGTGGCCTCGGGTGAAATTCAGCCCGCGCGGGCCAAGAGCGTCGATGCCATCGGCTTCGACGGCGCGACCGTCGTCCTGCCCGCCAGCAAGGAGGGGGGCGATGGTCGAGAAATTCCCGAAAAAATGCCGTTCATCGTCATCGTCGTCGACGAGTTCGCCGATCTGATGATGCAGCAAGGCAAGGAAGTCGAGAGCTCGGTGGCACGTCTGGCGCAGAAGGCGCGCGCCGCGGGCATGCATGTGATTTTAGCGACGCAGCGTCCCAGCGTCGACGTCATCACTGGCATGATCAAAGCGAACTTCCCCACGCGCATCGCTTTCCGAGTGGCGCAGAAGGTCGACAGTCGGACGATTCTCGACGAACAAGGCGCCGAGGTGCTGCTCGGTCGAGGCGACATGCTGGTCAAGCTGAACGGCGCCAACGACACCCTGCGTGTCCAGTGCCCGTTCGTCTCGGAAGAAGAGGTCGACGCGCTGACGGCACACATCCGTTTGCAGGGCGCGCCCCGCTACCAGGAGTCAATCTTGGAAGAGCCCGAGGCCGAGGCGGACGACGAGCCCGAGGAAAAGGGCGACAACCGCTTCGACGAGGCAGTCCTGATCGTGCGCGACACCCAGCGCTGCTCGACCTCCTGGCTCCAGCGGAAGATGACCATCGGTTACAATCGCGCCGCCAAAATCGTGGAAATGATGGAACGCCGGGGTTACGTAGGACCGCCCAACGGCTCGCGCGACCGCGAGGTTTTCGTTCCGCCTGGCTGATTGGGGGTTTCGACCCCGGCCGCTGGCTCAAGATCGCAACTGTTGGTTATAGTCTCCCTGAACATGAGCAGTGCTCCGCTGACCGTCCCCCCTCCCCTTGCCGACGACCACGAGGACGTCGCTTGGGCGCTTCGGGCAGCTTCGGCCCAGTGGCGTCGTGACGCCCACACTGACGCCGTTGCCTGGGTTGAACGCGCGGCCGAGACGGCCGAAGAGGTGGGCCAGATCCAGCGCTCGATCGCTTTGATTCAGTTGGCCGAAGCGTTGCGCCGCGGCACGCGCGGACCGGCTCTTCCGGCCGCGCCCGTTGCGGCAGCGCCACCGTTGCCGGCCGGCGCTGCTCTGGCCCCGCCCCTGCTGCCGCCCGGCGCGTTGGCTCCCCCTCCTTTTCCGCGACCGCCCCCGCCACCGAGCGCGCGCCCCGTGATGAACTCGTTCGACGTCGATGTCGACGTCGAGGAAGTCGACTTCGTCGACGACATCGAAGAGGTCGAGGACGTCGAAGACCGGGATGGTCCCTCTCCCTCGCCGCCTGCGCGCCGCGTCGGCGACGAAGACACGCGCATGACGGATCTGCCGCATTTCCTGGCGGAAATGGCAGCAGCGCAGGCAACGCCGAAGTCCGAACCACCACCGCCTCGAGCTGCGCCCGCGCGTGGCGGCGTGTCGCTCGGTGATTTGATGGGCATGATGCCCGAAGGCGACGCACCTGCCGTTGAGTTTGGTGAAGTGGATGCCGGCGACGATCTGTTCGGCGACGAGCTTTATGGCGACGAAAAGCCGTTCGATCCCGAGGCACAGGTTGACGAGTACCCGACCGACCGCACCGCTTTCGCTTTGCCGAGTTCGGCTTCGAGCGGTCCGACCGAGCGCGACATGTTTGGCGCGGACGTGCCCGACAGTCGCGAGTTCGGTGAACTCGACTTTGCCGACGAGGCGCCGACCAGTCGTCATTCGGTCGAGGCTCCCGAGCCGCGCATCACGCCCCCAAGCTACGGCGCCGCGACTGCCGGCATGGATATGCATCTCGATCTGAGCAGCCCGGCCGAAGTAGCGATGTCGCGCCGTTCGAGTCAGCTCGGAACGGACACCGACGACATCGAGCAAGAACTGGGCGTCAATCTCAGCCTCGACATGAATCGACCTGCACGTCCGCAGGCGCCACCGCCAGCGCGTTCGCAACGTCCTGCCGACCAGCCGCCTGCGCCCAGCGGCACGGGGCGCAGCGTCGGCATGGCGTCGGTGCGTCCGTCGCGTCCGCCGGGCGCCAGCGATCGCATCGCGCACAGGGGTCTCGAGCCTTTTCGACCGGCGCCTTCGGCCAGCTTGCCGCCTGTCGAGCCGCCTTCGCGTCCAAGTCAAGCGCCGTCGCCGCTCGCCATGCGCGAACCGGAGCCCGAGCTGCTCGCTCCGCCTCCGCTCGTCCAGAGCGAAGAAGAGCCTTCGGGTGCGATTCCGTCGGCGCCTCCGGTGCAGCGCATCGAGAGTTCACCCTACCAAGAAGAGCGCCCGCATTCGATGAGGGTGCGAGGGACGATCGTCGATGGCGTAAACCTTCTCGACGTGCCGGGCCTGCAGGATCTACCCGAGGATGCACAGTCCAAGCTGCTCGCGTCCGTTCGTATGCTGCGGCTCGAGCGCGGCGAAGAAGTTGCCTCGTTCGGTGTGGCGCTCGTCACGCATGGCACCGTCCAGCTCATGCCCACGATTGCCGATGCCGCCTGCGCCTTGGCGCGCAAAGGCGAGGTGATCTTCACGAACGGTTCGCTCATTACCGGTATCCAGCTTCGCGTCGTCGGTTTCGATCCCGGCAGCCGGGTCGCCATTTTCTCGCGACAAGCCTTCGATGCTGCGGTTGCCGACTGTCCTTGGGTCGCCGACGAACTCGTCGTCGTCGCGGACCGCTACCAGGCCTTGGCCGGCGCCGTGATGGGTCCGCTCGGCGATTCGCTCGACGACATGTTCCGCGGCATGGTGCTCGACAAGTGTACCGTCAAGCGCCCCGCGCCTGGTCAGGTGATTGCCAAGGCCGGCAAGAGCGTCGACGGCCTGTACATCGTTGGCGCAGGTACGATCGAGATCCTGGCGGCCGACGGCAGCGTCGCTCAGGTGCTCGCGCCTGGAGACTTCTTGTTCCCCGAAACTCTGCTGGGTGGCAGCCCAGCGCCCCAGAACGCGCAGGTCGGCTCCAAGGGCGCTCTCTTGCTTTACGCCAATCGTATGGCTGCGCACGAGCTGCTCGCCACCTGCCCGCCGTTCATCGAACTGCTGGCGGGCTGAGAGAACTCGCTCAACCGGTCTTCCAGACCAAGGTCGTCTGCCCTTGCGGTCCGGCGAATCGGAGCCCAAACCAGGCCGCTCCTTTGCGGATCGCCGGCCTCCCGGAGGTCGTCCTGCGCGGAAAGCTGATGCGGTAGGCCACCCGCCACGGCGAAGTGTACGGAAAGTACGTGCGCTCGATCGCGCCCGGTCGCTTGATGGGTTGGATCTCGAGCGGTGGCGTTTCGGTCTCGGTATCGTCGACGAGTCGCACCACCCAAGCCGGATCTTCGAGCTTGAGATCGTTGTACTTCGCGTTCTGCGCGTAGAGCGCAACGTAGAAGTGCTCGAGCTCACCGGCTTCGGCCCGTGAGCGATCGGTAAGGGCCTTCTCGTCATCCGTGGTGAGCCGGTAGTCCTCGGCGTAGCGAGCCACATAGGCGCGGCGAAAGTCGGCGGAATGGTAGGTGCTCGTGACCGTGAGCACGTTGTCCATGGCCGTGAGGCTGTTCAGCTGGCTGTCGCGCGTCCATTTGCGCAGGATCGAGCGGTAGTCGTCGGGTTCGTAGTTGCGAGCGGGTTCGTCGAGTTGAACGCGCGGCGGGCCGCACGCCACGGACGAGCCGATGAAGGCGAGGCAGAGCCAGGTCCATGCGCGTCGCATGGCCGGAAGGTGGCATGAGCCTTCGGCCGGGTCGAGAGCGAGCGGCCAAAGCGCGGGTCTTGTTTCGGCTGGGGCTTTGCGACAATAGTGCAGCAATGAGCGGATCTTCGCCGACGTCCTTTGGCTACGTCATTCTGATCGCGAGCGTCGCTGCCATCGGGGGCTTCTTGTTTGGCTTCGACAGTGGCGTCATCAATGGCACGGTGTCGGCCCTGAGCGAAGCGTTCGGCTCGAGTTCGGTCGGCACCGGTTTCTCGGTCGCCTCGATGCTGCTCGGCAGCGCGGTGGGAGCGCTCTTGGCCGGCCCATTGGCGGATCGCTACGGGCGCAAGCTGCTCCTGCTGGCGACGGCGGTCGGCTTCGCGGTGAGCGCGCTTGGCTCTGGCGTGGCAGCGACCAGTACGGAGTTCGTGCTGTATCGCCTGCTGGGTGGCGTGGCGGTGGGCGGAGCCAGCGTGCTCGCGCCTGCGTATATCAGCGAAGTCGCGCCGGCGGCCGTGCGTGGTCGGTTGGCGTCGCTCCAGCAGTTGGCCATCGTGCTCGGCATCGTCGTGGCCTTCTTGAGCAACTACGTGATCGCCGAGAGCTCGGGCGGGGCCAAGCAGCCGTGGTGGCTCGGCTATCAAGCGTGGCGTTGGATGTTCTGGGTCGGCGTTCTGCCGGCCTTGGCGCTCTTGCTCGGTACGTTGTTCATTCCCGAATCGCCGCGCTTCCTCGTGGGCGCCGGCCGCCCGAACGACGCCGAAAAAGTGTTCGCGCGTATCGGCGGAGGGGACGCGCGCGAGCAGGTCCGGAGCGTGCAAGAAAGCTTGCTAGCTGATCATCGCCCGTCGATGCGCGACCTGGTCGACGCCAAGACCGGCCGCCTCTTTCCGCTCGTTTGGGTCGGTATGGGTCTCAGCGTTTTGCAGCAGTTCGTCGGCATCAACGTGGTCTTCTACTACGGCGAGGTGCTGTGGCGTTCGGCTGGCTTCAGCGAGGCGGAGGCCTTGCTCGTCAACTTGAGCAGCGGCGGCGTGAACCTGCTGGCGACGTTCGTCGCCATGGCCCTGATCGATCGGGCCGGTCGCAAGCCGCTGCTTCTGTTCGGCTCGATTGGTATGGCACTCACCCTGGGCAGTCTGGCCGCTTGCTTCGCCCAGGGCACGTTAAATCCCGACGGCGAGTTGGTGCTCTCCGCCAGTATCGGTCGCGCGGCTCTGATCCTGGCCAACCTGTACGTGTTCTCTTTCGGCGTCTCCTGGGGACCCGTCGTGTGGGTGCTGCTCGGCGAAATGTTCCCCAATCGGTACCGGGCCGCAGCACTCAGTGTCGGTGCGAGCGTCCAGTGGGTGGCCAATTTCTTGGTGACCATGACCTTTCCAGTCTTCTTGGCAGGACTGGGTTTGGCCGTTTCGTACGGCATCTATGCTGGGTTCGCAGCGCTTTCGGTGCTGTTCGTCATCCGGGTCGTGCATGAAACCAAAGGTCGGACTCTGGAACAGATGTGATTCGACCAGATTTTTTGGGTCCACGAGGGGCAGTTGTCGCGCGCCTGCCGGGGATCGACTAGGAAACGGTCACACCTATGAGTCCGAGTCTGTTTCTTTGGGGCGGCTTCTTCGCGCTCGTGTTCGCTCTTTTGGCGCTCGACCTCGGCGTTTTTCACAAGACGCCGCACGCCATTTCCACCCGCGAGGCATTGGCTTGGACCGGCGTGTGGATCTGCGTGTCGATGTTGTTCAACGTCGCCGTCTACTTCATTTACGAGCACGGCTGGATCGTCGCGGGCGGAGAGGCTCTGTCGGGCAGCGACGCAGCAATCCGCTTCTTCACGGCCTATTTGATCGAGAAGATGTTAAGCCTCGACAACATCTTCGTGATCGCCGCGATCATGGCGTCGTTTCGCGTTCCGGCGCTGGCGCAGCACCGCGTTCTCTATTGGGGCGTACTGGGCGCGCTGGTCATGCGCGGTCTGATGATTTTCGCGGGCACTGCCGCCATTCATCGCTTTTCTTGGCTCATGTACGTTTTGGGCGCCCTGCTGCTCGTCACCGGTGCCAAGATGTTTGGGCCGGACTCAGAAGAAGAAGAGGTCAAAGAGAACGCCATCGTGCACTTCGTGCGCCGCGTGTATCCGGTCGCCAAAGACTTTCACGGCACTGCTTTTTTCACCCGTGTCGACGGCAAGAAGGCCGTTACGCCGCTGTTTCTCGCCTTGATCGCCATCGAGGCCACGGACGTGCTGTTTGCTGTGGATTCGGTTCCGGCCGTGTTCGGCGTGACGCTCGATCCGTTCATCGTCTTCACTTCGAACGTCTTCGCTATCCTCGGTCTGCGTTCCTTGTTCTTCGCACTGCAGTCGGCGCTTGATCGCTTCCACTATCTCAAGCCCACGCTGGCCGTGATCTTGATTTACGTGGGTCTCAAGATGCTGGTCACGCACCATTGGCACGAGTTCGATATCCATCCGCTCGTTTCGCTGGCTGTGATCGCTGCACTTTTGGCCATAGGCACCATTGCTTCGATCATTCACGAGCGGCGTCAGGCCGACTCCACGCCTCCGGATCCGCAAGATTGAGGGACACGATTGACGCCCGATGCAGCAGCGCTGTAAGGCAATCCCCATGATCGAGCAGAGTTGGGGCAAAGGGCGCGTCGGTTCCGTAGCTTTGGTATTGGGCTTGGCCTGGCTTTCGGGCTGCGCGGAGCAGCAGCAGGGGCCCCAGGTCGCCTCCTCCGCTGGAGAGAGCGGCTACGCCGAGCGTTACCCCGGTAGCTTGGGGCAGGCCCGTCAAGGCGTGACGGACGGCGAAGCCGATGTCGCCCGCATCAACGGCGAGCTGCCCACCTATCCGGATGCCTTGAAGAAGACCGACTACAAGTTGGTTCGCGAGGTGGTCGTGCGCGCTGACGCCGCCGGTAAGAGCCAGGGGTACGCGTCCAACGCCGAAGAAGCCGAGCAGGTGCAGCGCTTCGCTCGCGAAGAAAAGGACAAGCTCGCGCAGCAAACGAGCGGCGCCGTTCGGTACACGCTGACGGAGAAGCAGGCCTCGACGGAGTTGATCGATGTGGGCGGCTCGGCAGCCGCGCGCGGTCAGGAGCGCGCCATCGAAAAGCAGCTCGAAGAGCGCAGCCACGAAGCCAACCCGGCGCACCGCTTCATCGCCGACAACGAGGAAGGCCTCGGCAAGAGCAACCTCGAGACTCTCGAGAAGCAGGCCGACGAAATCGCCAAGGCCAGCTACATCACTCACATCGCACTCATCGAAGAG
>Ga0105046_10012019_pt1 | contig 13433 bp, 14 predicted proteins | sample MAT03_FD_78385 | JGI IMG/M metagenome (GOLD analysis project Ga0105046, IMG submission 78385) | Freshwater microbial communities from Lake Fryxell liftoff mats and glacier meltwater in Antarctica - MAT-03 (megahit assembly) | ecosystem: Environmental > Aquatic > Freshwater > Ice > Liftoff... | reverse complement strand
GTCCACGGCATCGTCCAGCAGCACGGCGGCTGGCTCACGCTCGACTCCACGCCCGGCGCGGGAACCCGCTTCGAACTCTACCTTCCGCAGGTCGAAAACTCGAACCGACCGCACGGGTCCGGCACGATGCCCCGCGCGGCGACCCTGCGGACCGCACCGCCGGACACCGCGCCGCCGCCGATGGCGGGCCCCCCCCGAACCGTTTTGCTCGTGGACGACGAGGACATGATCCGCACGATCGCCCGCTCGGTCCTCGAGTCCGACGGGTTCGTCGTCCTCGAAGCGGCCGATGGCGTGGAGGCCGTGGAAGTTTTCCGCCGAGAATCCTCGCGCATCGACCTCGTGATCCTCGATATGACCATGCCCCGCCTCTCCGGCCGAGACGCCTTTCAAACCCTCACCGAGATCGACCCGGACGCCTGCGTGCTCTTCAGCAGCGGCTACTCCTCGGACGACCTCTCGGACGTCACCGGAGCGATCGGCTTGCTGGCCAAACCGTACCGACCCTACGATCTCTTGCTCGCCGTCCGCCGCGCCCTCGTCGGACGACCCGCGGCAGTGGCCGTTCCGTGATCGAGACTTCCGAAGTTGCTCGGAACTTCGGAAGTCGAACGCCGCAGGACGAACTCCGCTGAGGGGGGATTTTTGAAGTCCCAGACGAGTTCGGAAACTCCGAGGCGTTCGCACTAGCACCCGGTCCGGGGCGCGTTACAATTTCCCCGTCGCCAAGTATCGGCACCACTGCACGAGGGATCGCGCGTGAACGCTTCGCGAACGGACGAGCGAATGCTGGCCGGCCTGGTGGCCGAGATGAAACCCCTTGTCGAAACCGTGCGGCTCGCCCTCGCCGACGTTTTGACCGCCCCGGACGCCAACGCGGCCCGGTTCTTCTCGGATTCGCCCGTCGCCGTCTGCATGCGGTTGACCGAAGTGTGGTCCGAAGCCCACGCGAACGGGATCCCCTCCGGCCGACTGCTCGCCCGCTTTCCGGCCGACGACCAACTCCTCATCGAAATGGTTACCGGCGTCTACGAAACGACCCGGCTCCGCCCCGCCCTCACCGCGGTGACGTGACCCCACTCATGTGGCAACCCCGCACCAAACTCCTACCCTGGGACGCGCTGCTCGCCGAGCGCGCCCTCGCCCGCCGCGATGGCCGTACCGTCGTCTGGACCAACGGCACCTTCGACCTGCTCCACCCCGGCCACGTCAGCAGTTTGCAGCAGGCCCGAGCCCTCGGCGACTTGCTCGTCGTCGGCCTCAACAGCGATGCCTCGGTCCGCGGGTACAAGGGCCCGAATCGGCCGATCTTGAATCAAGGCGAACGCACGGCGTTGCTCGCAGCTTTGGAATGCGTTGATCGCGTAATCGTCTTCGACGAAGCGACGCCCGAAGCGGCCCTCGCTCGCCTGCAACCGGACATCCACTGCAAAGGTGCCGAGTACGCTCCGCCGCACGGGCGCCCCGTGCCCGAACGAGCGGTCGTCGAAGGCTACGGCGGACGGATCGCGTATCTGCCCCTCGTGCCCGGCCTGTCCACGACCGAACTCTTGGAGCGAATCCGCGAGAAAGGCGGGACCGAGGCGTGAGTGGCCCGGCCGTTCTGCTGTTGGACCGCGACGGCACGCTGATGGAGGACGTGGGGTATCCCAACGACCCGGAGCAGGTCCACCTGTTGCCGGGGGCCGCCGAGGCGATCCGCGTATTGGTGAACGAGGGCTTCGTGCCCGCGGTCGTCAGCAATCAATCGGGCCTCGCTCGAAAGTTCATTACACCCGCTCGGGCAGCAGCCGTTCACGAGCGGTTCGTCGAGCTTTTCGAAGCCGCTTCCGGCGTGCGATTGCCCTGCTACTATTGCCCCCACGGCCCGGACGACGACTGCGATTGCCGCAAGCCGCGGACGGCACTTTTGCGCCTCGCCATCGACGAGTTGAAACTCAGCGGCGTGCCGGGGGTCATGGTCGGCGATAAACTCTCCGATGTCGAAGCCGGCGTAGCCATCGGCTTCCGCGGGCTGCTTTTCAAAGGCGACTGGCCCGCGACCGCGACCGAGATCCGCAAGTTCTTCGGAGAGACTTCTTGAACGGCAACGACGTGCTCGCCCGCTTCCGCGATTGCCCCGTCCTCGTCGTCGGCGACCTCATGCTCGACGAGTTCATCTGGGGCCACGTCTCGCGAATCTCCCCGGAAGCCCCCGTGCCCGTGGTCGAGGTCCACCGCCGCTCGTCCGTCCTCGGCGGCGCGGCGAACACCGCGGCGAACATCGGCGGCCTCGGCGGTCGGCCCCTCCTCGCCGGCGTTGTCGGCGACGACATGGACGGCGCCCGCGTCGTCGAATTGCTCAAGGTCCAGAACGTCGAGACCGGTCCCATCGTCCGCGATCCATCCCGACCGACGACGACGAAAACCCGCGTGATCGCGGGTACGCAACAAGTCGTCCGCATCGACCACGAACGCCCCGGATCGATCGCCGGCACGGTCGAAGCGGAGTTGCTCGCCCGCATCGATGCCGTGCTGCCGAGCGTGCGGGCGTGCGTCGTTTCGGACTACGGCAAGGGCGTGGTCACCGCGAGCTTCGTCGGCGAGTTGATCGACCGCTGTCGAAAGGCGAACGTGCCGACGGTGATCGACCCGAAGGGCCGCGACTACGCGAAGTACCGCGGCGCGACGGTGGTGAAGCCGAACCAACTCGAAGCCGGGCAAGTGCTGAACCGCTCGCTCAAAACGGAAGCCGAAGTCGATGCCGCAGGCGTCGATTTGATGGAATTCCTCGGCCCCGATTCCGCGGTCCTCATCACCCGCGGCCCGCACGGCATGAGCCTGTTCGAACGCGGCAAACCCGCGGTCCACGTTCCCGCCCAAGCTCGCGAGGTCTACGACGTGACCGGTGCCGGCGACACCGTCGCCGGAACCATGGCCCTCACCCTCGCCGTCGGCGGCAATTTGGAAGATGCCTGTCGTCTCGCAAGTTTGGCGGCCGCCATCGTCGTGGGGAAGGTGGGGACCGCGGTCTGCTCGTTTGAAGAGTTGAAGGCCGCGCAGCAGGTGGTGCGGTGGTGAATGAGACCTGATAAAATACTGTCTCGATACCGGTTGCCGGAGGGAGTGTCATGGTCGTTCAAGGTCGGGTCGAGAACGGGGTCGTGGTATTCGCGGAAGGCGTGCGGTTCCCGGAAGGACAACTCGTGACCGTAGAGTCGTTGGCGGTGCAAGTTGAGCGGACCGGAGTCATCAGCCCGGAACGTCAAGCGGCGTTGCGACATCTCATCGGCCTTTGGAAAACGGATCGACCGCCCCCGACGGACGAAGAAGTGGAGCAGATTCGCGAGCAGTCATTGATGGAGAAATACGGCCAATGAGAGTAATGCTCGATATCAACGTCAACCTGGACTCGCTCCTGCAGCGGGGACCGTGGCACGTCGAAGCCGATGCAATACTTCAGGCCGCTTTGCAAGGACGAGTTAGTTGCGCTACGACGACTCTTTCGTTGGCGACGATCTTCTACATCGGACGTCGTGAGGTGGGAACTGCTGCAGCTCGAGATGCAGTCAGAGACTTGCTTTCTACCTTTGAAGTACTGTCGATCCACAAGCAGACACTTCTAGCTGCTGACTCATTCGCAGGAAGTGATTTCGAAGACAACATTCTGATCGCAGCCGCTATCGCAGCATCCTTAGACGCTATCGTGACACGCAACCCCACTGACTTCACACATTCGCCAATTCCGGTATGGAGCCCAGCCGAGTTACTGCGACGTTTGTCGTCCGGGGGTAGACCTCCGACCGCGGGTGCCGGCTCGTGATGACTGAAGGAGTCGTTGGCATGAAGACGTACGAGTTCGACGTTGTCTTGAAGGAAGTCGCTGAAGTTACCGACGAGCAGGCGGACGCCCTGTGCGCGGCCAGTTGCTCTGACGGCACGCCCGTTTCGAGTAATGGCCTTGCCTGGATTCACTTCGACCGAGAAGAAACTTCGCTCGAAGAGGCCATTCGGTCGGCCATCGCGCAAGTGCAGTCGGCGGGGTTTCGAGTGGTCAGAGTTGAACTCGACGCAAACGCGGCGGTATCGTTGGGAGTTTAAGGGCATCTAGCGAAGCAAATCTCCCGACATCGAACTTGTCGAATCCGCACTTACATCCGTTCTACCACCATCGCCACCGCATTGCCTCCGCCCAGGCAAAGGCTTGCGACGCCCCGCTGCTTTCCGCGCTTCTGCAAAGCGTGGACGAGAGTGACCAACACGCGCGCTCCGCTCGCTCCGATGGGGTGGCCGAGGGCGATCGCGCCCCCGTTGACGTTGACCTTCGACTCGTCGAGACCCAGTTGGCCGTCACAAGCGAGCAGTTGGGCGGCGAACGCTTCGTTCAACTCCCACAGGTCGATGTCGGCGATGCTGAGATTCGCTTTCGCGAGCACGGCCCGGACCGCGGAGACGGGAGCGGTGAAGATCTCCTTCGGCGGAACCCCGCTCGCGGCGTAGGCGACGATCCTCGCGAGCGGTTTGAGATTGAACCGCTCGACGGCTTCGCGGGAAGCTACGACCACCGCGGCGGCCCCGTCGCTCAGTTGCGAAGCGTTCCCGGCCGTGACCGTGCCATCCGGCTTGAATGCGGGCCGGAGCTTGGCCAAGCCCTCCGCGGTGCTGTCGGGGCGGATGCCTTCGTCCTTGGCGACCAAGACAGGGGGCTTACGCGCCCCGCTCGCCACGGAGATGACTTCTGCAGCGAAGTCCCCGCGGTCCCACGCGGCAGCGGCGCGAGCGTGGCTTTGAGCAGAATAGCGGTCCTGGTCGCCCCGAGTGATGCCGCAACTCGCCGCGGTGTGCTCTGCGGCGTCGCCCATCGGCCAATTCTCGAACGCGCACCAGAGGCCGTCGTGGACCAGCGCATCGACCGCTTTCTGGTCGCCGTACTTGTACCCTTTACGAACGTTCGGCAGCAGGAACGGGGCGTTGCTCATGCTCTCCATCCCCCCGGCCACGACCACGTTCGCATCGCCCGCCTTGATCGCCTGAGCGGCGAGCATCACGGCCTTCAAGCCCGATCCGCAGACCTTGTTGACCGCGTACGCGGCAATGGTGTCCGGCAACCCCGCGAACAGCGCCGCCTGCCGGGCGGGGGCTTGGCCCGCCCCCGCCTGTACGACGTGGCCCAGGATCACTTCGTCGATTTGCGAAGGCGCGAGCCCCGACCGCTTCACCGCCTCCGCCACGGCAACGGCTCCGAGTTTCGGGGCGGAGAGGTCCGAGAGTTCCCCGAGGAACTTGCCGATCGGCGTGCGGACCGCGGCGACAAGGAAAGCATCCATGAGGAGTTCCTACACTGAGAGAGGTTCCGCGCATAACGTGGGGCACGTTTTTAACGTGCCCGAAGAAGGCACGTTAAAAACGTGCCCCACACTGTTGAATTGTACGCATGACCAACGCACTGCTAGCGATGGAAGGCTTGACCAAGGACTACGAGGCGTTCCGCGCCTTGGATGGGCTGAACCTGACCGTCGCGCCCGGCGAAGTCGTCGGCTTGCTCGGGCCGAACGGATCGGGCAAGACGACCGCGCTCCGCCTGGCCCTCGGGTTCCTCCGCCCGACCGCGGGAAGGGCGAGCATCGCCGGGTTCGATTGCTGGGCCGAGAGCGTGGAGGCCCGCAAGCGAGTGACCTATTTGCCCGGTGAACTGCGGCTCTACGAGAGCATGACGGGTCGGCAACTCGTCCACTTCCTCGGCAAACTCCGCGGCGAAGCGCCCGGCCCCGAAGTCGATCTCCTCGCCAAGCAACTCGACATCGACCCCGATCAGGCGCTCACCAAAATGTCCAGCGGGATGAAGCGCAAGATCGCGCTGCTGCTCGTGCTGATCCCGAAAGTACCGCTCATCATCCTCGACGAGCCGACGAACACGCTCGATCCCACGATGCGGGACGAACTCATTCGCCAGTTGAAGCAAGCGAAGGCCGCGGGGAAAGCGGTGCTGTTTTCGTCGCACGTTCTGCAAGAGGTCGAAGCCGTCTGCGACCGCGTGGTGATCTTGCGCAAGGGCAAACTCGTCCACGTTCAAAACATGGTGGACCTCCGCGACGGCCGGCACGTCTCGGCTCGCTGGACGGGAACGCCCGCGTCCCGCGGGCCCGACGGTTCTGCGCTCGCAACGAATGAAAACCACCTGTCCTTCGACTACCGCGGGCCGCTGCCGCCGCTCTTGACGTGGCTCGCGGCGCAGCAGTTGGACGACCTCAAAGTCGAACCGATCGGGTTGACGCCGATCTACAAGAAATTCCACGGGGGCGTCGCATGACGCTGGTGCTCGTCCGCAAGTTGCTCCGCGACCTCCGCTGGCCGCTCTTGGCGGTGTGGGTGCTGCTGTTCGCGTTCTCCGCGTTCTGGGTGAAGATCGCCCAGCGCGTGACGACCGAGATCGCACCGTTCTTTAACGGGCTCGCGATGATTCAGCAGTTCGACAAGAAGCTCTTCGACGAAGTCGTCTTCCGCGGTCCGGGGAAAGTCTCGCAGGCCATCCTCGGCGGTTCGGACATGCAGTTCGACAAGCCGAGCGATTTCCTCGCCACGGAACTGCTCCACCCGGTGGTCATCATCCTCGCATCGCTGTGGGCCGTGGGCCGGGCGTCGTCCGCCGTCGCGGGGGAACTCGATCGCGGGACGATGGAGCTATTGATGTCGCAGCCCGTTCCGAGGAACCGCCTGATCCTCGCGCACTTCCTCGTCGATTTGCTCGTGATCCCGCTCATCTGCCTCGCGATTCTCGCGGGCACGCAGGTCGGCCTCGCGCTGGTCGGCCCGTTCGACGTGGATTACTCGGTGCTGGACAAGATCAAGAGCCCGATCCCAATCCCCCGCGGGCCGGCCACGCTCGAGGTTTCCGCGGCCCGGCAAGGCTGGGCGCTGCTCAATCTCGCGGCGCTGATGTTCGCGCTGAGCGGGTTGACGATGCTCATCTCGTCCTTGGGCCGCAACCGCTGGCGGGCGACCGGGCTGGCCACGTTCGTCGGCGTGATCATGTTCATCGCCAACGTCGTCGGACAACTCTGGGAGAGTGCGGCGTTCGTCCGGCCGTTTACAGTTTACTACTACTACCAGCCTCAAAAGATCTGGCTCAAGCACTCGTGGAGCGTGGACCTCGGCGACGCCTGGACCGGTGGGCAACCGCTCGTCGAGGTGCCCGTACTGGCCGTGCTCGTGGCCGTCGGGCTGCTCGGCTACCTGATTGCCCTGCGGGTGTTCTCGCGGCGCGATTTGCCCGGCCCGCTATGATTCCCGCATGAAGCGAGCACTCAAACTCTTCGCGATCCTCGCGGTCGGCTCCGTCGGCATCGCGCTCGTCGTGGCATACCTTTCCGCGGACCGCCCCCATGCCGAGCGGAAAGCGACCCGCGTCGGCGTGCCCCTCGGCGGCCGCGTGGAAAAGAGCGAAGCCGAGTGGCGCGAGCAACTCTCCGCGGAATCGTTCCGCGTGGCTCGGAAACGCGGCACCGAACGGGCTTACACCGGGTCGTACTGGAACCACCACGGCGACGGCCAGTACCAGTGCGTCTGCTGCGCAGAACCCCTCTTCGACTCGGCGACGAAGTTCGAATCGGACACGGGCTGGCCGAGCTTCTGGCAGCCGACGAACGATGACGCCATCTCACTCTACGAGGACCGCGAGGGATTTGGGGTCCGGACCGAAGTGACGTGCAGCCGGTGCGATGCCCACCTGGGCCACGTCTTCGACGACGGCCCGAAACCGACGGGACTGCGGTATTGCATGAACTCCGCGGCGCTGACGTTTACGCCGCGCCCGTGATCGCGCAGTCGACGCAATCGAGCTCCGGCGTCGAAACGGCTATCGGCGGGCCTCCTGCCCGAAGTCCGCAGGCTTTCGGATCGCGACGAAGACAATACCCGTCCGATTGCGAGAGATGGTCTCGTTCCTAGGTTTAGATCTGGCCCTTCAAAAACACCGCACCCATCGGCGGCAGCGTCAAACTGAGCGAGTACGGCCGGCCGTGCCAGGTTACGTACTCGGCGTGGAGGCCGCCGCTGTTGCCGACGTTCGAGCCCCAATAATATTCGGCGTCGGTGTTCAGAATCTCTTTCCAGAAGCCCGCCCCGGGCACGCCCACGCGGTAGCCGGGCCGCGGGACTGGGGTGAAGTTGAAGACGCAGAGGATGGCGTCGTGCCCCGTCGAGGCCTTGCGCACGAAGGCGTAGGTGCTCGCCGCGTTGTCCTGAGCGTCGATCCACTCGAAGCCCGCGGGGTCGCAGTCGTTTTCGTGGAGGGCGAGTTCGGAGCGGTAGAGTTTGTTCAAATCGGCGACGAGCTTTTGCATGCCCTTGTGCGGGTCGAATTCGAGCACGTTCCAATCGAGGCCCGTGTCGTGCTTCCATTCGCCGCGCTGGGCGAACTCGTCGCCCATGAACATCAGCTTCTTGCCGCACATGGCGTACATGTAGGCGTAGAGCGCCCGCATCCCCGCGAACTTCTGCCACTCGTCCCCGGCGACTTTGTCCCAGATGGCGCCCTTGCCGTGGACGACCTCGTCGTGGGAGAGCGGGAGGACGTAGTTCTCCGTGAAGGCGTAGAGCATCCGGAACGTGAGTTCGTGGTGGTGGAACTTGCGGAAGTAGGGATCGCGGGCGACGTACTTGAGGGTGTCGTGCATCCAGCCCATGTCCCACTTGTAGCCGAAGCCGAGGCCGCCGACGTAGGTGGGGCGGGAGACCATCGGCCAGGCGGTGGATTCTTCGGCGATGGTCTGCACGTCCGGGTAGTTGCCGTAGACTTCGGCGTTGAAGCGGCGGAGGAACTCGATGGCCTCGATGTTCTCTTTGCCGCCGTAGCGGTTGGGGATCCACTCGCCCTGCTTGCGGGAGTAATCGAGGTAGAGCATGGACGCCACGGCATCGACTCGCAAGCCGTCGATGTGGTACTTATCGAGCCAGAAGAGGGCGGAACTGAGCAGGAAGCTGCGGACCTCGTGCCGGCCGTAGTTGAAAACGTAGCTGCCCCAGTCCGGGTGGAAGCCCTGCTGCGGGTCGCCGTGTTCGTAGAGGTGCGTGCCGTCGAAGTAGCCGAGGGCGTGGGCGTCGGTGGCGAAGTGGCTGGGCACCCAGTCGAGGATGACGCCGATGCCGTTCTGGTGGAGCGTGTCGATGAGGAACATCAGGTCTTGGGGCGTGCCGAAGCGGTGGTCGGCGGCGAAGTAGCCGGTGACTTGGTAGCCCCAGGAGCCGAAGAAGGGGTGGCCCGTGATCGGCAAGAACTCGACGTGCGTGAAGTTCATCTTCTTGAGGTACTCCGCGAGCCGAGGGGCGAGTTCGCGGTAGCTCAGCGAGCGGTTGCCGTCTTCGGGGACGCGCATCCAGGAGCCGATGTGCATCTCGTAAATGCTCACCGGAGCTTTGGTGGTGAACCTCGCTTTGCGCTCCGCCATCCAAGCCGCGTCGTCCCACTCGTAGTCGAGTTCCCAGGTGACCGAGGCCGTCTTCGGGGGAACTTCGCACAGAAAAGCGTAGGGGTCGGCCTTGTCGATCTTGTAGCCGTTGTGGCGGGACGAAATGTGGTACTTGTAGCAAACGCCCGAGGTGATTCCGGGGAGGAACGTGGACCAAACGCCCGACGAGCCGACGGCCTTCATCGGGTGCGCGGCGGTGTTCCATTCGTTGAAGTCGCCGATGACCGCGACGTATTCCGCGTTCGGCGCCCAGACCGCGAAGTGGTAGCCGGCGACGCCGTCCTGCTCGATGGGGTGCGAGCCGAACTTGTCGTAGAGCCGCAGGTGGCTGCCTTCGTTGAAGAGGTACAAGTCCTGGGGCGTGAGGACAACCGGATCGACGGAGGGAGCGGTCGGCGTCATGAGCAACAACTCGCGCTTGGAAAAGTATTTAGAAATGACTACCCGAACCGGGACCGGGATTCCAGAGACGAGCGGGGATTATCGGACCAATCGCCCCGTTTTTCGCGGTCACGACCGAACGCCGATCGATTCGAGTTGCGTCCAGAAGTTCTTCAAGACGGCGAGCGCATCGCCCGGCAACGGGGAGCGCGAGTAGAGCGCCCGCGTCTGCAAGTCCGCGAGGCGGAATCCCGGTTCGTCCAACTCGGCGTACTCGTGTCCGAGCCGGATGCAGAACTCCCGCGGCGTCTCCCCCGGCGTGCGGGCGAGGCCGCGTTCGTAAGCCCAAGATTCCAAAGCGTTGAAAGTGTACTCGACGAGTTCCGCGGGCGTCCGACGCTTGGCCGAACCATCCGTAAACGGGTTCGCGAAACTGTCGAACGGAGGCGGCCGGAAGAGTTCCGCTTCCTCGGCTGCTTCCTCGTCCTTGGTCGTCGCGGGCTTCTTCTCCTTCGGTCCGAACAAGCCCTTCAACCAATCGAGCAAGCCCTTCGCCCACGCGGTGAAGGGGGCCAGTCCCTTGAGCACGAAGTAAATCAGCCCCCCGATCATTGCGATGGCGACGATCGCGAAGACGATCCACTTAATGAATGTGCCAAGCGCTCCGAGAGCTTCGCCGAGCTTGGACGAACTCGAATCGTTCCCTTGGTCCGACTCGCTCTCGGCGTCTTTGCCTCGTTCGCCCTCGTCGCCCTTTTGGCTCCGGTCGTCGGACTTGTCTTCGAAGCCGGTCTTACCCTCGGACTTCGACTTGGAGTCGTTGCCCTTGTCCTTCGACTTCGGGTCGTTCGATTTGGAATTGGACTTCGACCCGCCCTTGTCCTTGCCACCCTGGGAGTCGCCCTTTCCACCTCCGTCGCCTTTCTCGCCCGCGTTGCCGCCGCCTTGCTTGCCCCCCTTGGCGGAGTTCTTGCCGTCGCCCGCTTCGGACTTGGTGCCCTCTGCTCCTTCGCCTTTGCCCGCGGAGCCGTCCTTGACCACGGCATTGTTCGAGGCCTTGCGTTCGGACTTCGAGCCGGCCTTCGGCAAACTGAACATCGGAGTTTCCGAATGCGGCCGAGGCAACAGCGCTCCGACGACGATGAACGCGACGATGAGCGCGCCGCCGAGGCCCATCCACCCGGCGACTAGCTTCGCGGGGAGCTTGGCGTTGCGCTGTTCCATGTACCGCCGCAGGCCCATCAGCGTGGTCGTCACGAGCAAGCCGAGGGCACTGCCGATGTAGACGGCCATTTCGAAAAAGCTGTTCTGGCGGCGAGCCGCGTCGTCCGGTGAGATCAGCGATTGTCCCAGAGCGAAGAGCGGCAACGCGGCCAAAGCGAAGTAGAAGACCCAGACGCCCGGCGTGTGCGGCTTCAACTTCTGGGCCGCCCGGTACGCCTGGAACTTCTCCCACCAGCCAGCGAAGCCCGCCTCCGGCTTGCGCTTTTTCTTCTTGGCTTCGCCCGTCGCGGGGTCTTCTTCTTGCTCCTCGGGCAGTGCCTCATCCACCCCCGCAGCCGCGAGCACGCCCTGGCCGGAGGCTTTCTGCGCGTCGTCGAAGTGCGTGCAATCCCAGGTGAGTTTGTTCGCGCTCCACCAGACCACGATCATGAGCCCGAGGTTGATGGCTGGCCCGAGCGTCTTCAACAACGGCGTGGGGTACTGGACGTACATGAGCATGGCGACGAAGCACGCGCCGCCGAGGCCGGCCACGTACAGGCTCGCCCGTGCGTATCCGAACTGGATGGCGATCCGCGCAATGAGCACGGCCCCAATCACGAAGAAGAACATCGTGTAGTGCAGCCGGCTCTTGTAGTCGCCCGAGGGGAGCACTTCGATGAGGAAGAACACGAGGCTGCCGACCATGAGCATCACCAGCACGGGGCTGACGAGCACGGCCGCGAGGTCGATGAGGGGAGTGCCTTCGCGCTCTTTGGACATGGATAATTGCCTTGCTTTTGAACCGTCGACCGATTGTATCCGACTTCACGACCTATTGCACGTCGCGGACTTTCCGAAGTAGAATGCGTGCAATCGAGGATTGAACCGATGGCCACAGCGACGTTACCCGTTCCCGCACTTTTGACGATCGAAGAGTACTGCGCCTTACCGGACGACGGCCGACGAACCGAACTCGTGAACGGAGTGATCGTCGAGATGCCACCGCCCAATTACGTCCACGGACGAACTTGTACGCGAGTTAATCAGCGGCTCGCGAATTATGTGGAAGAAAAGGATTTGGGAACGGTTTTGTGCAACGATTCGGGCGTAGTCACAACGCGAGACCCCGACTCCGTTCGCGGTCCCGATGTTTCCTACTTCAGCTTTCATCGAATCCCAAAAGGAGAAACTCCCGAGGGTTATCCTGCGGTTTCACCCGAGTTGGTTTTCGAAGTCCTCTCGCCGAGTAACCGTCCATCGAGAGTGACCGCCAAGGTCGGGGAGTACCTCGAAGCGGGCGTGCTCGCGGTTTGCGTGCTCGATCCCGAACGGCGCGTGCTCGTCGTCCATCCGCACGACGATCTCGCGCGGCGGTACGAAGCCGACGACGAACTCGTGCTGCCCGAGGTGTTCCCCGATTTCCGGATTCAGGTCTCGAAACTCATCGACTGACTCCCGGGGTCAGGACCGTAGAATCTCGGTATGAGTCCTTCCCTTCGATTGCTCCCTTTCGAAACGCTCACCGGCCCCGCGAACATGGCGGCGGACGAGGTACTGCTGGAGAGCGCCGTCGCCGGGGTCGCGTCGCTGCGGTTCTACGCGTGGTCCGAACCGACGCTGAGTCTCGGATACTTTCAACCTGCTGCCGAGCGACTGCTCGATCCTGCGCTCGCCGAGTTGGCGTGGGTCCGCCGAGCGACGGGTGGGTCGGCCCTGGTTCACCATCACGAAGTGACCTATGCACTCGCGTTGCCGCCGGGTTTACCCTGGCAATCGAAGGTGCGGCCGTGGTCCTGTCGGTTCCACGACGTGATCGCCGACGCCCTGAAGCCGCTCGGTGCGAGAACCTCGCAAGTCGTTTGCGGCGACGAACGAAAGCTAGGACCGATGCTTTGCTTCCTCGACCAGACGCCGGGCGACTTACTGGCCTCGGGGGCGAAGGTCGTCGGCAGTGCCCAGCGAAAGCAGAAGGGGGCGTTGCTTCAACATGGCGGAATCTTGTTGAAGCAAAGTCCGTTCACGCCGACGCTGCCGGGCTTGCACGAACGCACTGGCGTCGAGATTACCGGCGAGGAAGTGGCCCGACGGGTCGAAGCGGCGTTCGCGGAGGGGACCGGATGGGAACTCGTTCCGGGTCAATGGTCTTCTGCGGAACTCGATCGCAGGCTTGCGATCAAGAAGGATCGGTACGGCAACGCGGAGTGGAATGAGCGGAGGTGAAAAGTGGGGACGGGCCTCTGGCCTGCCCAGGATTGGACAGGCCAGAGGCCAGGGCGTACGCGCCAAAAGCCCCTGAAAACACGGGAGCTTACCGCCCAGTCTTTGCTGGGACTTTCCTGACTCACCCCCTGGCGCCGGGAGTCCGTGGTTGCGACAATACTTCGATTGCGACTCCGGAGTTCC
>Ga0105046_10012017_pt1 | contig 13434 bp, 12 predicted proteins | sample MAT03_FD_78385 | JGI IMG/M metagenome (GOLD analysis project Ga0105046, IMG submission 78385) | Freshwater microbial communities from Lake Fryxell liftoff mats and glacier meltwater in Antarctica - MAT-03 (megahit assembly) | ecosystem: Environmental > Aquatic > Freshwater > Ice > Liftoff... | reverse complement strand
TGCATCGTCCGAAGACGCGTTGACCACGCGGACGATGAATCTTCGTTTGGTCTCGCCCTTGCTTGTCGCTAAGTCCCATGGCGCGTCTGCAGGTTCAAGAACAGTTTTTTCATCTGCGAACCGTGTTCGAACAAACCCCACCGCCTGTTGATGTGAGCTTTCTGCAGTTAGTGGAGCTGTTTCTTCCTGCACTGTTTCTACCGGCAGCAAGTCCGCAACGATCACGTCATCCACTTTGCTTCCAAGTGCCTTCGCTTTCGCGCGTGAGACCTCAGCATCTTCTGGGCGTCCCAGTCTTGCCAGAGTGATCGCGCGGCTCAGCCATGCCGGGGACATCTGCTCATCCAGATGAATCGCCTGCTCGAAGTCCTCAAGTGCACGACTCCACTGTTTTCGATCGAGAAACACGTTACCGCGATAATGATAAGTCTCTGCACTTCGACCGTGGATTCTGATCGATTCATCATAGTCGCTCAGAGCTCCATCCAGTTCACCATGGTCATGTCGAGCCAAACCTCGATTGCGCCATGCCAGATAGTCGTCCGGATTTAGTACGACGGCGCGATCGCAGTCGGCGATAGCCTGCTCAAACTGCTGCAGTCGCGCGTAAGCAGCGGCACGATTATTGAATGCCTGAGCCATTCCGGAATCCAGATCAATCGCCCTTGAGTAGGCTTCGATCGAATCCGGAAACTGGTCCATGGCAGAGTAGGCAACGCCGAGGTCATACCACGCCGTCGGATTTTGCTTATCAAGTTCCAGGGCCTTTTCGTAGGCTGCGACAGCTTCCGGAAGTTCCCCATCGCGTTCGTGCTTATGGGCGACTTCCAGAAACTCCGCCGACGTATCAATTCTCTCTGCGCAACCAACCAGCAAGAGAACAAACGTCAGCAAGCCAGACAGGTTAAGCGAACAGCGTTGACACATCAGTTGACTCCCACATTAGAATTTGAGGCTGGCAATTGTTCGTGCTCACGCGCCAGTCGGTTGTCAGGTGTATCGGTTTCAAAAAGCTTGTCCTCGATCTTCCGACGAAGACGTCCGAGGCTGACTTTGCCCGTGAGAACGTGACTTCCCGGCGTATGAATTCGTCCGTTCAGTCGTTGCGATTGGGCTTCCGTCAGGACCATGAACAGTGGTTGCGCATCTGGCCTTGAGTAGTGATCGTCATGGAATACAGCAACGTCGTCATCCGGAAGTTCGGTTCCGATCAGAACAATTGCGGCCGGATGCGTGACTTCCCGATCAGTATTCGCCTCCTGCATATTGGAGGAAACCCGACAACGAAATCCTCGCTCCCAGAAATACTGAAGACTCTTCAAACTTCGCCGCACTTCGCGATCGACCCATAGCAATGCTGGCAGTTCACGTGTCGCAAACAATTCATTCTTTGATGTTGAATCCATTGCTATGACCGCCCCGTTCGTCACCAAACGAGCGCTTGTGGCCAAAAGTGCTGTCGTCGCCACAGGCCCGTTGCCGAGCAAACTACGGAGAACCGGAATTCGACCGACGAGCCAGTACACCGTTTCCGCCGGCCAGAATGAGAGGTGACCAAAGATCATGATGAGTCCAAATGTCCACAGTCCCATCATTCCGCCGATTCCGGCATGTAAGCCAAATCCGATCGCGAGTACGATGGGTCTGACCGGTCGAACCCACACGAGGGCCGCGAAAGAGATTTCCCACATAATTGTGGAGTGAGTCATCAGGTCACTAATCCATGGATACCAGGCAATCCATGTCATGTTAAGGGACTGATATTCCAGGTTTGCAAATGCCAGCCACACGGCTTCACCGCTCCACCAGGCACCTCCCTGCAGTTTTGAAAGTCCGGCGTAGGTATAAATCACACAAAAGTGAATCTGAACGAGTCGAATTGCAAGGTTTGCAGTAATGGAAGGCTTAACCGGCGGAATGACAAAGCTTAACTTCCGCCGCGCCGCCCTTCGTCGCGCTTTCCAGACAGCAAGCCAGCGATCAACAGACAGAACGGCACCACTGGGGCCAATGCAGAGATACAGACAGAGGATCGCGTTGATCTGATCCAAACCGAAATTGGACATATGATCGCGATAGGAGTATGAGATCGTAATGACCATCGACAGGACCGATGTCACTCGCGTTGCAAAGCCAATCCAGAATAGAAACAGAATTCCCAGGCAGGCGCAATGCACTGGCAGCAGCCATTGATCAGTCACATACCACCAGAATGAGGGTGCCATCTGGCCTTCCTGCACCACTGCCAGAACGTCAGGACTGTTCCAGCCGGAAGATCCAAGGAACGCCTGAAGATTCAGCCCCCAGACGAGGTGGGTATAGAACAACATGCCACCAACGAACAGGCGCATGAATCCAAGGACAGTCGGATCACCTGGAGAATACCAGAACGTGTTCCATGCCGAAGCGACGACCTGGACCGGGCGGAAACAGTGCGCTGCAACAATGCTCAAGGTCATTTGAGATCCTCCCGTGAAAAAGTTCCAAGAGGCAGTTCCTCGTACAGGTCACCATCATCAAGTTTCCCACCAGCGCGAACTCGCTCCATCGTCGGCAAGTCGTGACGCACAGTAGAAACCGAAACCGATGCCCCGTCATATTCACGACAGAGATTTCGTGCAAACCCTTTTGCTATGATCGCCTGCTCATCGGGCGACGCATTTCCAAGGAATTCCGACAGCATAAAATGCCGATGGTATAACAGTCGTGGCGCGATATCGAAATTCGGAAATCTTCCGGATACGACGTTGCCATCCTGTTGCGTGACAGACCAGGAAACAAGATTGCTGCTTCCCGGCTGAGGCGCAAAGTAGTGAAAGCCGTGATTGAGATAGAGTCCCTGCAGATACGGTGAGACGGCTTCCCAGACGGTACGAGAAGTCTGCGATGACGGACCGACGGTCGCAGGCGCAGTGATGATGGCAGTGAGATGCATGAACAGCCAAACATTGACGCAGCAGAACATCACTCTGCGCCAGCGAGGGTGTTTCTTTGACTCTGGTCCCGGCTGAAGCAAATCGGATTCTTGCGAATCGGCCACTGAGGCCAGATCCTTCAGCGTGGACGGATTTTGTTTGTCAATTGGTGAGATCATGGGCGTCAATCTCCAGACAAAGCGATTCAGCACAGAGGTCGCAAGTGCTGCGGAAACAGAAAAAACTGGTCGGTGGCGAACTTTTCCCAATTGAACAGAGGCAGTAAAACAGGTGCCCGATGCCTCCCGATCCGTTGGGAGGCACCCAAGCATCTGCTACTGCCAAATCAGTCTTTATCGCTTTGCTACGAACTCGCCGTTGTTTACGGATTCCGCAACAACAACATCGAATCGCTGACCCGCGCGGAGCTTTTGCTCCGAACGGCTAACGAGAGTCTTGCCGTCTCGAACGACTTCAACACGAATCGGATAGGTGTATTCCTTGCCTGGATCAGCCAACGGAATACGATATCGTCGCTCTGTTCCCGTGAGTGTCATCTTCTGATCGACGAGGTAGACCGTCGCGTCTTCAGGAACTTTAACAACCAGAATCGCAGACGAGCGATCTGTGCTGCTGGTTACTGGAGGTGCCAAAATTTTGACATCACTGGCAGATGGCTGGAGTGGAGTTTCCAAATGATCACTGTGATGCCCTGGCGAACTGTGATAAACCACGACGCCGCCTGACGACCCACTGCTGCCGTGTGAACTTGAGGAGCCCGATGAACCATGGCTGCTGTACGAGCCACCAGAAGATCCGCTGCTCCCGTGTGAGCTGGACGATCCAGATCTGTGCCAGCGGCCAGATGATCCACTGGATCCATGTGAGCTGGACGATCCGGATGATCCGTGACTGCTATACCAGCCGCCTGAGGATCCACTGGATCCATGGCTGCCGGAAGAACCATTGGAACCCGAGGAGCCACTTGAACCATGGCTTCGGTATCGTCTTGCTTCTGCGTTCTCGGGTGATGCAATCAGCACTGCCAGAAGACAGACCGATGTGAGACCAAACCAACGCTGAGATAAAATTCCTTGCATTCCTTACTCCTTAATTACTTGGTGGAAGAAGCCTGCTGACACAGTGTCAGCAATCCTGTCACAGCCCGAGGCGATATCACCCCCGGCAAACGCCACTCAACCAGACCATCAAAGGATTAGTCAGCCGTAATGCAGAAAGTCACATCGCTCCGTCGCAACTGCTTCCACTGACCACCCATAAGATCACGGGAGGTTACACAATGGGGTAAATATGTCAATATAAAAATACTGCATAAATAAGTTGGATTAGGTTAACAAATATGAAGGGCGTTTTCGGTAGACACAGCAGCATGGAAACTATAAACATTCTCGGCGTGTGTGGTGGCATGGCTGTTTTACACAGCCAGGCGACATGGAAGATTTCAACTCGCAAGCCTTCAACAGTGAATAATACTTCACGCGGTCAGGACTGAGCCCGCTCTCTGTAGCCGAAGTCGTGAGACTTCGGATGACAATGGGGCCAGATGTCAGAACTCTCACGAGTCCGGCTACATCTCAGTCTCGACGGCGCGAAGTCGAAGTTGAGCCATACGTTTGAGCGTCCTTTGGAGAAAACTAGACAATGGGAGGTTAGGGTTATGTTGAGAGTTGGAAGTTGTGGTGATCAAGGAGCGTTAGCGATTTCTGTAAAGAGTCGCGTTATGCAAGCTATGGCTGGTCTGCTTGCGATTGCGATGTTAACGGTAAACGGGGCAAATGCGGGCAATGGCGACAATCCAGGAGGGTGGCAGTCCGATTTCGAATCAGCAGAGGCTCTTGCCAAAGCACAGAAGGTTCCGATGGTGGTTCATTTTTACGCCCATTGGTGCGGCCCGTGTCGCGTCATGGAATCAGAAGTACTCAGTTCAGCAGACGTTCATTCTGCATTGGGGGCCGGGATCATCGGGGTGAAGATCAATTCCGATGATCGCAAGGATCTGGTGTCACGTTTCGGCATCTCGGCGCTTCCGACAGACGTCATTGTTTCGCCGGACGGTCGTATCCTTTCGAAGGACGTTGGTTCACCAGGCAAGTCCGGCTATGTCGCAAGACTAGGACGTTTCAGTGCCCCGGCTTCACGATCAACAGGTAATCGCGATTCAAAAGTGGCTCAAGCGGCAGGTACTTCCAGCAACCCAAGTGTGCCCGTTGTTTCGCAGTCCAACGGATCAGAAGTTCCGGTTGCCGCGGCGAATCACACTGCCGAAAAGTCTTCGCGGGATTCTGTCCCTGTTGACCGAAGAAAGGACATTGAACTTGCCGCAGCCACCTCCGTCGATTCGAACGACAAGGTAGTAGGCCACAGCGTAGCATTAAGCGAATCGCCAACACTGCCTGACACTGCAGAAAAAGCAATGACTCAAGCCCTGCGCCGCGAGTCGGACAAGCAGATCGGTTTACACGGATTTTCGCCGGTTTCTCTGACAGAATCCGAACAATGGAAGACCGGAGCACCTCAGTTCAAGTACGAATTTCAGGGCGTGTGCTACCTGCTGACTTCCGCAGAAGAGCTTGACCGATTCAAGGCCAGCCCTGATCGCTTCATTCCAGCCTTACATGGCTGTGATCCAGTGTCGCTGGTAAATGATAAGATTGTTCAGGCGGGACACATTGAACTTGGCGTGACATACCGTTCCAGGGTTTACTTCTTCTTTTCGAAACAGACACGGGATGAATTTCTAAGCAACCCGGAAAAATTTTCGCGTACAAATAAACTCACATTCCTCCAGCAGGAAACTGAGGGCTAGTTGTCACACTTTCTCAAATTGTGTCGTTGACGAAGTCAAACATGAAGAGTCATAGAATTCCTGTCTGGGACCTATGACTCTTTTTTTAACGCGAATTTGATCTGGCAATGGCAACGATTCATTTGCCGACTGCGTCCGGCCGCTGCCGGGCAACAGGCGCTGGGCAGCAGTCAGTCGGGCACACGTCATGATTCGGAGGAAATTGCCCTGCGCATTCGCGCGACGAGCCGCTGACTCGCTCTTGTATGAGTTTTCGAACCATGCCGACGAATCGCGGATGGTTCCCCGGTGTTCCAGCTCGAACCATGAAAATGGAATGCTCATCACAGAATCGACGAGCCTCATCATCAAGGTCGTAGAGAACTTCCATGTGGTCTGACAGAAATCCAATTGGCGAAATTACAACCTTGTCGATGCCGGCGGATTTACAGTCTCTGAGATGATCCAGAATATCTGGTTCCAGCCAGGGATCCTGCGGTCGGCCACTGCGACTCTGATACACAAGTTTCCAACGCGATTCCGGTATGTTGAGTTGCTCTGCCACCAGCCTGCATGATTCGCGCAGTTGTTTCTCGTAGTCCGACGTCGTTGACATACTGAGAGGAATGCTGTGGGCCGTGAACGCAACATGCACGTGGTCGCGAGCTTCTTCCAGAAACTCACCCATTGCTTCTCCAACCTGTTCTGCAAGAACCGCAATGAAGTCCGGGTGATTGTAGAAAACTCGCAGTTTGTCGATCTGCAAACCTTCCGCTTCTGGCTGAGCCAGCGCGGCGGCAATGTTCTCGCGGTACTGACGACAGCCCGAATAGCAACTGAAGCCGGATGTGACGTACGTTAAGGCCCGCTTAACACCATCTTGCTTCATCTGGATCATGGTGTCATTCAGAAAAGGAGTCCAGTTTCTGTTGCCCCAGTAGATCGGCATGTGAAGATCGTGGGCGTCAAGTTCCTTTCGCAATGAGGCAATCAGTGTACTGCATTGCCCGTTGATCGGGCTGGCACCACCGAAGTGATAGTAGTGTTCGGCAACTTCCAGCAGGCGTTCGCGAGGCACAGGTTTGCCGCGCAGGACGTTTTCGAGAAATGGAATAACGTCTTCCCGCTTTTCCGGACCACCAAAGGAAAGGACCAGAATTGCGTCATAGTGGGGTGCGGAAGAATTTGACATAATTTGGATTTGTCAGACCTGAATAGGATAAAGTTAACTCTAAGGTAGCCGAATTCGCGAGAATTCGGTGGAGTTTCTGAACTCTCACGAGTTCAGCTACTGTTTTGCTAGGGGTTCTAAAGTTAACTCGGGGCGTCTGCGTCCGGTACGATTTCGAACGCACTGAGAATTTCAGCGGGGACTCGACAAAGCTGATGCGTTTCAAATTTTACAAAGGCCCAGTTGGTTGAGGCAACCGCAAGCTTTTTGTCGTCAGAAGTGCGTCTCAGTTCGTAACGACGCATTGAAGTCACGCGCTTCATATTGGCCACCCATGTTCTTACGACAATTTCGTCGCCTGAGTATGCGGGCACGAGATATTCAATGGCATGCGATCGCACGACCCAGCCATGTCCCAACTGATGGTAGGCTTTCGAAGGCCAGCCCTGGGCGGTTGAGTGAGCCACTGCGGCATCCTGCATCCATCTCAGGTAGGCGATATTGTTCACGTGCCCAACGCCATCAATGTCGTCGGTGGTTACCTGGTATCGATATTCAAAAATTGCAGGCAAGTTAAAGCCAACCTTTGTATTCGAACTAGTCGTTCGACAGAACTTCTTCAGGATCTTTTTGCAGTGGCTCGCTCTTGTCCCACTTGATCGCCCGTGCTTCTGCGTCCGGTTCCATAAACGGCCGCACGACTCGCAAACCAACTCCCAGTGCGTCAGTGAAGTACCAGATGCTTTGCGGCAATTGCGGATCCTGCTGCTTCCACTCTTCGCTGGAGCCTTCACGAACCGCGCTTCGCAGCATTTCGGCAGCGTCATCCCATCCACCGCCTCGCACCATGCGAGGATATTCTGTGAGCGGAATATTCAGAGGATCGCTGGCAAGCTTGTCTGTGAGACGTGCATAGGAATCCGGAGCATATTGATCCAGCACCCACTCGGCGACGTTGCCGTGCATATCATATAGTCCCCACGGATTTGGTTTTTTCTTTCCGACCGGATGGTAGTTACCGTCGCTGTTCCCATCGAACCATGCATGCGCGTCCAGTTCGGTTGTGTCGTCACCAAAAGAGTAAGCTGTCGTCGTGCCGGCACGACAGGCGTATTCCCATTCTGCTTCCGTGGGCAAGCGATAGTAGCGTCCGGTTTTGGCGCTGAGCCATTCGCAGTACATGCGGGCTGAGTGTTGAGTCATGCAGATCGCCGGATTGTTCTCCCGCCCCATGCCGAAACTCATATCCGTGTAAGGCGGTGTTGGACGAGTGACCGCGTCGGCAACTTTGTCACGGGGCGTTGAAGGTTTTCCGTAAGCTGCTCGTCGAAGTGAATCGACTCGGTCGCTCCAAACTTCGTATTGGTTCCATGTGATTTCGAATTTACTCAGCCAGAATGGTGAGACTTCCACTTCATGCTGTGGGCCTTCGTCGTCGCGTCGATTTGCTTCAGCTTCCGGGCTGCCCATCAGGAACTTTCCACTCGCAATCGGCAACATATCAATCTTGAACGAAGTATGAGCCAACGGTTCTGTGTACGCCTTCATGTCGGCTGGCGTCTCGGCCAGCGCTGCCGGTACTTTCACCGGTGCGGGTTTGTCTTCAGCGTGGACCGCGAATGGCGTAATCGCGGAGAGCGTGAGGCAAGACGCGAACAGGAAGAATCGGAATGACTGCGACGTCGGCAATGTCATATTCTCAGAGCCTTGTTTTGAAGGGAACAGCAAAAGTCGTTCTTCATGCTACTCAGGCAAGCCGTCTCTGTCCTGTCTGAACTGACTGCCAACAGAGAAATCCTTTGCTTTGGAACATTGCCGAAAAGTACGTCAGGCTTTCCAGCCTGACACGAAGAACAACATGTCAGCCTGGAAAAGCTGACGTACTTGATTTCAGGACTGTTCCTTTCAGGCAAGGTGGCTGCAGATGGCGTGATGTTCAGCCGACATAACTGGAACAACATGAATTCATGTTCGAAACATTCTTGTAAAAGCTGGCAGGACGCTGACTTTGTAACGCCTGTAACGGATTGGCGAACAAGAGTCTTTTTGGAGACATACGGTTGTCTTCAACAGCGTCCGTTGTAACTGATTCCCGGTTACACCGATTTTTACACTCGAACCAAGCCTGCCGTGCTTCTGCGGCAAAGCTTTCGACGAGTGAATTGACGCTGACAAAACGCTCCCCGCGTTTATTGCAATCCCCCCAGCAGCGTCAGGAGGTGTACTGTGCAGCAGAGTTCCGTTCGAGATTTGATGCGAATTCGTCATGGTTTGGTCGCTACCGAAACGACTTCCTTGCGAGAAGTCGCAGAACGATTGATCATCAGCGACTGTGATCTGATGGCCGTCACTGATGCTGACGGAAAACTCATTGGTGTCGTTTGCGAGAGCAGCATTGTGCGAGTTCTGCTCACGAATCCGGCTCCGGACATGACAATTCAGTCACTGATTATCAGACACGTGGAATCTGTGCGACTGGACTCCCATATTGCGGCAGCTCAACCATTATTTCGATCATGTGCGAATACCGCGATTCCTGTTGTGAATGAGGGCGGCGTTGTCTGTGGCTTGTTGATGCGAAGTGACGTCATTCGCAGTCTGTTGAATCGCAACGCACAAAGCTCCGACGCGAAACATGTTTCCGAAACGCCATCGATCGCCGGGCCTGTTGTGGCCGCAGAAACAAAGCATTCCAACACGGCTTTTGCTCCGCCAAAGAAACGCATGATTCACGCCGGTGACGCTGAAACAAGCGCTCCTGGCAATCAGCCACGCCCACACTTCCTGCGAGCTGATGAAGCTCGTCGAGTTTTATGGGCGGCTGAAGACCGACTGTAGCAGCCATATGTGAAGCAGTTCCGTGGTTTCCGCTGGGAAAAACGGTGGGGACCGACATTCAGGGACCGCACTTTGCCACTGAGTTACTGCAATTCAACGCCCAGTTCGAGCATGAAAAACTTCATATCTTCCCAGACCTCTTTCTTCGCAGAAGCATTCCGAAGCAAATAGGACGGATGATACGTGCATAGCACTTTCGCACCATTGTATGTGAAGAACTGGCGACGGAGTTTTCCGACAGCACGCGTTTCGTGCAACAGATTCTGAGCAGCCACGGCTCCCCAGCAGATGATGTATTCCGGCTGCACGATCTTAATTTGAGCATCCAGAAATTCGCGACAATTCGATGCCTCCTGTGGCAAAGGATTGCGATTTCCTGGCGGACGACAGCGTAACACGTTACAGATATAGATTTCCTCGCGGGTCATTTTGCAGGCTGTGATGATCTTGTTCAGCAGTTGGCCCGCTTCGCCCACAAACGGTTCTCCCTGAGCATCTTCATCCGCACCCGGCGCTTCGCCGATAAACATGATTCGTGCATTCGGATCGCCCACGCCAAAGACCGTTTGCTTGCGAGTGGTGGCCAGCTCTGTGCACCGGCGGCATTTGGCGACAATCGCCGCCAGAGAACAGAGTGCCTCCTGTTTCTGCGGAGAATCCGTCAGGTTCTGCTTAAGCAGATCCTGCACTTCGATCAGTGGTTCCGGACGATTTGCATCCGTGACCTGCAGCTCTTCCACGGACCGTAATCCGGTTGCCGGACGTCGCATCTCAGCGGCCCCTGCCGTTGCAGACTTAGGCGATTTTCGCCCCTTAGCAGCGACATCATCGGCAGCTTTGCCTTCTGCCGCCGATGTCACTTTGCTTTGTGCGGATTTTGTTGCTTTCTGCTGCGGCTGCAGAGGCTTTTGTAACTCCACATATGGCAGGTGTGTGACACCCACCTCAGCAAGATGTTTCAGCAACTGAGCAACGGCGCGTTTGGCGTTCACAGTGTTTGGTCCGCAAGGAAGTCAAGCATGAATTTAGACACGGAAGTCGAGCAGAAGCGATTGTGGCAGATTTTCCCCTGACTCTCAAATTGCTGAAGGCTCAAACCTGCCCGGAGAACTCGGTTACTTCGCCAGCCATGAATCCAGAGTCTGCGATGCGGTCTGAATTTCTTCTTTTGGCAAAAGGTCCTTTTTCGCTGTGCGGGTCAGTTTTGCAACATAATCCATGCTGCTCTTGACGGCATCAGGGCTGGCAGTGGCATCCATCTTGACACAGTAGAGAAGCATGAATTCGCTCTTGTCGTTCTTTTCAACCATCCAGCCGCCGAGCTTCGTGCGTGAGTTCTGTTCCAGAAGTTTCATCATTGTTTCTGAGCTTGGCGTCTGCTTCAATGTTGCAGCGAGCGCCCAGATTTTTCGCACATCAGCTCGTTCAAAGTATTCGACTTCTGTCGTGATGAAAACTGATTGTTTGCCGGCATCCTTGTCTTCGAATTCAACTTCCAGATGCCCCGACTTGTGGCTGGTGTATTTCAGTTCTGCTTTGTCGAGCAGATCGGTCGCTGGAATCGGAGCAGGCTTCCATGGGCTGGCGAGAAACGTCTTCACTTCTGTGATATCGACGCTGTAGCTGACCAATCGAGCGTTCGGTGCAATGGCCTGAGCAATCGCAACGAGTTCGCCTTTATTGTTCAGCACCGGTCCGCCGCTGTCACCGGAATTGATTGGGGCCTGGGTTTCCACAACTTTGAAATCATGTTCACCAGCTCCCGTGCGGAATGTTTTCTGATAAACCGATCTTACAGTGCCTGAGGTATAAACCCACAATGCATCGGAAGTACCAGGATTGCCGATCGAATCGATATCTTCACCGGGCCCCACACTTTCGCTCGCCATTGGAACCGCAGTGGCGCCTTCTGGAATTCGGTCCAGTTCTATCAGTGCAAGATCGCGTTTTCGATCGACGCTCAATACACGACCGCGGATGCCAAGGGTCTTAACGTTATCGAGATAATGTTTTCGCGTGTTGTCTGCCTTCTCGTTTTTAAAGTCCGGGAAGAAGATCACAGCGGCTCGAGCTTCACCCACAACGTGGAAATTAGTGATCACCAGTTTCTTTTCGGAATCCAACAGCACGCCCGTGCCGCTGGATGTTTCGCCGCCAGTTTTCGCCAGTACCCAGACCGTCGATTTCAACGCCGTTTGATACACCGCACTGTCAGCTCTGACGCTGGACGATTGGGCAGACAGAAGGCAAAGCACGCCTGCGGTAACCACCGATCGCAGACAAAAAGTTCTCGTGCAGATGTTTGATGAAGGGCGGAGATTTTTCATAGCAACACCATTTTTCTGTAAGATCGACGCGGAATTTGACTGAGCGCCAGGCTGTCGCTCAATATGCAAAGCGTCAAAGAAATCGATCTGTTACAGCAAAATCGGCATTCTTTTTAAGAACTCGATGACATTCGTAGGACGGGACTCCAGTCCCGTCCTGACAAGACTGTGTCTGGATGGGACCGGAGTGGCCCGGAGCGGATCCAGGATGACGAAAATTCATGCCGTTAGTTCACGGATCTTCAGATTGCGCCAACGGACTTCCTATGGTCCTTTACCAGCACCGATGCCGTAAACCTGCAAACCGATGAATCCTTTCGCGTGCGTCTTTAGTCGTTCCGCGCGAATCAAGGTCAGCGCGAATGGGCGGCAATTCATTCGCGCTCACCTCGATTCGCGCGGACCTCAAGAGGGATTCAGTATATCACTGACGTTGATTAGGTGGGAAACTCAAAGTGTACCAGGGGTTAGGTCTCGTTGCTTGCCTCGTCCTTTGGAAAACGAACTCGTGGTCGACCTCTGGGACGCATGGTGGATTCGAGGTTGAGGCGTCGTGCTATCGATTCCACCCAGGCTTCGTCGCCCAGGGGCTTGCCTCGCTGAGCCGACAGGCGAACCGCATCCAGTTCCTGCTTTGTGAGGCATTCGTTGACGCGAGCCGTCCAGCCAGGAAGCCTGGGCAACGGCCACGATGACAGCAGTTTGGGATCAGGTTCCGGTTTTTGCAACCAACGCCAGAGCGAGCCCCAACGCCAATCCTCCGCACGTTTTACGAGACCTGCCCGAAGTGCGTTGCGTTCGACGTAACGACACACGATAAAGAAGTGTTCGTCATCCTGAATCGGAAAACTCTTGTAACGTTGCTGGTAGACATGACCCATGCCGCCGGTGTGATAGTGGGCGTGGTAACGCATCGTGTGAGTGCCGCCAATCCAGCCCATAAACCGACTCATCTCACCATCCACCAGTGGTCGCAAAACCAGATGATAGTGATTCGACATCAACTGGTAGGCGCACAGTTCCACGTCGTGAATCTCCAGCCCTTCGTGCAGAATCTGCTCGAAGGCAGCGAAGTCTGCGTCCTTCTTAAAAATGTCCGCTCGGAGATTGCCACGATTAAGAGCGTGGTACAATCCACCAGCTTCGTCAGCCCGTGGTGGTCTTGGCATCGCAGGTCTCCTTGGAAAGTGTCGCCAGAGGCTACCAACCTCCGGACAGACTGTCAACAAAGAGACCTGACCCCTTTTTGACGCCCTATTCTGCCGCTGGCCTCATAATCCCACGAAAATCCGACTACCTATTCTGACCATCGTTGCCCCTTCCTCGATCGCAGGAACAAAATCGCCGCTCATGCCCATTGATAATTCGCGAAGCTCC
>Ga0105046_10012013_pt1 | contig 13436 bp, 7 predicted proteins | sample MAT03_FD_78385 | JGI IMG/M metagenome (GOLD analysis project Ga0105046, IMG submission 78385) | Freshwater microbial communities from Lake Fryxell liftoff mats and glacier meltwater in Antarctica - MAT-03 (megahit assembly) | ecosystem: Environmental > Aquatic > Freshwater > Ice > Liftoff... | reverse complement strand
CCTGGCCGAGACGATCCGCCGCGAAACCGGCCTGCCCACCATCGCCGTGGGCCTGATCACCGAGCCCGCGCAGGCCGAGGCCATCGTCGCCAGCGGCCAGGCCGACCTGGTGGCGCTGGCCCGCGGCATCCTGTACGACCCGCACTGGCCCTGGCACGCCGCCGCCGCGCTGGGCGCGCAGGTGAGCGCGCCGCCGCAATACTGGCGCTCGCAACCGCGGGGCATGAGCACGCTGTTTGGCGACGTGCGCATCGGGCAAAGATAAGTGATGAAGCCCCGGGCTCCGGTGCACAGAAGCCCCCCCGATGCCGCTGAAGTTCACCCGCCTGTCGCTGCGCGAGCTGGCCCTCACCGCCGGCCCGTTTGTGCTGCTGGCGGTGGCGCTGCTGGTGCTGGCCTACCAGGCGCTGCAGCCCAACCCGCCGCGCAAGGTGGTGCTGGCCACCGGCGTGGCGCAAGGCGCGTATGCCGAGTTCGGCAAACGTTATGCCGAGCAACTGGCGCGCCACGGCATCACCGTCGAGCTGCGCGCCACTCAGGGCGCGGCCGAGAACCTGGCGTTGCTGCGTGACCCGGCCTCGGGCGTTGACCTGGCCTTCGTGCTGGGCGGTGCCGACCTGGCGGGTATCAACCCGGCCGGCGCCGATGCTGAGCCCGATGCCGCGCTGGTGTCGCTGGGCAGCCTGTTCTACGAGCCGGTGTGGCTGTTCTACCGCGAGGCCGCTGCGCAAAAGCTGGTGAAGGCACCCACCTTGACGCGGCTGGGCCAGCTGGCCGGGGGCACGCTCAACATCGGCGTGGCCGGCAGTGGCGTGCCGCCGCTGATGGAAGGCCTGCTGGCTGCCAACCACATCGCACCCGACACCATCACGCTGCAGCGCCAGCCCACCACGCCGGCAGTGGTGGACCTGCTGGAAGGCCGGCTCGACGCGCTGGCGATGGCCTCGGCGCCCGAGGCGCTGATGGTGCAGATGCTGCTGCAAACGCCCGGCATCCGGCTGTTCGATTTTGCGCAGGCCGAGGCCTACTCGCGGCGCTTTCCGTTCATGAGCCCGGTGCTGCTGCCGCGTGGTGTGGTGGATCTGGCCGCCGACCTGCCGCCCGCCGACGTGCACCTGGTGGCGCCCACCGCCACGCTGGTGGCGCGCGATGCGCTGCACCCGGCGCTGGTGCAGTTGTTTGTGCAGGCGGCGCAGCGGGTGCATGGCGGCGCCGGCTGGTTTCAGCGCAAGGGCGATTTCCCGAACGCCGCCAACACCGAGCGGCCCGTCGCCCCCGAGGCCCAGCGCCTCTACCGCGACGGCGCACCCTGGCTGCAGCGTTACCTGCCGTTCTGGGTGGCCAACCTGGCCGACCGCATGTGGCTGGCGCTGCTGGCCATCGTGGCGGTGCTGATCCCGCTGGGCCGGGTGCTGCCGCCGCTGTATGAGTTCCGCATCCGCTCGCGCGTGTTCCGCTGGTATGCCCAACTGCGCGCCGTGGAAGACGCGCAGGGCCAGCGCCCGGCCGCCGAACTGCTGACTGAACTGGCCGAGATCGAAGCCCGCGTGGCTGGCATCACCGTGCCGCTGAGTTATGCCGACGAGCTGTACGCGCTGCGCGGCCACATCGAGATGGTGCGGCAGCGGCTGGGCTCATGAGTCAACGCTGGGCCGCTCCCGAGTTGACTCCTCCCCCTCGGGGGCGGCGGCGGCGGGCGTATGCCGCCGCCTTGGGGGCGCTCTCAGGCGGGCGCGCCCACTTGATCGGCTGTCTGGGCGGCAAGCAGCTCCAGCACCTGTTCAGCACGCAGCGGCCGCGACAACAGGTAGCCCTGGCCCACCGGTACGCCCAACGCACGCAGGGTGGCCAATTGCTCGGGGGTTTCAATGCCTTCGGCGATCACCGTGCGGCCCAGTGATTGGCCCAGGTTCAACACCGCTCGCACGATCTCGACGTTTTGCGGCTGGTCGTGCAGGCCCATCACGAAGGATCGGTCGATCTTCAGGCTGCTGATCGGCAGCCTGCCCAGATAGGCCAGCGACGAGTAACCGGTGCCGAAGTCGTCGATCGAAAAGCCCACGCCCAGCGCGCGCAGCCGGCCCATGGTCTGCAGCGCGGTGTCGATGCCGCCCATCAGCGTGGTTTCGGTGATCTCCAGCGTCAGCGTGCCCGGCGTGGGCCGATGCTGCTGCAGCACCGCCTGCACCTGGCTGACCAGGCTGCCCCGCGCCAGGTCGCGGCCCGAGATGTTGACGTGCATGCCCAGCTCGCTGGCGCCAGGCAGGTCACGCTGCCACTGCGCGAGTTGCGCCACGGCATGGTCGATCACCCAGTCGGTCAGCGCCTCGATGTGGCCCGATTCCTCGGCCAGCGTGATGAACACCTGCGGGCTCACCTGCCCGCGCAGCGGATGGTGCCAGCGCGCCAGCGCCTCGAAGCCGATCAGCCGGTAAGGCGACAGCGCATACAGCGGCTGGAAGTGCACCGACAACTGGCCATCGCCGATGGCCCGGCGCAGGTCGGCCTCCAGCGCCAGCTTCTGCACCACCTTGTCGTGCATGGCGCTGTCGAACAGCACCACCCGGCCGCGCCCGCCCGCCTTGGCCTCGTACATCGCCAAATCGGCGTCACGCAGCACCTCTTCCGCCGTGCGGTAGCCCAGGTCACTGAAGGTGATGCCCACGCTGGCGCCAGGCACCACCTCGATGCCGCCGATGGCCAATGGCAGGCTCAGCGAGGCCAGCACCCGTTGCGCCAGGCGCTGGCCCTGCGCCTGGTCGTGCAGATCGACCAGCAGGATGGCAAATTCATCGCCACCCAGCCGGGCCACCAAGTCGCTGTTTCGCACGCAACTCAGCAGCCGCCGAGCCACCTCACGCAGCAGCACGTTGCCGGCCTGGTGGCCCAGGCTGTCATTGACGACCTTGAAGCGGTCCAGGTCGAGAAACAGCACCGCGAAGCGTTGCTCGGCGTCCAGCCGTGACGCCTCCACCACCGCTGCCAGCCGCTCATTGAAGCTGTTGCGGTTGGCCAGCTCGGTCAGGTCGTCGTGGTAGGCGATGTGCAGCAGCCGCGCCTCGGCCTGGCGGCGCGCCGCGATGTCGTGCAACTGGTAGATCAGGCCTCGGCCACTGCCGCCTGGATCGTCATAGGGGCTGCAATGCACCGCCACCCACAGCGGATCGCCACCGCGCAACGTCGCACGCAGTTCCATCGCAAACGATGGCGCCTGTTGCGCCGCCACTTGCTGCGCCCGGCCCTGGATCAGCGGTACATCGTCCCCATGCAGCACGCTGTACAGGGGCTGGTTCACCAGTTCAGCCGCGGCCCGGCCCAGCAGTGCACACAGGGCCTCGTTGACCTGCACGATGACGCCGCTGGGCCGCGTGATGGCCATGCCGATGGCCGCGTGGCTGAAGGCCGAAGAGAAATGCTGCTGGTGAATCGCCGCCTCGCGCTGGGCCTCGGCCACTTGCGCCTCCTGCCGCTGCAGCTGTTGCTCCTGACGCCGGAAGCTGAACCGCAGCAACTGCACCAGCCCCAGCACCAGCACCACCGAAATCAGCAGCACCGCCGGCCCAAAACGCTGGGCATTGAGGTGCAGCAGCCCGGCCACGAAGGCGGCGCCCAAGTACATCGCCGCCATCCAGGCGCCATCGGCAAACCACTCGGCAGGGCGCAGCGGCTTGCCGTGCTTGAGCGACATCATCGCCGTCAGCGGCCCGGTGGTCAGCACAAATGGCACCAGCGCCACCAGGCACAGCGCGGCCAGGGTGGCCACCTCGCCCGGCTGGCCCAGCCGTTCAACGCCGGCACGCACGGCGTCGAAGGCCACACCGCACACGGCCATCGCGGCCATCGCGGCGGCGGGGCTGCTGATGCGGCTGCTGAGCCGCTTGGACGTGCGCCAGGTGCCGATGGCGCCGTCAACGCCCGCGGCCAACACCGCCACCGGCGTGCCCAGCGTGGCCAGCGCCGTGAAGATGAACACGTCGGCCACGCTCAGGGTGTAGGAAGAGCGCCCCAGCTTCAGCGCCAGATTGGCCGCCAGCGCCACCAGCGACAAGGCCAGCAGCACCGGCCCGGTTTGGGCCGAGTGCAGCGCCAGCAGCTGCCAAAGTGCCCAGCCCAGCGCGGCGCCGCCGCACGTGACGATGGCCACCCAGGCCGCCCGCGCCGCCGGGGGGTAATCAAACAAGTGAGCGCGCTGGAACGAGCGCCACGCGCTGTGCGGGGAGTCGGTTGGGCGCGGCAAGGCAGGCTTCATGGCAGGTGGTGCTTCTACCGGCTCTCAAGGAAGGTGGGCGGCCACGGCCAACCCAGGCGGGAAACGCCCGTGCAGGTCATTCGCCGAACATGCTGCGGTCGACCACACTGGCCGGATCCGCCAGCGTCTCGCTCAACAACACGCCTTCACTCAGCAAGAAGCCCTCGCTCAGCAAAAAGCCTTCACTCAGCAAAAAGCCCTCGCTCAGCAGAAAGCCTTCACTCAGCAAGAAACCCTCGCTCAGCAAGAAGCCCTCGCTCAGCAAGAAGCCTTCACTCAGCAAAAAGCCTTCGCTCAGCAAGAAACCTTCGCTCAGCAAAAAGCCTTCGCTCAACAACAAACCCATGCCGCCAGCGAAGCCCAGCCTCAGCGTCAGCCCGGTGCCGGCAGCCGTGCGGGCGGCCAGTGTGGCCACCGGCGTGGTGAGCGCGCGCGGGCCGCCGCCCAGGCTGAGCGCCACCGAGTCAAGCAGCCGCACCCCCGGGGTGAGCAGCAGTTGCTTGGCCGCATTGCGCTCGATGATGGCGCTGGGCACGGTGTTGGCACTCAGGTCTTTGGTTGCCGGCTGGTAGCTCACGCTGCTGCGCAGCACCACCTGCCGCGCCCACAGCAGGCGCGGGTCATACACCGGCTGCCACTGGGTGAACAGCGCGTCGCCGCCGGCCAGGTGGGTGCCACCGGCCAGGATCATGCGGCTCCAAGGCAGCGCCTGCCCACCCGAGTGGGTTACCTGCTGGGGCAGCACCTTGCCCGCGGCCAGCAGGTTGTCACCGGCCTGCAAGGTGCCGGCGGCCAGCGCCGGGCCCAGGTCGGTGCGCAGCGCCTGGGCCAGGCGCACGGCGCCTTCCACGTTGAGCGCGCCGGTGCCTTGCTCAAGCAGGCCGCCTTGCGCCAACGGCAGCGCGCTGTACTGCAAGATGGCCTTGACCAGCGGTGGCGTCAGCCCGGGGTTGGCCTGCAGCAGCAGCGCCGCCGCGCCGGCCACCGCCGGTGCGGCCATCGAGGTGCCGCTCATCTCCATCAGCGTGCGGCGCGTCAGCTGCGTGGCACCCGGCACGATGGTCATCAGCGGGTAGCTGCGGGCCAGCAGGTTCCAGCCCGACGGCCCGTCGGCCTTGCCGGCCCCCAGCACCGACACGATGCGGTTGCCCGGCGCCACCAAGTCGGGCTTGATCAGGTTGTCCACCCAGCGTTTGCCGCTGGGAAAGACGTAACTGCCCCGGGTGGGCCCGCGTGAGCTGAAACGGGTCATGGCATCGTCGGCCCGGCTGGCGGTGGCCAACGGGTTGAGCGCGCCCACGGTGATCACCGAGGGCTCGTGCCCGGGTGACGAAATGCTGCCGTAGACCATCTGCCCGGCGGCGTTTTTGCCGGCATTGCCGGCGGAGGCCACCACCACGATGCCGGCCGCGGTGGCGCTGCGCGCGGCGCGGGCCAGTGGGTCGATCAAAAACGAATCGGTGGACGCCGCACCCAGGCTCATGTTGATGACGCGGATGTTGGCCAGGCGCGCGCGCTGGATCACCCAGTCGATGCCGGCCAGCACATCGGCCAGGTTGCCCATGCCGCGCTCGTCGAGCACCCGCACGTCGTACAGGTCGGCCGCAGGCGCCACGCCGCCGGACTCGGGTTGCTGGTAGCTGCCGGCGCCGGCCGCCACGGCGGCCACGTGGCTGCCGTGGCCATACGGATCGGGGTTGTCAGCAAAGGGCGCCAACTTTTCGAGGCTCTGCTTGTACTTGGTGCCGTCCAGGCTTTCCTTCAGAGAGGGTGAGTAGTCCAGCCCTCTGTCCCAGCCGCCGTTGGACGCTGACTTGCCGAAAGCAACAAAGTCGATCACCGCGCGCACGCGGGTTTTGCCCGCGGCATCCCAGGTGTGCTGGTGCCGCCAGTCGATGCCCGAATCGAGGATGGCGATGCCCACGCCCAGGCCGTCCAGCCCCACGCTGTTGGCGCTGCTACCGCCTTGCGCCAGCGGCAATACGCTGTTGGCGCCGGTAGCCGATTGCAGCAACCCGGCGTGGCGCGCCGTGGCGCGGTTGGGCGCAATGCCCAGCACGTCGGCACGCGCGGCCAACGCCGGCAAAGCGCTGGCCGGCACCATCGCCGACAAGGCCCGCACCGACAGGTAGCTGTAGAACACCGAGCCGCCACGCGCCAGAACGTCGGCCCGCAGCGCGGCCAAGGTGGCATCGCTGCTGTTGGCGTTGACCAGCACCTTCACATGCAGCATGCCGTTGAGGTTTTTGGCCCAGGGCACGGTGACGGCGCTGCCTGCCGGTGCCTCAGCCACCGCACGCAGGTCAGCAGCCAGCTTCGACGGCAGCGTTGCCTGTGCATGCGCGGCCTGCAGCCCACCCGCAACCAGCGCTGCGGCCAGAATCAGCGGCCGCGCCAGGCGCCGAAGTACTTGTTGTGGTAGTTCGTTCACGCACGCTCCTGTGGCCCAAGATCATCGGCGGCGCGGCGCTCAGGCCGCTCCGCCGTCGTCTTGTTACTTCGGCCAGCGGGGCAGGTACTTGAGGGTCGACGGTCAAATTGGCCCGAAAATGCACGGTGGGCTGTGGCACTTTCAACAGTTGCCGGGCACTCGGGCGGCCGGGCCCCACGCGCACGCCCACACCCACACCCTCAGCCCAGGCCCGCCGCCGCCTGCACCGCCGCCGCGTCCACCCCCAGCTTGGCGGCGGCGGCCAGGATCTCCTGCCAGGTGGTGGTGTCCACCGGCACACCTTCAGCGCTGCGCTGGGCGCGCCAAGCGCGCTCGGGCTCACCGGCGATGCGGACCGTGTCGAAGCCCTCACGCGGCGGCGAGGCCTTGACCCAGTCGATGAAGGCCAGCGCCTCGGCCTCGAAGCTTGCGCGGTCGCCCAGCGCGGCCGGGTCCACCAGCACGCTGAACATGCCGTTGAGCACCCGCCGCTGGCTGGCGTCGGCATCGCGCTGCGTCATGCCAGCGGCCAGCGCGCCGCCCAGCAGCTCACACATCAGCGCCATGCCAAAACCCTTGTGGCCGCCAAAGGTGAGCAGCGCGCCGAACGGCGGCACCACGGTGAAGCGCGGCTGCTGGGTGGGCCGGCCCTGGTCGTCGATCAGGCAATCGGGCGGCACCAGCTCACCCTTGTTCATCGCCACCCGGGTTTTGCCCTGGGCGATCATGCTGGTGGCGAAATCCAGGATCACCGGCGGCCGGCCGGTGAGCGGCACGCCGGCGCAAAACGGGTTGGTGCCAAAGCGCGCATCGGCGCCACCGAACGGCGCCACGATGCCGCGCGAGATCACGTTGACAAAGTGCATCGACACCAGCCCGGCCGCGGCCGCTTGCTCGGCCCAGGCCCCAATGCGGCCCAGGTGGTGCGAATTGCCCAGCGCCACGATGCAACTGCCCTGCGCCTGGGCGCGCGCGATGCCCAGCGCCATCGCCTGCGCGCCGATCACCTGGCCGAAGCCGGCGTTGCCGTCCAGCCGCAACAGCGCGCCGGCATCCAGCACCGTGCTGACCTGGGCGTTGGGCGTCAACCCGCCCTGCAAAAAGGCATCGGCATAACGCGGCAGCATGCCGATGCCGTGGGAGTCGTGCCCGGTGAGGTTGGCCTCGATCAGGTTGCCGGCCACCGCCCGCACCTCGGCATCGCTGCTGCCAAAACCGCGCACCACCTGGCAGATGGCGGTGTGCAAACGGGGCAAGGGGATCAGGTGCATGTCGCTCATGGGGGCTCCGAAGGGGGGGGCCGTGGGGCCCGGTGGGCCTTGATGCTAGGAGGCTGTCGGGCTTGGGGTCGGGCCCGCGCCGGGCTGAGTTGGGGTGCCAGTCTAGGCGCTGGCGAGGCGTGTGGCCCAGCCACACAACGAGCCGGCAACGACGATTGGCGCCTCGAATCAGCCCGGCCCTTCGGGTTGGGCCCGATCCCAAGCCCGACAGCGTCCTAGTAGATCGATTCATCGATGTCATTGCGTGTCAAGTCGCGCGGAGGTCGAACTTGTTCCCGCGGAAAGTAACGGCAGTGGCATTGAAATCGTCGTTGCCGGTGGGGCCGGCAGACCACCGAACGGCCATCTGCGATGATTCGAAGTGCCTTTGTCTTTGTGCGGGATGACGAACCGCCCACCCGATGTCCATTCACGACTCCAGACTGCGTTCGGCGAGCATCGGCAACCACTTGTTCCTGCTGGCGCTCGGCACGCTGTTGCCGGTTGTGCTGTTCGCCGCCGGACTGGCCGTGTTGCAAGCCAAGCAGGAGCGCCAGACCTTCGAGCGCGGCATGCACGACCGCGTGGTCGCGATCACGAGCGCCATCGACGCCGAGTTGCGAGTCACGGTCGCCGCGCTGCGCACCTTGGCGGAGAGCCAGGTGCTTGCCGACGGCGAACTCGAGCGTTTTCACGGCCTCGCTCTGCGGGTCAAAGATCTGCATTCCGACTGGGTCACCGTGACGCTGGCCGGCGCCGACGGCCTGCAGCAGGTCAATGCGATGCGGCCCTACGGCGCCGAGCTGCTGCCCATTGAGGAGACCGCCAGCTTCGAGGCCGTGCTGCGCACGCTGCAGCCGGTGATCGGCAGCCTGTCGGCGGGCCCGCGCGGTCTGCCACATGCATTCCCTGTGCGCGTGCCGGTGCTGCGCAAAGGCCAACTGGCCTACGTGCTCACCGCGGTGGTCGACCCGGCGGCGATCTCACGCGTGCTGCGCGAACAGGGCATGCCTGACGACTGGGTGGCCTCGGTGGTCGACCTTCGGCTCCTGCAGGTGGCCCGCCAGCACCAGGGGCAGGTGCAGGTCGGGGTGACGGTGTCGCCAGCGTTTCGCTCCGCGCTCACCTCGGGCGCCACCGCAGCGGTATTCCGCGGCGCCACGCTGGAAGGCAATTCCTCGTACGTGACTTGGCGACGCTCGGCGTTCAGCGGCTGGTCCGTGGGCATCGGCGTTCCCGCCCATAGCGTCGAGGCCAGCGCCTGGCGTGCATTGGTCATCGGATTGCTGGGTGTCGGCGTCTCAGTGGCGTTGGCGCTGCTGCTCGCCCGGGTGCTGGCCCGTCGCATCAGCGAACCGGTGGCCGTGCTCGCGGCCCAGGCGCGCGCGTTGCAGCGCACCCACTTCAGCGCGTCACTGCCGCATGGGCAGCCCAACGCCCAGGGCCAGCCGCCCGACGAGCCGACGACGCCCAGCAATGCAGTGCGGCCTGGCGACGAATCGCCCCAGTCGGCGAGCATGACCATGCCGGAGCTGCGCGAGCTGCAGCACGCCCTCGACGATGCGGCACAAGCGATGCATGCGCTCGGCCAGGCACGCGCGGAGGCCGAAGGCGCCAACCGTGCCAAGGACGAGTTCCTGGCCATGCTCAGCCACGAACTGCGCAATCCCCTGAGCGCCATTACCACCGCAGCGCAGCTTCTGCGCATGCGGCCCGAAGGCGCCGCCGCCGCCATGGCGCAGGGTGTGCTGCAGCGGCAGACCGCGCACCTGACCAAATTGGTCGACGATCTGCTCGATGCCAGCCGGGTCAGCCAGGGCAAGATCGAGCTGGAGCGGCTACCACTCGACCTCGCCGCGCTGGTGCACAGGGTGGCCGTGCAGGTGGTCGGCAGTTCACCCAAGCACCCGCTCACGCTGCGACTGGATGCGGCCTGGGTGTCGGGCGACGACACGCGGCTCGAGCAGATCGTCACCAACCTGCTGAGCAATGCGGTGCGCTATTCGCCCGACGGCGGCGCCATCGAATTGGTGCTTGCACGCGCCGCCGACCGCGTGCTGCTCAGCGTGCGCGACGAAGGCGTCGGCATGACCGCCGGGCTGGTGCCCCGCGTGTTCGAGCTCTTCGTGCAGGGCGAGCGCGGCGCCGCCCGGTCACAGGGCGGCCTGGGCATCGGCCTCACGCTCGCGCACCGGCTCGCTGAACTGCACGACGGACAGCTCGAGGCCCACAGCGACGGCGAAGGACAGGGCAGCACGTTCACGCTGACGCTGCCGGGCATCACGGCGCCGGCGGGCAACGAGTCGGCCATGCTGCCTGTTGGCCCTGGTGCAGTGCGGCGGCTCGATGTGCTGCTGGTGGACGACCACGACGACGGTCGGAGAATGTTGCGCGCTGTGCTTGAAGGCGCAGGGCACCGAGTGACCGAAGCCGTAGACGGGGCCCAGGCCCTGGAACGGGCTGGCGCCGCAGCGTTCGACGTCGCGCTGATCGACATCGGCCTGCCCGACATCGACGGCCTGGAGGTGGCCAGGCGGCTGCGCGGCATGGGACCGCGGCTGGCCACCACGCTGCTGGTGGCGATCACGGGCTACGGCGCGCCGCAGGACCACGCCCGCAGCCGCGAGGCCGGCTTTGACCTGCACCTGGTCAAACCCATCGACGGCATCGACCTGCTTGACCAGGTGCACCGCCTGCGTCGGCAAGGCACGTGGGGCCAGTGACGGGCGCCGACTGCGCCAGTAGAGCGCGACGCACTCAATGGCTGGCGTGCGCGCCCGCCGGCACGCCGACCCGGCGCAACTCGTCGCGCATCACGTCGAGCCGAAGCGGCTTGCAAAGGTAGCCGCTGACGCCCGCGTCGAAGCAACGCGCCACCGTCTCGGGGCTGTCGTCGGCGCTGGCCACGACGATCGCGAACGGGGCCACCCGGCCGGACTTCTGCAGCTCGACGATGCGCCGGCTGGCGTCGATGCCGTTGAGCACGGGCATGTTGACGTCCATCAGCACCACGTCGGGCGGCATGTGCTTGCAGTGCTCGATGGCATCCAGCCCGTCGGCGACGTCCGCTACCTCATAGCCCAACGCCTGCAGCATGGCGCACGCGAGGATGCGGTTGATCTCGTTGTCGTCCACCACAAGCACCTTGCGGCGGCCCAGCAGGCTGTGTGAAACAGTAGCGGGGCCGCCTCTCGTGAACTCGGCGTCAAGTGCGAGCAGCGAGGCCTGGGCCAGGTCGCCTGGGCTCAGCGGCTCGACGCACACATCCAAGCGGGCCAAAGCGCCAGGGTCGCTCAGCGCTGGGGCGCCAACGCTCACCAGAAGCAGGCAACGTGTGCGATCCGGCATGCGGCTGCGCACAGCCACCAGCGCCGAGCGCAAGGTCAGCGGATCGTCGCGGATCAACAAAAGCTCCGGGCAGTCTTCGACCTTGGAGGCGTCGACGTGCCCGGACGCGTCGGCCAGGGACGCAAAAAGCGAGACCCGCCAACCCAGGCGCTGCAGACGGCGCTGGAGCACAGCCGGCTCGATGCTGCGCCCATCGACGATCCACGCCCGCGCGCCGTCGGCACTGGGCGGTGGCTCGCGCTCGACCGGGCTCACGCTGAGCTCGAACCGCAACAGTACGCCTTCGCTGGGGTGGCTGGCAAAGCTGACTACGCCGCCTGAATTGGGGAATACACCGCGGGCCTGAACGAAGCCGCTGGCGTCGGGCTGTGTTGCCGCGCCAGTGCCGGCGTCGAGCCCCAAACGGTGCAAGACCACGGCCCTGCGCGAGGGCGCCTCCAGCCGGACGCTCCCCGCCACGTTGACGGTCAGGGTCTGCGCGCCACTCTCAGCTGCAACCGAGCGCGCCGCGACCATGACGATACCGTTCCCCATCAGGTCGAGGGCGCCGCACATCAGCCGATAGAAGTCCGATTGCAGAGCCAATTCGTCACCGCAGAGAACGAGTTCGGGGCCTTCGCCGTCGAATGACAATGGCTGGTGGTTGGCGGCCAACAATGGCAGCACTTTGCGGGCCGCCTGCGTCAAGGTGTCGAGAACCCTGAATTCCACTGTCGCCCTGGCGGTGCCGACACCATGCCAGTGCGCTCGCAGCGTCGCAAAAAGCGTTGCGTGGTCCAGTGGCTTGGCAAATGCCCGGTCGAAGCACTCGTCGACGGTGGCCAGTTCGTCTGCCAGATCGCTGCGCCCCGTCATGGCCAACAACAGCGGCGGATTGATCACGCCTGCTCTCGATCTGGCGATGCGGGCGACTTCCAGGCCGCTCAAGCCTGGCATCTGCAGATCGAGAATCAGCACGTCGAAGTGCGAGGAAAGCGCCAGCTCCAACGCTTGCGCGCCGTCGTAAGCGGTAACGACATGACAGCCGACTTCCAGCTGCAGCAGCGCAGTCAACACATCCGCACCGTCACGGTTGTCGTCTGCAATCAAGACTTGCATGTTCGCGAGCGGTCGTTCGACGACGAGGTCGCTTTGCAGTGGCTTCGTCATCAGCTGCGGGCCGGCAAGGTCGAGTTCAACTCGTGCCTGCCAATGCAAAATACTTCACAAGCTGCCATCGATTTGTGGGTACGAATGCCACTCCAACGCTGTCAATCCCTCAACTCGTTCGGTACTTTGCCACCGTTCTGCGCCAACTTGGTCATCACCTGTTTCTGAAGCCAGATGTTCATGGCGGCTGAATCGTTCATGTCGCCGCTGAAGTGGAGTTCGTCGGCGAGGGCCTTTCGTGCACCCAAGCTGCTGTCCAGTCCCAGCAACTTCATGAGGTCGACGATCGAAGTACGCCAGTTGAGTTTTTCGGAGTTGTTCGCTGAAAGCTCGTTCAGAATTTTTTCCACGTCGACGGGCGCCAGAGCTGAAACTTGCGTAGGCGAGGCCACCGGCATCGATGTCACAGGCGCTCCGGAAGGGGAGCTCGGCGCAGTGGACGGCAGCGAGGTGGCCGCCGTCACCGAAGGGTGGCTGGCGGGAAAGATTTTTGCGAGGATGCTGCTGAAAATGTTCATGGATGAGTCCTTACATGGATTGATCAAAAAGTGAACCCGCGACCCATCGGGATCGTGAGGGCCAGAAAACGCTGTTGACCCCTGTCACCGATTCATGCAGCTTGCGACTTGGCCGAGTGCAATCCCTCTACCTTGAATCAACCGGCCGACGGCGCATCCCGCCACGCTGGACAGGAGAGCAGGGTTGACCATAATTTGGCAAGTGTTTGCGCCGTGTCAGACAACGGCGCATTTGAACGTCGGAAGCTACCCGGTTCGTTTGAACAGCCATTCCCCGACACATGAGTCAACGCTGGGCCGCTCCCGAGTTGACTTCTCCCCCTCGGGGGGGCGGTCGTCGCAAGGCGGCGGCCTTGGGGGCGCTCATGAGTCAACGCTGGGCCGCTCCCGAGTTGACTTCTCCCCCTCGGGGGGGCGGTCGCCGCAAGGCGGCGGCCTTGGGGGGCGCTCTCAAGTGAACTGCAGGCGGGTTGCAGACAGTG
>Ga0105046_10012011_pt1 | contig 13437 bp, 13 predicted proteins | sample MAT03_FD_78385 | JGI IMG/M metagenome (GOLD analysis project Ga0105046, IMG submission 78385) | Freshwater microbial communities from Lake Fryxell liftoff mats and glacier meltwater in Antarctica - MAT-03 (megahit assembly) | ecosystem: Environmental > Aquatic > Freshwater > Ice > Liftoff... | reverse complement strand
GCCCGCATGGCCGGCCGACGATGATTCAAATTTCTTACGGGGAACTGGAAAAGAAGTTCCGCCGGGTGGTGTGAGGGGCGTCCGATTTTAACTGCACCTTGCCGGCTCAACGTGCGAAGTCGGTGACGTTCGGGCAGGTGCAGATGAGATTGCGGTCGCCGTACACGTTGTCCACGCGGCCGACGTACGGCCAGAATTTGTGGTCGCGGAGCCACGGGGCGGGGTAGGCGGCTTGTTCGCGGGAGTAGGGACGATCCCAAGTGTCGGCGGTGACTACCGCGGCGGTGTGCGGGGCGTGTTTGAGGGGATTGTTGTCGCGGGGAAGCCGGCCGGTTTCGACGGCTTGCATTTCGGCGTGAATCGCGATCATCGCATCGCAGAAACGGTCGAGTTCGGATTTCGTTTCGCTTTCGGTGGGTTCCACCATCAACGTGCCCGGGACGGGCCAACTCATCGTGGGGGCGTGAAAGCCATAATCCATCAGGCGTTTGGCGGCGTCTTCCACTTCGATGCCGGCGCGGGTTTTCCAGTCGCGCAGGTCGAGGATGCATTCGTGGGCGACGCAGTTGCCGTGGCCGCGGTAGAGCGTGGGGTAGTACGGGGCGAGCCGGTGGGCGATGTAGTTGGCGTTGAGGATGGCGAGTTTGGTGGCGTCGGTCAGGCCGGCGGCGCCCATGAGGCGGATGTACATCCACGAGATGAGCAGGATGCTGGCGCTGCCATGCGGGGCGGCGGCGATGTGTTGCGGCAGAAAGGGGGCCAAGTGTTTGGCGACGCAGATTGGACCCATGCCGGGACCGCCGCCACCGTGGGGGATGCAGAATGTTTTGTGGAGGTTGAGATGACAGACATCGGCGCCGATGTGGCCGGGGCTGGTGAGGCCGACTTGGGCGTTCATGTTGGCGCCGTCCATGTACACCTGGCCGCCGTGTTCGTGGACGATGTCGCAGATTTCGCGGATGCGTTCCTCGAACACGCCGTGCGTCGAGGGATAGGTGACCATGAGACAGGAAAGATCGTCGCGGTGCTTGGCGGCTTTGGCGCGGAGGTCGGCGACATCAATGTTGCCCTGTTTGTCACAGGCGACGGGAACAACTTGCAGGCCGGCCATGGCGGCGCTGGCGGGGTTGGTACCGTGGGCGCTGACGGGGATGAGACAGACGTGACGTTGCGCTTCCTGATAAGCGCGGATGGTGAGCAGGCCGGCGTATTCGCCCGCGCTGCCGGCGTTGGGTTGGAGCGAGACGGCGGCGAAGCCGGTGATTTCAGCCAGCCACGTCTCGAGGTCGCGGAAGACTTGGTGGTAGCCGGTGGCTTGGGTGGCCGGGATGAACGGATGGAGTTGGCTCGCTTCCGGCCACGTGACGGGGAACATCTCGGCGGTGGCGTTGAGTTTCATCGTGCACGAGCCGAGCGGAATCATCGAGGTGGTGAGCGAGAGGTCGCGGGATTCGAGGCGCTTGAGGTAGCGCAACATTTCGTGCTCGGTGTGATAGCGATTGAAAACCGGGTGGGTGAGGAAGGGGGAAGTGCGGGCGGGGAGGGCTGAGATCGGAGGAATGCGGGATGAACCGGGCCGGCCGACGAGGCGGATGAGATCGTCCACGTCTTGATCGGTGGTGGTTTCGTCGAGGGAAATGCCGACGGTGCCGTCGCCAAAATCGCGGACGTTGACGCCAGCCGGCGGGGTGGCGCGGATGCGGAGTGTATCGAAGAACGGGGCGTCGCCGACTCGGTCCACTTTTTCGGCGAGCCGGCGGGTGAGGTCGTGGATGCGTTGGGCGATGTGTTTCAGGCCGGCGGGGCCGTGATAGACGGCGTACATGCTGGCGATGACAGCGAGGAGAACTTGAGCCGTGCAGATGTTGCTGGTGGCTTTGTCGCGGCGGATGTGTTGCTCGCGGGTTTGGAGGGAGAGGCGAAACGCCGGGTGGCCTTGCGCGTCTTTGCTGACGCCGATGAGGCGGCCGGGCATGTGGCGTTTGTATTCGTCGCGGGTGGCGAAGTAGGCGGCGTGCGGGCCGCCGTAGCCGAGTGGGACCCCAAAACGTTGGGTGCTACCTACCGCGATGTCGGCCCCAAACTCGCCGGGCGGTTGGAGCAGCGTGAGGGCGAGCGGGTCGGCGGCGACGCAGACGAGGGCTGCGTGTTGGTGTGCCTGCGTGCACAAGCCGGCATAGTCTTGGATGGCACCGTCGGTGGCCGGGTATTGGAGGAGGATGCCGAAAACTGCCGGCGTGATGGAGAATTGAAATGGGTCGGCAACCACGATGTGAATGCCGAGTGGTTCGGCGCGGGCTTCCACGACGGCGATGGTTTGGGGATGGCAGTTGTGGGCGACGAGGAACGTGTTTTTGTCGGCTTGATGAGCGACGGCGTGGCAGAGGTGCATTGCCTCGGCGGCGGCGGTGGCTTCGTCGAGGAGCGAGGCATTGGCGATGGCGAGACCGGTGAGATCGGTGATCATCGTCTGGAAATTCAACAACGCTTCCATCCGGCCTTGGGAGATTTCCGCTTGATAGGGGGTGTACGCGGTGTACCAGCCGGGGTTTTCGAGGATGTTGCGCTGAATGACCGGCGGGGTGAGACAGTTGTGGTAGCCGGTGCCGAGGTAGGTTTTGGCGGGTTTGTTTTGGGAAAGGATGCCGCGCAGTTCGGCGAGCGCTTCGGCCTCCGTGGCCGGCGCGGGAAGTTGGAGTGGCCGGGGGAGGCGGATGCCGGCGGGGATGGCGTCGGCGATCAAAGCGTCGAGCGACGCGTGGCCGGTGGCGGCCAGCATGGCGGCGATGTCGGCCGGACTCGGACCCAAATGGCGAGTGGCGAAACTGCTCATGCGCCGATGTGGTGTGAATAGTCCGAGGGACTCAGGAGTTCGTTCAACTCGCCGGGATCGCGGAGTTTGATTTGGAACATCCAACCTTTGCCGTAGGGGTCTTGGTTGACGAGTTCGGGTTGGCTGGCGAGGTCTTCGTTGACGGCGACGATGTCACCGCTGACGGGCGCGTAGATGTCGCTGGCGGCTTTGACGCTTTCGACGACGGCGCAGGGTTTGCCGGCTTCCACTTCGGCGTCCGGTTTCGGGACTTCGACATAGACGACGTCGGTGAGTTCGTGTTGGGCGTGGTCGGTAATGCCGATGGTGGCCAGGTTGCCTTCGACCCGGACCCATTCGTGTGATTTGGCGAATTTCAGATTTTGCGGGATGCTCATTTATTTTTTCTTAGTAACGGTTTCTTTTCCATTGTGGCAGGAAAAAGTTGGCCGCGGATTTCGATGGCAATGTCCGTCGTGCCGGCGGCGACGTAACCAAGGCCGATGCCGTAGCCGAGGGTAGGTGATTGGGTGCCGCTGGTGACTTCGCCCACGACACGGCCGGCGGACTGAATGGGATAATGCGGCCGGGGCGGCGGCGTTTTACCGGTCATTTTGAACGCGATGAGTTTACGGGTCGGCGAACGGTCAATGGCGTCGCGCCCGATGAAGTCGCCTTTGTCGAAGTTCACATATTTGCCGAGGCCGGCTTCGAGAGGCGTGGTGTTTTCGGTGATATCGTTGCCGTGGAGCGGATAGCACATTTCGAGTCGCAACGTGTCGCGCGCGCCGAGGCCGCAGGGAGTGACACCGGCTTGGAGGAAATAGTTCCAGAGCGTGACGACATCGGGGTCGTCACAAATGATTTCAAAGCCGTCTTCGCCGGTGTAGCCGGTGCGGGCGACCCAGCATGGTTTGCCGGCGAGGGTGAGCCGGGTGATGTGAAAGGGTTTGAGGTCGGCGGCGGCCGGGAGGTATTGAACGGCGCGCGGGCCTTGGAGGGCGAGGGCGGCGGTGCGGTCGCTGATGTTGTCGAGGACGACGTCCGCCGGCGCGTGGGTGCGAATCCATTCGACATCGCGCGGGATGTGCGAGGCGTTGATGACGAGGAGGAAAACGGCGGGTTCGAGCCGGTAGAGGATGAGGTCGTCAATGATGCCGCCGGCTTCATTGCAGAGGAGCGTGTATTGGGCTTGGCCGGGGGCGAGAGCGCGGACGTCGTTGGTCAGGAGCCGGTTCAGGGCGGTTTCGGCTTGGGGGCCGGCGATGATGACTTCGCCCATGTGCGAAATGTCGAAGAGGCCGGCGTGTTGGCGGACGGCGTTGTGCTCGGCGAGGATGCCGGTGTACTGGACGGGCATTTCCCAGCCACCGAAGCCGACGAGTTTGGCGCCGCGTTCCAGATGGGCGGCGTAGAGTGGTGTCCGGCGTAATGACTCGGTAGCGACCGACATGCGGCGGTACGTTAACGACCGTGCCGGCTGGTGTCAATTTTTGAGTGGCGGCTGGGAGGGGATTGCCCTTGCTCGGGGATGGCGGCGTCATTATACATGGGCGATATGATGCGATGGATCATTGGGGTGTTGTGCATGGTTGCTTGGTGTCGAGCGGATGATGTGGGGCATGTCATCGGGGAGTTGGGGCACAAGAAATTTGCGGTGCGGGAGGCGGCGCAGCAGCAGTTGGTGGAGCGGGGCAGTCAGGACACGGACGCGATTTTGCAGCGGACGGTGCGCGAATACGCGGCGACGAAGGATCCCGAGATTCGGGAGCGGTTGCGGGTGGTGATGTTGACGTTGGTGGATCAGCATCTGTTTCGGCGGCCGCGGGCGTTTTTGGGAATCGCGATGGGGATGGGGTTGCGGTTTGTGGGCGAGGGCTTGCAGGTGCCGACGGTGTCGCAGATTCAAGTGATGAATCTGATTCCCGATACCGCCGCGGTGAAGGCCGGCTTGCAGATTGGGGATTTGATTGTGGGCGTGGATGGCAAAGCGTTGGCCAAGGAGGCAACGTCGCAGGCATTCAGCGAATACATCCGCACGAAGGCGCCGGGGGAAAAGATTCAGTTGAGTCTGATCCGTGGCGAGGCCAAGCTGGAGATGGAAGTGGAGTTGGGCGGTTTGACGGAGGCGCAACAGGCGGAGCTATTTACCCCGGAACGGCGGGATGCGTTTTTCAAGGACTGGTTGGGGGAGCAGTTGCAGAAAATGTCGCCGGCGCGACCTGAGTTTGACAAAGCGCCGGCTTCCAGATAGTCTCCGCCAGACTTTTTCGGTTGGGGACGTAGCTCAGTTGGGAGAGCGCCGCAATGGCATTGCGGAGGTCGTGGGTTCAACTCCCATCGTCTCCACCAATAAGTTTGGTTAGGGTGCCGGAAAAGGGTGATTAGATGAAGAGGTCATGTTTGCCTCGTCAGAGGCTGTGTCTAAATTGTTGCGGACAAAGTTTGGTGGAGTCGGTTGTCGTTTTGGCGTTGGTGGCGATCTTGGTGACGACGCTCGTCAAAGGGATTGGGCAGTCGTCTGTCCAATGGTTGCAGGCCACGAATGAAGCGATGCAGGAACGCTCGGTCGCAGGTGCCACGGGAGGAAATGGAGCCAACCCGGACACAGCGGCAGGTGGCGGTGCAGGGACAGGCCGCGAAGGCGGTTTGACCAACGGGATTAGCTTCACCCCGTAAGCACGCTGGATGAATTGTGTTGGATGTGTTGGTCGCAAGGTACAGCCTTGCTTTTGGTGTGTACTTCTCTAAAGTTGCGCCTCTTTTGGAAAAAATGAGCATTATAACTTATCGAAATATCGGCATTATTGCCCACGTTGACCATGGTAAAACGACGTTGGTAGACAAACTTTTGCGTGAGGGTGGCGTCTATCGCGACAATCAAGTCGCGGAGGAACGCGCCATGGACTCCATGGATTTGGAGCGCGAAAAGGGGATTACCATCCGCGCCAAGAACGCGTCGGTTCACTGGGGTGGCGTTACCATCAATATCGTGGACACACCCGGCCATGCTGATTTCGGCGGTGAAGTGGAACGGATTCTTGGGATGGTGGACGGAGTGTTGCTTTTGGTGGACGCGTTCGATGGTCCGCAGGCGCAGACGCGGTTTGTGTTGAAGAAGGCGTTGGCGCATGGCCTCAAGGTCGTCGTGGTCATCAATAAAATTGATCGCGAACACGCCGATCCTCACAAGATGCACGACAAAGTGCTGGAGTTGTTCTTGGAGTTGAACGCCACGGAGGAACAGTTCAACGCACCGTTTATTTATGCCAGTGCCCGGGATGGGTACGCCGTGCGCCAGATCGGCGATGAAAAAAACGGGATGACGCCGCTCTTTGAAAGCATTCTCGAACACATACCGCCGCCGAAAGTGGATCCCGCGTCGCATTTTCACATGCTCGTCAGCAATCTTGACTGGAGCGATTACGTGGGCCGGATTGCGGTGGGCAAGATTTTGGGTGGCCAAGTGAAGATTGGCGATTCCATCGTTTGTATCCATCACAACGGTAAACGCGTGCGGGCGGCCGTGACCAAGGTGTTTGAGTTTAGCGGTATGAAATCCGGCGAGTCGCTCGTGGGCGAGGCCGGCAATATCGTCGGGATTTCGGGCTTCGAGGAACTGTCGATTGGCGAAACGCTGTGTGACACTGAGACGCGCGAGCCGATCCCGTTCATGGAACTCGATCCGCCCACGATCCAGATGCAATTTGCCGTCAACGATGGCCCCTTGGCTGGCAGGGATGGGAAGTTTGTCACCGCGCGGCATATTCGGGAGCGGTTGCAACGCGAAATCCGGACGAACATTTCCCTGTCAGTTCAGGACACCGACGCCGCGAACATCTTCCTCGTCAGCGCGCGTGGGGAAATGCAGATCGCGGTGCTGGTCGAACAAATGCGCCGCGAAGGTTACGAAGTGCTCGTCTCCCGGCCGGAAGTCATTCTCAAACGCGAAGGCGACAAGTTGCTGGAGCCGTATGAAAGTCTCTGGATTGAAGTTCCCAACGAGTCGTTGGGCGACATCCTGCAGAATCTGGCGAACCGCAAATCGCAAATCACCAACATGCAGCATCACCCGCACGGCGTTGGTTTGGAAGCGACCATCCCGACCCGCGGTCTTATTGGGTTTGAAACCGACATGGTCAACCTCACGAGTGGCCGGGGCGTGCTGAGTCACATGTTCAAAGAATACGGCGCCATGGTCGGTGAAATTCTCACCCGCCTCTCGGGCACGCTGGTTTCGATGGAAACCGGCATCGCCACCGCCTGGGCGCTCAACAACATTCAAGAACGTGGGCGGCTGTTTGTCGGGCCGCAGGAAGAAGTCTATGAAGGCATGATCATCGGCGAGAATCCGCGCGCCGAAGACATGCCGGTGAATCCGACCAAGACGAAACATCTCACGAACATGCGCAGTCAGGGCGACGGAAAAGGGATTCAACTCGAACCGCCGCTCAAAATGTCGTTGGAGCGCAGCCTCGAATACATCGCCCAAGACGAGTACGTCGAAGCCACGCCGAAGAATCTTCGCTTGCGCAAGAAGTTTCTCAATGCCACGCAACGCAAACGCGCCTCCCAAAGCCCACGCGTGATCGCGGAAGCCAGCGCGTAGTTGTTCCCGGCGGCGGCTGTCCCGCCAATCTGTCGCACTGCCGGACGATGGGTTGTCATTCGGAGTGCGACTTGGTACACCTTTTCGCATGAACACGGTTTTGGGTTCGACGAGTGCCTTGCTGGGGGCTGCCCTGATTTGGCTGATGGCCGGGACAATCACGGAAGCTAGCTCGTTTGCCGCCGGGCAAGCCGCCTTCCATCGTGGCGATTTTGTCGAGGCCGCCGGCCATTGGGAAGAAGCGGCCCGGCAATCCGCTCAGACGCAAGATGGTGCCGGCCAAGTGGAAGCTTGGGTGCGGTTGGCGACGGCGCAACAGGCACTCGGGCGAAACCGCGCGGCGGTAACGACTTTGGAACAAGCCCTGGCTGTGGCGGAACGGCTCCCCGATCGCCGGCTGTTGTTGCTTGTGAAAAGTAACGTCGGCGGTGTCTGCTCCTGTATCCGCCAGCGGACGTGGGCGGAGAAGCTCTTGCGCGAAGCCGCCGAGTTGGCGACCGAATTGAAGGACGACAACGCGGCGGCGCTGGTCTGGAGCAGTTTGGGAAATTCGCTGGCGCTCCAAGGCAAGCGCACCGAGGCGTTGGCGGCATACGAAAAATCCGCGCAACTCGCCCAGCGGCCGGCCCTGCGCGTGACGGCGCTCGTCAACGGCGCTGCCGTCGCCGGCACAGCGGAATGGGATCGGCGGGCGAGAGCGGCGGTGCCCACGCTGGATCGGTCGCACGAACAGGCGCGACTGTGGTTGCGGTGTGCGGAGACAGAAATCCGGTTGGCGAACGGCCCGGTCGCGGAAGCGTCGGCCCGGTCGGCACTCGCGATCGGGGAGGAACTCGCGGATCCACGCTTGCGCAGCTACGCCTGCGGACTGGGCTTGACCCGTTTTTTTGTACACCCTGTGGTGGTGCTCATGATTTTTAGTTGATGGCGTTTTCGAAGTCCAGTGGCGTTTGATATCCGAGCGCGCTGTGGCGGCGCTGGCGGTTGTAGTAGACCTCGACGTAGGCGAAGAAGTCGGTGGTTGCTTCGGCCGGCGTGGCGTAGCCACCGGCCGCCACCGCACTCGCGCTTGTAGGTGACCATGAAACTTTCCATCGCGGCATTGTCGTACGGGTTGCCGGGCCGACTCATGCTGGCTTGGGCACCGACTGTCGCCAGCGCGACGCGGTGGTCGTGACTGGCGTATTGGACGCCACGATCCGTGTGGTAGAGCAACCCGACTGGCGGTTGGCGATGTTGAACGGCCATGGCCACGCGGCCAAGACGGTGGTCGTCGCTAACGTCACGTCCGCGCTCCAGCCGATGACGCGCCGACTCCAGAGATCCATGATCACCGCCACATAGAGCCAGCCGGTGGCGGTGGGTACGTAGGTCAAATCGGCGACCCAGATTTGGTTGGGACCGGTGGGAGCCGGGCGGGTGGCGAGCTGATGGGGAGCGATGGGATGGAGGTTCGCGCTGTCGGTGGTCCGCAGGACAAAGCGGCGGGGACTCGCCCCGTGCAAGCCGGCTTGGCGCAACAAGCAAGCGATGCGTTTGGGGCTATGGCGTTGGCCGCGGGCTTGCAGTTCGACATGGATGCGTGGGGTCCCGTAACGGCCCTTGTGGGCGGCGTGGATCGCGCGAATGTCGACGGTCAGCGCGACATCGATTTGGGCGCGGGCGCTGGGCGAGGCGCGCCCCCAAGCGTGGTAGCCGACGCGGGTGACAGCGAAGGCAGAGCAGAGCGCCGCGAGGGAGTGGTGGGGCTTTATCGCGCGGATCCGTTCGTAGCGCTCTGGGGTGGTTCGGAGAGGATGCCCAGCGTTTTTTTAGAATGTCGCGTTGCTCGCGAACGCGTTGGAGTTCGGCTTTGAGGGCGCGGTTCTCAGCGGCCAGATCAGGCCGGCTGGGAGTAGCGTCGCCGAAGTAGCGGCGTTTCCAATCTTTCAGGGCCGGATAACTGATGCCCAGTTCGCGAGCGACTTGGGTGCCGGGGCGACTGCTGCGAAGCCAGTTTTCGACAGCCTGCCGTTTGAAAGTTTCGTCGTAGCGTTTAGGACGGGCGGCGGCCACCCCCATGGGGGTGGGAGGGGGAGAGGACTTGGTTGTGGGCATGACGACTCCTGTTGGTAGCGCACCTCCCGCAGGGTGTCCAACAAATCGGGGCAGGCACGCAAGCGTGCCGCCGTCACCCACGTCCAGCAGCAGTTGGCCGTGTCGCAACGGCAGGCGTGTCGGGCGGTGACGCAACCGCGGAGCACCCAGCGGTATCCCGCGCAACCCAACGCCGGGGAACACCGGCTCGTGAAACAATTGCAGCAACTCAGTCGCGCCCATCCACGGTACGGCTATCGGCGCATCACCGCCCTGTTGCGGCGGGACGGTTGGCGGGTCAACCGCAAGCGCGTCCAACGCTTGTGGCGGCGCGAGGGCTTGCAAGTACCCGTGGCCAAGCCCAAACGCCGCGCACCGGGCGTGGCGGCGGGGACGTATCCGCGCCGCGCCACCCGGCCCAACGAAGTCTGGAGCTACGACTTCGTGCATGACCAAACCGCCGATGGGCGGCTGCTGAAGTGGTTACCGGTGGTGGATGAGTTTACGCGCGAGTGCCTGGCGCTGCCGGTGGAACGACGCATGAATGGCGCCTATGCGATTGGCACTTTGGCCGGGTGCGTCGCCGCGCGGGGTGCGCCGGCGTATTTGCGCAGCGACAACGGGCCGGAGTTTATCGCCGGGCTGGTGCAGCAATGGTTGGCGAGCAGCGGCATCGCGACGCTCTACATCCCGCCGGGCTGTCCGTGGGAAAACCCGTTCAGCGAAAGCTTCAACGGCAAGTTACGGGACGAGTTCTTGGAGCGGGAAGAGTTGCACCAGCCTGGCCGAAGCCCAAGTGCTGGGAGCCGAGCATCAGCGCCAGTACAACCATGAGCGCCCGCACAGCAGCTTGGACTATCAGACGCCGGTGGAATTTGCGGCGGCCTGCCGACGGAGGAAAAGGTAAAGTCAGCAAGAACCAAAACAACCACAACAAACTCTCATAGCAAGTGGTACAAAGTTTGGGGGCCGGTCAGGGTGGCTTCTTAATCGAACAAGGTCTCAAAGCCGGCGGCACGGAAATGATTGTCGTTGGTGAACGCCTGCGGAATTTTCAGTCGCCGCATGACGACGAAGGAAACGTGATCCACAATGCCGGCTTGATCCGCTTCGCCCCGCCGGTACGCCTGCCACGCGGCGCGCCAGTCTTCTTCGGTTGGCTGAATCAGCAGACCGCGGACTCCATCTGTGTCCGCACCCGATCTACCTTTTCCCGCAGGGAAGTGCGGGATAGAGCATTGCCGCATTCCAGCAAGACGTAACTGGTCGTGATCAAGGTGACGCCCGTAGCTTGTAAACGATGAAAAACTGCCGTGGCCGGAGAAAACCACTAGTCGTTTCGATTCCAAACGGCGACGAGACCAACGGTGTCCGCGAACACGCGACTCATGGTTGGTGTTCGTTATGACGCGCAGCCAAGTCATGAATTCCAGTGGCCGCGTTTTCCGACAGAATCTTATAAATTTCCTGCATGGCGTCCGCAGGATCAACAGTCGGCGGCTGAGACACTGGCCGCGGCTCAAACTCGACCTCGCAATGCTCCGGGAGTTGCACCTTCTCGGTTGGGCGAAACACACCCGCCTCATAGACTGCATGGACCGTTTTCATGCCGGAATGTTTACCATATTGTGGGACGATTGCCAACCCGTGTGGAGAATGGAGGCAAGGTTAACGGTTGCGTTTCGGGTATCCGACGGTTCGTGCTTGAGCCATTGGCCATGCCTGCCCCGTAAGGCGTCCGTCAGCCGCCTCTGCACATCGTCGGCACCGGGTTCGTTGTCGGTCAGGCTGAGGTTGCGCTGCCTAGCTCGGCGACAGCGTGCCGCACCCAATTCATAAAGCCTCCTCCACCATCACCCACCGCCGCCGCATCAAACGCAAACTCGCCGGTCGCACATCGAAAACGACTACTGACGTACCAGTCCCTGACTGGAGGGACGGCGGCCCCGCCGTCCGCCGAATCAGCAACCCGCCCCCTGTCTGTGTTGCCTCCGATTCTCGGTGCCCGAGCGTCCCCGCGAGGCCAGGGGGAAAGGGCTTGTTGCGGCTATTGGTAGCTGCAAGCCAGTTCGCGGCAATAATGCGACGCTTGCCTGCGAGTGGATGGTAGTCGTGTTCAGTTGCTGAACAGTGTGTGTTCGGCTTGGCGGGGGAGTGTGGACACAATGCACAGGCTTCCCAATTCTTAGACCTGAGTAACCGCATGTCGTGTCAGCGGTTACCAGTTACCAGCTAGACCAGTATTTATATGGCACGCAGGGCGCTAAGTGATGCGTGTCCTTCAAGGGGAAGGATGGTGTAGGGAAATCAACTTAGTAACCGAAAAAGGGGACGTACTGATGAATAAGAGTTTAGTATTGGGTTTGGCTGGGATGGTGGCGCTCGCGGCGACGCAGGCGCAGGCGGGTATCTCGGAAGCGTATTTGTTCTCGGCTTGGAGTTCGCCGGCGAACGAGAGCGTGCCGGCGTTTAATTTCACGGGGACGACCGGGGTGAAGTTGTTGCTCAACGGATCGGGCGTCGCGACCGGACGGGTGACTGCAGCTTCGCAGAGCGTGGACGTCAACTTCGCGTTTGAGTATCTCTCGAACACCGGGACGATCAATGCGGGTGAGGGTTTTGCTCAGAACTCTGCGGGTATGGCGGCGCGGGTCAATCGTGAAATCGGCCGGTTGGATGATGCCGCATTCGTCAACGAGGGCGACGATGCGCCGTTGAATCTCGACTTCGACAGCAAAGGCGCGTCGGTCATCTTGAAGAAGTTTGATTTGCCGATCACGCACATCGTCATTGCGGAAGACGCCGGGTTGGATGCGTTCAAGTTGGAATGGGACGCTGACGGTGACTTCGGTGCCGGCGCGATTGTGCTGTTCAATGGCTTCAATTCCGCGACGCAGACCGCGATCCTCAACCGCACGGACTTCAGCGCGGACGATTACGATCAAGGCGACATTGATCAGATCTATGTGTTCAAGTTCGACCAGGCGTTGGCGCCCGGTTATCTCCGAGTCAAGGAGATCGGCAATCCCGACAAGAACAGCTCCCGGTTGGAAATTGACTTCGCCGGTGCTCACGTCGTTCCTGAGCCGAGCGCCGTCGTGCTCGTCGCGGCTGGCATGAGCTTTGTGGGCATGATTATTCGTCGGCGTCGCTAAGTAAGTGACTCCCGATTCACGACTGCCCTGCCGGCGCAAGCCGGCAGGGCAGTTTGTTTTTCAGGAGATTGCCAGGCCGGCGGTGGCTGCGTATGGTGGCGGGGATGAAACGTATTTGGCTCATTGTCTTACTGGCCGGGGTGGGGTGTGACAGTATCATGCCGACCCGGAGTATTGATTTGGCGACGCCGACGTTTACCGCCGGGCAGGTGGCGGAGCTACAGCGGCGGGGGAAGTCGGCAGCGGAGTTGGGGATTCAGATGCAGGTGACGGAGCAGTCGGCGCAGTTCGGCGGCGTGAATGTGATCAGTGGTGAGCAGCCGGGGACGGTGCCGTTGATCAAGATTCCGACGGACAAGCCGACCGAGCCGGGCGGGCAGTATCGGGTGCCGGTGGTGCTGGCAACGGTGAATGGGAAAGCCGGTACGCGATTGATGCTCGATAGTGGGAGCAACCGGATTTTGCTGGGATATTCTCAAGCCCGACAACTCAACATCCCGCCGGTCGCCGGGGTGAAGCCGATGACGGCAATGGGGATTGGCGGCCGGGTGGATAATTATTTGGCGGTGGTGCCGACGTTGGATGTCGGCGGGGTGCGGCATCAGCGGTTGTTGGCGTTGATCAGTCCGGATACGGAGGTGTTGAAGTTTACGCGCGGGTTTTGGGGCAACACGCCGGCGATGATTTATGGGGTGAACACGTTGCGCGGGTTGTCGTATCTCTCGATTGATTATCTGCGCGGCAACGTGACGTTTAGTCCGCAGGCGCCGTATGTGCCGGATCCG
>Ga0105046_10012008_pt1 | contig 13438 bp, 14 predicted proteins | sample MAT03_FD_78385 | JGI IMG/M metagenome (GOLD analysis project Ga0105046, IMG submission 78385) | Freshwater microbial communities from Lake Fryxell liftoff mats and glacier meltwater in Antarctica - MAT-03 (megahit assembly) | ecosystem: Environmental > Aquatic > Freshwater > Ice > Liftoff... | reverse complement strand
ATCGCGCAGCTGTGCAACCAGGCCAGCAATCAGCTGCGTGCATTGACCGGCTACCAACAGGTCGTGATCAGTGCCGGCCAGGAACTACTCGGCCAATCGGTTCGCGCCGGTCCCACCGCGATCGACACCGAAATCGCGTCGGGTGATCCCGACATGGTGGTGTTCGATCGCGATGCTGCGGCGGTTCCGGTCCACGTCGTCGATCCAGCCTGGATGCCCCGGCGGCTGACGTTGCGGTCACCAACGGATCTGGAAATCGCCAGACTCGGAAAAATCGGAGCGAGCGCGGCGTTGATCGTCCCGCTCAATCGCGACGGGCGAGCGTGGGGCCAGGCGGCCTGCTATCATGGTGCGCCGCGCCACGTCAGCGCCGAGCGCCGCACCATCGCTCGCCTGTTCGCCAGCATCATGTCGCTACGGATTGAAATCGCCGAGCTTCGTCGCGCAGTCTAGCCGCCCAATTTGTCCTTGATCCGGTGGAAGAAGCCCTTGCTCGCGGGGCATTCGTCGCCGGTCTCGGTCCCGCGGAACTGCTCGAGCAACGCCTTTTGCTCGGCCGACAATTTGGTCGGCGTCTCAACCAGGATGCGGATGATCAGATCGCCGCGACCGCGCGTGTTGAGCACACTCATCCCGGCGCCACGCTGGCGAAGCGTCTCGCTCGACTGCACGCCCGAAGGGACCTTGAGGTCGATCTTCGCCCCGTCGATTCCGGGAATAGTGACCAAGCCGCCAAGCGCGGCGGTGGTGAAGCTGATCGGGCAATCGGCGACCAGATTGCTCGCCTCGCGCTGGAAAAGGGCGTGGCGCTTCATGTGGACAAACAAATAGAGGTCGCCGCTGGTGGCGCCGCGGATCCCCGCTTCGCCTTCGCCGGCCACGCGAATCCTGGTGCCTTCATCGACCCCGGCGGGAATATCGACATTGATCTTGCGCCGCTTTAGCGCGCGGCCCTCGCCGTCGCAGGCCCGACACGGATCGGCGATCACTTCGCCCGATCCCCCGCAGGTCGGACACATCCGTTCGATCACGAAAAAGCCCTGGTTGGCGCGGACCTTTCCAGCGCCGCCGCAGGTGCCGCACCGTGCTGCCCCCGCCTCGCCGCGCGATCCCTGGCCGGCGCAGCCGTCGCACTTGGCGAGCGCCTCGATCTGGATGTCCTTGGCGGCGCCCGTGAACGCTTCCTCGAGCGACAGTTCCAGGTCGTAGCGCAAGTCGGCCCCGCGCGCGGCATTCTGCCGCTGGCCACGCGGGTCCATGAACTCGCCGAAGATCGACGAGAAAATGTCGGAGAAACCATCGAATCCGCCCGAGCCGAACGGATTGCCGCCCTCGCCCCCGCCGCCATTCTGGAAGGCGGCATGACCGAAGCGATCATAAGTGGCGCGTTTTTGCGGGTCTTTCAGGACTTCATAGGCCTGGCTGATCGCCTTGAACCGCGCTTCCTTGTCGGTGCAACCCCCGTGGCGGTCGGGATGGCAGTCCATTGCGAGGCGCCGGTACGACGATTTGATCGTCGCCGCGTCCGCCGTCCGCTCGATTTCGAGCAGTTCGTAGAAATCGACTTCAGCCACGGAATATCAGTCCCCACCACATTCTGTTCGAGCCCGCCGAAGCCCTGTCTTCCCGATTGGAAGCACAGTCCTTCGGCAGGCTCGAACGAACGGTCATTGTGCCGTGATCAGGCTTTCTTGTCGTCGTCGACTTCGGAAAATTCCGCGTCGACCACATCTTCGTCGGCCGGGGCCGCTTCAGCGGTGGCTTCATCGGCACCGGCATCCGCCGCGCCCTCGGCCTGCTGCTGTTCGTACATTGCCTGTCCCAGCTTCATCGCCGCCTGGGCCAGCGACTGGGTCTTGGTATTGATCGTCTCGGTGTCGCCGCCCTCAAGCGCGGTTTTGGCCTCGACCAGCGCCGCCTCGATTTCGGTTTTCACCTCGGCCGACACCTTGTCGCCGTGCTCGGCGAGCTGCTTTTCGGTTGAATGGACCAGGCTTTCACCCTGGTTCTTGGCTTCGGCCCCGGCCTTGCGAACCTTGTCCTCCTCGGCGAACTGCTCGGCTTCCTTGACCATCTTGTCGATGTCGGTGTCGCTAAGCCCGCCCGAGGCCTGGATCTTGATCTGCTGCTCCTTGCCGGTGCCCTTGTCCTTGGCGTGGACGTTGACGATGCCGTTGGCGTCGATATCGAAGGTCACCTCGATCTGCGGCACGCCGCGCGGCGCGGGCGGGATCCCGACCAGGTCGAACTGGCCGAGCACCTTGTTATCCGCCGCCATTTCGCGCTCGCCCTGGAAAACGCGGATCGTCACCGCATTCTGATTGTCGTCGGCGGTCGAGAAGGTCTGCGACTTCTTGGTCGGAATGGTGGTGTTGCGGTCGATCATCCGGGTGAACACCCCGCCCAGGGTCTCGATGCCGAGGCTCAGCGGGGTCACGTCGAGCAGCAGCACGTCCTTGACGTCGCCCTGAAGCACGCCGGCCTGGATCGCCGCACCCATGGCCACGACTTCATCGGGGTTGACGCCGATGTGCGGCTCTTTCCCGAAGAATTCCTTCACCACTTCGCGCACGCGGGGCATGCGGGTCATGCCGCCGACCAGCACGACTTCGTCGATCGCCGAGGCGTCGATCCCGGCATCCTTGATCGCTTTGCGGCACGGATCGAGGGTGCGCTTGATGAGATCGTCGACCAGCTTCTCGAGGTCGGCGCGGGTGATCGTTTCGACCAGATGGAGCGGGGTGGTCGACCCGCCCTCCATCCGCGCCGTGATGAACGGCTGGTTGATTTCGGTGGTCTGGGCCGACGACAGCTCGATCTTGGCCTTCTCGGCGGCTTCCTTCAAACGCTGCAGCGCGAGGCGATCGGTCTTGAGGTCAATGCCTTCCTTGGCCTTGAACTTGTCGGCCAGATATTCGACAATCTTGGCGTCGAAATCCTCGCCACCGAGGAAGGTGTCGCCGTTGGTCGACTTCACTTCGAACACGCCGTCGCCAATCTCGAGGATCGAGACGTCGAACGTGCCGCCGCCAAGATCGTAGACCGCGATCGTCTTGCCGTCATTCTTGTCGAGGCCGTAGGCCAGCGCCGCCGCAGTCGGCTCGTTGATGATCCGCAACACTTCGAGGCCCGCGATCTGCCCGGCGTCCTTGGTCGCCTGGCGCTGGGCGTCGTTGAAATAAGCAGGAACGGTGATCACCGCCTGAGTGACGGTCTCGCCGAGATAGGCCTCGGCGGTTTCCTTCATCTTCTGGAGCGTGAAGGCCGACACCTGCGACGGCGAATAGTCCTTGCCGCCCGCCTGGACCCAGGCGTCGCCATTGGCGCCCTTGACGATCTTGTAGGGCACCAGTTCGGTGTCCTTCTTGGTGATCGGGTCGTCGAACCGGCGGCCGATCAGCCGCTTGACCGCGAAGATGGTATTGTCGGGATTGGTCACCGACTGGCGCTTGGCCGGCTGGCCGATCAGTCGCTCGCCGTCCTTGGTGAAGGCGACCACCGATGGGGTGGTGCGCGCGCCTTCCGAATTTTCGATCACCTTGGGTTTGCCGCCTTCCATGACGGCGACGCAGCTATTGGTCGTGCCCAGATCGATGCCGATCACTTTTGCCATAAGTCTATGCCCTCTACATAAGCCCCGCTGGCGCACCAATCGATGCGCCAGCGTATTGAATGATTGAAGGCGATATAGGTGTGCGTTCTCAAGCGACAAGGGCAACAACGTGCCCTTACGGCATCGCCATGCCGCCGTTGACATGCAGCGTCTGGCCAGTGACATATCCGGCTTCCCTCGACGCCAGATAGACCACCGCCGCCCCGATATCGTCGCCAGTCCCCATTGAGCCTGTTGGAATGCGCCCGAGAATAGCGTCCTTCTGTGTGTCATTCAACGCATCGGTCATGGCCGAGGTCATGAACCCCGGCGCGACGCAATTGACGGTGATCCCGCGGCTTGCGACTTCCTGCGCCACCGCCTTGGACATGCCGATCAATCCGGCCTTCGACGCGACATAATTGGCCTGCCCCGGATTGCCGGTGACTCCGACTACGGAGGTAACCGAAATGATCCGCCCGAAGCGCGCCCGCATCATCGGCTTGCACGCAGCGCGAATCAACCGGAATGCGGCCTCCAGATTGACCTGGATGACCTCGGAAAATTCCTCGTCCTTCATCCGCATGGTCAAATTGTCGCGAGTGATTCCGGCATTGTTGACGAGGATGTCGAGCTTGCCCCCCAGCGCCTCGAACGCGCGCGGCACCAGCTGGTCGACTTCGGCGGGATCGCTAAGATTGCAAAGAAGGCTCACATGATCGCCTCCCATGTCCCTGGCGAACGCGTCGAGCTTGGCCGCATTCGACCCCGACAGCGCCAGCCGCGCCCCCTGCGCGATGAGCGCCTTGGCAATCGCCGACCCAAGCCCGCCCGAAGCACCGGTCACCAGCGCGGTCATTCCCGACAAGTCGAACATCATGCAATCTCCTTCGCCAGCGCTTCGATATCATCGATCGTCAGGACGCTTGTCACCTTCACCTCGGGCGCGATCCGCTTGACCATCGGCCCGAGCACCTTGCCGCCAAGCTCGACGAATTCCTCGACACCTGCGGCGGCCATGTTGGCCACACTCTCGCGCCAGCGGACCATGCCGGTGACTTGTTCGACCAATTGGCCGCGGATGATGTCGGGATCGGCCACCGGCGCGGCGGTGACATTGGCGTAGAGCGGCACCAGCGGCGCGGCGATCTCGGTGCGCCCCAGCGCGTCGGCCATCGCATCTGCGGCGGGCTGCATCAGCGGGCAGTGGAATGGCGCAGAGACGGGCAGCAGCAGTGCGCGCTTGGCCCCCATCTCCTTGGCCAACTCGATTGCCCGTTCGATCGCGCCGGTGTGCCCTGAAATGACCACCTGCGAGGGGTCATTGTCGTTGGCGACGGTGCAAACCTCGCCGTGAGCCGCCGCTTCGGCGATCTTGCGCGCAAGCTTTACATCCGCCCCGAGCAATGCCGCCATCGCTCCGAGCCCGACCGGCACCGCCGCCTGCATCGCCTGCCCGCGCAGTTTCAACAGCTTCGCGGTGGTCGCGAGGTCGAACGAACCCGCCGCGCAAAGCGCCGAATATTCGCCAAGGCTATGTCCGGCGACGAATTGCGCCGCTTTCTCCAGGCTCACCCCGCCTTCGCGAGTCAGCACGGCAAACACCGCCAGGGCATGCGCCATGATCGCCGGCTGAGCATTTTCGGTCAGCTTGAGCTGATCCTCAGGCCCTTCACGCATCAGTCGGAAGAGGTTTTGTCCGAGCGCCTCGTCGACAGCCTCGAAGACATCGCGCGCCGCGCGGCTGGCCTCGCTCAGGGCCGCGCCCATGCCGACCGACTGGCTGCCCTGGCCCGGAAAAAGAAAAGCGCGCATCAAACTCCCCTGGTTGCTAGCGGCGCGGTTAAGCCGACGCCGGGCGATTGCCAAGGGCGCGATCCAATGCAAAGCCTTCGATCATGACTAACGCCGGCCCGGCCCAGCCCACCCCCGTCCCGCCCCCGCCCAAGCGCCTCGGCAGCTGGATGAGCATGGCGATGGTCGTCGGCACGATGATCGGGTCAGGGATCTATTTGCTCCCGGCGACGCTCGCGCCGTTCGGCCCCAACATCGTCCTCGCCTTCGCGGTGACCATCGCCGGGACGATGTGCCTCGCGGTGGCGTTCGCCCGACTGTCCGCGCGGATCCCGGGTGGACCATTTGCCTACGTCCAGTCCGCCTTCGGCGAGACTCCGGCCTTCCTGACCTTGTGGAGCTATCTCATCTCGCAATGGACGGGGGTCGCTGCGGTGGCAGTGGCGGTGGCCGGTGCGATCGGGTTCGTCCTTCCCGCCGCGGGGTCGGGCATCGGTCTCAGCATCGTCGCACTCGGCACCATCCTCATCCTCACCCTGGTCAATCTGACCGGCGCGCGCTCTGCCGGCTGGGTCCAGCTGGTGGCGACGCTGATCAAGATCATCCCGCTGTTTGCAGTCGTACTGCTGGTCGCGGTCCGGTTCGGCGCAGGCCAACCGGTCGAACCGCTCTCTGCAATGCCGATCGGCGTGGCCGGGATCACCGCAGCGGCGGCGCTGATGCTATTCTCGCTGACCGGCTTCGAATCGGCGACGGTCGTTGCCAATGTCACCGAGGATTCGACCCACACCGTGCCCAGGGCGACGATCCTCGGCACCGGCTTTACCGGCCTGATCTATCTTGCAGCGACGGTCGCCACCTTGCTCCTCCTGCCCAGTGCGATCGCTTCGAAAAGCGGTGCGCCCTTCGCCGACGCCATTTCACCGATCCTTGGCAATGGCGCGGGGGCGCTGGTCGCGGTGATTGCGGCGATTAGCGCGTTCGGGACGTGCAACGCGTTGCTCCTGCTGTCGGCGGAGGTCGGCCGCTCGATCGCCGGGGCCAATGATTTGCCGCCGCTGTTCCGCCGCACCAATGCCGCCGGCGCTCCGACCGGATCACTGCTGGTCGGCGCAACGGTCGCCTCGCTGCTCGTGCTCGCCAGTTCGACCGAGGGGTTTGTCCAGGTCTATATCTTCATCGCGCTCGTCTCGACCGTCGCCTCGCTGGTGCTCTACGCGGTCTGCGCCGCTGCCGCGCTCAAGCTGAAGGCGATGGGCGGGGCCACGATCATCGCGATCCTGGCATTAATCTACTCGGTAGCGATGTTCGTTGGCGCCGGCTGGGAAGCGACCAAATGGGGCTTCGCGCTGGCACTGGCCGGTCTTCCCATTCGCTGGTTGTCGCGGCGCTTCAGTTTCGCCGCGACCAGCCCGGCGGCGGCGGCCGATCCAGCCGCGCCTCGGGAATAAACCGCCGCAATTTCTGCGAGAACGACCGCAGACACACTTCGCTCGTCCCCAGCGGTCCGGCAATGTAGTTTGGCGAGCCCATCCCCGCCTGCACCCGCGCGATCAGCACGGTATCCTCCTGGTTGACCCGCCGGTTGATGCGCCAGTTGAGATAGCGCGCCGCTTTCATCTCGCGCCGGTCATCGGGCAAAGCATAGCTGATCTCGCGGATCACCGTCTCCGTTGCCGACACCGGCAGGAACTGCATGAAATCGACCTGATCGGGATAGATATCGAACGCGACGTTGGGGAACAGCTTGTAATAGAGCCACTTCTTGCGATGCGAGGTCGGCAGATGCGTCGCCTCGGGCAGGAACTGCTGGTACGCTCGCTCCGCCACATTGTCGGACACGTCGGCGCGCAGCTCGCCCTCCATCCGGTCGACATGCTCACGCGCCTCGTTCTGATAACTCCGCCCGAACAATCGCGTCAGCCCGGGGTGACCGATCGGGATATGCAGCCCATCCGAATAATTGTCGGCGATGGTCTTCCAGTTAAGCGCACGGCTGCGCAACGTCACCCGCCCGATCGCCCGCAACTCCTCGAAGCGATACGGCGCGACCTCGGTTTCGTAGGGCGCCATCATCTCGGCCACCGACGGCGCGCCGGGCTCCAGCGTGACAAACAGGAATCCGTTCCACCGCTCGAGCGCGACCGGGACCAGCCCGAGCGTGTCCGGATCGAGCCCCGGATATTCGGCGCGATGCGGCACCCCGACCAGCACGCCGTCGCGGCCATAAGACCAAGCGTGATACGGGCAGGTCAGCACCTTGGCGCACCCCGCTTCGCCATCGACCAGCCGCGATCCGCGGTGGCGGCAGACATTGGCGAAGGCGCGAAACTTGCCGTCGTCGCCGCGGATCACGATCACGCTGTCACCAAGATACTCGAGGCTGCGCCAGTCGCCCGGCGCGGCAATCTCGCTCTCATGGCACACCACCTGCGGCGCGGCGCGAAGGAGGGCATGCTTCTCCGCCTCGAGGAATTCGGGGTCATGGTACAGCCAGCCGGGCAGGCTCATCCCGTCGAGTGGATCGGCGCTCGTCGCCGGCTGGATCGGTCGCTGGTGGTTCATCGCTCGCTGCCTAGCATCAACTCGTCTGTTGCACACTCACGAAACCCACTATGGGAAGCTCAACAAGGGGGCTTCAGAATGCCGTTGTATCTCGATATCCACAATATTCCGGGCGCCAGTTTCGATGATTTGCGAAAGGCCCACGAAGCCGATTTGGACGTGCAGAAAAAGCATGGCGTCGATTATCGTAAATATTGGTTCAACGAGAAATGTGGCAAGGCCTTCTGCCTGATCGAGGCTCCGAGCGCCGAGGCTGCCGAGGCGGTCCATCGCGAGGCGCATGGCCTGACCGCCGAGAAGATCATCGAGATCGATCCGGAGATCGCCGAGAGCTTCCTCGGTGGCGGCGAAATCGATTCAGCTGGCGCCGCGCTGGTCCCCGGGACCCGCACCGGGGAACATGATAATGCGGTACGCAGCGTGATGTTCACCGACATCGTCGGCTCGACCGAGCTTGCCCAGCGGATGGGCGACGATGCCGCGTTCGAGCTGGTGACGCTCCACGATGCGATCGTCCGCCAGGCGGTGGCGGACCAAAATGGCAAGGTCATCAAGCATACCGGCGATGGCATGATGGCGGTATTCCTGTCTCCGGTCGCGGCGGTCCGCGCGGCGTGCACGATCCAAACGGTGACCCGCGAGCTGAAGGGAGACAATGGCGAACCGCGCTTTCTGGTCCGTATTGGCGCCGCCGCGGGCGAGCCGATCGAGCGCGACAACGACTTTTTCGGGACTACGGTCAACCTCGCCGCGCGGCTCTGCGCCCACGCCGCGCCGGGCACGGTGCTGGTCGCCAACGGCATTGCCGAAATGTGCCTCGGCAAGGGAATGAAGTTCGCCGACGTGCAGCGCGCTGAGCTCAAGGGGTTCGACGAAGCGATCCCGGCACGCGAGGTGGTGATCACCTGCTGACCTTGCCTTTCGGCCTCGGCTGAGCCATAGGCCGCCTCGCTTGGGGCGAGCCGTGCGGTTCGCCCTTCGCCATTTTGAACGAAAGCTGGAGGGGCTGCGCACGGTGCGCCGTCAACGATCGGCCAACATAGGTGCATGAAACATGCCGCTGTACGAGCATGTTTTCCTTGCGCGTCAGGATCTGGCCCAAGCTCAGGTCGACGCGATCGCGGAAAACGCTACCAAGATCCTCACCGATAATGGTGGGTCGGTCGTCAAGGCCGAAACTTGGGGCCTCAAGAGCCTCGCCTACCGCATCGCCAAGAACCGCAAGGCGCATTACGTCATGCTCGAAATCGACGCCCCTGCGGCGGCGGTGGCCGAGCTCGAGCGCCAGACCGGAATCAACGAAGACGTCATCCGCTACATGACGATCCGCGTCGATGCGCATGAGGATGGCCCGTCGGCGATGATGCGCCGGACCGAGCGCAGCGACCGCGAACGCGGCGGACCGCGCGACCGTGGCGATCGCCCCGATCGCGGCGACCGTCCCGATCGTGGTGACCGTGGCGACCGTGGCGACCGTCCCGACCGCGCCGAGCGCGCGCCCCGCCGCGACGAAGAGATGGAGGCCTAAACCATGGCACGAGCATTTTTCCGCCGCCGCAAGTCGTGCCCCTTCTCGGGCAAGGATGCGCCGGTCATCGATTACAAGGACGTCCGCTTGCTCCAGGGGTTCGTCTCCGAGCGGGGCAAGATCGTCCCCAGCCGCATCACTGCGGTCAGCACCAAGAAGCAGCGCGAGCTGGCCAAGGCGATCAAGCGCGCCCGCCACATCGGCCTGCTTCCGTACATCGTGAAGTAGGGAGTAGGACCGATGGAAGTTATCCTGCTCGAACGCGTCGAAAAGCTCGGACAGATCGGTGACGTCGTCACCGTGAAGACCGGCTTCGCACGCAATTTCCTGCTGCCCAACAAGAAGGCGCTTCGTGCCAACGAGGCCAACCGCAAGCTGTTTGAGTCCAACCGTACCAAGATCGAAGCCGACAATGCGTCGCGGCGTACGGATGCCGAACAAGCGAAAACGGGCGTCGACGGCAAGACCGTGCAGTTGATCCGCCAGGCATCGAACACCGGCCAGCTCTACGGTTCGGTCTCGGCCCGCGACATCGTCGAGGCGCTCGACAGCGACGGCGCCAAGGTGACCAAGAGCCAGATCGTGCTCGACCGCCCGATCAAGGCGATCGGGATGCACGAGGTGCGCGTCGTGCTTCACCCCGAGGTGACCGCGAGCGTCAAGGTCAACGTCGCCCGCAGCCCCGAGGAAGCCGATCTCCAGGCGCAGGGCATCGACGTCATGGCGCAGATGTTCGAACGCGACACCGCGACCTTCACCGAGGAGTTCGATCCCAACGCCGAGCCGGGCACCGTGCCCGCCGACGACGATGGGGAAGCGACCGCCACGGCGGAAGTTCCGGTTGAAGCCGACGCCGAAGCCGAGGCTCCGGTTGAAGCCGACGCCGAAGCCGAGACTCCGGCCGGGGACAAGCCCGACAGCGACGCCTGACGATCCGACCCAAGCGACAAAGCGGGGCCGCTGGACATTCGTCCGGCGGCCCTTTGCTTTGGCGACGAGCGGTTCGTCGCATTCGATCGCGGGGGGGTGGAACAGGGCTTCTGTCAGCCGGTTTAGCAAATGTTAGGCGAGGGGCTGATGAGGAGGCAGTAATGAATAACGATCACAATCAGGACAACCACAACCAGACCGAAGGCCAGAGCGGAATCGATCAGGAAACCGAACGCCGCAACCGCGAGAATGAAACCGGCCAGCAACAAGAGACGCTGACCACCGGCGAGACCGGCCAGACACCAAGCGAACCGGCACAAGGCGACAGCGCGTCGGGCTTTGTCGGATCGGCCGGCGACCAGTCGAGCGACTATCTGACCAAGGGCGAGAATCAGGACTTCGCCCCCGAAGGCCAGGGCGCGACCGACACCGAAGCCGGCACCGCCGACATCGAGACCGGCCAATCCCAGTCCCCCGACGCCACCCTCGACGACGGTGCCGACACCAGCCAGTAACGCTATAACCGATTGAAATCGCGCCGCGTCCCCTCACCGGGGCGCGGCGTTTTCATAAAGCCCCTAAAGTCCCTAAAGCCCCCAAAGTCACTGAGTCAGGCGCCATTTGCCGGGATCCGGTAATGATCGGCGACCCGGTCGAGGGCGAGGGTCAGCACCAATTTACCGGCCCGCGCCGGCCAGCCGAGCGCGGTTTCGGCGTCGCGCATCCCCTCCCCGGCGCAGACGATCCGCCACAAGATGTCGGCCAGCCCCGGCCCGGCCCGCTCGATCGCCGCTCCGAACCGCGCCTTGGCATCGAGCTGCGATCCGGTGAGGTCGATCCCGGCAGGCGATCCGCCGCGGCCGCGCGCCACCGGCGCGGCATCCCACGCCATCGTCACCCGCTGCGACAGCTGGCCGCGCTCATAATCGAACCGCAATCGTTCGCCGGCATCGAACTGGCGTCGGGTCAGATGGCCGCGCGCGAACAGCCAGCCGAGGGGGGATTCGGCGGTGTTGACGGTCACCGACCGCGCCGGACGGCCGCGCAATCGCAGTGCTGCAGCTTTCTGTCCGTGGTCGCGATCGAGCGCTTTCTCCGTCAGCAACCGATTGTTTTGAACCATCTGTCTCTCCCAATGCTGCCAACCACCCCGAGTCGCATTTGCTCTTGCCACACCGGCCAATCTGTAGGACAGAAGAAAAACCACATTGGTTCGCTGGAGATGATCATGATCACCCGTATCCGCGAAGTGCGCCGCGCCAAAAGCATGACCCTCGACGATGTCGCCAAGGCTTGCGACCCCCCGACCACGCCGCAGACCGTCGGTCGGCTCGAGACCGGAACGCGCACCGTCTCGGTCGGCTGGCTCAATCGCATCGCCGCCGCCTTGGGGGTCGACGCGGCCGAACTGGTGACCGGCGCCGACAGCAGCGAGCTGAAGGTGGTCGCGGTGCTCGGTGCCAACGGCCACGCGAACGCCCCGCGCAAGGCAACCCTGGTGGTCCCGCCCAAGCCCGCGCCCGGACTGGTCGGGCTGACGGTTGCGGCCAGTGTCGGCGACTATCGCGCGGGCGACGAAATCTGGTGCGAGCCGCTCGCGCCCGAGGCCTATGGCCGCGCCTTGAACCGCGACGTCATCGTCCCCCGCCCCGCCGGCCGTTTCCTGTTCGGCCGCCTGATCGGGCGCGAGGACAACCGCCTGCAATTGCTCCCGCCCGGCGCCGGCGGTCGCCAGCAGGTGGTGACCGACCCGCCGTGGGTGGCGATGGCGGTGAAGCTGGTGCGGTCGCTGTAGGGCCGATATAGTGTCCGCTTTCGACCCCTTGCGGACATTCCCGACGCGCTTGACTCGGTCATGAGTGAGGCAGAGCCTTCTATACAGGGAGGCGATCATGATCTTGCTTGTGGGCGTGACGGGTCGACTAGGCCGCGCAGTGGCGGCACGCCTGCTTGGCGAGGGCATAATCTTTCGGGCCGCCTGCCGGAATCCGGAAAAGGCGCAGTGGCTTCATGACAAAGGTGTGGAGGTCGTTCCGCTGGACCTCGAAAGCGCCGCCGCCGTGGCGGGGCTCATGGACGGGACGAGCAGGGTCATCACCTGCATCCACGGGCTGCTGGGAAAGTCCAGGCAGGCAATCCGGCGGGTCGATATCGACGGTCACAGGCTGCTGATCGATGCCGCCGCGGAGGCGGGAGTGCAGCGGTTTGTCTACATTTCGGCCTTGGGGGCGTCTCCCGGCCACCCTTCCGAATTCTGGAGGGCGAAGGCGCAGACGGAGAAATATCTCAAAGCGTCGGGCCTGAACTACGTCATCCTGCGCCCGAGCGCCTTCATGGACCTTTACGCGCACGACCTGATCGGGGCGGCAGTCCTGCGGGGCAGGACCGTCGTCCTGTTGGGCGCCGGCAACACGGCTCGCAACATGGTCGCGGTTTCGGACGTGGCGGATGTTGCGGTGAAAGCCTTGTCGAGGGAGGATCTCGGCTGCCGGAGCATCGACGTCGGAGGCCCGGACAATCCTACCGAGCGGGAAGTGGCGGCGCTCTATGCCCGCTTGTCGGGAAAGCGGAGTAAGGTGCGCGCAATCCCCGCGCCGGCCCTGAAACTGCTGTCCACGCTAATCGCCCCGTTCCATGCAGGGATCGGTCACCTGCTCCGACTGCCCCTCCAGCTCGCGGGGCGGGAGGATCTGTGCCTTGAGCCGTCCGCGTTAATGGAAGAGCTCGGCATCAGCCCTGTCCCCCTTCGCGAATACGTGCAGTGTAGAGTGGGGGCTGGAGAGGCGGCCTGACGATGTGCGGACTGGCTGCCGCGCGGAGCGCAAAATGCCGCGGCGACCATCCACGCACAGGCCGGCGCATCATTCCACGGCGTGGTGGCGTCGTCCAGCAATGGCCGCTTTTCAATCCACAGCGGACGTTAGGCAGCGATGCGATTGAGAGGAATGGCCCAACACCCTACCGCTCATGCTCTGATGCTTAGAGATACCGTCATTGAAGGCTCCAGCAGCCTTGCCCTAATGTCCGCT
>Ga0105046_10012007_pt1 | contig 13440 bp, 11 predicted proteins | sample MAT03_FD_78385 | JGI IMG/M metagenome (GOLD analysis project Ga0105046, IMG submission 78385) | Freshwater microbial communities from Lake Fryxell liftoff mats and glacier meltwater in Antarctica - MAT-03 (megahit assembly) | ecosystem: Environmental > Aquatic > Freshwater > Ice > Liftoff... | reverse complement strand
TTTTTAATGTCACGATGTGTCAGCCAAGCGATTTTCATGCAGAGAAAGAGGGATAAAAAGTTATGTGACGGGAAAGATGAGGGGGATCACGGCGCGCCCGTTTTTTTTGTAGAATTTAAAGTCACTGTCTGCGGTCCAGACTCTACTTTTAGGAAAAAGCTCAGACATACGGACCAGACAGGCATCGGCCAAAGACATAGGAGCGCCCGAGTATTTTTTCTGTAAGGAGTAAACACAATCCCATTCAGTCTTGAGTGAAAAAGAAAGCTGAAGAAAGTCATTTCGGATTAATCCATTAAGGGCGGTCAGAGCACTCGGTGAATTTCTCAAAAGAAAAGTAGTCTCAGTAATGACAGGTTCGCAACTGACGACAGGATGGGTTATGTCTTTAAAAATAGATATTGCCCAAGAGTGAAGATGATCGTCGGGCATAATGAGTGACACGAGTGAGCTTGTGTCCGCAAGAATCGAACTATTCACCGCCCAAATCCCTCGAAATGCTTTTTATTCGTTGATAGGTCGCTCATTCCTGATGCTTCCACTTTTTCTAAAATGTCTTTGCTTAGCTCATACAGAGACAGTTTCCCCGCGGAAGTATTTTCCCCGAGGACTAGATCGAGAGCCTCACGAATGAGGGCAGAAGGTTTTTTTTTCCGGTCAGTCGCGATTTGTTTAAGCCGGAGTTTCTGCTCCTGTGTGACCTTTATAGATAGGGTTTCATTCATGTCCATAGATAAAAGTAGTTTAAAAGTGGCAGAAGTCAATTACGTTTTGCTTCCCGCTTCCGGCTTAAGTCTAATAATTATTTTTTCTTGAGCAGATTTGAGTGATGACCAAACCCGCAATTGTGAGACTCAAGGTTGTCCATCCGAGTAAGGTTAAATTCCGCAGGAAGTAATTTTTGTAATTAAGAATGACAGTGCTTTTTCCTTCTGGTATTTCTACAGCCTGAAAAGCGTGGTTAGCCCGGAGCAATTTGCATGGGGTTCCATTTACTTCTGCATGCCAACTTTCAGAGTAGGCATTACCGATAAAGAGCAATTTGCTTTGGTTTGGATTGGTGATGGTTAATTCAATGATATCGGGGGCATATTTTGTGACCGTTACTGTATGATTTGATTTTGCGAGATCGTGGGTTCCGTTACGATTGTCAATTGTCGCCGGTAATTGCTTCGGATGAGTGACAAACTCAGGGTTTTTCTCCAAGATAACATGTTTTCCCTGCAAAACATCGGGTGAGAGAATTGCCTGCAATCGACGTAATGGTTCGATCTCAATAGAATAATTATCGGCAATATAAAACCTCGGTAAAACGTCATTATTTTCAAAAACCGATAGGTCATTTTTAGGAATACTATTTATCGAAGTGAATTGCTCAGGCAGTTTAGCTCCTGTGGGTAAAAGTATATAACGAACATTAAGGAGGTTAAATATTCCGGGAGATTGTCCGAGTAAGTTTAAGACCTCCATGTATTCATTTGGCACTGAGGGTAGATACCCCGTATCTGATTCAATCCCGAATAGCATCCCTTTATTCGGTAGCCATTGTGTGAATGGCGTCTCTGTATGAATCCTAAAAATATTACCTTCCTCTTTTTGTTTCAAAAGGAATTCTGTAACCTTGTCTTTTTTGTAGAAGGTATTGTCTTTGGGGATAACACTTAGATATTGATAGCTTACTAGTGAGGCTTCGATTGTAACCAGTATAATGATAATGAATGCAAATAATTGTCGGTGATCGTAATTAAGTATTCGAGGAAGCGATTTCTTTATGAGAAGTCTAAAAGAAATAATAAATATAAAAGCGAAAAATAGAGAATAAATAGTTGCTGCGAACCAATATTGATTGATCGTGTCATATCCTTGGAAGATAAGTATTTGGTTTTGTAACATTGGCCAGATATATTTATCTGGAATCCCTTGATAGTAGGGTGCGACTGCATCATAAGAGCCTGATACATTGAGAAATATCCAGAAAATCAATGATCCTGATATCAGTGCTGTGATGGTGAGGAGGATAAATTGCCATAATTTATTCAGCAATTGTGCATTTTCTTGTTTCAGAATGGAATCAAGACCGAACCCTGCTAGGACAGATGTGAAAAATATTGCGATATAAATGAATCGGTATGGTCCCCTCATATATTGAAACAAGGGGATTATTTCGTAAAGAACAGGATATGTTAAAAAGTATTTTCCCAAACATAATGAATAGAAAAATAAGGTTATGAAAATGATTGGTCTAATCGGTGGATATTTTTTCCAGGATAAAATAGATAAAAATGCTAATAAGATTCCAATTATTCCAATGTGATCGGGATTCAGGCGTAATGGCATTCTACCCCAATAATAAGGACTAACAGTGTTTGGTTTCGGGAAGAATCCCTTCATATTTGTCCAGTCACCAAATATTGACGGAAGGTAGAGTGCAAAGAACTCTTCTGGTGGTAGGGAACCAAAGAAGGCAGCTTCTTTAGTCATTCCCGCCCCTCGACTGGTATTTTGTTTTAATTCACGTAACGCCTGTAGTTGGGGAGAGGCAATTAATAGTGCTAGAATGACTGCTATACCAAGTGAAATAATGGGTCTTAAACACTTTTTGTCTCGATGCAAGTCTAGTTGAATTACTCTCCAAGGAGTATAAATAACCGAGGCAATTAATATATAAATGATGAGTTGAGGGTGGGGTTGGAGTAATAAACAACCGGCAATAATAGACATTAATAGTGTGTTTTTAAAGCTAGGCTTTTGTAAGCATCTTTCCAAAGCCCAAAAGAAAAATGGGAGTATGGAAAGAATGACGAAAAATACAAATTGTCCTACACAGCCGATGAGGGTAGAGGAACAGGAGAATAACACAGCAGATAAAAGGGAAGAGCTGCCGTATAATCCCAGCTTTGAAGTGTAGAAGTACATTCCCCAGAACGCCATTAAGAAATGACAAAACAAGAATATTCCGAATCCGGTAGTAGGGGGAAATATTTTAAGTAAGAGTAGTGGCGGGTAATAAGGGGCTAACCCAAAAATATCAGTAGAATATCCCCCGAAAAGTGTGGGGTTCCATGATGCGGAGGGATGATCATGGTAGAATGAAAAAGCGGGATAATGAAGAGAGATCGTGTCATCCCCAGATATAATATTATTCGGGTTGAATGTTTTTGAAAAAAACATGAGGCCAAGAACAATTGAGAACAAAAGTATTACAATGGTACGTTTAGACATTAATAGAGTATTAAAAGTTAATCCGTTCCTCTTCGATAACGAGAGGTCTTTTTAGAACCTGTGTATAGATTGCTCCAATGTATTCTCCGAGAATTCCGATAAAAAAGAGTTGTATTGAGCCTAGGAAGAATATTCCGATGAGAAGTGGGGCTAGTCCGAGTGCAAATGTGTCCCAGAGAACAAGCTTTAGGACGAAGTAGATGAGTGCAATTAAAAATAGAACTAAAGACATTAAGAAACCAAACATTGTTGCTAGTCTCAACGGAATTTTTGAATGGCTTGTAATTCCCAACATAGCAACATCATAGAGTGTATAAAAATTATTTTTTGTAATACCTCTTTTACGGCGTGGCTGGACAAACGGAATCTGCGCAATAGGGAAACCAATCTCGCAAATCAATCCTCGGAGATAGGGGTAAGGATCATCAATTTTCCTTACTACATCTATAACAGACTTGTCGTACAAACCAAACCCCGTCGAGTTCTGTATGAGTGGAACGTCTGAAAGTTTAGAGGCAAACCAGTAGTAAATTTTACGTGCGATGAAAAAAACAGGAAACTCTTCACTTTGATTTTTAATACCAAATACAATTTTATAACCCTCCTCCCATTTTATGATAAAGTCTTCAATATATTTGGGGGGATCCTGCAAATCAGAGGCTAAATAAATAACAGCATCTCCAGAGGCCTGAAGCACACCGTAATAAGGAGATCGAACATGCCCAAAATTTCTGGTGTTTAGTATTACTTTAAACTTAGGATTTTCTGCAGATAGTTGTCTTAAAATATCTCGTGTACGGTCAGTTGAAAAGTTATCTATAATTATTTGTTCGAAATCATAGTGGGGAAATTTTTGAATAATCTTACTTACCTGTAAATATAGCTCTGAGATATTGTCCTCTTCGTTATATGCTCCACTGACAATGCTGATAAGTTTCATGGTTGTTATATAAATGATTTATATAGTGATACTAGAATATAATTTTGAACCAAGTCTATACAAGCAGTCCATTTTCTTATTTACCAGCATATTGGTTCACTGGAGTGAGGTGATCTGCAATTTTCGGCCAGTATACCTGAAAAGGAGTCAGCTTAAAAAGAGGGGAATAGCGTTGCTTTTCCCAGCATTTCCCCTCTTTGGCGGGGGAGAGTTTGGAGACGAACGGCTATCCCAGGTGCATGCAGACCTGAAGCTCTAGCAGAAGGTATTCTGCTGGATTTCCTGGAGAGGCAATAGAGGGCTAGTTATCATAGATCCGATGAATGACATTCGGCCAGAGAAGTCTCTGCGTGATGGTTTGAAATATCTCGGCCTCGGCCGTCTGCGACGATATCAGTACATCCGCGTTCGGATCCGTAAACGCGGATGGGGCCACCACGGGAGCGCCTGCCAACGTCTTACCTTGATAATTCACGTTAGAATCGATGAAACAAACGATTTTGGCCTGTGATAGGCGGCTGGTTTCTAGCAGCCGCAATGTATGTGTGCCCACGCCCCATACCGCTAAGCGTTTTTCCTGATCAACCAGATCTCCAATTTTTTTCTGAATCCGCTGATCGAGGGCAAGTGATTGCGTGACATACCGTTCCAAGGCTGGTTCGGTTTCACTGTCAAAAATCGGTTTAAAATCGTCCGCCTGCACTAAATTGCGTTGAAACAGCGCTCCGATGGCAGGCTCAATGGCCTGGGGGCTAAGATGTCGGGTCAATCGCTTGGTAAAAACCACAGAGAAGCCATGCCTCGCCATTAAATTAGTCAAAGACACGGGCGAAAAATAATTCACATGCTCCATGCTGAATAATTGGAACGGCGCACTGAAGTGGTGATCATAACGGGTCGCATCCGGCACCTCAAAATAGACGAAGCCTCCATTTTTCAAACAAGACTTCACACTGTTCATGGAGGCATCCACGTCTTGTATATGTTCAAGCACGCCGGTGAGAAAAGCCACGTCTACGTTTTTATCCAGATGGCCAAGCATCGCGATGGTCAATGGCTTCGCGGCAATGCCATAGAGTTGCTCCGTAAGTCGGGCACAGGCTGGTGAAGGATCAACGCCGATCAAATTTTGGTAATCACGACGTTTGAACTCCGCCAGCAGGCCACCGGTGGCGCAGCCAATATCCAGCAGCCGAGAATTTGTTTTCAAATAGGGTGTAACCAAGTCGGCCACTTCCCGAAAGCGATGTAAGTCCGTCTCGGTCTGGACACCGGCTCGGTCGGCATACTCGTATTTTGACATTTCCGCATAGTAGCGATCGAACTCCGTTTGCTTGGGAATATCGTCGGCATAGCCCGCGCCACAAGCCGTACAGACCACCAAGTCAAAGCCGGTCATCAAGCTGCCATGGGAAAGGGCTTTGAAGCTTTGCCTAAAAATCGATTTAGGCTCCGTCTTTTCGCAGACAGGACAATGTCGAGCAGGAAAACTTTTCATAAGTGTGGTTTGGCTCAACGGGTTGAGTTCATCCTTTCCACTGGCACTGCATAGCAGACTGTTTCCCAAATTTCTCCGACATATTTACGCAGGAAGAAGCGATATCCTGTGGAATGATCAGAGATGAACACCGGTAATTGCCATAAATGCTCAGGCTTGTGATAAACACAGACGGCCCAGATAGCCTGACTCTGTTTAAGGAGATTTATCGATCCTTGTAAGGCGTCAAGTTCAGCACCCTCTATGTCCATTTTGATAAAAGTCGGGGACAAGTCTGAGACCATTTCATCTAATGTTTCACATTGAACTTCCGTATTTCCCACCTCAGAGACCTGTGATGCTTCCCCGGCGCTTGCTTCAAAGCGAATCGTTTCCTTACGAGCTCCCACACACACCATTTTGCACAAGATTTTGGTTCGAAGTTCAGCCGGCAATTGCGAAACGCATTCGCTAAGTCGGCGAAAATTGATTGGATCAGGCTCCAATGCAACAAACCCATCAAATCCCGGCCTCTTCCGAAGGAATGCCCGGAGAGTGTCTCCGTCGTAGGCCCCTGCATCAACAAAAACCTCACTCGACTCAAGAGAAAAAATATCCTCGAGAAAATACTGTTCAGTGCTGCAAGGCACAGTCAGCCCTCCAAAATCTTGCAGTAGGCGCCACCGAAGTTGCGATACAAATTCTTCACGTGATAGATCGTCTGCCATAAGACAATAAGCACGTCTGATTGAATCCTTTTGCATCAGAATACGACTTGGTACATCTTGGTAAAGATGGGCGGGGCAATTCTCTGGAAATTTCCAAAATAGCGAACGAAACGGGACTACCTTTAAACAAGAAAGTTCTGCCAATCTTCGCTGAATAGGCATGAAGTCACCTCCTCTGGCAGAGATAGTCACCACAAAAGCAGCCTGCCTGCCGAATTTCTGAGCAGCATTCTCAGGGGACAATACTTTCAGACCCAAAACTTCTTTTCCCCACTTGGAAGGGGAAGTGTCAGCAAAGGCTAGCGGTTCAATACCGTTAAGGCGTAATGCCTTCAATGCGTCACATCCCAACCCGCCTGCGCCGTAAAGCACGATATCGCGCTGAAATGGTGCCGCCATGTAATCAAATGTCGTCCGTTCGCGTTCGACAACTGATGACAGGCTCTCACGCAGTAGCGTTTCCAACTTTTCGTCTAATGATATATTTGTCATAGAATCAATTTTAATTTCTGAAATGACGCGATTATCGCCTCATTTCACCGCGTTAGAGTTCATCCTTTCCACTGGCACTGCATAGCAGACCAGATCCCATCCTGCATCCCTATGAGGACGGAGGAAAAAATGGTAATTTTCAGATAGTGAATGAATTAATTGGGGCAGTCGCCATAGATGATCGAAACAATGGTAAACACAAATGGCAAGAATCGGCCGATTTATGCGTATGCATTCTCTTGCTCCAAGCAGGGCTTCTACCTCGGCACCCTCAATGTCCATTTTGATATAAGTTGGAGCCGTCTCGTTGAGGAGTTCATCCAGAGTGGAAATTGGCACTTGAACTCCGTCCGTAGTTGAAATGGCTGACTGTGCTGTTCCTGCTGCCGCAAATAGGACCATACCATTGTGATTGCCAATGGCAGAATTCGCTATGGTTACCTTCGGTTTGATTGTTTCTGGGAGTGAATTTCTATATTCATTAAGTTTTAGAAAATTTACCTGATCCGGTTCAAACGCAATATACCGTTTGAATCGGTCGTTTTGCTTTTGAATATAGTCACGCAGTGTATCACCGTCAAAAGCTCCACAGTCCACAAATACTTCGTTAGAGTTCAAAGTGAAGAGCCCCTCCGGCAAGTAGGCTGGCCAGTTAACTTTTAACGGAAGCCCCTGAAAATCCAACCGCAACCGTAAACCAATCTGCGCTAAATACTCTTGTCGAGAAGCCTCATCGCACCAGAGCTGCATTCCTTGGATAACTTGCTTTCGCTGTTTCAGCGTCTTATGTGGAAGGTCACAATAGAAATAGGGAAGAAAAATCTCTGGATATTTCCAATACAAAAACCCAACCGAGATAACACAGACATCGCCATAGTCGGTTAATTGCGCGCGGATTTCCTCGACAGGATGTCCTCCAATGTCACGCCAAATGGTTACAATGAAAACCGCAAAAGTGCCAAACCGTCTCACAGCTTCATCAGGCGACAAAACCTGTAATCCATCAACTGCTTTACCCCATGCTGCGGAGTTATTATCGACAAACGCCAACGGTTCAATACCCAAACTGCGCAAACATGATAAAGTTCTTTTTCCCTGTCCACCAGCCCCGAACAAAACCAACGATTTTCCGCGTGCCCCCGCCAGATGATCGAATGCGGTGCGTTCACGTTCGATGATTGCTGCGGGGTCTTCCGAAAGTAGTTCCGTCAATTGCCTGTCCAGGTCGTTTTTCATAATTCAATTCTTTCCGGCGTTCAGTTGTTCGAGTGTTTCACTCCGGTTAGTTTGGCTTCTATTCCAAGGGCGCGGGAATAATACACCACGCATTCCTAATTGTTGCGCCCCCTCCACGTTGGCTAGGCTGTCATCAATTAAGATATGGGCCGGGCCCCAGCACGCCAGAAATTCCTTCTTGGTTTGTGTAGATCTCGGATGGACATCGTCGGGACGCGGCGACGGCACGACATTGAAGGAGCGTATCCACCGGCCAAAGTGTTTCATAACCCAAGCAGCCGAGATGTCCGCAGCGCGAAGCGGCACCGCCGTCAAAGCGGCATGGCGAAACAAATGACCGTATCGCTGAAACCATTCATAAACCTCGGGAACCGGAAGTAACTTGGATCCCTCCGCCGCGCGAAAGGCGTCCAATGATTTCAAATACTCCTCCCGAGAAATACCCAATACATCGTGAGGCGGATTTTGTTGAATATCCTCGTAGATTATTTTGCATTCCTGATGTGTGGGCAGCCAAGCTCCCGCAAACCAGTCGCGCATCAAGTCGTTCAAAACATCATCCACGTCCCACACGATTGTTTTCATGGGAGAATAGCGTAATCGGGCATTGGAGGAACGATCATATTGTCCAGAAACTCCTGGCGGTCGAGGAAGGGGGCAAGATCTTCCTGCGGTTTGGAGATCATGTGACCATTCGGCCCCAGCACGCTCTTAACCTTCGGCGCGGTCTGCTCCTCAGGATCCACCATGACTTCACAGATAAACGGCCCGTCGCACGCGAGCGCCTCGGCAATCTTAGATCCCAACTCGTCATGGTTTTCAATGCGGCTATTGTGAATACCATAGGCATCGGCAATCCGACGGATATCCGGCAGCGTCAAGCCGCTGGAAGCATCGCTGGCCACCAACCGGCCTTGGAAATAATTCCTATGAGTGGCCCTCATGGAAGCATAGCCGCAATTGTTTAGGATGAAATATTTGATGGGCAGTCCAAGGCGATGCACCGTCTCCAAATCTTGAATGTTCAGTTGGAAGCCACCATCGCCATTGATGCAGATGGTGCGGCGCCGTCCGCTGGCAATACAGGCTCCGATTGTTTGCGGTAACCCAAAGCCCATGGCACCGATTCCAGGGCTATTCAACACTCGTTGCCCTTTTTTAACCTTGAAGCTTTGTAGACATACATCTGAACAGGCACCGGAGCTGCCGGGAACGAGCAAGTCGTTCGTGGTCATGGCATCCGAGAGGGACTCTACAAGCATGTAGGTGTTGACGTAATTTGGCTGGGACCGGTAAGCGTCCGTCACCACCGGGTAACTCCGTTTCCAAGCATTGCAGCGCACCAGCCAAGCAGACCAGTCGGGAACTTGGAAGTCCTGAGCTTGGTGGATTAATTCCGTTAAAAATCTTTCCGCACTGGCATGAATCGGCACATTCACAGCAAATGTGAATTTGGCGAGTTCATGCGGGTCAATATCTACAATCACTTTTTTTGCAACACGGGCGAAAGTCTCACTGGCATAACCAATCTGGCCAAAATCGAGTCGCGCTCCCAATGCGAGGATAAAGTCTGAATTCTGTTGGATAAAATTCGCCCCACGCTGGGCAAGTACGCCGGGGCGGCCAAAAAATCTGTTATGATCGTCAGGCAAGAGATCGCAGCCTTTCCATGTGGTCAGTACAGGGATGCCTAGGCGGTCGACAACTTTCAGGAACAATGCTTCGCTGCGCTCTACTTTTATGCCGTGACCGGCGATGACCACGGGTCGCTGTGCTTTGGCAAGCAATCGTAGGGTCTCGGCAACCTGTTCTTGAATTCTATCCGTCGTCTGAGTTTGATTTGACTGGAATTCCACTGCCGAGAATCCCTGGAGTTTTTCTGGATCCACATCGTGGGCTTGAATATCAAGCGGAACATTTATCCAAACCGGACCCGGTCGCCCAGAACGGGCGAGATACACGGCCATTTCTAGATGGTAGCGAATCGTCGTTGGATCGGAGATGGTCACGGCATATTTGGTGACGGGTTTAACCATCGGAACGATATCCACCTCCTGAAACCCCAACATGCGCATATCGGGAGAAGGCTTAATGTCGGCGCTCTTTACCTGGCCCGACAGAATTAACAACGGCACGGATTCAATCCATGAACCGGTGGCTCCGGTAATTGCATTTGTGCTTCCCGGACCGGTAGTCACCAAGGCGACTCCTAAATTTTGATTATACTGAGCATAGGCATCGGCTGCGACAGATGCAGTTTGCTCGTGTAAGCAGGCCACATATTCCAGACGCTTTTCTTTGCCGATGGAATCAATCAAATGCATACAGCCTCCGCCAGGAAGCAGGAATATGTGCTGCACACCTTGGTCGGCAATAAATGAAGCTATATAATCGGAAACTTTCATGAATATTGAACTTTTTTTGAATTTGTGGGCAACAGTAGACTGCCGTTTCCTTTATAAATGATTTCAGATAAAAATCAATTTCAAAATATCTTCTTTGGATCAATAAAAAACGTCATAAGAGGAGGATTGATCTACGATGAATATCCTTTTCGAAATCACCCCTTAATCTTTCAACCAATCGGGCCAGAATGTAAGACTTAACTTGCGGCTTATATTTCTATTGATCTCATCGTCCTCGTAAACTGAATCGCCTTTAACGTAAGTTGTCGCCACTTCCTCAATAATGGCACCGTTTTGAGTTTTGAAGCTGTGCGGCTTCCCTCGGTTGACTGATAGAATGTCACCGGCTTTCAGGAAGGTTTCCTCGCCATCTATCTCGACAGTAAGATCGCCATGCAAAAGATGGTAGGTTTCGTCTTTCTGAATGTGCTTATGACGCGGATAAGACTGTTCTGGAAACATCACGACCAGCATTTTTGAATACGCTCGATTGATAATGGTGATTAGAATGGCTCCCCATTGATCAAACCGGTCTAGCCCGTAATGGTGGGATATCTCCATGTTCACATAGGGAGGCAGAGCAATTCGGCTTGCTTTAATCATTCCCCTGAGTCTCTCCACGATTTGATATACTTGCGCCCAGAGTTCCTTCACTTTCAGCCCATCCATCATCAGGGCCTCATTCTTTTGGTAATCTCGTTCGGCAAAGAACTCGCTATACTTGGATACCTGTCGCGCAACCAACTGACCAGACTGGTTAGGCATAGCTAGAAAGGTGTTGTCCTTAACGAGCTTTTCGCCTTTCTTGATTTCTCGTGATGCAAAGACCCCGCGAAACAACGGTATGAGATCGTCCATCTCTTTCGCACTGATGTCTTTCCGTTGGTTGGATACACCGCACATTTTGTCAGCGGAAGCAGCGGCCTCAAGCCACTTACGTGCCTGCTCTGGCGTGGCGGAGTAGGCGTTTACGGCATACTTCTCAGTCTGCACAGCAATGTGCTTTTCAAAAACAACCGCTCCCTTTGCGACGGCGATGGCGACACTGTCAAAATTCTCCGGATCCTCGTGAGTAGAGTAACCGACGGACACACCGGGATAGCGCTGCCGAAACAAGTCGATTTGGTTAAGTTCAAGGTTTTCGCGACGGCAGGGGTATTCCCCCACGCAATGCAATACCGCAAACTGCTTGTTCCGATGAATTAAGAACGCCATTACTCGATCAATTTCTTCAATGGTGGCGCCTGCTGTGGAAATTATGATGGGTCGACTGGTCTTGACGGTTCGCTCAAGTAGGGGCCAATCCGTGAAGGAACAACTGGCTATTTTAATGATGTCAAAATTCAACTCTTCCATCAAATCCACGCTGGGCTCGTCCCAAGGAGTGCACATCGAGATAAAACCGTTATCTTGTATCTCATCCTTCAATCGCTTGAAGTTTTCTTTACTAAGCTTTGTTTCCGTAAATCGCTTTATATATTTATAGTCAGTTCGCCCTAGATAGTCGGGATGGAAGAACGAATCAGCACGGTGTTGCAGTTTAATACTGAAGTGAAATTTGTCGAATCCCTTGATGACTTCCTTAAACTCGCGCACAATACGAATTCCGTGTTCAATATCACCCATGTGGTTGTTTGCCATTTCAAAAACGAACAGCGGTTTGGGAATGGTAGTGATCATACTTAGTTATTGTTGGTGTGCTTAGTTGCTGATTGCTCTGTTCCAAACAGTAGTTAGCCGGATGGCTTCCGGCAAGTCAATTATTTCCTTTAAGCCAAGGTGATTACGGGCGCGTACAGTGCTGGGAATATAGTGGTGTATTGGCGAACAGGGAACTATCTCTTTTGCGACGGTAATAGGAACAGGTGGTTCGATTGTTAGAGCAGTAATTTTTGCGATTTCAATCAGAGGCTTCCCATCATCAGATCCAACATTATAGGGTTGGCAATTTTCACCTTTAAATAGAATCGTCCAAAGCCAAATAGCCATATCTGCCGCATAAAGGTATGAGCGATAGGGGGTACCGTCACCTTTAATGTGAATCGGACCTCCGCCTAATGCATCACGAATAAAGTTACCAATCGCAAAATGAGTATCAAGAGGTAAGTAGGGCCCTACAAATGCAAATCCACGTGCAATTTTGCATTCGATCAAGTGCATTGAGGCATATACAGAGCAAAGGAACTCCGCCATTCTCTTGCCTTGTGCGTAGGCACTCAGAGGATCGCTCAGATCAGGAGCTCCCTGATAGGATTCAGGAATATGGGTCATATCGACAGGTTGTTTGCCGTATACGGCGCCTGAACTTGTGAGTAAGAATTTTTTAGCATGGCATTTTACAGCGAAGTCGAGGGTTCGGCGGGTTCCTTCTATAATCGTATCAAGCATGAGAAGTGGTGTCTCATTATTGAGCTTCTCACTGGCTTCTGTGGCTGCATGGATAATGTGGGAATAATGTCCTTCTGGAAAATTAAAATTCCTCACGTCACCTTGAAGGAACGATAGTGACTTTTTTTCTTTAAGATGAGGGAAACGGTTGAGGAATTTTCCGGGATCACGAGTTAAAATGGTGATTTTGGCATTCAAATCAAGGTGATGATTAGCCCACAGGAAGCTTTCGAGAAGCCATATTCCAAAAAAGCCTGTACCACCAGTCATGAAGATATTTTGATTACGGACTTCTTCCCATAGGTTTTTTGTATGGTTAAGGATATGATCAAGGTCTTCTGAAAGAGGGTGCGTCATTTTTAAGGTCTAATCATATTAAAACTATTTTAGCAACTGAATCAATACAATGATATTTAATTATATGTCAAAATTATTGACATGATCAATAGGAAATCGTGCTTCAGGTATAATAGTGGTGGCCTGTGTATTGATCATACGATTGGGCGGCAGGATGAGTTTTTCCTTATCAAGAAAGCTACTCCTGCTATGGTA
>Ga0105046_10012004_pt1 | contig 13442 bp, 8 predicted proteins | sample MAT03_FD_78385 | JGI IMG/M metagenome (GOLD analysis project Ga0105046, IMG submission 78385) | Freshwater microbial communities from Lake Fryxell liftoff mats and glacier meltwater in Antarctica - MAT-03 (megahit assembly) | ecosystem: Environmental > Aquatic > Freshwater > Ice > Liftoff... | reverse complement strand
GCCAAAAACTTTTTCCATTGCAAAACTTATTTCACCTAAGGTAGCACGTTTGCGCGCTGCGTCAACTGCCAATGCTAATAAATTACCTTCACCGTTTGCCGCACATGCTGATATTTCATTTAAAATAGATTGCACATCTGCCTCATTGCGAGTAGCTTTAATCTCATTAATTCTTGCCACCTGTTCGTTGCGCACTGCTGTATTATCTACCGATAATATTTCCAAATTATTTGATGTATTTGTTTTAAATGCATTCACACCAACTATAATTTCAGCTCCGCTGTCAATCATGCCTTGTTTTTTAGCAGCAGCTTCTTCAATTCGCATTTTTGGAATACCTGTTTCAATTGCTTTTTGCATACCACCGAGTAACTCCACTTCTTCAATTAATTGCCATGCATCATCAATTATTTTTGCGGTTAAAGCTTCCATTACATTGCTTCCTCCCCAAGGGTCAACAGTTTTACAAATTGCAGTTTCGTGTTGCAAATAAATTTGTGTATTGCGCGCAATAGCTGCCGAAAAATCGGTGGGCAATGCAATGGCTTCGTCTAAACTATTTGTATGCAGACTTTGAGTTCCACCTAAAACTGCAGCTAATGCTTCAATAGTAGTTCTTGCCACATTATTAAATGGTTGCTGCTCCGTTAAACTCCATCCTGAAGTTTGACAATGCGTGCGCAACATTAACGATTTTACATTTTGTGGTTCAAATTGTTGCATGAGTTTCGACCATAAAAATCGGGCTGCCCGCAGTTTGGCAATTTCCATAAAATGATCCATGCCAATGCCAAAGAAAAATGATAATCGCGGAGCAAATTCATCTACTTTTAAACCTGCATTAATGCCTGTGCGAACATATTCAATACCATCGGCTAAGGTATATGCTAATTCAATTTCAGGTGTTGCACCGGCTTCTTGCATGTGATACCCTGAAATGGAAATAGAATTAAATTTCGGCATGTATTGTGAACAATATTTAAATATATCGGCTACAATACGCATGCTTGGTGCTGGAGGATAGATGTAAGTATTGCGCACCATGAATTCTTTTAAAATATCATTTTGAATAGTGCCAGCTAATTGCTCGGGTTTAACGCCTTGCTCTTCTGCAGCAATAATATAAAATGCCATTATCGGAATTACGGCGCCATTCATGGTCATGCTCACACTCATTTGATCAAGTGGTATTTGGTCGAATAATATTTTCATATCCTCAACCGAATCAATGGCAACACCTGCCATTCCAACATCGCCAAATACCCGTTCGTTATCAGAATCATATCCGCGATGCGTAGCTAAATCGAATGCAACAGACAACCCTTTTTGTCCGGCAGCTAAGTTTTTACGATAGAAAGCATTTGATGCCTCAGCAGTAGAAAATCCCGCATATTGTCGAATTGTCCAAGGCTGCATTACATACATTGTTGTATATGGACCACGTAGAAAAGGCGACAAACCCGGCTTAGAATCTACAATAGACTTGAATGTATCAGGTGGCACAACAAAATCGTGTTGCACTGCATAATGCTTATAAGTGATGTTCTTGAAATCGCGTTTCATATTTTCTAAACTGTCGCTCCAATAGCGCTGGGTTTATTCAATTTTTTTTATAAAACTTTCGCCGCTTCGAGGCTATGTTATTTTTTTATTTTTTTCTTTCAACAAATTGCTGCCACGCTTTTTCGCCGAATTCTTTTGTTAATGATTCGATATAAAAACTGCCGTTTGCAGCTTCTCTATATTTGTCTATATAACTTTCGTAACGCAAAATATTTTGAATATTCGTAGCGAGTTGTTGCGGATCTACATCCTGGCTAGTTTTACTGAAAGGCGCAACGCAAAGGGCATCGCATCCACCAAGTATTGCACTCATAGCGGCAGTTGTAGTGCGCAATAAATTGCTGTGTTCATTAGTTTCAGTAAACGATGCAGTGGATGTTACGCATTGAATTTCAGGATGTGGAATAAAATCCATTTCAGGCATATATGCTTTTATGAAATTATTCCATAAAATTTTAAATGCCCGCAATTTTGCAATTTCAAAAAAGAAATTGTTGCCAACACCGAAACGAAATGTTACTACGTGCATTAATTCCGCTAATTCAACATCACGCCTTTCCATTTGCTCAAAATATTCGGATGCAATAATTAAGGTTTCAGCAAGTTGCGTAATAACATCTTCGTTTTTATTCGCTAAATGTGTAGTATCAATTTTAATTAATTTACAATCGTGTAAATGCCCGCTCAAACGGAAAAACAAATCTGCTAAATGCGTATAAGCCAAACCTTTATTTTCTGGTTCGCCTATATCATTCCAAATAGTTTTTGGGTCGAATTCAATGCCATACAACAATCTATCGCGATCCCCTAAATAGCCAACCCTATCGCGCCATTTCGAAACAATATCTTCATCCAATAAATCGGAATTAATATCGAAGCTGAAATTAACCGGCTTGCTTAATTTAACTATCTGATTTACCACTAAATCCCAAACATCTGCTGATGCAACTTTAACCCGAATATGATTGGCGCCACGTTTTCTTGCCGCAGCAACCATTGTTTCTAAGTCGCTGTTTTCAGTTACCAACATCTCCTCCGAAATGTTCCAACTTAAGGTTTGCTGCCCTTGTTCTGTAACAGCTTCTACAAAATCGGTGTCTAAATCTTCCAAATAATCTGCCGAAGCATCTGCCTCAAAAATTGGCAAATTTTCGCGTGTGTATAAGGGCTGAACGGCTATTCCGTCGATTTTGGACACCAGTTTTTCATTGAAATCGCCCTCCTTCAAGTCTTTCGCAACCTGATCGAGCCAATTTTGCAAGGTGGGGCTGTTGGCACCCTCAAACAAATCTTTCATTGTTCAAAGGTATTAAAACCTGTTTGTGATATCGGTCTTATATTTGTGAAAAATTAAAACAATGCAACTTGAAAACTTAACAACCGAAATAAAAGGGAATATTCTATATATCACTATCAACCGTCCGAAGAACCTGAATGCACTTAATATCAAGACTATTGTAGAGCTTGACGAGGTGTTTGAAGAGTATATGTATAACGATGAGGTTAAAGGTGTAATTCTAACTGGAGCTGGCGAAAAATCTTTCGTGGCAGGTGCCGATATTTCAGAATTTGCTGATTTTACACCAGCTCAAGGTAAAACAATGAGTGAAAATGGCCACGATGCCTTCGACAAGATAGAAAACTATAATAAGCCTGTTATAGCCGCTATAAACGGTTACGCTTTGGGTGCCGGATGCGAACTCGCCATGGCATGTCACGTGCGTGTAGCCGGCGAAAACGCCATATTTGGTCAACCGGAGGTTAACTTAGGGCTAATTCCGGGGTATGGTGGAACACAGCGACTTATCGAGCTTATCGGCAAAGGAAAGGCCTTGGAACTGCTTATGACAGGCGATTCCATAAATGCGGCAATGGCAAAAGACCTTGGCTTGGTTAATCATGTGGTTCCTCAAGCAGATTTAATGGCAAAATGCGAAGAAATACTTCAAAAAATAATGAGCAAAGGCCCTGTTGCTGTTGCAAAAGTAATACAATGTGTTAATGCTCATTTTAGAAGTGCCGGTTATGTGGGCGATAGTTACCAAGGGGAAATAACGCAGTTTGGACAATGCATGGAAACAGAAGATTTTATTGAAGGAACATCTGCGTTTTTGGAAAAAAGAAAGCCGGAGTTTAAAGGGAAGTAAAAAAAATTGGAGCTAATTGCAACCGTCCGCCAATAATAGAGATTAACGATTGGAATAAAAAAATTGGCTGGAAATTTAGCTCGATATTTGCAACAATTAGCCATCTATGAAAAAACTGATACTCCCTTTTTTAATTTTGGTTGTCACAAGTTTTATTTGTGCAGATGCTAATGCTCAAGTAAACGCCCAAAAGCCTTTCCCTTCGGTTAAAATAGGTAATCAGGAGTGGATGACTGTAAATTGGGATTATCAAACACCTAAAAGTTTTTACTACAATAACGATTCAACTATCGATGCTAAATACGGCAGATTGTATTATTTCAGCAATGCTATTGCGGCCGCCCCTCCGGGATGGCATTTGCCCACTTTAGCGGAATGGAACGAATTAATTGATACGCTCGGTGGTTACAGTCGCGCCGCTGCTAAAATGTTCGACCCTTCTAATGGCATTAAATTAGTTGCCGGCGGTTATAAATCTGCAAATATTAACGAAGGCGAAACCCTTTTTGGTTTTATTGATACCTACGCATTTTATTGGACTGCTACACCCGATGGTGAACAAACTGCTTATGCCATTCATATTACAAAATCAAATGGCGAATTCGAAGTTACTTCTTATAGACGAGCCAATGGATTTTCAGTTAGGTATCTGAAAAATAAGGAATAGCCTGTATCATTAATGCTAATAGACTTATAATTTATTTAACTTAACGTATTTATTTATTCTAGCGCTCATTATTCAATTACAATTTTTTGCGCACCAATAGAAATGCCATTGCTAATTACTTTAATTAAGTAAATTCTGGGAGCATACCATGGCATTATAAATGTTGAATAATAATTTTTTTTATTGATTAAATTCTCATCTCCTATTTGCACTTTTAATAAGTATGGGCCATTAGGTAATGTTGCAACATTTAATATTATATTTGTTAAACCGCTATAATTCTTTGCTAAGACCAAATTACCTAGCAAATCAAAAACTTTTAAATTACAATCTTTCGATTCACTTGCATTTATATCAATATTGAGTATGTCATTTGTCGGATTTGGATATACCATAATTTCATCTTGTTTGCCTAACACCTGCTCAATACCCGTAATTATATCAAATGCAACTATCCAGGCAAGTAATATCGGGTATGGGACAACTGTAAAAGCACAGCAGATATCATATTCCGGCAACGCGCCAGGTGTTGCATCACCCAAGAAGGCTATTATCATATTGTTAATTATTAATAAGTTACCTTGCCAGTTAGAATAAGTTTCGCCAGCATTGCTACTACCGCCAAAATTGCGACTCCAAATTTTATTAAAACTACTGTCTGTTTCAACAATCCAGTAGTCAGTAGCTTCACTATTATTATAGCTATCAGGCAAGTCGCCATCTACCGAAAAACTGAATCCCAAAAAATAATAATCCCCTGCATCATCACGTGTATATCTGTAAAATCGCTCTTCTAAACTGCCTCCAAACATTTTTACATCTGTTAATTCTAAATCACTATTAAATATGCCAATGGCACCCTCTTCGTCGCTATGGTTTGCAGGTGCGGGATATAATATTGATGATGCCAGACTTGAGCCAATGGCTATTGTTCTATTACCACTTAGTATACCTGTTTGCCCATCAGAGCGTAAAAAATTTCTTCAGCTTCATAAAATGTTTCTTGTTCAATGTCGCCATCATTGTTTAATAATATAATCCAACGTTTTTGAATTGCATTAATGCCGCATCCAGCTAAATCATAATCATCAGAACTGGAATAAATATGTATTTGATATTTGCCAGGAGTTATTTCTACAGGTGTGCCAATACAGCCATCTATATCACTGCTGCCTAAATTTTTTATCCAGACAATATTCCCATCCGCGTCTGTTTTTACAATGTTGGCATCCTAGCTAAAAATATCGCCGTAATGGAATGGTATGTCGCCGCCAACATGTGTGCTTTGCCCTGTAAATAAATACCCGCCATCTGCAGTTGCTATTAATCCATCAATGTCCTCCAATCCAGGCCACCATAGCTTTTGTGCCACAACAAATTGCCTTGCTTGTCGGTTTTCATTAATAAAAAATCTAATTGCCCTTGAAAACCATTTGTGCCTTCGCCAACAAATCCATAAAATGCATAACTAGAATCTGCTAACTGCAGCGCAAATCTGGGTATTATTTCCAATTCTGGGGAGGCATAAAATTGCTGCCACTCAAAATCTACTAATGAATCAAATTTTATTACCCAACCAAATGCACTGTCCATTCACGCTAAATCACCATCAACAGATCCAGTTGTTATACAATCAATAACGCTGATATCTAGAGTAACCATCGCATCTGTAAATTAATCTATTTAGGTTCCACCATAACACCTTTGCCAAGCAATACTCGGCTGAACTTGCACCGCTAAAAAGCTTGAAAAATAATATGCTGAACATTTGGCAAGAAGTCTACGAGTGAATGGGGTTTTAATAATTAATAAATTTATTATGCTTTTTTCTGCATTCCCAAATTTCTTAATTGCTGTTTCAATTAAATGGTATAACAGCATAAAATGATGCAGTCTAATAAAATAAATTACACAATTCTTAATATTTGATCAATCTGTCACCCTTTGTTTTTCAAATTATTCCAATTCAGTTAAGCCCAACTAATTCAATAGTAGTATTTATGTGCTGCTTTGTATTGATTAAGTCGGGTTAAACTTCCATAATGGTCATTTTCCGAGTAATGTCACCTGTAATCCCGTTCTAAGTCATTATTTTTGCCCTCCCACCTTTGGTAATGTAGTACATTATTTGGGCGGATAACGATTAACTATATCACCCACAACAGTAAAAACTGAGGCTTATGCCCGAAAAACTGAGAAAAAAAGATGCACTTGACTATCATTCATCCGGCAGACCGGGCAAAATAGAGGTAGTTCCAACCAAATCAACCAAAACGCAGCGCGACCTTTCATTGGCTTATTCGCCAGGTGTTGCTGAACCTTGTCTCGAAATTGCAGATGATGTAGCTAATGTATATAAATACACTGCTAAAGGCAATCTAGTAGCCGTTATAACCAACGGCACTGCGGTTTTAGGTCTTGGTAATATTGGACCCGAGGCATCAAAACCTGTAATGGAAGGCAAAGGCTTGCTATTTAAAATTTATGCCGACATTGATGCATTCGATATTGAATTAAACTGCGACAATGTTGACGATTTTGTAAAGATTGTAAAAGCCATGGAACCAACTTTCGGTGGTATTAATCTTGAAGATATTAAGGCTCCCGAATGTTTCGAAATTGAGAAGCGACTCAAACAAGAACTCAAAATACCAATTATGCACGACGACCAGCACGGAACAGCAATTATTGCCAGTGCCGCGTTATTAAATGCAACTGAAATAATTGGTAAAAACCTCGCAGATGTTAGAGTAGTTGTTTCTGGAGCAGGCGCTTCAGCCATATCTTGCGCCAAATTGTTTGTGGCATTAGGTGTAACACGGAGTAATATTATGATGTGCGATAGCCAAGGCGTTATTAACAGTTCACGCGAAGGTTTAGATGAATACAAAAGCGCATTTATTAATGATACCACAGCCACTACACTCGCTGAAGCAATGGTTGGAGCCGATGTATTTGTCGGCCTGTCGAAAGGTAACATTGTAACCCCAGCCATGCTGCTAACAATGGCGAAAGATCCTATTGTATTCGCACTGGCCAATCCTGACCCTGAAATACCTTATGAGTTAGCCATTAAAACTCGTGAAGATGTAATTGTTGCAACTGGCCGTAGCGACCATCCTAATCAAGTGAATAACGTATTAGGGTTTCCTTATATATTCAGAGGTGCATTAGATGTTCAGGCAACCGAAATAAATGAAGCTATGAAAGTGGCTGCCGTTAGGGCACTAGCAGCACTAGCAAAAGAGCCTGTTCCTGAATTTGTGAACATGGCTTACAGTGAAAAAAATATTCAATTCGGCAGAACTTATATTATTCCGAAACCTGTTGACCCACGATTAATTGCATGCGTAGCACCGGCTGTTGCAAAAGCAGCAATTAAATCCGGCGTAGCCAAGAAAAATATTGTGGATTGGGACGACTATGCCAATACACTTTCTAACCGCTTAGGATTAGAGGAGCAGCTTATTAAAGCAATTACTAGCAAGGCAAAGCAAAATCCCAAACGCGTTGTTTTTGCTGAAGCCGATAACTTCAAAATTTTAAAAGCTGCCCAAATTGTAAAGGAAGAAGGTATTGCCAAGCCAATTTTATTAGGGCCTGTAGATAAAATAATGGCCATTATTGAAGAAAACCAGCTTGACCTTAAAAACGTGCCTATTATTGACACGCGAGCTAGAGAGCAAGATGAAAAACGCGCACAATTCGGGGAATTATTTTTCAACAAACGTATGCGCCGTGGTATCAACTTATACGAAGCTAAAAAAATGATGCGCGATCGCACGTATTATGGTGCAATGATGGTTGAAACAGGCGAAGCTGATGCACTCATTTCAGGTTTAACTAGGCAATATCCCGAAACCATTAAACCAGCTTTGCAGATTATCGGAAAAGAAGATGGCACTAATCGCGTAGCCGGAATGCATATCGTTTTAACACGCGATCATGGTCCAATATTCTTTGCAGATACAACGGTGAGCTTTAATCCTACAAGCGAAGAATTAGTTGAAATAGCAACCTTAACAGCAAAAGCTGTTCGCCAATTTAATATTCAACCCAAGGTTGCCATGCTCTCGTATTCCAATTTTGGTTCTGTTCAAAATGAAGAAACAATAAAGGTGCGCGAAGCCGTTGCAATGTTGAAACGCGATTACCCTGGAATGATTGTAGATGGCGAAATGCAGGTAAACATCGCATTCAACAACGAATTAATGAAAGAAAATTATCCGTTTAGCGCTGTAGCAGATAAAAATGTAAATACACTAGTGTTTCCAAACTTACACGCTGCAAATATTGGCTACCAACTCATGCATTCATTAGGCAGATGCGAAGTAATTGGACCAATTTTACTCGGTATGAAACGCTCAGTGCATATTCTGCAGCTAGGCTCTTCGGTTAGGGAAATTGTGAATATGGTTGCCATTGCGGTAACTGATGCACAGGTGAAGAGTAAGAGGAAGGGGAGTTGATGTGCTGATGCACCAATTGAACAGCCGTAGATTGTGCTTCTCAGTGTGTTGATGAAACAGCCGAAGTGTGGGCTAATTGATGGGCAGCATTAATAAAATTAATGGCATTGAGATTATGAATTGGGGCTGTGAAGTGAAATAAAAGATATCCTTGACTAGAGGATTTTAAAATAAATGGAATGGGTGAGCGGCAATAATATAAACGCTTAGCTAATTCGCAAATTTGTTAAACCTATGATTGCATACCTAAATGGAGACTTCAAAATTAAAACCCCTGCCTATATCATTGTTGAATGCAATGGCGTTGGTTATCATGTAAATATAAGTCTGAACACATTTTCTAAGCTCCAAACTTTGGATAAAGGGAAAATTCATACATATTTGCATGTTCGCGAGGATGCCCAAATTTTATACGGTTTTGCAGATGAGGTTGAGAAGAACCTATTTATCAATTTAATTTCTGTTCAAGGTGTTGGTACCAATACAGCGAGGATGATATTATCAAGTATGAGTCCGACCGATTTTGAAGATGCCATTCGCACCGAAAATGACGCATTAATTCAGCGCATTAAAGGCGTTGGACCCAAAACCGCAAAACGTTTGGTAATAGACCTAAAGGATAAGATTGGCAAAGGCTCGGGAACAATGGAAAATTCTTTTGGCATTGGACACAATACAATGAAGGAAGAAGCGTTAAGTGCTTTGGCTATGCTAGGATTTACTCGGCAGCAAGGAGAAAAGGCAGTTGGCACGGCATTAAAATTAAACCCTTCGCATGAAAATGTGGAAAGCTTAATTAAATTAGCATTGAAGAATTTGTAAAAAAGAGGTTTTGGTATTATCGAAATTTTTTCCCCAAATATTAATTGGTGCATCAATAGGTGCAGCAGCACTTGCAGGCATATTTTATACTGAACCGCAAGTTACTGCACAACATAGCTCATCAGGCGAATATTTCCTGATGCCCGCTCCCGCCGCTGATACTCCTCCTGTTTTACCTTACCCATTCGACCCAAACGATGGTAACGACCCATTCAGCGCCGATGAAAACAACTTCGACCTAGAACCAGAAGTACCGCCAACCATCTATTACGACACTGAAACCGATGAATATATCTTTCAACCGGAAATGGGCACCGAATTTTATGAGAATCCACAATACATTACATTCGAAGAATACATTGAAGCTCAAGGCGATAAAGCACTTGACGACTACTGGCAAGAGCGCTCAGATGCTTCAAACATTTTAGGCGGAAGCGGTCAGGGCATCGAACTTGCACCATTTAACCGCGAATGTCGACTTTTCGATGGTTGCAATGTCGAAATTCGTCCGCAAGGCAATGTGGAACTAACTTTCGGAGCAAGCTTCCAAAATATTCAAAACCCAATTCTCACTGAAAACCAACGTAAACAAGGTGGATTCGACTTCAATATGGACATCAATGCCAACGTATTGGGTTCTATTGGTAACAATCTAAAACTGAACTTTAACTACAATACCCAAGCTACATTCGATTTCGAAAATCAAATAAAGCTTGAATACAAAGGCAAAGACGACCAAATAGTACAAGGTATTGAGGCAGGTAACGTGAGTTTGCCGCTTACTACACAATTAATTCCTGGAACACAATCGCTTTTCGGTATTAAAACGGAATTGCAATTTGGGCGTTTAACTATGACCAGCGTGTTATCTCAGCAAAAATCGCAAACCCAAAGCATTCAAATTGAAGGCGGCGCGCAAAAACGTGAATTTGAAATTTTTGCCGACCAATACGATGAAAACCGTCACTTTTTCATGACACATTATTTCCGCCAGGGATATGAAGGATGGTTAAAGACATTACCTTATGTAAGTTCACCTATTAACATAACCAGAATGGAAGTGTGGGTTACCAATACAACAGGTGAAACACAAAACACACGCGACATTGTTGCATTCAGCGACTTAGGTGAGCCAGATTCCATTTATTGGGGTGAAATTAATCCCGCAGGAACAATTAGCAGTATTTCACCAGGAGGTTTGCCTTCAAATTATGCCAACGACCTGTATCAGAAATTAGCCGCTTCATCTGGAACTCGTGACCTTAACACCGTTATTTCAACCTTATCTGGGCCAGCTTTTAATATGCAAGCCGTTCAGGATTATGAAAAATCAAGAATGCGCAAACTCGATGCAACAGATTATACATTTAATCAGCAACTTGGTTTCGTTTCATTAAATACCACCTTGCAACCTGATGATGTATTAGCCGTTTCTTTAGAATATACATACAACGGACAAATTTACCAGGTTGGTGAATTTTCGAGCGATTTACCTCCAGGGGTTGATACTTCGAACGTTTTATTTATGAAAATGCTGAAAGGAACTTCGGCTATCACCCAAATTCCTTTATGGGATTTGATGATGAAAAACGTTTATTCGTTAGGCGCATTCCAAGTGAGCAACGAAGGATTTAGACTCGACGTTTTATACCAAGATCCAGGTGGTGGATTAAAAAGATATATTCCCGCAAACAATGCAGCGGTAAACAGCAAACCATTAATTAAATTATTAGGCCTCGATAGATTAAATAATAATAATGACCCTCAATCGGATGGTGTTTTCGACTTTGTAAACGGCGTAACCATCAACACCCAAAACGGTCGTGTTTATTTTCCTGTACTTGAACCATTTGGTGGATACTTGCGTGATGAAACTGTTTTTGGAACGGATTTAGAAGTAGAAAAATTTGCTTACGACGAGTTATATAACGAAACAAAAACGATTGCATTACAATTCCCACAATTCGACAGATATGTGATCTCTGGAGAATACAAATCGAGCGTTTCATCCGAAATTTATTTAGGCGCATTTAATTTACCAAAAGGTTCAGTACAAGTAACTGCTGGCGGACAATTATTAACAGAAAATGTTGATTATACTATCGACTATTCTTTAGGTAGATTAAAAATTATTAATGAATCAATTCTAAATTCAGGTCAACAAATAAATGTAAATTTTGAAAATAATGCGTTTTATGGTTTCCAAACAAAATCGCTTGTTGGAACACGTTTAGATTATTGGATTAACGATAATTTTACCTTAGGCGCAACGTTATTGCATTTAAGTGAACGCCCTTACACACAGAAAGTGAATGTTGGCGATGACCCAATTTCTAATACCATTTACGGATTCGATGTAAATTATACCGATGATGCACCTTGGATGACAAGAGCATTAGACAAATTGCCATTCTATGGAACAAAAGAAGCATCAACTATTTCATTTACAGGTGAATTTGCTCGCTTTGTTCCTGGACACTCCAATGCAATTGGAAAAGGTGATGCTGGAACCATTTATATCGACGACTTTGAAGGAAGCAGAAGTGCTTATGATTTAAAATTCCCTTTTGCAAGTTGGGTACTGGCAAGTACACCACAAAATGCAACCGATGAAAATGGTGATATTTTATTTCCTGAAGCAACATTATTCGATAGTTTAGCATATGGAAAAAATCGTGCTAAAATAGCTTGGTATAACATCGACCCACTATTTAATGAAGATAATAATCCTTCTAAACCTGACCATTTATCAGCAGAAGATTTATCGAATCACTACACGATTCAAATTGATGAAAAAGAAATATTTCCGCAAGCGGATTTTGAAACTACTGTATTAACGCAATTATCTACATTCGATTTAGCCTATTATCCAAATGAACGCGGCCCCTATAACTTTGATGCAAATGCAGGGCCGTTTTCTTCAGGTATTAAATTAGATGGCAGTGGCGAATTAGCAAATGAAGACTCACGTTGGGGTGGAATTATGCGTAACCTTGAAACAAACGATTTCGAAGCAGCAAATATTGAATTTATTGAATTTTGGGTAATGGACCCTTTCGATAACAGAGGCCCTTTTGAAAGTCAAGTTTCTGATGATGGATATTTATACATAAACCTCGGTAACGTATCGGAAGACATTTTGAAAGACTCAAGAATGTTTTTCGAAAATGGATTGCCTAAAGATGGCAGCGATGATGGATTGGATCAAACCAATTGGGGAAATGTGCCAAGAACGTTACCTATTACAACTGCATTTGATAATGATGTAGAATCTCGCGCAAATCAAGATAAAGGTTACGATGGATTAAATAGTATTGAGGAAGCAAGTTTCTTTGACGATTTTGTTACCGATGCAACTGGATTATTAACAGGAACACCAGCAGCAATTGTTCAAAATGACCCTTCATCAGATGATTACCATTATTATCGCGGTTCAGATTATGATGACCAAGGATTAAGTATTCTTGAACGGTATAAAAAATATAACAACCCGCAAGGCAACTCTCCAACAACAGAATCATCACCTGAAGATTATCCAACCGCTGCTACCACAATTCCTGAAACAGAAGATTTAAATGATGACTTCACATTAAATGAAACAGAATCTTATTTCCAATATCGCGTAAAAATGGAACCGGGAATGGAAGCAACAAATCCATTTATTACAGATGTAGTTGTTGCACCACACTCATTTAAAGATGGCAGCAACGATTCCATAAAATGGTATCAATTTAAAATTCCAATCGACCAATACGATACAAAAATAGGAAGTAT
>Ga0105046_10012003_pt1 | contig 13442 bp, 11 predicted proteins | sample MAT03_FD_78385 | JGI IMG/M metagenome (GOLD analysis project Ga0105046, IMG submission 78385) | Freshwater microbial communities from Lake Fryxell liftoff mats and glacier meltwater in Antarctica - MAT-03 (megahit assembly) | ecosystem: Environmental > Aquatic > Freshwater > Ice > Liftoff... | reverse complement strand
CTCATCGGCGACGCGGCCGGGCTGGCCTATGCGCAAAGCGGTGAAGGCATCCGGCCAGCGATCGAGTCCGGCGTTCTTGCCGCCGAGGTGGTGGCAAGTGCGCTGGCACATGGGAACGAACGGTTGCCGCCCGGCGCACTGGACGCGTATGGCCGGCAGGTCGAAGCAAGGTTCGGCAGGCGCACCCGGCCGGCGCCAGCCGTCATGCCTGCAGCCACGCCACCGACTGCGCGCTGGCGCGCGGCGGTCGCGCGCCGCCTGCTTGCCAATAAGTGGTTCTCCCGCCATGTGGTGATCGATCGGTGGTTTCTGCACGGGCAACAGCCGGCGCTGCCGTCGATCGCGCGGTCAAGATAGACTTGGAGTGCCTGCAGGAGGCTGTGGTTTGGCCGGTCTGCGCACCGCCTTGAGTTTATGCACCTACCCGCCTACGCACCTGCGCACCACAGGGATGAACGAATGGAACAGCGTATCTCTCTCGAAAAATTCAGGATCAATTTTCTGCTGCTGGAGAACGTGCACCCGAACGCCCTGGCGATCCTGGCTGAGAACGGCTACACCAAGATCGCGCAGCACCCGAAATCGCTGCCAGAGGATGCGCTGATCGAGGCGCTCGCCGATGTCCACTTTCTTGGAATCCGGTCGCAGACACAGGTGACCGGGAAAGTTTTGCGCAACGCCCCGAAGTTGACGGCTGTTGGTTGCTTCTGCATCGGCGTGAATCAGGTCGATCTGGACGTGGCGTCCGAGCTCGGTATCCCGGTGTTCAACGCCCCGTTCTCCAATACCCGCAGCGTCGCCGAGCTGGTGATCGCGGAGACGATCATGCTTATGCGCAACATTCCGTTGCGAAACGCCGGTGCGCACCGGGGTGACTGGATCAAGTCCGCTGCCGGCAGTTTCGAGGTGCGCGGCAAAATGCTTGGCATCATCGGCTACGGCAACATCGGCAAGCAGGTGGGCATCATGGCCGAGCATATGGGCATGCGTGTGTCCTTCTACGACACCGAGGCAAAGCTGCCGTTGGGCAATGCACGGCAGGTGGCAACGCTGGACGCGCTGCTCAGCGAGAGCGACGTGGTGACCCTGCATGTGCCGGAGACCCAGCAGACGTTGAACATGATCGGCGCTGCCCAGCTCGCACGGATGCCTGCCGGAAGCCACCTGATCAACGCGTCGCGTGGAACCGTGGTCGATATCGATGCGCTGGCCGAAGCGCTCGAGCGTAAACACATTGGCGGAGCGGCGCTGGATGTGTTTCCGGTAGAGCCCAAGGGCATTGATGACCGCTTCGTCTCACCGTTGACCCGATTCGACAACGTGATTCTCACGCCGCATGTGGGCGGTTCGACGGCCGAGGCGCAGGCCAACATCGGTATCGAGGTCACCGACAAGCTGGTGCGCTACAGCGACAACGGGTCGACGCTGACTGCGGTGAACTTTCCCGAAGTGACCCTGCCCGAGCATCCGGGCATGTGCCGGCTGCTGCATGTGCACCGGAACGTTCCGGGCGTGCTCGCGCGGATCAACGAGCGTTTCGGCGCGCGTGGCATCAACATCAGCGGTCAGTACCTGCAGACCACCGGCAGCATCGGCTATTGCGTGATGGATGTCGATGCGGCGGCGAGCAATGTGGCGCTGGAAGAACTGCAGGCGATCCCGGGCACGATCCGCTGCCGGCTGTTGCACTGAGGCGGGTCAGTTGCCCGCAGCCAGGCCGGTATAGTGGCGGAAGCGTGGACAGACCCCATGCAGGGTCAGTCACCACGCTGCTACTTCAGTTCCCTCAAGATTCAAACGCTGCGCTGGCGCGAGGCGTGGTCAGCATCTCCACCCCGGGCAGACCGCTTGCGCGTACCGCGTCGGCGACCGCGTCGATTGCAGCTTTGCGGGCATAGGTGCGTCGGTAAACGATGACCACCCGCCGAACCGGCGCTGGACGCACGAACGGTCGATAGACGATCAGATCGTCGCGCCGGGCCTTCAGCGGCAGCGCGCTGGCCGGGATCACGGTGATACCAAGCCCGGAGGCAACCATTTGCCGGATCGTCTCCAGCGACGTGCCCTCGAAGGTCCTGCGGATACCCTCGGCGGTGCTGGAGAAACGCGCCGCCTCGGGACAGACCTCCAGCACCTGGTCGCGCAGGCAGTGTCCGGCGCCGAGCATCAGCATCGTCTCCTGCTTGAGGCTGGCGGTTTCGATCTGTCTCGACTTCGCCCACGGATGGTGCGCCGGCAGCGCGACATGGAATGGCTCGTCATACAGGTCATGCTGAATCAGGCCAGGCTCGGAAAAGGGCAGCGCGATCAGGGCGAGGTCGATCTCGCCATGGCGCAGCCGCTCCAGCAGCTGATGGGTGTAGCCTTCTTCCAGGATCAGCGGCATCTTCGGCGCGCGCTTGACCAGCCCGCGGACCAGAAGCGGCAGAAGGTAGGGCGCGATGGTATAGATGGCGCCCAGACGCAGCGGACCCGACAGCGGGTCGCTGCCTGAGCGCGCCAGGTCGTTGATCACACCCGCCTGCTCCAGCACCCGTTGCGCCTGCGCCACGATCTGCTCGCCTACTGGGGTTACGCTGACTTCACCGCCTCCCCGCTCGAACAGCGGCAGGCCGAGCTCGTCCTCCAGGCGCTTCACCGCCACGCTGAGCGTGGGCTGGGAGACGAAACAGGCCGATGCGGCCCGGGCGAAATGGCGCTCGCGGCCGAGTGCAACGATATAGCGGAGTTCGGTCAGGGTCATGGTCGACGGGTTGCTTGAGAAAGTCCTTCTAAATATACCAAAGAACAATGGCGTGAGAACTATTGATAGTTCTTAGCTATCAATCCTGACAGGGGCATGAACCGGCCCAGGTCAGGGTGTCCTGTCTCGTCACGGGCGGGTCGGTTGAGCGCACTGCATCGCGCCTGGAAATCGGCCAGGCCTGCGAATCCACGAGCCGCAAGCCTGCCGGCGCCCGAATTGATTACACTCGCCGCTTCAGTCAGGGTGTAGCTCAGCCTGGTAGAGCGCGTGCCTTGGGCGCACGAGGTCGCAGGTTCGAATCCTGTCTCCCTGACCATGAGTTTCGTCCGGCGGACGCGAGTGTTGCAGTTCGCCGGGCGCCCCATGGCCGAAGTCTTCGGCCCCACCCGCGACTCCGCCACGCCAACACATCCGCCAGTGACCGCCGCCAGCTCCCTGGGCATCGATATCGGTGGCACCTTCACCGACATAGTGGTCTACGACCATGCTGCAGGCAGGCATGGGAGCAGGCATGTGTCGTGCAAGGTGCTGACCACCCATGACGATCCGGCGCGCGGGGTGATCGAGGGCACACGCGCACTGCTCTCGGCCAATGACATCGACCCGGCATCGATCCTGCGGGTGGTTCACGCCACCACGCTCTTCACCAACGCGCTGATCGAGCGCAAGGGTGCGCTCACCGGCCTGATCACGACCGCCGGGTTTCGCGACATATTGCAGATCGGTCGAGAGCGCAAGTACGACCTTTACGATCTGCACATCCACAATCCGATTCCGCTGGTTCCCCGCAACCTGCGGCTGGAAGTTGCCGAGCGCACTGAAGCCGGCGGCCAGGTGGTGACCATGCTCGACCTGGACGGGGTGCGTGACCAGGCGCGCGTGCTGGCCGACGCGGGCGCGACCTCGATTGCGATCGTGTTCCTGCATGCCTATGCCAACCCGCAGAACGAAGAGGCTGCAGCGCACGTGGTGCGCGAGAGCCTGCCTGCGATCGCGGTGACCACATCCTCCGAGGTGGTGGCCGAGATCCGGGAGTACGAACGGGCGTCCACCACGGTGGCCAACGCCTATGTGAAGCCACTGGCTGACCTCTACCTGGAGCGCATGGCGAGCGAGTTGCGTGCGCTCGGGATGCAGGCGCCGCTGCTGCTGATGTTGTCCAACGGTGGCCTGACCCATGTGGAGGAAGCCAGACGTACGCCGGTTCAGCTGCTCGAGTCCGGTCCTGCGGCCGGGGCGCTCGCAGCCAGTCATTTTGGTGTCGAAGATCGCAACCTGCTCGCCTTCGACATGGGTGGCACCACCGCGAAGCTGTCGCTGATCGACGATGGGCAGCCGCTGCTCGCCTACGGGTTCGAAGCGGCCAGACAGAAGCGTTTCGTCGAAGGCAGCGGACTGCCGATCCGCATCTCGACGATCGAGCTGATCGAGATCGGTGCCGGGGGCGGCAGCATCGCCCACACCGACGAGATCGGACTGCTCAAGGTCGGTCCGCAGAGCGCGGGCTCTCAGCCCGGGCCGGCCTGTTACGCGCTCGGTGGGGTCGAGCCTACGGTCACCGATGCCAATCTGCTGCTCGGCTTCCTGAATCCGGACTACTTTGCCGGTGGCACCATACGCATCGATGCCGGGCTTGCCCGCGCATCGATCGGCGTGCTCGCGGCGCAGCTCGGACTTTCGGTGGAGCAGACCGTCTGGGGCATCCACGATGTGGTCAACGAAAACATGGCCAGCGCAGCCCGGGTGCATATCGCCGAGCGCGGACGCGACCCGCGCCGCTACAGCCTGCTGGTCACTGGCGGGGGCGGGCCGGTGCACGGCTACCATGTCGCGAAGAAGCTTGGTCTGAAGCAGCTCATCTGTCCGCCGTCGGCCGGTGTCGCCTCGGCGCTCGGACTGCTCGCCGCCCCGGCACGTATCGACCGGGTGGCGACGGTGAACATGAGCCTGGACTGCAGCGACTTCGGTGCGCTCGAGCGGGCGTTCACCCGGCTGGAGGAGGCGGCGCGCTCGGTGATCCAACGCACTGGTCTGGCGCTGACTGAGCTGCACATGGCCCGCGCCGGTGACGGCCGCTTTTCTGGTCAGGGCTTCAATCTGGTGTTCGATCTGCCTGCCGGGCCGTATGACCGAGGCGAGCCGGCGGCGATGTCGCTGCGCTTGGCCGCGGCGTTCGAGCTGGCATACCGCGAGAAATTCGCGCGCACCCCGCCGCAGGTTGCGATGGAACTGGTCAACATACGGGTGACCGTCACCGCGCCCATCCCGGGTGCCGGCATCGAGGCGGGTGCGGTGAGCGGTGCCGGCGAGATCAGCCGGCGGGTGCGGCGTGTCTGGTTCCCTGAGGCGGCTGGCCACGAGGGTGGCCATGAAGCTGGCAATGAGGCGGAGCATGGGGCGGGCTATGTGGATACTGTCGTGCTGCAGCGGGCAGAACTGCCGGTCGGCTTCGCCGTGGACGGTCCGGCGCTGATCGAGGAGCCGGGGTCGACCCTGGTGATTGGCCCGGGCGGCCGCGCGCGGGTCGAGGCTAGCGGCAATATCGTGGTGCAGCTCGGCTGATCGGGCGCCCGGGCAGAAAGCAACCGCAACGATGGCGAAAGCGAAGGTGGGGTTGTCATGACCGATCGGGTGTTCGATCCGGTACTGCTTGAAGTGCTTTGGACGCGTCTGCGCTCGATCGTCGACGAGGCGGCAAAGGCGATCGTGCGCACCTCGTTCTCGACGCTGTCCAACGAGGCGAACGATTTCTCCTGCGTGCTCACCGATGCGCGCGGACTGTCGGTAGCACAGAACACCGGCAGCATCCCGTCGTTCATAGCGACCCTGCCAGCCACGGTGCGGCATTTCCTGCGTGAACTTCGCGCCGAGACCATGCGCCCGGGGGATGTGCTGATCACCAATAACCCCTGGCAGGGTACCGGGCACCTGAACGACATCAGCATCGTCAAGCCGATTTTCCTCGCTGGCCGCCTGGTAGCGTTCTCCAGCTCCACCGCCCACATGCCGGACATCGGCGGGCGCATCCGCTCTGCCGAGGCGCGCGAGCTGTTCGAGGAGGGCTTCCATATCCCGCTGATGCATCTGATTCGCGCCGGTGAGGTCGATGAGACACTGCTCAAGTTGCTGAGAACCAACGTGCGAACGCCGGAGCAGACCCAGGGCGATGTATTCGCGCAGGTCGCAGCGAACGAACTGATGCAGACCCGTCTCGCTGCGATGATGGTCGACTACGGACTGACCGGCATCGACGCGCTGGCCGATGAACTGTTCTCGCGTTCGGAGCAGGCGATGCGCGCGGCGATCTCGGCGGTTCCGGATGGGGTGTACCGCTACTCGATGCAGACCGATGGCATCGAGTCGCCGTTCACCTTCTGTGCCGCGGTGCATGTGCGTGGCGATTCGATCATGGTCGACTTCGACGGGACCTCGGCCCAGCAGCCGCGGGCGATCAATTGTGTGCTCGCCTATACGTATGCGATGACCGCGTTCGCGGTGAAAGCGGTGCTGCTGCCCAACCTGCCGAACAACGAGGGCATGTTTCGGCCGATCACCATCCAGGCGCCTGAAGGCTCGCTGCTCAATCCGCGCTATCCGGCCTCGGTCGGTGGCCGTTCGTCCACCGGGCACTATGTGCCGACCGTGGTTCTCGGCGCCCTGGAGCAGGTGATCCCGGACCGGGTGATGGCCGGGGCCGGATCGCCGCTTTGGAACCTCACCCTGGCCGGGGTGCGGGCGAGCGGGCCGGATGAAGGGAAACCTTTCGCCAGCGTGCTGTTCTTCAACGGTGGCATGGGCGCGACCGCCAGCCAGGACGGCGAGAGCGCGCTGTCCTGGCCGAGCAACATCTCGTCGACCCCATGCGAGATCGTCGAGCGCGACAGCCCGCTGTTTACCGTGTTCAAGCGGCTCACCCCGGGCTCGGGTGGTTGCGGGGAATTCCGCGGGGGGCTAGGCCAGGAGGTGTTGATGCAGAACCGGCATCCGACGCCGATCGCAGTGATCTTCCTCGCCGAGCGGCTGCGCGAGGCGGCACCGGGCATGCGCGGCGGCGGAGCGGGGGGGCTGGGCGACGTGCAGGTGAACGGCCGATCGGTCGAGGACAGCAAGCGGCAGGTGATCCTGAACCGGGGCGACACGGTGCTGATGCGCACGCCGGGCGGTGGCGGGTTCGGCGATCCGGCGCGGCGTCGGCCGGACGCGATCGCGCTCGACCAGACTCTCGGACTGACGGTCTGACTGACCGTCTGACCGAGGTCCGGACCGAGGCCCGGACCGAGGCCCGGACTGAGGCCCGGACCGACATGAGTGTGCCGGGCTGGGGTATCGTTCAGAGATGATGGATATAGCCAGTCTTCGCAAGGATTACCTGCGGGCAAGCCTCGACATCGGCGACGTCGATGCCGATCCGGTTGCCCAGTTCAGCCGGTGGCTGCAGCAGGCGATCGATGCCGGGCTGCCGGAGCCGACCGCAATGACGCTGGCCACGGCAGACGCCGAAGGGCAGCCGTCGGCGCGCATCGTGCTGCTCAAGGCGTTCGATGCGGATGGCCTCAGCTTGTTCACCAACTACGACAGCCGCAAGGGCCGTGACCTCGCCGTCAACCCGAAAGCGGCGCTTCTCTTTCACTGGGTCGAGCTCGAGCGCCAGGTCCGGATCGAGGGTGGGGTCCAACGCCTGCCAGCGTCTGAGTCCGATGCCTATTTTCAGCAGCGGCCATTGGGCAGCCGTATCGGTGCCTGGGCCTCGCCGCAGAGCGAGGTCCTGCCTGACCGCGACAGCCTGGAGCGCCGGGTGCGCGAGGCAGGGCACACGCTCGGCGACCAGCCAGCGCGCCCCTCTTTCTGGGGTGGCTATCGGCTGGTGCCGACCTGCGTGGAATTCTGGCAGGGCCGCGCCAGCCGCCTGCACGACCGGCTTCGTTATCGGCGCGCGTCAACGCTGGTCGACAACGCCTGGACGATAGACCGGCTCGCGCCCTGAGCCGCGGGGCGGCCCAGTCGTTCGTCGCTCAGGCCACGCGGGGACCGCGGCGGCGCTGCACCCAGCCGAGCAGGGCCAGACCGGACAACATCAGGGCCAGGGCGCCGGGCACCGGAACCACCGTGGGCTCCAGCACGAAGATGCGTGGATTGGAGTTTGTGGCTTCCTCGACCACATAGATCACGCCGTCTTCATCGATGGTCACGCCTTCGGCGGTGGTGGTCAGGCCGGCAAAGCTGAACCGGCCGAGGACGTTACCCAGTCGGTCGATATGCAGCAGGCTCGGCGTCTCCTGGCTGAACAAAAGCAGCTGGTTGGCGAACGGGGTGCCGAGCAGTCCGGGGACGGTAGACAGCACCTGCACATCGGCGATATCGAGCACGCCAAGAAGCAGGTCAGGATTGAACAGGGTGGTTCCAGGCTGGATGGTCGTGCTGGTGCCGAAGGTCACTACATTGCGGTTGACTTCCTGTGGCGTTTTCTCCTTGACCGTCACGAAGCTGCCATCGCGCGGATCGTAGGACACGCCCTCGATGCCGATGTTGCCCAGTTGCGTTCCCAGCACCGCCAGCGGCATGGCCGTGCGGTCGATCGTTGTGCCTGCGGAGAAGGCGAACTGATACAGGGTGCGCGAGCGCTCGGCCGCGATCACGAACTGGTCCTGTCCGGCGGGGTTGCGCCCGATGTAGGTCAGGCCCTCCGGGTCTCCGAGCGATGCTGGCTGGAAGCCGGTGAGGTTCATCCGGTTGACGAAGCCGCCGCTCTTGGTGATCTGGGTGACCGCAACGCCTTCGTCGTCGACCACGAACAGGGTGCGGGTGTTCCAGTTGTAGGTGATCGCCGAACTCTCTGACCCGTTCTGCTGCATGAATGCACCGATGTTCATGGTGCGGGTGATACGGTAGGTCGACAGGTCGATCCCGGTGATGTCGGCGTAGGCCACAGGCGCCATGGGCAACAGCAAGGCGGCGATCAGGACTTTGCGCAGTAGCATCGCAGGCTCTTTCAAGGTCAAGCGGGGAGGAATGCCCGAAGCATGCAACGACTCGCGCATGCTCCGACTTGCGAGATGGTAAGGCCCGTTTGTTACCGGATCGTGTCTGCCGAATGGCGATGACGCGCTGGCGTCCGAAAGCGGTGACCTACCCCGTGCGGGGTCGGTCGCCTGGCCGTGCCCGCCTTGGCTACGCTTTCTCAGGCAGGACTAGTCGAGACCGCCGCACCCCTTGCTGCGCAGCGCCGCGTCCACCCAGGCGCGGTCCACCGGCTTTCCCGCCCGGATCGTCTTCAGCGCCTTGTCTTCCTTGGCGCACCAGGCGCGGGCCGCGGCCAGCAGCTCGACAGCCTCGTGCGGCCGGACCGCCACCAGCCCGTCCTCATCGCCCAGGAGGATGTCGTTCGGGTACACGATCATGCCGCCGATCGCCACCGGGATGTTGATCTCGCCCGGACCGTTCTTGAACGGCCCGCGATGGGTCGCGGCGCGGGCATAGACCGGGAACGTGCTCGCTGCCAGCGCACCGGCATCCCGGATCGCGCCATCGATCACCATGCCGACCGCGCCGCGCGCCGCAGCCATCGAGGACATGATCTCGCCGATGATCGCCTGCGAGGTGACACCACCAGCATCGACCACGATCACGTCGCCGGGCAGGCACAGTTCGATCGCCTTGTGCACCATCAGGTTGTCGCCCGGGGCCACCCGAACGGTCAGTGCGATGCCCAGCAATTGCCCGCGCTTGTGCCAGGGGCGAATCGCCGTATCCGAGCCGGTAAGGCGCGACATGTTGTCGGACAGGTGTGCACACACCACCCCACGGAAGCGCGCTACCAGTGAACGCTCGGGGCGCGGCGGACGGGGATGGATCATGAAGCCGATGGACATGGTGGTCTGCTCGCAGAGTCGATGGGTGGCGGGGCGTCCTCAAGCCTCAAACTCTACACCAGCATCCAACCAGCCAGGGAGCCCGGTCTGGTCTGCGCCACACAAGGATCGAATGATGTGCCGACCCGGACTGCACAGGTATAATCAGCAAACGTTTTTTGGCTCCCATGCGCATACTGCTGAGTAACGACGACGGCTATTTCGCGCCCGGGCTTGCTGCCCTCGCTGAAGCGATGCGCGCCATCGGTGAGGTGACCGTGGTCGCGCCCGAGCGGGATCGCAGTGGCGCGAGCAACTCGCTCACCCTTGACCGTCCGCTGCGGGTACGCCACTCCCACACCGGCTTCATGTACGTGGATGGGACCCCGACAGACTGCGTGCACCTCGCCGTGACCGGGTTGCTGGACCACATGCCCGACATCGTGGTGTCCGGGGTGAACGACGGCGCCAACATGGGGGACGACACGATCTATTCGGGCACGGTAGCGGCGGCGACCGAGGGTTTCCTGCTTGGCCTGCCGTCCATCGCGGTGTCACTGGTGAGTCGCTCGCATGGCCATTTCGAGACGGCGGCGCGGGTCGCGGCTGAACTGGTGGAGCGTATAGCCCGCCGCCCGTTCGGGTCGCCGATGCTGCTCAATGTCAATGTGCCGGATGTCCCGTATGCGGCGCTCCAGGGCTCCAGGGTCACCCGACTGGGCAAGCGGCACAAGGCGCTGCCGGCGATTCCTACGCAAAGCCCGCGCGGCGCTACCCTTTACTGGGTCGGGGCCGCGGGGGGGGCACAGGACGCGGGCGAGGGCACTGATTTCCACACGGTACAGAACGGGGTGGTTTCGGTCACGCCATTGCAGATGGACTTGACCTATTTCGATCAGTTGCCGATGGTTGGTGAGTGGCTGCATGGTTGAATTAAGGCGATGATTCGGGACGACAGATCATGGCCATGATCGGGCGGGGCCGCGCCAGCGGTGTGGGGATGACCTCGGAGCGCACACGGTTGCGCATGGTCGAGCGTCTGCGCAGCGCGGGTATCCAGGACGAAGTGGTGCTCGGGGCCATGGGTGCGGTACCGCGCCACCTGTTCATCGAAGACGCGCTGGCCAGCCGCGCCTACGACGATCTCGCGCTGCCGATCGGCTTCAGCCAGACCATCTCGCAGCCGATGACCGTGGCGCGCGTGGCTGAACTGCTGCGAGCGGGGGCGCCGATCGGTCGGGTGCTCGAGATCGGCGCGGGCAGCGGCTATCAGGCGGCGGTGCTGGCGCATCTGGCGCGTGAAGTGTTCGCGCTGGAGCGCATCGCTGAACTGGCGGCCAAGGCGCGCCAACTCCTGGTGCGCGAGCTGCGGCTGTCGAATGTGCGCCTGCGTCACGCCGATGGCCTGGCCGGACTGCCCGAGGCTGCACCCTTTGACGCGATCGTGATCTCGGCAGCGTTGCCGCATATTCCGGATGAACTGCTCGCCCAGCTCGCGCCTGGCGGACGACTGGTGCTGCCCAAGGGCAGCTCCGCGCAGCGGTTGTGCCTGATCGAGCGGGTGGGTAATCGTTTTCGTGAGACCGAGTTCGACGCGGTGCATTTCGTGCCTGCACTGCTCGGCAAGGCCTGACCATGGCGGGTATCGGGCTGGCCGTAGTCGTCTGCCCGCGACTGATGGCCCGCTGTTGGCGTTCGCTTGCCTTGACATGCTTGCTGCTGCTGGTTGCCGGCTGTGCTGCGCGCGTCCCGGCGCCGGTCGTTTACCGCGCCCCCCCGCCGGTCGCGCCGGTCACGCCATCGGTCGCGCGTGCCCCAGCGGTCACACCAGCGCCGGCAGAAACCGCGCGCACCGCCGCTCCAGCAGCCGAGCGTGACACCCGGCCCGAGACCCACGTGGTCCGCAAGGGCGACACCCTGTTCAGCATCGCGCTCGAGTACGGGCTGGACTATCGGGATATCGCCGCCTGGAACCGGATCGAGAACGTCAACCTGATCCGCATCGGCCAGAGCCTGCGCTTGCGAGTTGCGGGCGATGCTGCCATCGCAGGTCGCGATACGGGCTCCGGGGCGAAGCTACCGTCTGAGGCGCCCTCGGCGCCGGTCCCCCGGCAGGCCGATGCGCGCACTCCGGCAGGCACAGCGAAGACACCGCCAGCCGATCCCAATGCGGTGCGCAGCGAGCCGCGCGCGTTGCGCCAGCCATTCTCCGAGATGGCGATGGCCGACGTGGTCGCCGCAGCCAGGCGCCCGGGCGAACCGGTGGCACGGGCCGAGCCGCCGCCACCGGTGCAGGCACCTGACCCGGTGCTGCCGTCCCGGACTGACCCACAGGCCGAAGCCGCGCCCCTCACCTGGGCATGGCCTGCGAGCGGTGCCCTGATCGAGCGTTTCTCTGACACCAACCGGGGCATCGATATCGGCGGCAAGGCTGGACAGCCGATCGTGGCCAGTGCCGATGGGCGCGTCGTCTACAGCGGAGCGGCGATCCGCGGCTACGGGCGGATGCTGATCGTCAAGCACAACGAGCAGTATGTGAGCGTGTATGCGCACGCGGCGGAGCTGCTGGTGAAGGAAGGGCAGACGGTCACCCGCGGCCAGCGAATCGCCGAGATGGGCAGCACGGATGCAGACCGGGTCAAGCTGCACTTCGAGATTCGCCGCCTCGGCAGGCCGATCGATCCGCTGCGTTATCTGCCGGCCGACGGTGCCTCGTGATCCATTCGCGCCTGTCCCTTGGCCGGTGATTCATCCGTGCCGGCCGGGGCAGGCTCATTCGTGCGCCAGTTGAATGACCAGCTTGCCGAAGTTCCCGCCCCGGAGCAGGCCGATGAAGGCCTCGGGCGCGTTCTCGAGGCCGAAGACGATGTCCTCGCGGACCTTGACCTTGCCCTCCCGTACCCACTCGCCCATCGCGCTGGCAAACTCGCTCCAGCGCGGCCCGTAGTCGTCAAAGATGATGAAGCCCTGCATCTTGATGCGTTTGCGCAGCAGGGTGCCTGCCAGCAACCCCAGCCGGTCCGGTCCCGGTGGCAGCCCGGTCGCGTTGTACGCAGAGATCAGCCCGCACAATGGCACGCGCGCCTTGGTATTGAGCAGGGGCAGTACAGCGTCGAACACGGCACCACCGACGCTCTCGAAGTACACGTCGATACCCTTCGGGCACGCGGCAGCAAGGCGACCGGGCAGATCGTCGGCGTGGTGATCGACGCAGAAATCGAAGCCTAGTTCATCAGTGACATAGCGGCACTTGTCTTCGCCTCCGGCGATGCCCACGATGGTGCAGCCCTTGATCCTGGCGATCTGTCCAACCACTGAACCGACCGCGCCGCTGGCCGCTGCGACGACGACCGTTTCACCGCTGATCGGCTGGCCGATGTCGAGCAGGCCCATGTAGGCGGTGAAGCCCGGCATGCCCAGCACACCCAGCGCGCGCGAAGGATGCGGCTCTTCCCGAAACAGCGTGGTCAGGCCCCTGCCATCGGACAACGTGTAGTCCTGCCAGCCGGCGTATCCGAGCACTAGCTCGCCCACACTGAGGTCGGCATTCCGGGACGCTTCCACGCGCGACACGGTGCCGCCGATCATCACGTCGCCTAGGGCCACCGGCGCCGCGTATGATGGCGCGTCACTCATGCGGCCGCGCATGTAGGGGTCCAGCGACAGGTAGAGCGTACGCAGCAGGACCTGTCCGCGCTCGGGTTGCGGCACTGGCGCGATCTCGATGCGGAAATCCGCTGCGGTCGGTGCGCCGCGCGGCCTCGCGTTGAGGACGATCCGGCGATTGACGGTGCTACTTTGCGGCATCGGTTGACCTCTCCGGCTATTTCAGTGCCTTGATCAGCGCG
>Ga0105046_10012002_pt1 | contig 13444 bp, 5 predicted proteins | sample MAT03_FD_78385 | JGI IMG/M metagenome (GOLD analysis project Ga0105046, IMG submission 78385) | Freshwater microbial communities from Lake Fryxell liftoff mats and glacier meltwater in Antarctica - MAT-03 (megahit assembly) | ecosystem: Environmental > Aquatic > Freshwater > Ice > Liftoff... | reverse complement strand
TACGCAGTTGTCGTCCCACCACGGCACGCATATTCCCACTCCGCTTCCGTCGGCAATCGGTACAACTTGTTCTCCGTCGTACTCAGCTTTTTTGCAATACGCAACGGCGTCCTCCCAGCTTACATACACTACGGGGTTGTCATTGCCTTCCTCGACGTATTCCTTCCCAGCCCACGGCTTCGTGCCCATCACCGAAACCCACTGACCCTGCGTCACTTCCGTCACGCCCATGTAAAACGGCTTCGTGATTCGTACCTTGTGCTGCGGGCCTTCGTTAACACTGCGATCCGCTTCGTCCTCTGGCGATCCCATCATAAACTCACCCGGTGGAATGACGACCAATTTCATTCCGATGGAGTTTGTGGTTTCCACAGGAACCCCGAGGTAATCGGCCCAAGCTGTCTGATGAGCCTGCGCTTGAGCTGCGTCGAATGGGGCGACAGTTGTGGGTGGCGCTATCATCTCTTTGGGGAGTTCAGATTTCAGATCGGCCGTGAGCAGATTGAGTCGCTTGCGCAATTCGTCCGTAAACTCCGGGGTGAATGTGGTCCAGCTGGATATGCTTTTTAATGCTCGTACCGCTGCAGCCGGATCATTGCCCTCCAGTTCCTTCAGCAGCAGCAATGAGATCCCAGGCAATAGACCAGCCACCGCCTGATCCTTCTTCACCGTATCTGCCTCGGCGAGCAATTGGAGACGTTCCAGACTTGCAACTGCGGAAGTCAGATCCTGCGCTGCGATTTGCTGCTGACAGATTTCAAAGTATTCGGCGGCAATGGCGTTTGAGAGCCGCGATTGAGACTCGGGCTCGATTTCCAGAGCAATCAACGTCTGCAGAATCCCCGCCATTCGATCCGTCTCTTTGGCCTGAAGGGCTTTATCTCCCTCGGCTGCTAAAACGTTGCCCAGACGCTCCTTCAATGCTGGCAAACTCACTGAACTTGCATCAATCTCTTCAGCAGTCTGCAGCCCGGCTGTGGCTTCCTGAAACGCGGCGTCACTGAATGAATCCTCACACCGTTTCACAAGACCTTCTGCGAAAGTTGAGGCGAGAGTCCCCAAGCCAGCGGCTGATGCATCGATGTTTCGCGCCTTCAGAAAATCGGCACTCGCCTGATCTCGGTTACCGGCTTCCAGTGCCTGCTGAGCACTGATGACCAATCCCGCAGCATGGAGTTGGGAGATCCGTGGCAAATCAGCCTGCAGCTGACGAGCAGCTTCGGCATCAGCAATCGCTGGCTCCGCCATACTTTGTTTCAACGATTCTGCCGCACGATCGAGAAACGCATTGGCTACCAGTCGATTGACTGTGGAGAACTGATCGACGCTCGGATTTGTGGTTTCCGCTTCCTTCAGATGAGTGACGGCCGCGTCAAGCTGTTTGGCTGCCACAGCCGATTCCGCCTGCCTCAGATAGGCCGACGCCACTGCGCCCTTTGCTGAGAGGATCTCTTCGGCGGTGGCAGACAGTTTTTCAGCCGCAGCAATATCCTCTAACGCTTCCGTAATGGAGTCAGCATTTGCTCGCTCAATTGCACGCTGCACGTGTGCAAGTTGACGAGCCTTTGAAATCTGGCTGGCGTCAGGGGTCAAGACCTTGCCTTTTTCAAGGTCGCTCCACGCGCCCGTCACATCCGGCGGTGTCTGCTGCAGCTTCGCCAAGGCCCGTCCCAACCATGCTTCGCCAACTTTGTTATCCAGACCAATGACTTCATCATACGCCTCTACGGCGGCGCTGTAGTCAATCGCTTGCAATGCTGCGTCACCCCGCTTCTGTGCGTCGGCGATCGCCGTCAGCCGCTGCTGTCGCTGGACGACAAAGAAGGTCACAGCAGCAACGAGCAACAGACTCAGTACACTGCCGATAAGGATTACTTTCCTTCGCTGCTGACGCCGCTGAGCAGTCCGGGCTTCTTCCTGTCGCAGGTGATCAAGCCGCTGTTGAGACTCCTTCATGGCCGACTCGAATGTCGAGTCAGAGATGATTGAGGAGGTTACGATGCTGCGGTATTCGTCGGCGAGTTTCAGCGCTTGCTCAATTTGCTGCGAGTTCTGAGCCTGTTTTAATTGTTCAATCGCCCCTGATCGCTGCTCCTTAAAAAACTGTAGATCTTCGACGGCAGTGGTGATGTCATCATTCCGAAGTTCAGCGGGCACGCGGCGGAGCAATTCAAGTGCCTCATCGAACTGACCATCCTTTCGGAGTTGTCGCACCTTCTGCAGTAACGCCTTAATCTGTGACTTCTGTTTTTGCTCTCGTGCCACCAATTGTTCACGGAGTTTCCTGTCGGAATCCGTGACATTGCTCTTCAGGGCCAGATACTCCTCAACATTTGCCAGCAATCCCTGCAATTGGTTCTGCTTCACAGACTGTTCGATATGCTTCTGCAGCTGTTCAAATCGTGCCAGCTTTGTGGCCGCCTCTTTCTGCAGAGCCTCAACGTCCGGAGTTCGAAGATTACCCTCAATACGCTGCAGGACGGCAACACATTCGGCATACTTGCGAACGTCCAAAAGCTGCCGAGCTTCCGCTGTCGCACTTATCTGTGCCGCCAGCCGTTGTTGTTCCCGCTTTTCCAGCGTGTCACGCAAATCCCGCAGATCCACTCGATCCGGAAGCAACTGCAGTAACTCGTCTACCTCAGGGATCAGCCCCTGCAGTTCCCGACGCTCAACACGCAGCCGGACCTTCTCGTACAGACTTTTGGCACGTTGTTCCTGAGACTGCAGGTGATTCAGTAAAGCGGTAATTTCTGCGGCCCGCAGACTGGCAGGAATCTGCTCAAGAGCATGGATTGCTGAAGCATAGTCGTGAGCTGCCTGATGTGTCTTTGCTTCACTGATCAGGACTTCGGCTCGCTGCTGTTGCTGCCGCCTTTCTTTTTCAATCTCTTCTGAAAAATCGGCCGCCCATTTCCTCAGGTGCTGAAACCTTAAGTCAGTTTCCACCTGTAATCCGCCAGCAATGTTCGTCGCTTGTGCGAACCGTCCCTCGCGCAACGCCGCTTCCGCCTGTTGCTGCCGCTCCTGCATCTGCTCTTTACGACTGGAAATCAGAGGCGACTGCTTCGTGCCGCAACTGCCACAGATTTCGTCCCAGACCGGCATCGACTTGCTACAGGAAAGGCATTTCACTTCCAGCGATGTTGCACATTGCCGACAGAATTTTCGCTGAGGCTCATTTTTCGTCCCACACGACGGACATTGGCCCTCACCAAGATGTGTGAGCGTCGAACGGCTCTCTTCCAATGCCTGGCGGAAGTGTTGCTTAAACTCGACAGCCGACTGAAATCGATTTTCAGGTTTATCTTCGAGCGCCTTACCCAGTGCGGACTGCAATGCGTGGGGGACTTCATTCAGGCGAATCACTTTCGGGCTTTTGCCCGTGACCATCTGATACAAGGTGGCTGCCAGACTCCACAGATCGCTGCGTGCATCTGCTTTGGTGGCATCGCGTCGCTGTTCCGGAGGCATAAAGTCCAGTGTGCCCAGGATGGCTCCCGACATCGTCTGCCCGGTGTCGCCGGTTTCCATGCGAGCCAGACCAAAGTCGGTGATCTTTGGCACTCCGTCTTTGGTGAGCAACACATTGGCTGGCTCGAGGTCGCGATGCACAATCCCGAGTTCGTGCGCCCGCGTCAGTCCATCGCATAACTGACACGTCAGATTGACGGCTTCTTCCAGCGGGATTGGGCCATGCTGACAGCGATCCCAGAGGCTTTGGCCGTCCACATATTCCAGAATTAGAAACCGGCCGTCTTTGTCACGACCGTAATCATATACCTGCACGATGTTGGGATGATTGATCGCTGCGATCGACTGCGCTTCCGTCAGGAACCGCCGTACAGCCGTTTGACTCTTCGCCATGTCGCCCAGCACGCGCTTGATGGCCACCTTGCGTTTGAGGCGATTGTCCGTGGCCAACTGGACTTCGCCCATACCACCTTTGCCGAGCACGCCTTCGATCGTGTATCGAGCCGCCAGATCAACGATCTCCATGTCGTCGTTAGCTGCGACCGCATCCGTGCCGCTGGCACCACCAAACGTCAGTTCGTCCCCCAGGCTCTGTGGAGCCTGGGGTTTTCTCGCTCCCGCAAACGTGTTTTCCCCGCCAAGGCTGACGTCCTGTGCTTTGTTCTGCTGAGCCGGTGCGGAAGGGACAGTCGGTTTTGCAGCTGCGGGGCTCTCTTTCGGCTCAACCATTTCCGCCGTGATCGCCACCACGGTCTGGCACTTCGGACAGCGAATCTTCTTACCCACTGCGGTTAAGGGAACGGCTAGTTTCGCTCCGCAGGCCGGACAAGGCGTTGCTGCTTTTTCTGGTTGAGTCATCAGGTTCTCATCGCTACGGAATCATTCCCTCTGATAGCCTGATCACACTGGCTGCAGACTGTTACTGTCCAGCAGCAGTCCCAAGTGATAGCGCATCGTCTATGCTCACAGAGGCTGCCGGACTCTACGGAATATGCCCCCCAGTCGCAACGAATCATGCCTTTTAACGGAATTACGATCCCGGATGGAGATCGGCATGCAAATCGGGCCCACCGCATTGGACAGTAGAATCTGCCTGTTTTTCAGGTAGATTTGATGTCAAGGAAGTTGAATCAGGCAAACGTGCCTGCACCGTGCTTCTTGCTGATGCCGTGCTTGCGCATTTTTCCGTAGAGTGTGGTCGGCTTCAATCCCAGTGCCTGGGCCGCGCCGCCCGGTCCATAGACCTTTCCGCCCGATCGCTCCAAGGCTTCCAGGATGGCTCGTCGTTCCAGCTCCGCCATCGTCGGCTGACGGCACTCTAAGGTGTCAGGCACGAATGGCACTTTGCTCGCCCATCGCCGTGTCCATTTCGGCGCGGTCGGCGTCCGTGAGAATCAACGGTTTAAGCGACTCATACTGCCTGATCCACGCTTCGATTCCTTCCGGACTGTCGTCCCGCTCCGATTCGTCGATGCCGATCTTTTCCGAGTCGGCTGAGATGGTGGCGATCATGTGCAGAATAAAGGCATAGTCGCCTTTGCTCTTCGATGGGACTCCTCGGTCGAATCGCTCAAACGGATCTACTGACGCCGTCTCCTGTCCCCACTTGTCCAGACTGAACGGAGGATTGGCGACGACGACCTCAAACTTCATCAGTCGGTCTTTTTCCTTGAACTGCCGATTGCGAATCGCGTCGGCCCATTCAATACGAGCATCGTCCATGCCGTGCAGAAACATGTTCATCCGGCACAACGCCCATGTGGATCCGTTGTTCTCCTGCCCGTACAGAGAAAAATCGTTGGCACCAACCTGCTGCCCGCACTTGATGAGCAAAGAACCCGATCCACACGCCGGATCAGCAATGCGTTCGTCCGGTTGAGGATTCACAAGCTTCGCCAACAGCAAACTAACTTCGGGAGGCGTATAGAATTCCCCCGCTTTCTTGCCAGCTCCTGAAGCAAACTTGCCAATCAGATATTCATACGCATCGCCAATGATGTCCGCAGTGCCGATTCGCGACGGCCTGAGATCCAGCTTGGGATCATTTAAGTCTTCCAGCAGTGACTTCAGCCGGACATTCCGTCCTGACGCCGATTAGCCGTCCCACACAACACGAATCAAACGAAAAGGGCTTGTCACGATCACTCGTGCCAAGCCCTTTTTATGAATGACATCTGGTTGCCAATTGATGACACGCAGTCTGGGCGCTCAGCCTGCGGGATCACTGAACGGAATTTGGATACCGTCGAGCAGTTGTGGTGCGGGCAGGCTGCGACCAGGTCGCCTGCTGGATGGGTTGCCGTCCGTTGAACGAGTTCTGGATGATCGGTCCAGCGGCAGACGAAGGGTTGGTAAATTCGTGATCACCGTTGATGTCACCGGCAACCATTGGTCGAGCGTAGACGATACCAGGCATCGTTCCGCCGATCATCGGCGACATGGCTCGCTGAGACGGCATCGCCTGGAATTGCTGTGGCATCAATTGCTGTGGCATCATATGAACTGTCTGCCAGCCGGACGACTGCGGCATGGGCCTCATTGCCGTATTGTAATTGCGGTTGCCGCCCAGCGGCTGACGGTAGATGGCCTTTCCGTAAGCTGGTCGAGCCGCCATGGACTGTCGGTAGCTCAGATTGTTCCCTGCGGTCGGGTAGCCAGGATTTGAGTACCAGCGACTCAACGATGTATACGGGGCAATGTTGTGCGACTGTCCCATGGTCATCCGAGACATCGGCATGGAACCAGGCGACATGAACATGGTGCTCTGTGGTACTGCAGGAATTCCAGATTCAAAACCGGACTGCGGAAGCCCGTTGTCTGATCCACAGCAGCCTGAGCCTGAGTTCATATCCGGATACCCGGTACCCTGCATCATTTCCGTGCCCTGCATGTACTCGGCACCCTGCATGTACTCGGCACCCTGCATGTACTCGGCACCCGGCATCATGCTTCCCATGTCACTGCCGCAGCCACAGTCACTGCCGAAGTCACTCCCGCAATCATCGCAGCAGCCGGAATCCATCACGGGATACGGCAGCATCGGCATTTGCATGACAGGTGCCGACATGGCGTACTGCATTTGCGGAACCATCATGGCACGGTGGCGACGAAGCCAGGCTCTTCGCATTCGCAAATGACCACGGTGAACGGGCATGGGTTGCCATGTTGTCATGGGCACCTGAGCCGGCTGATACTGCATCATCGGCTGCGGCATACATTGTGATCCGCAGGGATCGTTGCAGTTATCGCCGTAGGGATTCATCATGCCGGGCATCGGCATCTGCCACTGTCCCTGATTTTGCCACTGCGCCTGATAAGGCATTTGATGCGGTACCTGCATTTGTGGTGCCAGCGGTGCGACCATCGGAGCTGTCATGCCGCACGACGGTCCATAGGGCGCGAACAGTGGGCAGCGAGCAAACCACGAACACGGATTCAACAGATGCGGGAATACCGGCTGATAGCACGAGATCGGACGACCGGGATAATGCCCCAGAGTTCCCTCCTGATTCCGAAGATAGCCATAACCGAGCCAGTCATCAATGCATCGCCTGACAGCGTAAGGATTGGGACCGTGGTTAGGATATCCATAACCGCCATGGCAACCGCCGCAGCCGAAGAGCCAGTAAAACGGTTCAAGGATGGGTATGTAGATGCAGGCATTGACGTTCGTTGTCATGGAGCACAACAGAGCGACCGTCAGAAACAAAGTTCTGATGCGGAGTCTCATATAAGTTTCCTCGGGGAGACAGAGAGGACTGAGGAGACGACAGGCTCCGGGCGAATGCCGAAGAGAGATCCCGTCGGGAGGTGAGAGCCGAGGAGGTTAAGCGCTGCAGGTCCCTGGGAAAATTCGAAATTGACTCAAGTTTGTAACCAAATCACATTCGGACAAACATGAAAACTGCTCATCGGCTGCTTTCGCCGCTTACCACAATTGACCGGCAAGCAACCACAGGACAATCAGGACCACGATCACCGAGGCAATCGGCAGAATCCGCCTTCGCCAGGCAAAAGTTGCCGATGCGTGAGTCACAGCGTCAGAGTGCAGAGCGGCTTGATGCGGCTCAAACAATTCCACCACGATCGAACGCCGCGACGTCGTGGCCGCGTTACGGTGGTCTACGAGCGGCATTGAATCATCGCCGGTGCCGATCAGGATTTCACCCAGTCGCCCCTGAAACTCCCGCGCACTCCATGGCCTCTGGGCTCCGCCGGAAGCACCGGTTGGCTCAAATCTCGTCAGCAACCGTTCCACCATCACGCGCGTTGTCACTTTGCCTGATTCGGGCTCTTCATCGTCGTCATGGCTCGCCTGCAGGAGTCGATCCAGCAAACCAGCGAGATCTCGCAGATCCTTTTCGACGTCTTCTCGCGATGCCAAAGCACTGATTGTGATCAATGCGGGGCCGGAATTCAGGGAATCATCCGCCGCCTCGGCAGCTGCGCGCAGCCATCGAGCAACTCCAAAATCGATGACAGTCACCTGTAGTTTGTCAGAAAGCAAAACGCATTCCGCCGACAGCCCACCGTGAGCGAGTCCCAGATTGTGAGCCAATTGCAGGGCGGAACACACCTGCCAGCCAATCTCAATGATGTCTTCAGAAGTAAATCGACGACCGGCTGTCAGTTGATCGGACAACGGAGTGAACTCGCAGGATTCCGTCGCCAGGAAGACGACACCGGCAGTTTCACCGTAGCCCAGGAATTTCACGATCGACTGATGCTGCAGCATTGTCAGCATCGTGCGATCCATCTTGATCGCTCGACGAAACTCCGGAATCCGCGAAATCTCCGCAGAGAACACAGTGAGCCAAATTGTCTCGCCCGTGTCCCTGCGGGTTGCCGTTTCCACACGTCGCTCGGGACAGGAAAGTAATTCTCGCCCGATTTCGAAATCATTCAGGTCCAGGTCGGTCACCGAAGGTATCTCGCCGAGGTGCTGGTGCTTTGTCAGGCTTTAAAAAAGGGGTCAGAAACCAATAGCCAAATGGCAAAGAGGGTGCTCCGCACTATTGGTTCCTGACCCCTTTTTTAAAGCGTCAACCCATAGATTTAACGTTGACAAAGCACCACGTCTATCCCGTGAAATCCGACGGATTACCGAACATTCCACGCCCGCTGCCCGGTGTCCCGGTGCCGCCGCGCAGATTTTCATTGCGAGGACGTTTAGGTTCCGGAGGTGCTTCCGGCTCCGGTGCCCTTTGACGTTCAGTTTGCGGCGGCTCCGGTCGTTTCTCCAGCGCTTTCAGCGATAAAGAGACACGTTTGCGTTTTGGATCCACTTCAACGACCTGGAAATCATGGGTCTCACCGACTTTCAGGACTTCTCCCACACTGCCAACTCGGCGCCATGCGAGTTCACTGATATGCACCATGCCTTCAAGACCAGGTTCCAGTTCGATAAATGCACCGAATTCGGAAATGCGCGTGACCTTGCCGGACACGGTGCTTTGTGGAGCATAACGTTCGCTGGCGCTGGTCCAGGGGTTTTGAGCCAGTTGCTTCATACCCAGGCTGATCCGTTTCTTTTCCGGATCCAGTTTCAGGATCTTGACATCCACCTGTTGTCCTTCAGTCAGCACGTCGTTGGGATGATTGATGCGCGTCCAACTGATTTCGCCGATATGCAGGAAGCCATCGACCGGACCGATATTGACGAAAGCGCCATAATCTTTAAGCGTCTTCACTGTGCCGCTGTGGTCCTGTCCCACTTCAACCTTGGCCCAGAATTCCCCTTCACCTTCCGCTCGTTCCGCCTGCAGCAACGCTCGGCGGCTGACCACCAGGTTACGCTTTTTGGCGTTCACTTCTGTGATCTGAACCGTAAGCTTCTGCCCTATAAAACTCTCCAGGTTTCCGGCAAAGCCAATTTCCACCTGACTTGCAGGAAGGAACGCTCGCAAACTACTGACCATCACCTGCAGTCCGCCCTTGTTGACCGCCGAGACGTGGCAATCGACAACCTGACCGACGGCCAGTGAGTCCCAGTTGCCGCTCGCACGATGTCTGCTGCGCGGAATGCGACCTTTAATCAGTCCATCTGCGTCTTTCGCATCAATGATGACATCCAGTTGATCGCCGACGTTGGGATGCTTGTCGTTCGGGAACTGCGTCAGAGAAAGCACAACGTTATGTCGCAGTCCGGCATCCAGAAAGACTTCGCCGCCGTGGATGGCCTGAACCGTTCCGCGTACCTTTGTCCCCTGGACAACCGTTTTCTTATCGCCGTCATCATCCGTTTCGCCACCCGGAACAATGACAGCTGCTGGCATGGCCCCGGCATTTTCAGAAAGCGCGGCGGAGATTTCAGCTTCCACCGATGCCTCCAGATCGTCGGCAGTGGGGATCTCTACGGCGGCAGGCCTGTGGCCCTGTGCCTGTCGCGGAGTCACATGTTCCGGTGGCTGTGCCTGCGGTTCAGACGACGCCGCCATTCTCTCACGCACCCGTGTGATGGGACCGCCCTCTGCGATCATCGCGGCTTCCGCCTGGGCAAGGATTTTTGATTCCGGCGGCACTGATGTCTCGACCGGCGGCACTGATGTCTCGACCGGCGGCTGCTTCACTTCGGCGTGGGGCTGTGATGGGGCAACCGATGCGCTGACGATGTCCGCAACCGGATTGACGGCAACCGGATCGGCGGCTTCTGCGGACTCCGGCGATGGCGTTGCCGCAGGCTGCCATCCTGTCTCAGGTGCCGGACTGGCCATCGCGGCAGGAGCAGCTTCCGAAGATGCCGCCGGTAATTGGGATTGTGGTTGCTGTGGATCCGTTGTCATCTCTTCTGGTCCTGTCAGAGCCGGTCAAGCTGGAACATCGTCTCAGCCGAGACCAATCAGAAATCCCCGGAAGCCCGTCTGACTTCGAACCCTGAGGACAATTTCACAAAATTCATTTTTTCCCGGGAACGCACGTCTCAGGAAAGTGGACGCATTGACTGTTGCGTTGAAAACGCAGAGATCTCCAGGTCCCGCAGCGGCAAAGGATATCCAAACGCTGGCGGCTTCGCCAAGCGTGGGAGCCCATGTGCTCCAGATTTCACAATCTCTTTATGGTCGAAATCCAAAAGAATTACCACTCGCACCCCTGTTCCTGGGGGCGCAAACTGCAATTGACCGACTTTTCGAAGGTGAAGACAATGTCGCAAACCAGTTTTCCCTTTCCTCAATTCGGGTTGACCAGACTTGGCTGACATGGAAGTCAGATCCATCAGTTTGCGTGCTTCGCTCGGTGCCGTCAGTTTTGTCGGCACGGGTGATATCATCGCATCGCAGTTTTGTTGTGACAGTCGCCGGGTTCAACCAGGCGATGTCTTCGTCGCCATGCGCGGATCACGAATCGACGGGCATCGGCATCTGGAGGCCGCGATCGCAGCCGGTGCGGTCAGTGTGATTGTTGAGCGGCCATCGTCGCATATCAACGTGCCTCAATGCGTTGTCGCAGACACAAGAGCCGCGTTCGCCAGGATCTGCCTCGCACGACTAGGGTCGCCACAGCGATCGATCAACATCACGGGCGTGACCGGAACAAACGGCAAGACGACCACGACATGGCTGTTGCGTTCGATTCTGGAAACAGCCGGACGAACAACCGGCCTGCTGGGGACGCTGGAATACTTCGACGGTCGCACTGCGGAACAGGCATCGCTCACAACTCCGGACCCTGAACAACTCGCGCAGTACATGGCGCAAATGGCACAAAATCAAGTCACGGACTGTGTGATGGAAATCAGCAGCCACGCACTCGATCAGCAACGTTGCGCGGGAATCAGGCTGACTGCAGCCGCCATCACGAATATCACTCAGGATCATTTCGATTATCACGGGGATGCAGAGAAGTACCGCGCCGCCAAGCTTCAGATTGTGTCTCTGCTCGCGGGCGAAAAACCGATCCTGCTCGGGATCGATGACGCAGGCTGTCAGGCAATTCGGAAGCAACTGACTCCCGATCGCAATGTAATCACGTTTGGGTTCACTTCAGATGCTAAAATGCGTGTCGAGACACTTTCCTATTCACAGACCGGACAGTCGCTTCGCCTGTTCCTGGATAGCGGTACTGTCGAAGTTTACACGGCATTGGTCGGTCGGCACAATGCTCTGAACCTTCTGGCAGCGGCAGCCCTGGCGGAACAATCTGGTGTCGCAACACGCGATATCCGCGACGGTCTTGAACGTGTCCTGCATGTACCGGGCCGCATGGAACTCATCAATGCCGGCCAGCCGTTTGCCGTGTTTGTCGATTATGCGCACACCCCGGACGGCATTGCCCAATGTGTCGCGACCTCCAGGCTGTTGACGTCCGGCAGGGTGATCCTGGCATTCGGCGCCGGTGGTGATCGGGATCGCCATAAGCGGCCACTCATGGCACAGGCCGCTCAAGGGGCAGATCAAATTGTTGTGACGTCCGACAATCCAAGATCCGAATCGCCCGCCCGGATCATCGCTGACATTCTGGATGGTTTTGATTCCAATCATCGGGTGCTGTCGTTTGTCGATCGTCAACAGGGAATTCGAGAAGCACTTCGACTGGCTCAACCAGGCGATGTCGTCATCATTGCCGGGCGTGGACACGAAAAGACTCAACATATCAGAGACCGGCGAATCAGCTTTGACGATCGCCGCGTGACGCGACGACTCCTGGTGGAATTACTGTCCGATTCAACGCTCCCGTCCGGATCGCAGCGGAGTGCAAGATCGGCATGACGTTTCCACTCACAGTCATCCAACTGGCCGGAATAACGCATGGAGTTCTCGCAGACTCCCGCTATGCACAGCAGCGTGTCGCGGGAGGATGCATCGATTCGAGAACCATCACAACCGATGATTGTTTCTTCGCCCTCAGCGGCAACAGGACGCACGGTGTCCTGTTCGCCGATCAGGCTATCGCGCGAGGTGCCGTCTGCGTCGTGACAGATTCTGCCGCATCTCCTTCAAATACGACGCACATCGCTCCCGCCATGCCATCGCTGGCCGCGCTCGATTCTGCAGAGACCGACGGACGTATCATACGTGTGGCCGATTCGGTCGTCGCATTGCAGTTGTTGGCACGCTGGAACCGTCAGCAATCAGGTGCGCTCATTGTGGGTGTCACGGGAAGTGTCGGCAAGACGACAACTCGTCAGATGATCACGCAGGTTCTGGCATCCTGTTTTTCCGGCGTCCAGAGCCAGCACAACTACAACAATGAACTCGGTGTGCCGCTCTCACTGCTTCAATTGAAACCTGAGCATGACTTCGCGGTACTCGAACTGGCGGCTGGAAAAATCGGGGACATCGCATTTCTGGCAGAAATGGTCCGACCGGAATTCGCCGTCGTCACGCGCGTTGCGGCAACACACCTGGAATCGTTTGGTGATCTGGATACTGTTCGTCTGGCAAAAATGGAGCTGCCCGCTGCAGTGACCGCAGGCGGCACCGTGTTCCTGAACGCCGACGATGCAGCCGTCCTTTCAATGTCGCAATCAACGTCGGCCAGTATTGTGCTGTTCGGAACGATCGCCGCTGCCGATTTTCGTGCGACGTCGATCCATTCTCGAGACGGCATCTGCCAGTTCAAAGTGGACGGCCAGTCGTTCCAGGTTCAGGGTGGCGCGCATCTCGTCACCGGAGCTGTGGCAGCGATTGCTGTGGGACGGGTCGCAGGTCTGGGTACGTCCGAGATCGCTGAGGGCCTTGCGAACTATCAGCCTGATGCCGGGCGTGGTCGCATTGTCCAACGACAGCCATGGCTGGTCATTGATGAAACTTACAACGCCAGCCCTGCCAGTGTCCTTGCCGCAATTCAGACACTCAGTGACTGCGTCACCGCGCGCAGACGTATTCTTGTGCTGGGCGACATGCTGGAACTCGGTTCGCAGGCGATTCACTTCCACCGGGCAGTCGGACGTGCGTTAGAGAATTCTCAGATCGATCACACATTGATATTTGGGGAATTCGCCGACGCCGTGGCCGCCGGTGCAATCGCCGCC
>Ga0105046_10011996_pt1 | contig 13446 bp, 11 predicted proteins | sample MAT03_FD_78385 | JGI IMG/M metagenome (GOLD analysis project Ga0105046, IMG submission 78385) | Freshwater microbial communities from Lake Fryxell liftoff mats and glacier meltwater in Antarctica - MAT-03 (megahit assembly) | ecosystem: Environmental > Aquatic > Freshwater > Ice > Liftoff... | reverse complement strand
CTTCAAGTTTAAAAGACGTAAAAAATCTAGACGCAAACAAGGTCATAGACAAGATTTGTCAGTGGTACGTTTCGTAACTGTTTAATTATTTTTTTTTGTTAAGCCTAGAAACGAAAGTTAATGGGCTTTATCCTACTTCACAAAAGTTTCATAGGACAGATCAAAGAGTCCTATTGATGGCTTAGAATAAAAATGCTGGCATCTTTTGTCAGTTTTTTTATTGCATGCACGGGCAAATTGCTTTTTGTTAAAGCTTGATGTAATTTAGGTAATCAACCAACTATAACAAGGTACTGTAGATGTATAAAAACTTTTTTTCATTGGTAATTTTTTGTGTTTTGGCAAATGCAATCTGTGCTGAAGATGTTCAACTAAAAGATCATTCGGCAAAGTTGGAAGTTACGGACACATTAAATGATGCAGTTGTTCCTCCTGAAGTTATAGTACAAGAAAATTCTGCTGATTTTGCTGCGATAAAGAGTACAGAATTTGAAACATTAGTTAAGCTTCTTTCTCCTAAAGCGAAAGAAGAATTGGAAGTGTTTATAGATCATCATAGAAAATTGATAACAGAAAATCCTGAATTTACAACGATTCTTAACAAGTATAATGATTTGTTTGCTAAATTTGTAAGCTTTAAAAAAGGTAAGCCAATAGTTCTTTTAGTTCTATCTGTTGATCCTGAAAATGCATTTGATTTTGTACAATCTTACTCGGCAATAAATTTTGAAGAATTTGCTAAAGCACTTTCTTCAGAATCATTAAACGAATTAAACCAAGCCGGTCTTGAATGTGAACAATTAATGATAAAGAAATCTGATCAGATGTTAGTTGACTTAGAACATTCTAGTTTGCATAAAGAACTTGATGAAAAGTGTCATGATAAAAATTTTCGAGCAACTTTTATAATTGCTTAAAGAATCCCGATTGCAATTATTCTTGTAATCATAGTAAGAAGCGCTCTACTCGGGCGCTTCTTTTGTAGTGTATACTTTAAAAATTGCTTTACCTTTTTAAATTAAATTAATAGAAACCTAATGAGGTAAATTGTTAGTTGTCAGATGGGATTATGTATTTGTCTACAAGCTCATGAGGTATTTTGTTTTCTATATTGTGTGAAAGATGATGTCTAAGGGTTTCTTTCGTTCTTGCAAGTTCTTTTTGTTTCACAAGAGCATCTACAATCTGTACTGCTGAATCCTTTATATGAGCATTTAGGTCTTCAAGTCGTTCAATATCATCTTTTAATTCGACTATCTTGTTTTTATTTACTTCTACCTGTTCTTTGAGGATATCTAAAGCCGTTTTGCCATCTTTGTTTGTTTCTGAAAGATTAATGTTAGGGAATTCGAGCAATTTGGTTAAAATTTGATTGTGTGCCTCAGTTTGAGGTCTATATCGTAATTGCTCTGCATTTAATATAAGGGCTGTTCTTCCCTGTTTGTCTTTAACATTAGGATTTGCTTTATGCTTTAAAAGAATTTCCACTTCTTCGGGATTGTGGCTTTCTATAGCCATTTTTAAAGGTAATGCCCGATCGGGTGCACCAAAACTCCTCGTTATATAAGGAATATTAAGATCCGCTTGCGGTGAATTATCTAAAGTTTTTTTTAAGTCTTCTAGGGTTGTTTTATCGTAGGCACTGCCATGCAATTTAAAGAAAATGTCTTTTAAAGGGATAAATTTAGTGCCTTCCATAGCATTTAGAAACCAGGGCATTAAAATGATATAGGCGAATAAAGTAAAAATATAAATTTTCATATAACCTCTTTTTTGAAATTGTATTATTCTGCTTCATTAGAATTTTTGCAATTTTTTAATTCATTTTTTATTTTACCAAGAGGGTGCTATTGTTTTCAATGATTTTATTCTGTACAGGTTTCGAATAGAAAATGAACTTTGCAGATTAAGTATCGAATGTTTTCTATATTTAGGAACCATAATTAATCGATTTTTGTGATTGAGATATTCAATGACATGTTATCCATTGTCCGCTAAACTTAAAATATAATCATTTAAGTTATTAGGGGCACTATTTATGAACAACATATCTAAATTTATAATTTCATTGGTAGCGGGAATAATTTTTACAGCTATAGTTCTCATACCATCCTGTTTTTATACTATAAATCCTGGATATACCGCAATTCAGTTGCGTTTGGGTAAAGTAATTGGAACACATAATATCTCAGGTTTTTATTTTAAGATGCCATTTATTGATAGCGTGATTAAAATAAATACTCAAATTAACAAAGCTGCAATCGAGACTACAGGTATGTCGCGCGATTTACAAACTGTTTCAGTTGGCATGGTTGTTAACTATAGAATACGCGATGTACTTAAGCTTTACCAAGAAATCGGTACAAACTTTGAGCGTGTTATAATAGATCCATTTACTCAAGAAAGTGTAAAAGCTGTTATCGCAAAATTCACAGCCGAAGATCTTATTCAAAGTAGACATGAAGCTAAAGACAAAGTAGTTCAAGAATTACAAGACCGTTTAGCTCCTCGTTATCTAGAATTAGTTGATTTCAATTTTATACATTTAGATTTTTCGCCAGACTTTATAAAGGCTGTTGAGGATAAACAGATTGCTGAACAAAGCGCTAAGACATCAAAGAATTTAACAGCTAAGGTACAAGAAGAAGCACTTCAATCTCGTACTCGTGCGGAAGCTGAAGCATTTGCTTTAACGGTAAAAAAAGAAGCAGTAACCAAAGAACTTATCGCGTTGCAACAAGTGGAAATTCAATTAAAAGCGATTGAAAAATGGAATGGTGTTCTTCCAAGAGTTAATGGTGGAACCTTGCCATTTCTATCTTTAAATCAAGAAATTCAATAAATGCCCACTAGTGAATTTCATAAGAAGCTTTATCGAGATTTTAAAACTCAAGCTTGCAAAAGAGTTTAAGGAAAAAAGTAGCGCAAAAGCATTTTAAAGAGTTTCATCTTAGTTTGATTTTTTTTAGTTTATCATTGTATTTATATTTTTAAATGGCGCTCTGAATGGGCGCTTTTTTTTGGCAGTTTTATTTTATATTGGTTGTTATATAATTAATCATGTATTTTTAATTACAACCGATTTTAGGGGATTTTTATGTACAAAAAGTTTTTGTCGATAACTCTTTTAGTATCTATAGCGCACGCGATTTTTGCTAATGATTTACAAATGCCTCAGCCAGCTATTGCTGAGATTGCAGAAACAGCAATTCCTGCAAACTTGGAAATTAAGCAAGAAGTAGCGGTTGCAGCGATATCAGTTGAAGTTCAAGAGCAGGTGGCTATCGCTCCTGAAGTTATTGCGGAGAATGTTGAAGTATCTTCTGATGTAGAAGCTGTAGAAACAGCTGTCGAAGTTATTGAGAGCATAGAACCGCAAGATAAAGCAATAGAAGAAGTATCACCGGTAACTATTGAGCCAACAATAATTGATGTTTCCTATGACTTTGTAGTGGCCCCTAAGGCAGCAGAATTATTAAATGGTTTGTCCGCCGAAGCACAAGGTGATTTCAATGATTTCGGTGTTGTATTAGGAAAAGATCTATTGGTTTTACAGGAAGTTCAAGACTTTATCAATAAACATGCTACTATTGCCGCTGAGTATATTGCTTTCAAAGGTGAATCGCCTAAAATTTCAGTTGAATTTGTTCTGTTAGGTGAAGAAGCGATGCAAAAAATTCAATCTAAAATTGATGAAACAAATGCTAAATTTGCAGCAGTTTTATCTGAAGAGAACAAGCTGAAATTTGCTGAGGTACAACAAGATTTAGCTCCCTTCTTAAATAATCTTTTAGGATTTGCTTTATCTCAAATAAGTACTCGTAAGTTTGCTACAGAACTTATCGATCTTGATACTAATCAAGAGCTTATGATTAATGTTAGAGTCGACTAATTCATTATAACAGTTTTTAAGCTAGAGGTGTGTTTAAAAGCACTTCTAGCCTTTTTGAATTTTACTTTACCCATCTACATTTATAATTTCTGCTTTCACTATTAATTATCTCTTCTCGTTTCTTTAAGAATGTAATTTAAAAATAATTATCGCTATTTGGCTGCCAAAAGTTTTATAATAGAAAATAATATTGTATAAAACCATGAAGTTTTGAAAAATAATGTTAAAAAAACATTTCTATAATTTGTTTTTTAGTGTGTTGGTTTTGTGTGCCAATAGTTTGATAGCAGGTGATTTTTTGCCATTTTTTCCCAATCTTGATGTGAGTGGGAATACTAACATTGATAATTTTCCCATTAGTGGGGTGGTAAACCTTGGGGATAGCTCAGTAATTAATACTCTTACCGTTGATAATAACAATAAAATAGTTGCTGGGGGCTTTGTAAACGTAGGATTCAATACGAACTTTCTATTAGCCCGCTATAATGATGATGGAACACTTGATACTACATTTAACCCGGATGGTCCGCAGCCAGGGATTGTGGTTACGAATGCTTATAACAATCAAATACAAAATGGTCTTAATACGGGTTCGCCTTTATCAAATGGCAACCAGGCTATTAATAACATTGTAATAGATAATAATAACAGGATAGTTGCTGTTGGTTATGTTAATGATGGCACAAACAACTTTTTTACCGTTGCTCGCTATAACACTGATGGATCTTTAGATACAACTTTTAGTCCTCAGGGAACAGGTACTAATGTACCTGGCATATTAATCACTGATATTGTGGGTGGCAATGCAACTGCAACTGCAGTAATAATTGATAGCAATAATAAAATTGTCGTCACTGGATATTCACAAATTACGAGTGGGCAATCGGGTGCGGATAAAACAGATATTGCTTTAGTTCGGTATAATGATGATGGATCATTAGATACTACCCTTAATTCTTCCGGCTTAATTTCTGGTCTACCAGGTGTTATTGTAACTAATGTTACGGGTTCTCTGCAAACGTCTATAACCGGTAGAAATAATTGGGCATATTCTATAACCATTGACAATGAAAATCGAATTCTTGTTGCTGGTGCAGCAGATATTACAACAACAGTTGGAAGTGCAACCACATCAGAATCAACGGGAAGTTTAGTAATACGTTATAATCCTGACGGTACACTTGATACAACTTTTAATGCATTTGGTATTCAAAATGGTCCACCGGGTGCTGCAATTACCGTTGTTAATAATACCGACAGAGTGAATTCGGTAAAAATTGATAATAATAATAAGATTGTGCTTATGGGCTATTCGACCTTTGCTACAAATGATGCTGGACAGGGAGCTAATCTTTTTGTGGTTCGCTATAATGAGGATGCCTCCTTTGATACAACATTTAATACTGGCGCTTTATTAGCACCATTTATTCAAGGAATAGTTATAACCGATATACCCGGACATCCGTTGGTAGGTAATTCCGGTTTTATTGATAATGATAATAATATAGTTATAGGTGGTTGGACTTCAAATCAGTTATCTAATTTTGAAGTCAATGCGATCAATGTGAGTGAAGTTGATTTCTTGGTCGTGCGATATACTCCAAGCGGGGCATTAGATGTAACATTTAACAGCTTGGTTACACCTGGTTTTGTTATAACTACGATACCTAATCAATCCCAAATAAATGGATTTTTGCCAAATGCCAAGGGAAATTCAGTAGTTCTAGATAATAATAATAACATTGTACTTGGTGGTTTTTCGTCGAATGGTCCAGAGAAAGATATGACCATTGCGCGCTATACTAATGCTGGAGTATTAGATGTTACCACTTTTAATCCTCTTGGAATCATTAGCAACCAGCCAGGTGTGGTAATTATTGATGCTACAGGTGGTATAAATCCTTATAATGCATCGGGAGTTGCTCTAACATTATCGACCATGACCGACGTATTAAATTTAGCAAATATTGCGGTAGATTCTGAGAGAGCGGCGAGAATATCATCTTTTTATGTAGGGTTTAGAAGACCAATAATCGAAGGTCCAGTGGACATTCTCAAAGATGATGATTCTGATGTTGTGCTTACTGGTACAGCGCATCCACTTTCTACGATTCATTTGGCCTTAAATGGGTTGCCTTTATTTAGCTTTCAAGTTAGCGCAGAAGGGTCATGGGTTGCTAAACTTCCACCATTAAGCGATGGACATTATCATATTTATGCGAGCTCAACTGATCCAGAAAGTCATTTGACATTTAGTTCCAACTCCGTAAATTTAATGGTCAAAACACAAAGTTATATTGAACCTTCAATCGATACCCCTAATACAAATGAGTATTTAGATTCTCGTTCCATAAGCACTACAGGCAGAGCAGAGCCAAATGGTCCGGTTCTCTTGTTCTTAAATAAAAAATTTGTTGGAAAAACAAGAGCGAGTAATGATGGTACCTGGGAATATGAACTCAGTGATTTGCCCGACGGCAAATATTTTTTAAATGTTTTCGGCTTTGATGAATTAGGACATGTAAATAGAAGCTCTCCGGCCGTGAATTTTTTTGTGGATAAGGTACAGTTAGCTCCAACAATAAATACCCCACTTAATGATCAAACAATTAGAGAGAATTATGTGCATATTTCTGGTAATGCTAAACCATTTGCTCAATTGTCACTACTGTTAAATGATGATAACATTGGCACCGTTGTGGCTGATAGCAAAGGTAAATGGCGTGTCAAATTAACTGATTTAAAGCAACATGCTTATAAGGTACAAGTTATCTCTGCGGGTGTAAAAAAGCTATCATCTGAGATTATTAATTTTAAAGTGATTAAAAAACAGACTATGCTGCCACTCTATATTTCAAAGCTTAAAGGTAAGCGTCCAGGTGCTTTTGCAGATCCGAATGCCATGTGGATTAATGGGGCATTGGGACCACAACAAAATTTAAAATTGTTTATGAATGGTGACCATTTAGCTGATCTAAAATCTGATCATACTGGCTTGTGGAATCATAGTTTAGATTTAAATAAAATACCTGATGGTGAACATAATATTCAGTATGCTTTATTAGATGACAATAATAAGATGCGGCTTTTGGTACAAAAACCGGTAATCATAAATAAGCAATCTTGGTAAAGCTTGCTTTTGATATATATTGGTATGTTTTAAAGTGAATGCCTATCGGCAATTGCAAGCCTTGAAAAAAGAATTATAATTAAATGATTAAATATTTCAAGGGGGCGATTGTGAAGTTAAGATATTTACTACCTATCTTTTTATTATCTTTTTCAAATTTATTTTGTATGCATAAGGGCGATCTGGATCAAGAGGGTGAGGATGGTGAGTCGAAAGCAATTGTATGCTCTCAACATTATGAACCGAAAAGTCTTTTTAAAATTGCTGCTTATTATGTATCACATAAATTAAAAGAAGATGCGAAAGCAGGCCGGGATTACAAAGAGTTTTTAAACCCCAAAAAGCTTAATGAAGACATTAAAAGCTTCTTAATATCTCATCTAACAGAAAATAATAGCTCACTGTTGTGGAAAAGTTTTAAACATAGCATTGAGCATTTTGAATTACCTATCTGGGAACAAGATCAGATGGATGATAAGGAAGTTATAGCGTCTTTATCGCTTTGTGGTAAAGATAGAGTAATAATTGTACGCAAGATTCCTATGGGTGTGTATGAGCGTTCAGAGTTTAAAGTGGATTTCGAAATAGCTGTTTGGGATATAAATTCTAAAGAACGTTTACTAAGATTTGATACGCCGCAATTTAAGTTTATAAAATTATCAAAAGATTATACAAAATTATTCGCATTTGCTGATGACATCAAAGTATATGATTTGGAAAGTGGTAATCTAATCGATCAAAAAGGATGGGATAGAAAATTTCCAGTGATAAAATCAGCGCTATTTAAAGATGATCAAATTTATATTGGTTTTAGGTCTGGTGAAATAAAAATTTTAAAAATTGATAATCTTGAGGAACTATTCTCATTCCAATGTGAAAATGTTGCTAGTATATCGAATATGACTGTTCTAAAAAACAACATAATTGTTGTTCATGATGATGAAAATGAGTGTGTTTGTTTTTTTGAAAGGCTTGATGGTAAAGATTCTTCTGCCCAAATGAAAGAGAATCTTGTCAGTGATGTGAGTAGTGTCCATTTTACGACTAAGCATGCCTGCTTGAAGAAAGTCTCAACTGCATATCTGGTGGGAATTTTATCTTTTTCGAGTTTGAAGTCATCATGGTTTGAAGTAGACTCTTGTGGTAGTTGCAGTGCTATTTCAAGTAAAGATGAAAAGTTATTCTTATTGGGCGAACGTATTGATGGGGCGCCAAGACATTCATCGACCTTTTTGGGCTTAGCTATTTTAGAAGCTAAAACTGGTAAACAGTTCAGAAAATTTAACTTCAAAAAAGAGTTTGGGATAGATAATTTTAATGGTTTTGGTATTAGTGATGATAATAGCTTTATTCTTTTTTACAGAACTACTGGTTTATTTGTAAAAGTGAGTCTGGATTTAGGAAAGACCTTAGAAGAGATTTTAGAGGGAATAGCAAATCCTTGTATGCCTGAACCTGAAATATTATGCCAAGAGATACAAGAACCTGAAATGCTGGAAGAAAAAAAAGTATCGAGCAGCTGCTTAGTATCATAGATATTGTTTGTAGGTTAATGTCCTAGTTGCTAGTTTTTTCAATAATTCTAAAGAGCTTAATAATTAATATTGAACAAGCGGAATGTATCCGCTTGTTTTAGAGTTTTGCAATTTTTGCTAAATTTCTATTGTTCCCAGAAATTATCAGATTATCTTTAGCTTTAATGATATAGCTTTCACTAATCAGAAGAACTTCATCGTTTGTTTTTTTAGCTATACATTTTACTTCGTAGGTATCTTCGATATCTTTTACCTGGCTGCCCACTAATGATTCTTTTGCTTGAATCTGGCTGATACCAAAATCTGGAGTGATCTGGATTAGAGATTTAAATGGTAAACTCAAGGTATCTGCAAGACGTTTAGCTACTTCCTGTTCTGGCAAAACAACTTGGTCAGCGCCAACTAAATTTAATATTTCTTTATGTATGGGGCTTACTGAGCGTGTGATAACAGTAGGGACATGTAACTTTCTTTTTAACAGAGCAGTAATTAAGATGGATTGAGCAAAGTCTCCCATGGCCACAATGACCGTATCCATTTCATCAGCTCCTATGCTTTTTAAATCTTCTTCATCATTGATTTTCATGCATATTGGCTGCGTGATCTTGTCCTTTATCGAATCTATAATTGATTCGTTCATGTCTACGCCTACGATGTCCATTCCATTGTCGGCCAAAGAGTTTGCCACTTGATAGCCAAATCTTCCAAGCCCGATTATACAAAATTTCATTTTTTTACCTTAAGGTTTTTTACTAGATCATTACACGTTCTTCTGGATACTGAAATTCAGCTCTTTCTTGTATTTTGCGTCGAATAAACGCTAATAAGAATGTTAAAGAGCCTAAGCGTCCTATAAACATATTGATCATAATTAATATTTTACCTGCCGTCGAAAGGCAGGGTGTTATTTCCGTTGCTAATCCAAGGGTAGTGAATGATGAAACTGCTTCAAAAAAAATATCTATAAATGATTTGTCAGGTTCAAAAATAAGCAGCAAAAAAGTGCTTATAATAATCCAACAAAAGCTTAACGATAAAATAGATAGAGATTTGAAAACTTGGTCCTGCGCTATACGACGACCCTTGATTTCGGTATCACTGCGTTCATTTAAAATTGACCTAATCGTAGCTAGCACAATAACAAATGTCGTTACTTTAATACCACTTCCCGTTGAATTGGGAGATGAACCGATGAGGCTATACATTAAAATAAACAGTATGGTGGCAGGTTGCATAGTTGACAAACTAATGCTTGTAAAGCCGGTACTACGATATGAGATTGCATTAAATAGCATGTTAAAGATTGTTCTTGGCCAGGATAAAGTACCAGCAGCACCATAGCTTTCTAAAAGTAGCAAGACTACGGTTGCCGTTAAAATCATTATGATTGTTGCTGAAACAACAATTTTTGTTGTTAGCGATATATTCCTACGCCGCTTTTTTGCTAATTTTCGTTTAACATGATTTACCAGCTCATACCAGGTCATAAATCCAGTTGTTCCCAGTAAAATTAAAATGCCCGTTATGGTAAGCATAGGTATATTATCTTTATATGCTATTAAACTATTGCCGGCAAAGCTTAAGCCAACGCTACAAAATGATGAAACACTGTGAAATAGAGAATTAAATATGGCATCACCAAAGCTAAAGCTTGGACTTATAATAAAATAGATACATAATGCACCTAAAAGTTCGATACTTATGGTAAAAATAGCTATAAATATTAAAACTTGTTTTAAGTGTCGCGATGTTTCAAGTTCTAATACTTGTCCTGCCATTAGTTTTGTTGCTAGCCCTAACTCGGTAAAGAGTGATATTAAGCATAAAGATAATGTTATTAATCCCACTCCACCGATTTGCATAAGAATTAATATTATAATTTTTCCAAAGTAGGTAAATGTGTCTAATGGTACCGTTAATACTCCGGTAACACATGCGGATGATGCTGCGGTAAAAAGACAATCAATAAAGCAAAGGGGTTCCGCTTGACTAATAGGTAACTTTAGTACCAGTGAGCCCAATAATATTGTTAAGAGGACAGAAACTAGAACGACTCGTCCTGGTGAAAAGATTTTTTTTCTAGGCATTTTATCCTTTTAATGTATGATCCAAAATGAAAACATTATAAAAGCTATTCCTAAACCGATGATATAATAAAAATATTTATTAAGGAAATAATTAACCGCATCACCCCAAATATATATCCCGGTGGCTATTAAATAAAACCTTATGCCACGGCCTAATATAGTGAAAATTAAAAAAGTTTTTAATGGCAACTTACAAAAGCCCGCCGTTAGCGTTAAAACTTTAAAAGGCACGGGTGTAAATGCTGCAACAAATACGGCAAAAGCTTCATATGCTTTAAACTGCTCTATTAATTTATTAAATTTAGCTTCAGAGATTAAATAACCTATCAACTTTGTTCCGGTTAAATTCCACAAAAGCGTGCCAATATAATAACCTGCCAGAGCAGAAAATGCGGATATAACTGTCGCTATACCAGCATATAAGAAAGTGCGTTTTCTGTCTTCAAGACAATAGAATGCTAATAATGTACTAACCGGAACTATAAAAAATCCTTCAATAAATACTAAAAGGCTAAATATATAAATTCCATATGGCGCATGTACATGTTTACCTAGCCAGTTGTACATGCCTTTCATGGATATATCCTATGTTTTTAAAGTTCATTTTTAATTTTTTCAGGGTTTATCAAATAACCTTCAATATCATTGATAGCTATTCTTTTCTGTTTCATACTATCTCGATCCCTTACGGTGACGCAATGATCTTCTAAACTTTCAAAATCATACGTAAAACAGAGTGGTGTGCCGATTTCGTCTTGTCTTCTATATCTTTTACCAATTGATCCCGTTGTATCAAATTGTATAGAGAATTTTTTCTTAAATTCTGAGTAAATTTTTTCAGCAGGTTCAATAAGCTGTTTGCTTAGTGGTAAAAATGCTGCTTTATACGGCGCTATTGAAGAATGAAGTTTTAAGACTACGCGTGTTTCATCCTCGATCTGTTCTTCTTGGTATGCATCAAATAGAACGGTTAATAATAATCTATCGGTACCAATTGAACATTCAACTACATGAGGAATATATGATTCTTTTGTTTCTTCTTCATAAACAGAAAGATCTTTTCCTGAAAATTTAGAATGTTGAGTAAGATCAAAATTACCACGATATGCTATACCTTCTAGTTCTTTCCATCCAAAAGGGAACTGATATTCTACATCTGAAGTATAGCTAGAATAGTGCGATAATTCATCTTGAGCGTGTGCTCGTAACCTAATTTTAGTTGTGTCAATGCCGATATTTTTATAAAAATTTATGCGTTCTGCGCACCAAAAATCAAAATACTTTTTAGCGTCGTCGCCTTTACAGAACCATTCTATCTCCATTTGTTCAAATTCTCTCATTCTGAACAAAAATTGTTTAGGTGTAATCTCATTTCTAAATGCTTTTCCAATTTGAGCAACACCAAAAGGGATCTTTACTCTATTGGTACTCATGATATTTTTGAAATTAATAAAAATAGATTGAGCAGTCTCTGGTCGTAAATATGCTATTGATGATTTATCTACCGATGCTCCAACATGTGTTTTGAACATCAAATTAAACTGCCGAACATCTGTCCATGAGCGATTGCCACAGTTAGTACAATTTGCGGTCATATCAATATCATCGGCTCTAAATCTATGTTTACAAATTAAGCAATCGACTAAAGGATCTTGAAAGTTTTCTGTGTGCCCAGATGCATTCCAGACTGATTCTGGCGCTAAGATTGAGCCCTCAAAAGGTAAAATATCTAATCCATTTGATTGTAAAGCCTTTAACCATTCTTTTCTTAAATTTTGTTTGATAAGAGTGCCTAATGGTCCGATGTCGTAAACGCCGTTGATTCCCCCGTAAATTTCTGAAGATTGGTAAGCGATGCCAACTCTTTTGCAAAAAGAGGCTATTTTGTCGATGGTTGTTTGAGATAACGAAATATTGGTCATGAGTTCTTCAATCTATTAATATTGTTTAATATTATTAGTTAAATTATACCTAATTATTTTTTTTGATCAATTTGAAAAGGATTTTTAAAAAAATAATTAGGTTACATGTATTTGATTAGATTGCACAAAGATACGGTTATTTTTGAAGATCAGGCATTTCATTTTTCGGTAGTCATAGTAAATGCTTTCGGGTTATTAAGCACTATGCAATTTCAAAGTTTAATTTACCTGTCTTGTAAACATGCTAATCCCTACACACATTGAATTTATTTTCAACAAATTGGCCTGTTTTGAAAATTATTTAAATGTGTTTACTTTTCTATTTGTACTTTGTTAGTCTGTAAGTATAAGAATTTGAAACCTTAATTTAAGGAGACTCATATGAAATTAATGAAGACTTTAGTATTAGGATTAGGAATATTCCTTGCTTGTGGTTGTGGTAAAAGACCAGTAGTTGCTGCTTATATCCCTTACACAACTCAAGGTAACTATACACCCGGTAATTATATGAATAAACCTGGTGCTGCTTATGGTGGAAACCAAGGTATGTATAACAACCAAGGTATGAATGGTATGAATGGTATGAATCAAAATATTCCAGGAAATTATAACATTCCTGTACGTTAATATATTTAAAATATATTTAAATAAAGAATATATTTTAAAAAGATTTAATTTAATGTAACTATTAAATTAATTAGGCAGGCCTGAGAGTTATTTCAGCCTGCCTTTTTTGTCTTTTCTATCTATAAATATGTCGTAAATTCAAATAGCAAGTGCAACTTTTTACACTTTAATTGAATTATAAAAGAGATCCGCTGGAGAGTCAAAATTTAAAGACTTTCTTGGGCGGAAATTGAGCTTGCTCATGATCGTTCCT
>Ga0105046_10011994_pt1 | contig 13447 bp, 14 predicted proteins | sample MAT03_FD_78385 | JGI IMG/M metagenome (GOLD analysis project Ga0105046, IMG submission 78385) | Freshwater microbial communities from Lake Fryxell liftoff mats and glacier meltwater in Antarctica - MAT-03 (megahit assembly) | ecosystem: Environmental > Aquatic > Freshwater > Ice > Liftoff... | reverse complement strand
GAGGCGGCCCGGCTGGCAGCGGAGAAAATCATCGGTCTTAATCCCCTTTGGGTCGGGGCTTGGTTTGGACCCGTCGCACTTGCCCGAGGCACTGAGCGGCGCGCGGTCTTAATCCCCTTTGGGTCGGGGCTTGGTTTGGACACCAAATAGTCGCTAGGCTCGACGGCGCGGTCGTCTTAATCCCCTTTGGGTCGGGGCTTGGTTTGGACAATTGGACCGAACAAACCCCGACGCCGTCTTTTCTGTCTTAATCCCCTTTGGGTCGGGGCTTGGTTTGGACAGTCCGACACGTCGGGGCTGGCAGCCGAGTACACGTCTTAATCCCCTTTGGGTCGGGGCTTGGTTTGGACCGCGGCCCACAGCGCAAGCGAGGCCGGACATGAGCGTCTTAATCCCCTTTGGGTCGGGGCTTGGTTTGGACGCGCCGCTTCCGAAAGCGACCGCGCCATCTCAAGTCTTAATCCCCTTTGGGTCGGGGCTTGGTTTGGACCGCTGTGGGTCGTTTTCTTCTGCTGTTTCAATGCCTTGTCGCGGCGGTTGGGGGATATTTGTGTTGGTATGAAGTTCACGATATTTCGTCGCTACTGTCGCCGTCGTCTTTGCCGTCGCTGATCGCATCGGGCGGTTCGATGCTACGCAGGTGCATGCCGAGTTGGTGCGGCCAACTAATGCGACCGAGTGTGCGCACATCGATCTTGTTGGGCAATGGGTAGATGCGGACATCATCGACTCGCTCGTTGATGAGCATGCGGATGTTGGCGGTGAGGTCGGCGAGGCTGCGGCTGTCGCGCTCAGTGATGAACACCGAGTACTGCACATGCAGGGCTTGTTTGCGCAGGAATTTGTGCAGGCGCATGAGGCGCTGCGGACAGCGAATGTCGTAGCTGACGAGGTAAGGTTGGACTCGATGCATGGGCGTCTACTCGTGCGATTGTTGCGCCAACCAGTGGCAGAAATTGCGCATCCAATCGGCAACTAGTCTGTCTGTGTCTGGCAAATGGCGTTCGATAAAAGCGAGCCGATCAACGGGATCGCGACAAATCCGGTCGATACGCGCTCGCACCTGCCATACAACGCTAAAGAGTTTCCAGTCGGTCAGGTTGGCCAGCAACTCGGTCGGCGCCATGCGCTTGGGAAGCTTGGTCGTGAATGCGGCGGGCAGACCTGCTGCGGCCCAGGCAATTGCTACGCGCGCGAGCATCACATGACGCAATTGCATGATGAAAACTTGGCCGAGATTGGCCGACATTTGGATCGCAGCGAGTGCCTGAGCGCGCACGGCATCGGGTCGCATATCGTTAGCATGCAGACGCGATTGGTTGAGGAAGCCGCGCATTAGATGGCGCTCCTGTGCGGCGATAAAATACTGCAGGCGGGTCTGCCAATCGGGCAGGCCGAGAAATTCCAGCAGCAGGTGTTCAATGTCGGGATCAACCTTGGCCGATGCTGGCACCGCCCAGCCTAGCCATTGACCGGCAGCCTCGAACCAGTGCACTCCGATGCCACGACGCAGACAGTGCGGGAGGACGTCTGGCCCGAGCGCAACTTCTCCGTAGCAACGCAGTTCCGAAAGACGCTTCAATGGAAACCACTGGTCCGCCCTATTGTGGGCGTGGACGCGTACCGCCTGATTGTCGATGCGTACTTTGACGACAGCGCTGGCGCTTAACACCAGCGGGACGCGATCGGCGAGGTTTGCGCTCATGTGGCTAGCCTGCTTTGTGCCAGCAAGCGCGGCAGCACAGCCGCCAGTAGTCGGGCGAAACGGCGCAGCGGCGGGCGCTGTGTGCGCATGAGCGATTCGAAGGCTGGGAAAAATATGCCGCGACCGGACTTGCCGAGCAGCACGGCGCCATCCTGGCTGGCGAAGTGATCAGCGCGCAGCAGCCGGTCGCGGCAAAGTTGCCAGACCATTTCGTCGACGCTGGCGCGCCAGCCTTCGACCAGATCGGCCGCCAGTGAAGCGCGGCCCCAGGCGGGATCGTGCAAAAAACCCAGGCGCGGTTCGAGACCCGCGGCTGCCAGTGCGCCCACGGCCTCGCTATGCAGCAAGGTGTAAGCCAGTGAGAGCAGGGCGTTGGCGGGATCCTTTGGCGGTCGGCGGTTGCGGCCGGTAAAGCCCATCTCCGGTGGCAACATTACGCCATAGCCTTCGAAGTAGTCGCGTGCGGCCGCGCCTTCGATTCCGCGCAGTTCATCGATCGTCGTCGCGGTCGCGATGGCGCGCATACGTTCAGTGAGACGTTGGCGAGTCTTGGTCAAAGTCAGCCGTTGATCCGGTCGCGCGGCGAGCAGGCGTGCCAAGAAGCGTTGGTGGGCACGCAACTTGCGGCGGACCATCCAGGCTGCGAGCCTGAGTTTCAGCGCAAGATTTTCAAAACAATGTACTTGCGCGATCAAGCGCAAGACGTCGCCGGGCCCGTGCGGCAACACGTGGGCGAAGCGCTGGCGACGACCGATTAGTGTGGTGGTGACACCGGATTCGGCCAGCGCCACCAACAGGCTCATCGGCAGCGCGATCTCGGCACAAACGACGACACGATCGAGCAGGCTGAGCGGGATGCGTTGTGTGGACAGACCGTTGCGCACGGTCAAAACGGGACCCGTGCGCTCGACGGAGGCGGATTTGTGATCAAGATAGAGTGTGCCCATCAGGCCACCACATAGCAGGCGCCATCCTGCGGTGGTACGGCGACACCGAGCAGAACCGGATCCTGACGCGGGTCCAGGCGCAGCAGAAAGAAGCGGTCTTCACGCATATTCAATACCTCGCGCATGCTGTTCATGAGTTGCCGACGCTCGCTGCTACTGAGCCAGACTTCGTGCACCGAGTACTGCCCGCCAGTGGCATAGATGCGTGCGACTTTGAGTGCGAGGCGCAGGCGGCGATCGCAAGAGACGTCGTAAGCAGCAAGGTAGAGGTGGCGGGCCATGCGCTGCATTGTTGGCCAGAAATTGCGTGGTTGTGGGGACGACAAGCTTGTCGTTTGCGCCAGCGGCGCCTTAAAGCTTCCAATCGTCATGCAGCGGCATGCGACGCGACATCGCCACTGGCCATGGCGATTTTGGAACGCACGAAGTCATGTAGCGCCCGTCCAGCAAAAAGCCCCGTCCGGATGTTCTGCGGGCGCCACGTGATCTACTTGGCTCGGTTTTTAATGAACAGATGCAGCCCGCCGCGGTTCACGGCGTCACCTGGCGAGCAAACTTAACGTGGTCGAAACTCATAGGCCGATGCGGCATCGATCAGCGAAGCTAAGCGGGTCCTGGCGTCGGCATCGCCGGTGAAAGTTTGCGCTTTGCGTTCGCCGTGGGCGAGGGCGTTGCGCAGTTGGCGCAAGGCGCGCCAGAACGGCGGGGCAGGGCGAAGGTTTTTCAAGTGTTCACGCGCAAATTCGCGATCATTGACGTTGTCTGGTGAGCCGCAGAGCGCCAGCGCGCATTTGGAGATCGTCGCTTCAAAGGCAAACACCACGGCACGCAGATAGTCACCGGCATCCACGCAATGCCGGGCTTGAAGAAACTGGCGCTCGTGGTGGTTCTGGGCGTTCACCCAGGCGAGTTCGTCCATGAGTGTGTCGCGGAAAAGCTGCGACAGCCCGGATTGCATCAGTGATAAAGGTTCGCGCAGCCGGCGTAACTGTCCACGCGCTTGGCCGGAGTCCAGGACGCGCTCGAAAAAGGCTGCGCTGCGTAGCGCGCGGCCAGCGGAAAGGGGCAGGCCGTCACGTTCCAGCAAGGGCGCGAGGACGCCGTAATCGCCATCCTTTCGGAAAGTCGTAAGGGCTGCGAACCAGTCGGCGATATGCAGCAAGCCGCCGAGGTCATGAATGCTGCCGCGATCCGTATCTGGGTTGTATTCGCTATAGAGCACGCTGCCCAGTTCGATTTGCTTCACCAGGCGCAAATGCAGCATGGCCATTAGCGCCACCATTGGTAAATGGCGCATGCCGTGCGTGACATCAAGGTGCACGCGCTCGCGCTCGTGGACATGGTCGGCCAGTTGTTTGACCAGTGCAATCTGGCCTGCGAAATCGGTAGCGTCCGGGATCAGCAAAAGCTCGACGTGACAGCCGCGGGCCTGGCTGATGCTGTCAATCAATGGCGCCAGCAGTTCGGCAGTGACACTCTTACGTGCCACCGCCTCCATCAGAGCGACGCGCTCGGCCTCATACAGGGCACCAAGATCGATATCGGTCTCGAATAGATGGTCCCACATCGACCCTGCCGTCCCCAAAACCAGCATTCGCTCAACTTTTAGCTCGCGCCCGAGTTGCCAGCCGACGAAAGCCACGGGCGGCAATTCGCGGCCATCGAAGTCATAACGCGTGGTGCGGTATCGGCCCTCATTTTTCGGGGCACGGCCGAGGAAGGTCATTAGCACCGCGCTGGTCGGCGCCGTTGGCTCAGGTTTGAGCATTGTTTCCGCCCCCGGTAGCAGCACTATCTGTTGCGGCGGCGGACACGATCCGATAGCTGCCCAGACCAAAACTGGCGTTTTTGCCAACGTGCAGCCACTGGCCCAGATGCAGGAAGGGCATGAATGGGGCGAGATCACCGTGCAGGGTCCAACTGCCAACCGCACCGCCCAAGGTCATCGGTTGCTTCTGGCGCGCCGAATAACGCGTCCAGTCATGCCAGCGCAGTTGCTTGTCACCGGTGACAAGCGCGGATTGGGCATGCAGCCCGGAAAAATCCGCCTCGAGAGGACATCCGAGCTGGAATTCACACAGGTACGCAATTCGCCGGACCAACGCAGTCAGCAGATCACGCGGCGCCAACTTCTGGACGCCAAGCACATGGCCGTCGCGTTGTAGGCGCAGCGGCGTAGCGAACTGCAATTGCACGACGTGGTTGTCGACCGATGCTGGCGCCGCGCGCATGCCCTGCGGATGGGAGCGAACCTGACCTTGTGTTGGATCGTAAACGGATGCTGCGCTGCCTTCCACGCCGACGCGCAATAGCCTCGCAGTACCTTCACCAGGACCGATGCCGCGCGCGAGGGCACGCTGCCAGGCGAGCAAGATCAACGGCAGTTGCTTTAAGGCGGGACCGATCAATACCAGCGAGAAACTCAAGGATTCTCCACTTGCGTAATCGCGCGCCCCCCACGCTGGGGGTTCGACGACGAAGGGACTCGGGATACTGCTGAAAATTCTGCGGGCGGGTTCCAGCGGCGGCGGCGTTTCGAATATTGCTGGGTACGGGCAGGTTCGATACAAGAGGCAGGGGCTGCAGGCTGGTTCGCGCGTGACGCAGGTGGCGCGTTTGAGCGCATGCCCGAAGGCGCCGCGCAGCGCCGACCCGGCAAAGTCAGGCAGGCGCACGGGTTGTTCGACTTGGAATTCAAGTGTGTAGCGGGCGACTGGAAAATCCGTCAGTGCGTTCACGCGGCTTCCTCGGCGCCGATCAGGGCATGGGTTCGCTGGTCAATGTGCTTGATCAGAAAATCGCGCTCGGCCGCGGGCAGAAAGGCGTGAACGAAACCCTGGCGAATCAATGCAAGTGCTTGCCATCGGTTCAAACCATCCGCCGTCATGCGCGCTGCGACCAGGAATTCGTCTGCTAGCGTGGTCTGCGAAATGCCCGGATTGTCGGTACACAGGCTCAATGGCAGACCCGCATCGATAAAACCTCGCAAGGGATAGGCAGGGAGGTCGTGGCTGGCCGGTACATTGGGATCGTAGAAGCCGACCACCTCCCGATTGGAGCTGGGGCACAACTCCAACGCAATGCCGCGATCGCGAAATCGCTGCGCCAGTTGCGGGTGATCTGCAAGACTGAGCCCGTGTCCGATCCGGTCCGCATGCAGATGATAGGCGGCCTGCCAGATGTTCTGTGCGGACTCGCCTTCCCCGGCATGGATTGTGAGCGGCAGACAGTCGGCAAAGGCTGGCAAGAAGTGCGCAGCCAGTTCCTCGGGTGCGGTGGTGCCTTCATCGCCAGCCAAGTCCAGCCCGAGAAGGAATTCAGGAAGCTGTGCACGCGCGAGCACGGCGCGGGCCACTGAAGAGGCGATATCTGTCCGGCGTCGGCGGTCAAGGATCCACAGGAAGCCGATCCGCAGGAGTGACGCCGATTCCACAAAGCCGCGGGTCTGCGCGCCGGCATCCCGCAGCGCAGATTCCAGTTCGAGCAGAAAGGCAGTGGGATCGTCCGGCCGATACTTGTCCGGGCTACCCCGTAGTTCTAGATAGACGAGGCCTTCGGCGCGGGCTTGGGCTACGATCAACTGCGCGTACGTCTGGATGCTCGCGGGTTCGCCGAGCAGTGCTGATCCACTCAGTTCTCCAGGCCGCTCATAAGCGGAAAAACCATGCGCTGAAGCACGTTTCAATGCGACGCGCGGCTCGGTCACCGTGAACAAATTGAGCTGTAGTTGTTGATCAGAGGCATGCAACAACAACCCCGATGAGGCCAGTGCACGTGCGGGCGCGTCGAGGCGCTTCAGGCGCGTCGGCCAATCCCAGCCCCATGTGGCGTGGTCTGCGAGTAAAGTGCGGACTTGGCGCATCGCGACATCGCGTGCGGATGGGCGCGCCGCCGACCAGATCGCGCGCGCGACGACTTGTTGCTCAGCAACGCTCAAACAGCCGCCGAGGTGACGGTGCAGGTCGGCTTTGGGAACGGAAACCAACCAGTCGCGATCACCCGGCAGCAGATTGCGCTGACGTAATCCATCAATGGTCCGGGCCGGTAATCGATACAGGCTGCGCCAATTTTCGTGTGGCTCGCTGGCTGCTAACTGCGCTAGAAAATTGCCCAGCAACTGGTGGCTGGCGCGCTGGCGCTGCGCCAGTTCACGTACCAGACTGGCACCCTCGGGCGGCAGTGGCCAGGAGACTTGCTGCTTGCCAGCGATTTCTGCCATCGGGAAGCGCGTGCTACGAATGGTCTCGCCCTGCATGGGCAGGTCGATCAGCTCGCTGCGCGTGGCACGACTGACGACCAGGGGCACGACAGCATCGGCGGGAACGACGCTTTTGGCATCCGGGCGATCTGGGATTGGCGCGGGAAGCCCTGAGAGTGGCGCGAGGAAAGCGTCGGCACCCCCGCGCAAGACTTTCGGCAAGGCCTCTGGGCCAACGACATGAACCAGCGCCGTGGCGCCGAACCAATTACCCGCCTCTTGCAGGTCCGCGCTCATGGTCTTACGACCGCCGGCTAGCGACAGCACAACCTGACCGTCCATCCCAACCACTTCCCATGCCGCGAGCACCGCACGGAAGATGAGTTCGCGCAAATGCTCGCACTCCGCTTCGGTCGCTAGCTGGTCGGTCCCGGCCGCTGTCCAGACGCGTAGCAAGACGGGTTGACCGAGGCGCTGCCACCACTCGACTAGGTGATCAAGGCTGGTCTGTGTCTGCTGTCCTTGCGTGGTGCAGACCCAGATCTCATCAGGCGCGCGCATATGCTGCGCGCTAGTCAACAACTGATCGCGGCGGCTGGCATGTGCGTACAAATCGAGCACAGACGGCGCGAGCCATCCGTAAATCTCCGGGATCACCTGCCAACTAGCGCCCAGCGTGCACACCAGAATGGTGCGGGGATGGGTCATGGCTGCTTCGTCAGCCATTGGGCGGCGAGCTGGCTCCATAGCTCAAAACGCGAATCCGAAGCGATACTGGACAACGGCAAGAATCCCAGGCCTTCGAGGGACTCAGCCGCCGTTGGTTGCGGTGGCGCGTCCAGCGTCCATCGTGCGAGATACAGGAAACCCAGGTGTACGCGTCCGATCGCCGAATGCCCCTCATAGATTAGTGCCCGCGGCAGTTGGTCCACCTCGGTAATCGCACCCGACGGACTGTCGCCAAGTTCTTCAGCCAATTCCCGATCGAGTGCACTTCTGAGCGTGGTCAGGGTGTCGCCGCTTGGATCGCCATCAATGCGGTCTACATGGCCTCCGATTCCCAGGCTCATGCGGCCGTTCACGCGCTGGTCGCCACCGCGACGACGGTAGCACCAGACGTTACGAAATGCGTCTTGAAGTACCAAGTAGACTATTGCTTGCAGGCAGGACTCGTCGGTTTCCGCGTGGTCGCGCGGTTGCCACAGACCGGCGCCAAGCCAGTCGAGCGGCGCCGCCCACACACCCTCGATCGGTAGCGGCGGCAGGGCATCACGCGGGAAGCAAAGGACGGTGGTCATCGCTTGGACCCATGAATTCTCAATACGAGTGCTCTCTGCGCGCCGCGCGCGAAGCGTCTCGTTTGCCTAGCAGCTTGTCGGAGTTCACTGATCACCCTTAAGCTCGCGCAGACGCAGCTTCTTGCGTTCTTCCTTCATATCAAGTCTGACGACTTTCGGTAGCCACCCCTCGATCGCCAGCGCCGCGGCCCGGCGCTCGTCGGCATTCCAGCCGCTGCCCTCCAACGCAGCTTTTGCCAAGTCCTTTGCAAGTTGGTGCTGCTGCCCGTGAGGGTTGAACAGACTTTGAAGCTGAAGGTGCAGCTGACTCATCTTGGTGATAAACGTCTCGATGCCCTGCATGTTGATGCTCATCAAGGCGAGCCTGGCCTGTTTCCCCGACTCGAGCCGCGCTGCCTCAGCTAGTTCTGAAGCTCGTTGCGCCTCGGCAGCTGCGCGCCCTTCGGCCTCGTGATCACGCGCCATCGCCCCATATCCAACTGCGGTCTTAGCGCCGAATCCCAGCCAATCAAAAGCATGCGTGAACGCCGCCTGCATCAATCCCTTCCATTGAACATCGGCAACCAAGTCTGGGGCGATGCGTTCAAGGAAGCTGAGGTCGCAGCGGACGTAAAAGGTGAACTGACTTCCCGGCGGGACGCTCAAGAAGCAGATGGGGTTGGGGCTACCGGAGTCATGCGGGCTTTCGTTTCCTTGCAGATAGAGATTCTGATGCGGCGTCATCACCTCGACCTGCAAATGATCACCCTTGAGCCGCGGGACCACGTCCCAGAACGACAAGGCCCCGCGCCGTGGATCGCCCTCGCCGTCCTGCACACCGAAAAGGGCTTGCAATGCTGCGTCGGTCCAGCCGTCCTGATTGGAGACGCCGAACACGCCATCGCGCAGCTCTTCTGCTGCTCGTCGCAACACGCCTTTGACGCCGCTTCCCGGCAGATAGGGCAACCCGTATGGATTGAGGAAGGCAAAGCCGTTTTCCAGTGGATGTTCGTTACCGAGGCCGGTGGCGAAGGGGGCGATTGAGACCGCGTCCAACCGCAGTAATCGTCCCTCGGCCGAACACGACCTGGCGAGAGCCGACTGGCGCTCAGTTAGTGCATTCATGGCTTCCTTGTCGTCTGGTGTCAGCTTCAAGGCCTCATTAAAGGCACCTCGATCATTTACATCCTTGAACTCACGTTCCAGTCGCTGCGGTCCCGTTTCTCGATAATTCTCGTCAGATGTGGTCCACAGTACCTTGTGGCTTTTGGCATTGACGCCCCACACCTTTAGGTACATGCCAAAACGATGGCCTGGGGCGGCGGTGCTGAAGTCGGCGCCAAGAAACTTGGGAACAGCGGCGATAGGCATGTCGGCGTCCTTCAGACTTTGACGGCGGGCGCGATCTGTCGCATCCAGCGCAGCCATGCGTAGGCTTCGGTCGTTACCTGCTGGAAGGTGTGCGGGTCTGCCGCCATGAGCTTGCTCATGAATACGAAGAACTCAGGGCTCTCCAGTTGGTTCGGGAATCTGCTGTGCAGCCAGCCTCGCAGGTGCTCCCCCAAGAGCCTGCAATGACTCAACTTGTCGCCCTTTTCATGCAGGAAGGCCAAGACCTGCATCAAGCCACTATTCATGATCAAGGCAGGCAGTCCTTTCGCCAGATTCACGTAACTGTCCTTGCAGCCCTGCGCTTTGCGCCACGCGTCGGCCGCACGTTGCTGCTCCAGGGTCATCGCCATGGCTCAGCCCTCCACCGTTGCGATCACCAAGCCGCGACCCGTAGTGGCGTCGCCCCCGATTTGCAGCGGCCCGCGGCTGGACTTGAGCGCCTGTTTCATTAATGACAGCACCTCGTCGGCTTCGCGATCATCCCTGCCACTGCGCGTCTTGCTGCACATCAACGGCGCGATCAGCAGCGATTCCGGCGGCAGGTTCTCGGTGTAGAACAAACCGCCGTCGGAAGCCGTGCCAGATTTGTCGTCGATGCGGACGTGGGCCTCGACCGAGGTGGCGTTCTGGACGAAGTAGCCAAAGTCGGTGTCGGACAGCACCACAAGGTCGGTGCGCAGTTTGTTGCGGAAGAAGTCGAAAGCCGTGTCTTCGGGCATGGACTTGCTGGCGAGGCTATCGGCAATCGGTTTCAGGCCATCTGCCGGGATCTGGTCGTACTCGAACACTTCCAGATGCAACTTCTTGCCGCTCGATAGCAGCGCATCGTTGAGCAGCATGCAGAATCCATCGGGAACGGTGAGGCTGGCCCACTCGTTGGCGATTCCGACAAGGCTGAGCAGGCGCGCTGCACGTGCCAGTGCGGACGGACAAGTGGCGTATACATAGCCGCCCTTTAGCGAGCGCACCGGAAAGGCAACCAGTTGCGCATCGCCAAAACTCACCGCGCCCGCATGCAATTCTTCGCTACCGGATTCCGGACCAAAGATTCTCTGCACCAGTCCATCGCCGCTCGCGCCAGCGAGATTCTTCCAGGCATGACGCACGGCGCCTTTGATTCCGGAACCGGCAAAGCAGGGATGCCCGGTGTGGCGCTCGCGCTGAATCGGGTTGTCGACCACGCCGACCGCGCTGCCTGCGCCCATGTGCACGGGGCTTACGCAGTAGAGAAAGAGAACCGCGGTTTTCTCGAACATGGTTGTGTCCTTGTAGTTGGTCAGGTTGACGGCCTAAAATCGGACCATGAACTCAGTGAACGTTTACGAAGTCAAAGCGCATCTTTCCGAATTGCTGGCTCGCGTCGAGGCTGGCGAGACGGTCACGATCTGCCGTCGCAACAAGCCAGTGGCGCAACTGTCTCCATTGGTGCCCGTGCGTCTGGAGCCGCGGCCAATTGGACTCGCCAAGGGTGTCGGTGAGGTCCTGCCCGAATTTTTTGATCCGCTCCCCGATGAATTGCTCGATCTGTTCGAGGGTCGCGGCGAGTGAAGCTGCTGCTGGATAGCTGCACCTTCCTGTGGTTGATTTGGGATCAGCCGGAGTTGTCGAGCCGCGCGCGCGTCGCCGTCGCCGATCCTGGCAATGAGGTCTACTTGAGCTCGGTATCGCTCTGGGAAATTCTGATCAAACATGGCACTGGCAAGATCGCCATCCATCGTCCGATCGATCCGCAACGCTTCTTCGTTGAACAACGCGAGTTGCACGGCATTGCGGCGCTTGCGCTTAGCGAGAACGCGATCGTCCAGCTTCCAAAGCTGCCAGACCTGCACCGCGATCCCTTCGATCGCATCCTGATCTGCCAGGCCATCGCCCACGGTTTGATGCTGGTCACGCCTGACGCGCAGATCAACCGCTACCCGGTACTGACGCTCTGGTAGCAGGGGCACTCGCCTACGAGCGCGCTCCCATGTGCGCAAGTTCATCATGTCCATAGCGCAAAACTGAATCTGTTGAAGCCTTCGGCGCGGCGTACAGGGTCGTCTTCGGAGTCGGGCCACATCCCGCGTTCGACTAGGCTGCGCATTGCTGTCTCATCCGCGTCGAGCTGGTCGAGCCAATAGACGCTACCGGCTGGAGCGGCACGCTCTGCTGCCTTTGGGCCGCGTTTCGCCAAGTCCCATCCGCTAACAGTCTCGGCACGTGCCACACGGGCGCTGGCCATTCGTCCACTGGCTGCGCCCAATGACCAGGCGTGGTCGTGGCGGAGGCCGGGCAGTTTCCAGCCGCCGGGAAAAATCCCCGGGCTGGTGAGCACTACTCGACAGCGGCGCGCTTTGACCATGGCTGCGTAGTCCGGCGCGACGCTGTTGACCACGTCGATGGGCTGCAATGCAGCGCCGCGGCCATCGCCACCCAGCCGGATGACGCCGGCCGCAATCCCATCCGGTAAGCCAGCCAGATCGACGGCAAAGCCACTGGAGAACTCGCCATTGGTGGTCATCGCCACGGCTTGCGCGGTGTACAGTGCGCCGTCTGTCGCCGCCCGCGAGACGGGGTCGAGTCCGATGCCGACTCGGGAGTCACTTGCCCAAAGTTTGCTGCCGTGAATCAGCCCAGCGGAAGTGATCGGACGCTGATGCAGATAATCCTGCCAAGCTGCTTCGCCGAGGAAATAGCCAATGGCCGGCTTCCCTTGCGGTGCTTGCAACAGGGGCGTCAGTGCGAGGGGATAACTGCCGGGCAGTGGCCATTCAATTGGCTTCAGCAAGTACAGCGCAACCCCTTTGGCGCCGTCGTCGAGCACGACTGCATCGGCCGGGATCTGGTAGAAGCGCTCGACCGCGCCATCCCGATGTCGACGCGCCAAATGCACCGCGGTGACGGCAAAACTGGCCGGCCGCGAGGGTGTTCCGACCAACGGGTGGTGCACATCGCCGCGTGCAAATGCGGCCAGATCGGTGCCTGTGGTGCTGAGCAGATGCGAACGCAGCGCCCCCGCGAACACGCTCGGCCAGGGTGGCATCAGAGCTGCCCCAAAGGAACCGGCATCGCCGAACAGATGGTTGCCGCGCAGGTACAGAATATCCAGCGGTTGCAGGAAACAAGCCGTCATGCCTTTGCTCCCTTGCGTTGTTCGCGCGCCAGGAATTCGGCGATGGTCAGGAATGTTTCAAGAAAGGCCAAAGCTGATTTCGGTTGGGCGTCGCCTGTTGCGAGCTGAGTCTGGCGCTGGTGCTCGGCCATCGTCAGGGCGACCAAACGCGCTGCGAGAACCGGTGCGTCCAGTTTTGAGGCTGACTTCGCTTGCCGGGCGAACTGGTAGGACAACAAGCTACGCAGCATCTCGCCATCGCCCTCAGGTTCCGGTAAATCCTTGAGCCATTGCAGGCTGTTGTAGACAGCGCGCCGCGATACCTCATCGCGGGCCAGAAAATTGCGCAATTCCTCAAGGACATGAAGCGTGTCGAGATCACCATAGCGCCACTTCGCAGTGAGCTGGACGGCACCGCCGGACCGCTTGACCAGACTCAACGAAAAGGCATCGCGACCACCGGCTGTCTTGGCGCGTGGCTCGGCCGTTCGCAACTCCCGCAGAACAGCGTTAAGTGGCGCCATCATGTGGGCGATTACCGCTCCGACGCTGGCGCTGGCCTGCTCACCCATCAGGCGCACCAAGCGACCATCTACCAGCGCATGACCCTGACCACAGCGACCAATGTCCGAAGCGCCATCAAAGTTATGTGCGGAACCCGAATAGGCAGCGCGCAAACCCGCCATCAGACTGGGCAAATCGTCGCTCGCGCAGAGAGCCATCAGATCATCGCCCCCGGCATAGAGCAATTTGCCTTTGTGCGCGCGCTCGGTGACCCGTTGCGCCATTTGCAGCGCGAAGCCGTTGAGTGCTGAGGAGATGGCCGAATGGTACGCT